>Ga0209475_10000086_pt1 | contig 300952 bp, 278 predicted proteins | sample tdDd471_FD_187128 | JGI IMG/M metagenome (GOLD analysis project Ga0209475, IMG submission 187128) | Marine sediment microbial communities from the Atlantic coast under amendment with organic carbon and nitrate - tdDd47.1 (SPAdes)... | ecosystem: Environmental > Aquatic > Marine > Coastal >... | reverse complement strand
CCAACTCCTCGCCGCCGGTAAACCCAAACGCCTCGCCCTGACAGCCGTCGCACGAAAACTCATCGTCATCGCAAACGCTCGAATCAGAGACGAATATCTCAAATCACCCCAACTGACTTGATGACGGTGGTTCGAGTGGAGGAAGCGCGCCCGACGCGTTCAGGCGTCAACGGCAGGCTTGGGGGCTGTGCCCGGTCGCCTGGCGACAATCCCCCACACCTTTCCCGCATTGCCCTTGCAGCGTCTCTCCGCTACACGGTGCGGCTCAAGATTCCCTGCCAGACAAGAGAGCCTCTCCCCCATGGCCGCTTACAAATTCGTCTATCACATGGACAAGCTGTCGAAGACCTATCCGGGCGCTGCCAAGCCCGTCTTTGACGGGATTTCCCTGCACTTCCTGCCCGATGCCAAAATCGGTGTTGTCGGCGTCAATGGTGCCGGTAAGTCGACCCTGCTGAAGATCATGGCCGGTATGGACACCGAATTCACCGGTGAAGCCTGGGCCGAAAAGGGTGTGAAGGTCGGCTATCTCGCCCAGGAACCGCAGCTCGATGAAGACAAGACGGTCTGGGAAAATGTGATCGAGGGCTCGGCACCCAAACAGCTCCTGGAAGAATTCAACGCCATCTCGATGAAGCTCGCGGAAGACTATACCGACGAGCTGATGGAAGAGATGACGGCGCTCCAGGAAAAGATCGACAACGAGAACGCCTGGGACATCGATAGCAAGATCGAGATGGCGATGACGGCGCTGCGCTGCCCGCCCGCCGACTGGCCGGTAACGGATTTGTCCGGTGGTGAGCGCCGCCGCGTTGCGCTGTGCCGCCTGCTGCTCTCCGACCCGCACATGCTGCTGCTCGATGAGCCGACCAACCATCTCGACGCCGAAAGTGTACAGTGGCTGCAGAACTATCTGGAAGACTTCAAGGGCGCCGTCCTGGTCGTCACCCACGACCGTTATTTCCTCGATAGCATCACCACCTGGACGCTCGAGCTCGATCGCGGCCGCGGCGTGCCTTACGAGGGCGGCTATTCGGCCTGGTTGGAGCAGAAATCCAAGCGCCTGGCCCAGGAAGACCGCGAAAAGAGCGCCAAGGATCGCGCCCTGATGCGCGAACTGGAATGGATCCGCTCCTCGCCGAAAGCCCGTCAGGCCAAATCCAAGGCCCGTATCAAATCCTATGAGGATCTGCGTGACGCGGCTGAACGCGCCGAGATCACCACGGCCCAGATCACCATCCCGCCGGGGCCGCGCCTGGGCGGTGTCGTGGTCGAGGTCGAGAACCTCAAAAAGGGTTTCGAGGACAAGCTCCTGATCGACGGCCTGTCCTTCAAGCTGCCGCCGGGCGGCGTGGTCGGTGTGATCGGTCCGAACGGCGCCGGTAAATCGACCCTGTTCAAGATGATCACCGGCCAGGAAACGCCGGATGAGGGCACCATCCGTCTCGGTGAGACCGTCAAGCTGGGCTATGTCGACCAGTCGCGCGACACGCTCGACCCCAACAAGACGGTCTGGCAGGAAATCTCCGGCGGCAATGACATGATCGAGCTGGGCGGCAAGGAAATTCCGTCGCGCGCCTATGTCGGCACATTCAACTTCAAGGGCGGCGACCAGCAAAAGAAGGTCGGTCTGCTGTCCGGCGGTGAGCGCAACCGCGTCCACCTCGCCAAGATGCTGCAGACCGGCGGCAACCTCTTGCTGCTCGATGAGCCGACCAACGATCTCGACGTGGAAACCCTGGCGGCGCTGGAACAGGCGCTGGAAGCCTATCCGGGCTGTGCCGTGGTCATCTCGCACGACCGTTTCTTCCTCGACCGTCTGGCCACCCACATCCTCGCCTTTGAAGGCGACAGCCATGTCGAATGGTTCGAGGGCAATTTCGAAGACTATATCGAGGACAAGAAGCGCCGGCTCGGTCCGGACGCCGACATGCCCAAGAAGATCAAGTTCCAGAAGTTCGGGCGCTAGGCTCGATCTCGGACTCTGCTGAATGGCAAAAGGGCCTGACGTGATCGTCAGGCCCTTTTTGTTTCAGTCCCGGGGCGACAAATGCGCGATCAGGGCGCTGATCTGGCCGTACCTCGCGCCGGTGATGGGAATGTCCGGCCTGACCGGTGCACTCGACGCGTCACCGGACGCCCGGGTGAAGACGTAAATCGGGGCCGCCACTTCAAGATCGCTGTGGGAGAGGCGGAAGAGCTGGACCTGGCCGGTCGAGTTGGCGCGGCCCTCCGTGCCCGGCCCGGCGACCGGGGCGATGTCGAAATCCTGCACCGTGGCGGCCAGCACGATGGCTTGCGAATAGGTGCCCGGTCCGACCAGAAAAGCGGTGCGGCCGGTGAAGCGGTTTGGCAGGTCGGCGGGCGGTTCGACCCATTGGGCAAACGGGGTGGATATGACCTGTCCGATCTGCGAGCCGGGAATGAGGGCCTGGTTCTCGGCTGTGATGCGGGCGGTTACGGCCGAGAGCGGCGTGTGGCGCTGGTCCGTGAGATAGGCGAGGAGGTGGTCGGACAGTTGGTGGGCACCACCGCCATTCCGGCTGACGTCGATCACCAGGATCTGCGTGCCGCGTGCCGCAATCTCTGCGAACGCCTCGTCGATGAAGGCCTTGAAGGCGGTTTCATGCGTTGGCGCGAACGTGTTCAGGGTGAGGATGGCCGCGTCACTTTCATGGCGCAATGACCAGAGCTCCGGGGTCGCGTTGGCGTGGTCGCGCTCGGGATCAAGGTGGATCCGACCTGTCCGTCCGTCCGGGGCGACAACCTCGATCAGCCAATCACCGGCACCGCCGGTGATGGCCCAGAGATATTGCGAGAAGCGGGTTTCCACGATGTAGGTCTGAAGGCCGGGCGTGTCCCCGTGGGCGCGGGCCATCGCCTGGGCCAGGAGCGGGGCGACCGGCTGGTTGTTGATTGTCAGGATTTCAGTGCCCGCTGCGACCTGACTGCTTGCCGCGACGCCGTCGCTGACGAACAGGCGGGTGCCGGAAATCCGGACCGGGAGGGTGAACTCAGCCCCGCCATCAGCCAGCCAGGCCTCGTAGTCCGCGGTCGGCAGGCGCAACGCAACATGGCCATCGGCGAACAGCGGGTTGAGGACGGACAGGGCCAGCCAGGCCTCACGGCGGCTGTAGCGACCGTCCAAGCTGTCGCCGACCTGCTCGAACCCGGCGCGCACGGCGTCGACATCCATCGAGAATTCCGGCTGCGGGTGGGTTGCGAACAGCCAGTCTTCCCACGCCTCGACATCGGCGCCGAGCGCCTCGGCGGACAGTTGCTGGGCGTTGGCGCAGGCCGTCAGGCCGAGCAGGGCGAGGGCGGCGATCCAGCTGTGGACTTTGGTCATGAACTCTCTCAGTGTATATATGTTACCAGTTACGTTACTGGTAACGGAAAAATCGATAAAGGGCAAATCCGATGGTGAAAACACCGCCGCCAGACCTCGACAGCGTGCTCCATGGGGAGATGGCGCCGGGCTTCATGGGGCTGCTTCTGGGGCAATTGGTCGACCGCTTGGTGGAGGCTGGCAATGGACCTGCCGACGCTGCTGGCATCCGGGCTCCGGTGCGGGCCTTCTCGATGCTGACCCTGCTGGCGGATGGTGATCAGAGCGTGACCGAGCTGGCGAAGCGGCTGGGTGTCACCCATGCGGCAGTGATCAAGACCGCGCGGGCGCTGGACAGGCTGGGCTTTCTCGGGCGCGGCGATGATCCGGCGGATGCGCGTCGCAAGCCCCTGGGCCTGACCGCGGACGGCCGGCGCGAGGCTGCACTCATCGCCACCTATATGGCGCGGGTCAGTGCGGTCTATCGGGACGTGTTCGAAGAGATCGGGGTCGATCTGTTCGCCGCCGCCTGCGCCTTTGAAGGTGCGTTACAGCGCGAAAGTTTCGCCGCCCGCTTTAACCGGGCAGGGACACAGGCGGGTGGGGACGCCGAGTTGGGACAGGCGTAACTGTCTCCTTTCCCTCGTTCCGGTTTTACCGTTCGCGCCGGGCGCCGCTCAGACCAGCTTACATATCTAGAAGCGCTTCGCCGAAAACGCCTCTGCCGGTACCGGCGTGGCTTCACCAGCCATCAGCGAGGCCAGCAGCCCGGCAGACCCCATCGCCTGGGTCCAGCCGAGATGGCCGTGGCCGGTATTGAGCCAGAGGCCGGGGGCGCGCGTTTCGCCGATGTAGGGACGGCCATCGGCAGACATCGGTCGGAAGCCGCACCAGGCCTTGTTGTCACCTTCCAGCAGAGCGTCGGCGAGAGCCGGGTAGAGGCGACCCAGCAACAGGCGCAGATTGTCGACGCGCTCGCCGCGCAGGGTCCGGTCCTCACCGGCGAACTCCGCGGTTCCGGCGATACGCAGCGTATCGCCCAGCGGCGAGACGATGGCGTGCAGCTGCTCGTCTACCACCGGCAGGCCGGGGCGCTGGTTCAGTTGCGACATGTCGAGACTGAGCGAGTAGCCTTTCACCGGACGCACCGGCAGGTGCAGGCCCAGCGGCGCCAGCAGTCGGCGCGAGGCATGGCCGGTCGCGAGGACGACATGATCGGCCTCGATCTCCTCGCTTTGCGTGCGCACGCCGGTGATGCGACCGGCCCGGTCGATCAGACTGTCGACTGGTGAATTGTATTCAAAGCGCACGCCCATATCGGTGGCGACCGAGGCCAGTGCCTTGGTGAACAGGTGCGCGTCACCGCTTTCATCGTCCGGATAAAAGACCGCTCCGGCGAGATCGCCGGCAACGTCCGCCAGCATCGGCTCATGCGCGACCATTTCTGCCCTGTCTAGCACCTGCCAGCGCAGTCCGGCATCGGTCAGGGCCTGACTGGTCTGACGGTCCGGCTCCAGCGACCGGGCATCGCGGCAGACTTTCATCGTGCCGCGCGCAAGATTGGCGAAGTCCAGCTCGTGAGCGTCACGCACCGCCTGAGTCTCGGCCAATGAGTAGCGCGACAGGGCGAAGTTCGCGAGTGAAGCGGCCTCATACCGCTTGCGTGTTGAATTGGCGAGAAATTTCAGACCCCACGGGACCAGGCCGGGAAGCGGCGCCAGGCGCAGCTTCATCGCCGAATGCGGGTCGGCCAGTGAGGCCAGCAACTGCCAGTGCACGCCGGGCGCGTTCCAGGGTTCCGGTTCGGACGGTGTCAGCGCCCCGGCATTGGCGAAGCTGGTTTCGCGGGCCGGGCCGTCATGGGCATCAAGAACCAGAACGTCATGCCCGCGCTGGCGCAGCGCATGCGCCGCGGTAACTCCGGCCAGACCGGCACCCACGATGATGACATCCTGATGGCTCACGAAAAACTCCTTTACAGCCAGTCTGAACGGCTTGGTTTGAACTTCGCGGGGATGCAGATAAAAGCAAGGCACAAACTGCATCTCTCAACCGGGATTTCATGGACGCTCTCGTCACACAGCTCAAGGCGCTCGCCGAACCGACGCGCCTGCGGATCATCGCCCTCCTGTCGCGAGGCGAGCTGACGGTGTCGGAGCTTGTCTCGATCCTCGGTCAGAGCCAGCCGCGCGTGTCGCGTCACCTCAAACTCCTGACCGATGCCGGCCTGGCCGAGCGCCTGCCCGAGGGCGCTTATGTCTTCTATCGCCTGACCGACGCGGGCGGCGGTCGCAAGCTGGCCCAGATGGCCAATGAGCTCGTGCCTGAGGACGACGCCGTCCTGACCCGTGACGTGTCGCGGCTAGAAGCCATCAAGCAGGCCCGCGCCCAGGCAGCGCAGGCTTACTTTGAAAGTGTGGCCGAAGACTGGGACACGATCCGTTCGTTGCATCTGGCCGATCACAAGGTCGAGGCCGCCATGCGCGAGCTGGCAGGGGCGGGGCCCTTTGATCTGATGATCGATGTCGGCGTCGGTACCGGCCGCGTGCTGGAGCTGTTCTCCGATCGCGTCGAACGCGGCATCGGGGTCGATATCAACCACTCCATGCTCAATGTGGCGCGTCTGAACCTTCAGTCGGCCGGGCTCAAGCATTGTTCGGTGCGCCATGCCGATGTCGGTGCCTTGCCGTTCGACACGGCCGTCGCCGACCTGGTGACGGTGCACCAGGTGTTGCACTATCTGGAAGACCCGGCGCTGGCGGTCGACGAGTGCGCCCGCGTACTCAAGCCCGGCGGCAATCTGGTCATCGTCGACTTTGCCCCGCATCAGCTGGAAACCCTGCGTGAGGATCATTTTCACAGGCGCCTGGGGTTTGCCGATGAGGAAATGGCCGACCTGATCGGTCATGCCGGCCTGGAACTGGCCCACCAGACCTCGCTGCATCCGGATGATCCGAGCGGCCAGCTGACCATGAAAATCTGGATCGCCCGGCGCAAGCCCGCCACTCCCTCCTGACGCGAATGCGCTTTTCGCCACGGCGGTGACGGTGTAGCTTCTGCCTTGTCTTGCAGGGGGGCAGACATGAAAACCACGTTGAACATTATCAGTATCGCCGCGCTTGGCGCGCTTGCGGGTGGCCTGTATCTGGGCGCCGGCAATGATGTCGAAGTACCGCAACCCGTCGTCGACGATATCGTAGCGGTTACGCCGGACCCGGCGCCATTGGCCGACACGGTTCCCGCTGATCCGCTTGGGGCCGTCGATGATGACGAAGGCAGTGTCATCATCGACCCGATCGACAACAACATTGTCTACACTGTTGCCGGTACGCAATCGGGCTATCTGATCGCCAACTCCGAAATCCGCTTCGGTGATATCGTGCTGGAAAATATCGAGCTGTGGCCGGCCATGCCGGAGTGCGACGAGCCGGCCTATCTGCGCCTGGCCTTGGAGGACACGTCCGACCAGCTCGGCGAGAATGAATACGGACCGTATTTCCGGCTCTACGCCATGACCATCGACAGCGCGTCCATCACCGATGATGGCGTGGTGATCCGGGCTTCGGACCCGGATCTCGGCACGCTGGTGATTGAAGCCAGCTATGTCGCCGGTGCGCTGGCCGAGTGGCAGACCGGCGCCGACTATGTCGACACGCTTGTGACCGGCACAGCGACGCTGAATGGCGACAGCCAGCCAGCCAGCCTGGCATTCTGGATCGGCGACTGATCCGACGCATGACGCAGGATCGGCAGGCGGGACCGGCACGTCCCGCTTGCCTTTTCATCATGCCGGGTGCTTGCATGGGCTGAAGTCCTGTCAGGAATGCCAGCGCCATGGTTCAAAAGCGAAAATCGAAATCGTCCGGGCCGACCGGTGCGCCATCTATTGTCGTTGGCTGGCGTGAATGGGTGTGTTTGCCCGAGCTCGGGGGGGGGCGGGTAAAGGCCAAGATCGACACCGGCGCCAGGACGTCCGCCATTCATGCGTGGAAGATCCAGCCGTTCGAGAAGGATGGTGCCAGCTGGGTCCGTTTCGAGCTGCATCCCAACCAGGACGACAACAAGACGCGGATCGCCTGTGAAGCGCCGGTCCATGACAGTCGCCTCGTCAAGAGCTCGAACGGGCAGGAACAGCGTCGCTATGTCATCCACACCCCGCTGCGAATGGGCCCCTATGTGTGGCCAATCGAGTTGACGCTGACGCGCCGGGATGAAATGGGATTTCGCATGCTGGTCGGTCGCACCGCCTTGAAGCCCGGCGCGCTGGTCAATCCGTCAAAATCCTTTCTTTGCCCGACCACAGCTTAGGCTGCGGCGGGTTTCGTGATACCCGTTCCCGGCAACCGCTTCCCGCCACCCTGGAGAGTGTCCTGATGAAATTGCTCATGCTGGCCCGCAATCCGAACCTGTACTCGCACAAGAGACTCGTCGAAGCGGCCGAGGCGCGGGGACACGAGATCGACATTTACGATACGCTCAAGATGTACATGAACATCACCTCGCATCGCCCCGAAGTGCGCTATCAGGGCCGCGTTCTGAGTGGGTATGACGCGATCATCCCGCGGATCGGGGCCTCGATCACCGGCTATGGCATGGCCGTGGTGCGCCAGTTCGAGATGATGCGGGTATGGGCGCTCAACGAGTCGGTCGCCATCGGCCGCTCGCGCGACAAGCTGCGTTCGCTGCAACTCCTCTCCCGCGCCGGTCTCGGCCTGCCGGTGACGGCCTTTGCCCATGACACCTCCATGACCGATGACGTGCTCGACATTGCCGGCGGCGAACCGGTGGTGATCAAGCTTTTGGAAGGCACCCAGGGCGTTGGGGTGGTGCTGGCGGAAACCCGCCGGTCAGCCAAGTCCGTTATCGAGGCCTTCCGCGGCGCCAAGGTTGATATCCTGGTCCAGGAATTCATCAAGGAAGCCGGTGGCGCCGATATCCGCACCATCGTGGTCGGCGGCAAGGTCGTGGCGGCGATGAAGCGCCAGGGCGCCGAAGGTGATTTCCGTTCCAACCTGCATCGCGGCGGCTCGGCCTCGAAGATCAAGCTGACTCCGGAAGAGCGCTCGACCGCCGTGCGCGCCGCCAAGGTGATGGGGCTGAACGTGGCCGGTGTCGACATGCTGCGCGGCAATCATGGCCCGCTGATCATGGAAGTGAACTCCTCGCCGGGCCTGGAAGGCATTGAAGCCTCGACCGGCGTTGATGTCGCCGACAAGATCATGGATTTCATCGAGAAATCGGCCGAGGCCGGCAAGACCCGGACGCGCGGTACAGGATGACACGCGACCATTTCGAGATCGCTGGCGAGACCGTCGCGCCGGGCACGACCAAGATTGTCCAGATTCCGGTCTCGGTTCTCTCCGATCACACGCCGATGTCGCTGTCCGTGCAGGTCCTGCACGGCAAGCGCCCGGGCCCGGTCATATTCGTGTCCGCCGCCATCCATGGTGACGAGATCATCGGCGTGGAGATGATCCGACGGCTGATCCGCACGCCGCAAATGCGCTCGATTGCCGGTACGCTGATCTGTGTGCCGGTGGTCAACACCTATGGCTTCATCACCCATTCGCGATACCTGCCCGACCGGCGCGACCTCAACCGCTCCTTCCCGGGCGCACCGACCGGATCGCTGGCCGCGCGCCTGGCCGATATCTTCATGACCGAGATTGTCGCCCGCTGCGAGGCCGGAATCGATCTCCATTCGGCCGCCGTCAATCGCACCAACCTGCCGCAGATCCGGGTCGACACCAAAGTGCCCAAGGCGCTGGATCTGGCCCAGGAATTTGCCGCACCGATCATTGTCCACTCGTCCCTGCGCGACGGATCGCTGCGCGAAGCGGCGCAAAAGCGTGATATTCCGGTGATTGTCTATGAAAGCGGTGAGGCGCTGCGCTTTGACGAGACGGCCCTGCGCATGGGCGTGAAGGGCATTTTGCGCGTGCTCGGCAAGCTGGGCATGATCCGTTCGGACAAGCGTATCAAGGCGACCCTGCGCTCGGAGCTCGGCAACAAGTCGAGCTGGGCCCGCGCCTCGATGGGTGGTGTCTTGCGCATGCACCGCGATTGCGGCGAGCATGTCGAGGAAGGCACGCTGATCGCCACCCTGTCCGACCCGCTCGGCACCACAGAGGTCGAGATCACCGCACCCTGCGACGGCCTCATCATCGGCCGCACCGTCCTGCCCATCGTCAATGAGGGCGACGCCGTCGTCCACATCGCCGAAATCATCAAGCGCCGCAACGAGGAACCCATGGTCCAGCTCGGCGAAGCGCTCAGCAATGATCCGCTGTTTGATGAGGACGAGATTATTTAGGGGGTGCGGGTGCGGGATACACCGGAAACCGGGGTTGTCATCCCCGCCGGATGTCCGGCGAAGGCCGGACGCAGGGCGGGGGCCTAACAGGTTACAACATTTACGCCCCTGCCTTTCGCCCCGCCGTCGCGGGGCGTCCATCAGGGGTGACAACAGGCGTGCACGCGCTCTTTGATCCATATATCGCTTGTCAGCCAGCGGGCCGTCTCCGCTTCTTCAAGTCAAGGGCGGCGAAGCCGCCGCTGCGCGGGCATACCCCTTGAGTTGAAGAAGCGGAGACGGCTTTCTCCCGGCAAGCGGTTTAAGGACGGGTGGGCGCCGGGGGCGCTGTATATAGACCCATTCCCTCCATCGTCAGACGACGCTTCGAAGAACAGTCAACGCCCTCATGGCGGAAAAACGGCAAGTGTCTCCACTTGTTTCGTGTCCGCACTTATTCCCCGGTTCGGGTGAGGCGGGCAGGCCGCGATGGCCTGCCCGGTCTCATGCGATCAGGGTCAGCCGGTCGGGATGATGACCCGGTCGACGACATGGATAATGCCGTTCGAGGTTTCGATATCGGCCTGGATCACCTGGGCATTGCCGACGCGGACACCATTGGTGGCGTCAATCAACACGCTGGAACCTTCCACAGTCTCGACAGAGAGAATCTGGCCGGCCAGCTGGTCGGCGGTGATGGCGCCTGACACGACGTGATAGGTCAGGAGGTCGGTCAGCTCGTGGCGGTTTTCCGGCATCAGGAGACGCTCGACTTCGCCATGGGGCAGGGCTGCGAAGGCGGCATCGACCGGGGCAAAGACCGTGAACGGGCCATCGCCCTTGAGCGTGTCGACGAGGCCGGCGGCCTGGACGGCGGCAACGAGCGTGTTGAACTGGCCGGCCGCGACGGCGGTGTCGACGATGTCCGCCTGGGTCATGGTGCTGTGGCCACCACCATGATGATCGAACTTGGTCTTGCCGGTTCCGTGCGCGTCAGACGCCAGGGCCGGGGCGGAAATCAGGGCAGCCGTGAGGGCGGCCAGAGAGACGAGACGCATGTGTGCGCTCCCTTGTTCGCTTGGGGTGATCACCGGTGGCGGCCGCCACCGGGTCACTGGAGGGTCGTCTCATGCATGTGACAGACGGAGTTACGGTGCCTGCCCGGTTTCGGATCAAACCTTTCCGAAGCTTAATCTTGGGGGGAGGCAAGCTGTTCGCGTGTGTCTCGTTGGGGAGCTGATGGAGCCGGGGCCTGTGTAGCTGGCCGGTATCTCCCAACGCGCCCCGCGCGGACCCACCCATAAATTCCTTGTCAGCCAGCGGGCCGTCTCCGCTTCTTGAGCTCAAGGGCGGCGCAGCCGCCGCTCCGCGGGCATGCCCCTTGAGCTCAAGAAGCGGAGACGGCTGTCTCTCGGCAAGCGGATTATGGATGGGTGGGCGCCGCGGGCGCCTTGTCCGCCGATTCAGGTCAATGATCCCACGCCGCCACCGCCCGGCGTTTCAATCTCAACACTGTCGCCAGCCTCGACATCAATGCGGAACAGGCCGGGGAGGTCCTCGCTCTCACCGCTCACCCGGATCACGCGCTGCGTGCCGCTCTTGGCCTCGCCGCCGCCATCCAGTCCGAAGGGGTGCTCGATGCGGCGTGAGGAGAGGAGGGCGACTTCCATCGGCTCCAGGAAGGTCAGGCGGCGGACTGATCCGTTGCCGCCTGGCGCGACACCATCGCCGCCGGAGGTCTCGCGGATACGGTGATGCTCGACACGGACCGGGAAGCGGCGTTCCAGCACTTCCGGATCGGTCATGCGTGAATTGGTCATATGGGTGTGGATGGCGCTCTCGCCGGCGAAGGGCCTGCCGTCTGCGTCCTTGCCGGCGCCGGCGCCGCCGCAGATCGTCTCGTAATACTGGTGGCGGTCATTGCCGAAGGTGAGATTATTCATCGTGCCCTGGCTGGCGGCGAGGCGGCCGGTAGCGCCGAACAGGGCGTCGACGACCAGCTGGCTGGTCTCGACATTGCCGGCGACCACGGCAGCGGGCGGTTTCGGATTGAGCAGGCAGGCGTCCGGCAGGATGATCTCGATCGGCTTGAGGCAGCCTTCATTGAGCGGGATGGCATCGCCGACCAGACAGCGGAACACGTAAAGCACGGCGGCGCGGGCGACCGAGGCCGGGGCGTTGAAATTGCTGGGTCGCTGGGGCGAGGTGCCGGTGAAATCGACGACCGCCGAGCGGGCCTCGCGGTCGACCCGGATGGCGACCTTGATCCGGGCGCCATCGTCCAGCTTCACCGTGTGCGTTCCGTCTGACAGAGCGTCGATGACGCGGCGCACGGCGCGTTCGGCATTGTCCTGGACATGGCCCATATAGGCTTTGACCACGGCGAGTCCATTGTCCGCGACCAGCCGGTGCAATTCGCCTGCCCCCTTGGCGCAGGCGGCCAGCTGGGCCTTCATGTCGGCGATGTTCTGGGACGGTTTGCGGGCCGGCAGCGGGCCAGAGGTCAGCACGCCCATGACAATGTCGTCGAGGAAGCGGCCCTTCTCCATCACTTTCACATTGCGGAATTGTACGCCTTCCTCGTCGATCGAGGTCGAGAAGGGCGGCATCGAGCCGGGCGCGATACCGCCGACATCGGCATGATGGCCACGCGCGGCGACGTAGAAGATGCGTGTCCCGGTCTCGGGATCATGCACCGGCGTGACCAGGGTGATGTCGGGCAGATGCGTGCCGCCATCATAGGGGGCATTGACCGCGACGGCGTCGCCGGGACCGAGATCGGGATGGGCCTCGGCAGCGGCGCGGACCGAGGCCGACATCGAGCCGAGATGGACCGGCATGTGCGGCGCATTGGCGACCAGGCCGCCCTCGGCGTCGAAGACGGCGCAGGAGAAGTCGAGCCGCTCCTTGATATTGACCGAGTGGGCGGTGCGTTCGAGCGCCACGCCCATCTGTTCGGCGACCGACATGAAGCGCTTGTTGAACAGCTCCAGGCGGATCGGGTCGAGCGCGGTATCGCCGCCGGTCTCGACCGCCGCTGCGGCGCGTTGTAGCGACAAGGTCCCGTCCGGAAGACGGGTTGCGGTCCATCCGGCATCGACGACGATGGTCGCGTTGGGGTCCATGACCAGCGCCGGTCCGGACGCTGCGCTGCCCGCGCCCATCGCATCCAGCATGTGGACCGGCACGTCCTGCCAGTCGCCGCCATCATAGAGGCGGGCCGTGGCAGCCGCCGACCGGGTGTCGCCGGAACCCTGCGGCATGTCGATGGTCCAGTCGCCGGAGCCAGGCGGGGCGCATTCGGCCTCGGCCGTCAATGACTCAATCACCAGCCCGCCCTCCGGCACAAAGCCGAACAGGCGCTCATGGGCGGCGGTGAAGGCGGCTGTCATCAAGGCCGCCGGTGCCTCGGCGACCGGGATGGAGGTGTCCGATCCGGCCACTTTCAGGCGCCACTCCCGCGACACGCGGACGCCGTCACCGGGCAGGCCCTGCGCCGCAAGCGCTTCGCGCGCCTCGTCTGACAGGCGTTCGGCGATGGCGCTGGCAGTATCGAACGCCTCGGCGAAATCGGCCTCGACGGCGGCCATGCGGGTCTCACGGATATCGGCCAGGCCGATGCCGAGCGCCGAGAGCAGGCCGCCATAGGGATGGATCAGTACCGTCTTCATGCCCAGCGCATCGGCGACCCGGCAGGCGTGCTGGGCACCGGCGCCGCCAAAGGCGGCGAGCGCATAGCCGGACGGATTGACGCCCTGGCCGATGGAAATCTGCTTGATCGCCTGGGCCATGCTTTCCACAGCAACCGCAAGGAAGCCCTCGGCGGCGGCTTCAGGTGTGTCCAGTCCCATCGCGTCTGCCAGCTCGCCGAGGGCGGCACGTGAGGCTTCGACATCGAGCGGCTGGTCGGACGAGGGGCCGAAGACATGCGGGAACCAGTCCGGCTGGACTCGGCCGAGCACGATATTGGCATCGGTCACGGAGGCCGGTCCGCCGCGGCCATAGCCGGCGGGACCGGGCATGGCACCGGCACTGTCCGGCCCGACCCGGGCCCGTTCGCCGTCAAAGGTGAGGATGGAGCCGCCGCCCGCTGCCACCGTGTGGACCGCCATCATCGGTGCGCGCAGGCGATGACCGGCGACCAGTGTCTCCTGGACCCGGTCGTAGGTGTCGCCATCATAGCGTGAGACATCGGTCGAGGTGCCGCCCATGTCGAAACCGATGACCCGTGCATGGCCGGCCTGCTTCGCCGTCTTGGCCATGCCGACCACGCCGCCGGCGGGACCTGACAGGACCGCGTCACGGGCATGGAAGGCGCCAGCCGGAGCCAGGCCGCCGGAGGATTGCATGAAGAAGAGCGGCGTCCCGTCCAGTCCGCGGTCAACCCGGTCGACATAATCGCGCAGCACCGGCGTCAGATAGGCGTCGAGCACGGTGGTCGAGGCGCGCGGCACGATCTTGACCAGCGGCGAGGCGATGGAGGAGCGGATCACGGTGGCAAAGCCGGCCTCGCGGGCGAGGGCTTCCAGGCGCGCTTCGTGGACGTCATTGCCATAGGCATGCATCAGCGCGATGGCGACCGTGGTCAGCCCGTCGGCCCTGGCCGCGGCGAGCGCGCGGCGTGCGGCCACTTCGTCCAGCGCTTCAAGGACCGCACCGTCCGCGTCCAGGCGTTCATCGATCTCTACCACCCGGTCGTAGAGCGGGCGCGGGCGTTTGAGATCGAGGGCGAAAATGTCGGGCCGGGTCTGGTCGCCGATGACCAGCAGGTCGGCAAAGCCACGGGTGACCAGGAAGAGTGTCGGTGCGCCCTTGCGTTCCAGCAGGGCATTGGTGGCAACCGTTGTGCCCATTTTGACCGCACTCACCGGCGCGCCGGCCGACAGGCGACGCACGCCCTCGGTCGCCGCATCGGGATAGTCCGGGCTTTCGGAGAGAAGTTTGAGCGGATGCAGGCGACCGTCTGGCGCCCGGCCGATCACATCGGTGAAGGTGCCGCCCCGGTCGATCCAGAATTCCCACGCCTGAGGTGTGCGCTCGCTCATGTGTGTGCCCCGAATTTCGTCGCTGCGGAGGTTAAGCATGGCATGGCGGGGTGCAACCGGATTAAGCTGACAGCGAACTGTTCAAGACCGGCCCGACCCACTCGCGCTTTGGCTGCGCGCTTCCTACATGGGCGACCGGAGGGTGACGCGTATGGGATTCTGGCGAAATCTGGCCGACCGTATCAGCGGTCGCGATTGCTTCCTGGAATGTGATGGCTGTGACGAGCGCGCGGCCACGCACCAGGTCAATGATGCCGATTTCGCCATGGCCCTGATCGGGCTGGGCGCCAAGATGGCCAAGGCCGACGGCGTTGTCTCACGCAGCGAGATCCGAGCCTTCTACGAAGTGTTCAGACCGCCACCGGAAGGCCGCGACGCGCTTGACCGGGCTTTCGAGCTGGCGATGCAGACCACGCTCGGTTTTGACGGCTATGCCCGTCGCCTTGCCCGCCGTTTCCGGTGCTATCCGGCGATCCTCGAGGATGTGCTGGACGGTCTATTCCACGTTGCCAAGGCCGACGGGACCATCACGCCGGACGAGATGGATTACCTGCAACGCGTCGCCGACATTTTCGGTTTCTCTGAAACCGAGTTTCGCCGCATCCTGGCGGGACATGTCGAGCCGGATGACAAGGATCCCTATGTGATCCTGGGTATCGAGGCGGGAATCTCCGATCTCGACCTGCGCAAGGCTTATCGCCGGATTGCCTCGCAGAATCACCCGGACCGGCTGATTGCACGCGGGGCGCCGCTTGAGATCCAGCGATTGGCGGACGAGAAAATGGCTGCGATCAACGCGGCTTACGGTGAAATCCTGTCGCAACGAGGATTGGTCGCACCCCTCGCCAATTGACCTTTGGAGCATTGATGCCAACATAAGGTTCAGCGGGGGCGAAGACGGAAAGAGGTTCATGACGGACGCTCGACATACATTCGCATCAGGTTTCTCCGGACGCGCCAGCCGGGTGGTACGCGACATTCTCGCGGCCCTCATTGCGCTTGCCGTGGTCGGACTTGTGATCTTCCTTGCCGCCATGCTGACGGCGGCCTTCCTTGTGGTGGCCGGTATCGCCGTACTCGCTGCAGCCGGGTTCTGGGTCTGGCGCAAATTGCGCGGCGGACGGATGTCCGCGGGCGGGACGGAGACGAAGGACCGGTCATCCGGGCCGGAAATCCTGGTCGCGACACGTGGCCCCGAAGGCTGGACGGTTGACGGTGTGGGGCCATCCTCCTCGCGTTGATCCAATTGCACGCATGCACAAGATTGTGATTGGGCGTCCCGGCGGCTGCGTCTAGGCTCGCCCGATGCTCAACCCATTGCCTGACCTGTTCCCATGATCCGTGCCTTTCTGTTTCTCATTGGCATCACCCTGCCGATGATGCTTGTCGGCTGTGTGTCGATGGTCCTGCCGCGCGTGGCGGCGGAGAATTCCGGTCCGCCTGCGACCCCCGCTATCGAGACGGACGGCCTGACCCGGTCCGGCTGGGAGGAGGGGCGTCCCGAATTGCTCGCCCGGTTTGAAGCCGAGGTCTATGGCGCCTGGCCCGGCGATGAGCCGGCACAGGTGACGGATCGACGCGTGGTCGATGCCTCGGCCTTCGGCGGACGTGGACGACTGGAAGAATGGCGTGTCGATCTCGGACCGATGGACACGCATCTCGTTGTGCTGATGCCCGCGGGCGCCACCGAGCCATTGCCGGTGGTCATCATGCAGACCTTCTGCGGGACCCGGACCGCTTTCGGCGGCGCGTTCGACCTGTCGCCGCCGCTCAATCCGTCGGCCCGTGAATGCGGCCAGTCCGCCGGGCTGGAAAGCGCGCTGATGACATCGATCTTCGGTCGCCATATCGCCGAGCCGCCGATGGAAGACATCCTCGATCGCGGCTATGCGCTGGCTTTCATGCATCCGGGCGATATCGTGCCGGACAATCCGGCCGGCGCGCGGCCGGCGCTGGACGCGTTGATGGAGGGCCGCGAGAGCGGTGCCATCATCGCCTGGGCCTGGGGTTATGCCCGCGCCATCGATGCCTTGGAGAGCGATCCGCGCTTTGATGCCGACCGGATGGCGGTGTGGGGGCATTCGCGCAATGCCAAGTCGGCGCTCATCGCCGCGGCCTTCGATCCGCGCATCGATCTGGTCCTGGCCCATCAGGCTGGAACGGGTGGCACGACGCTGACCCGCAGCTTTGCCGGTGAGAGCGTTGCCCAGATCACCGGGACCTATCCCTATTGGTTCAACGAGCGCTATGCGTCCTACGCTGACCGTGAAGCGGACATTCCGCTCGACCAGCATCAGCTGATTGCCCTGATGGCGCCGCGCCCCTTGCTGATAGGGGGCGGTTGGCGGGATGCCTGGTCCGATCCGCAGGGCAGTTATCGCGCCGCCTTGGGCGCCAATCCGGTCTACGCGCTCTACGGGTCCGAGGGTTTGCGCCAGCCCGATCTGGGCGCCTTTGATCCGGAAGCCGACATCGCCGTCTTCATGCGGCGCGGCCTGCACGGCGTCCAGCCGTCCGACTGGGCCGCCTTCCTGGAATTCCTGGACGCGCATTTCCACCATTCGCAATAAGCGCTTGCGGGCGATGCGTGGCGAGTCCATGAGTGACCCATGCGTCTCAAGGATTTCCTTCTTCTCGTCGCGGTCTGCGTCGTCTGGGGCTTCAATTTCGTGGTCGCGAAATTTGCCGTGACCGGCGCGCCCGGCTGGGTACCCGGCTTTGACGGTGTGCCGCCGATCTTCTTTGCCTTCTTGCGTTTTGCCCTGCTCTACGCCTTCCTCGCCCCCTGGCTGCGGCCGCGCCCGACCGACATGAAGACCATGATCGGCGTCGCCCTGTGCATGGGCGCGCTGCAATACGCGCTGATGTTCCTGGGCATGCGCTGGGCGACCCCGTCCGGCATGGCGATCGCGGTGCAAATGGGCGTGCCTTTCGCGACCATCCTGTCGGTTGTGTTCCTGAAGGAAAGGGTCGGCCTTCCGCGGGTTGCCGGCATGACGCTGGCTTTTGGCGGAGTGATGCTGGTGATCATGAACCCGGCCGCGATGGACATGTCGATCGGCATGTTGCTGGGCGTGGGTGCGGCCTTCGTGGCGGCGCTGGGGATGATCCTGGTCAAGCGTCTGCCGATGGATTCAATTCGCATGCAGGCGTGGATCGGTCTGCTGTCCTGGCCGCCGCTCCTGTTGCTGTCGCTGACTTTCGAGCAGGGGCAGCTCGGCTCGGTGGTCTCGGGCGGGTGGGCGTTTGGCGTGGCGCTTCTGATCACGGTGGTGCTGGTCAACATCTTCGGCCACGGCGTATTCTACAATCTGCTGCAGCGATATGACGCGACCCTGATCGCGCCGATCACCCTGCTGGCGCCCTTGGTCGGGGTGGTGTCGGGCATCCTGCTGATGGGCGATCCGATGGGGTGGCGCCTGCTCGTCGGCGGTGGTCTGACCCTGGCGGGTGTCGGCATCATCGCCCTGCGCCAGAACCGAAAACTGCCAGCTGCCGCGCTGGCGCGGGAGAAGACTCTTTGACGCCTGACGTGATTGCGACGCCATCGCCCAATTTCAATGATCGCAAACGGCCGATCAGCCTGATCCTGCTGCACTACACGGGGATGGAAAGCGGCGCTGCGGCGATCGCCCGCCTGTGTGACCGCGAGGCCCAGGTCAGCGCCCATTATGTTGTCGAGGAGAATGGCCGGATCCTGCAGCTGGTGGGCGACGACAAGCGCGCCTGGCATGCCGGCATTGCCAGCTGGCAGGGCGAGAGCGATATCAATTCTGCCTCCATTGGCATTGAGATCGTCAATGGCGGCCATGATTTTGGACTGCCCGCCTATCCGGCGGTCCAGATCGAGAGTGTGACCGCCTTGGTGGGCGATCTGATGGCGCGGCATGGGGTCACCGCAGACCGGGTGATCGGGCATTCCGACGTTGCGCCGGGCCGCAAGCAGGACCCCGGCGAGCGCTTCCCGTGGGATATTCTGGCCGAGGCCGGGTGTGCCCTGCATCGCCCCGAGGCATCTGACCTTGATAGCGATGCCCGCGATGGTCTGGCGCGGATCGGCTATTCATTGGAGGCGGGCGTTGAGGCCGTGGTCGAGGCGTTCCAGCGCCGCTGGCGACCGAGGCGCTGTGACGGTGTTCTCGACGACGAGACACGTGGCCTGATAACCGCCGTCGCGGCGTTCGCCAGCCGTTGACCGGTGCGTGACGCTTGACGCTCCGCCCCGTCTGGACGATCTAGATCGCGATCAGGTGGCTGGGCGGTCGCGGCAACTGGGCCGGAAACGGTGTTGTCGAGGAAAGTCCGGGCTCCACGGAGGCAAGGTGCCGGATAGCGTCCGGCGGGGGTGACCCCAGGGAAAGCGCAGCAGAGAACAGACCGCCGGGCCTTCGGGTCAGGCAAGGGTGAAACGGTGCGGTAAGAGCGCACCGCCCCGACCGCAAGGAAGGGGGCTAGGCAAGCCCCACCTGGAGCAAGACCGAATAGGGACAGACCGCAGCCTCGGCTGCACGTGCGCCTCCGCATGCTGTCCGGGTAGGTCGCACCAGGTCGTGCGCAAGCACGATCGCAGATGAATGACCGTCGTCCCGGATCTGATCCGGGGGACAAGACCCGGCTTACAGGCCGCCTGATCACTTATTCCCCAATGGAACAGACGATACGGGTCCCGGCTTTGCGGAGCCGGTCGACCGGTTGCTTCGTGCCTCTTTTTCCGGATTGGCACAAATCCACACTTTTCGGGATCTCGTGGGATTCCATGGGCGTGGCTGGGGTCTGCCTGTGGATATTAACTTAATGTTCCGCGTCTGTTCTTCGGTTTTGCATATTTGAATACTTCGATTGGCCTGTTAATCCATGAAAAACGGCCTTCTCGTCATTGTTTCCCATCTAGTCCCATGTTATCCCATCATTAACCATGCGGGGTGAGTTGCAGGGTTGGGGAGCCAGCAAAGCGTGTTTCTGTCCACCACCATTAACGGCGTCGACGCCAAGGGACGGGTTTCCGTTCCGGCCGATTTCCGTGCCGTGGTGCGGGGCGGTCCGTTTGACGGCATCATTGTCTGGCCGTCCTTTGATGGTCCCTATCTGGAAGGCGGCGGTCAGGCCCTGCTCGAGCGCTACCAGGCGCTGATCGAGGAAATGGACCCCTATGATGATGCGCGCGTCGCGTTCGAGCGCGCCATCTTCGGGGCCGCCCGTCCGCTCGCCTTTGACGCCAATGGCCGTGTCACCCTGCCCAAGGACTTCGCCGAGCATGCCGGCCTTGATGCCAAGGCGACCTTTGTCGGTCTTGGCTCTCGTTTCGAGATCTGGTCGCCGGAGCGGTTTGAAGAGCACAAGTCCAATGCCCAGGCCTTCGCCCGTGACAACAAGCGCGCGCTGAAACTGCCGACGCGACCGGGAGGCGTGTGATGAGTGTCGCTCCACACATTCCGGTGATGCTGGATGAGGTCCTGCACGCGCTCGAGCCGCGCGGTGGCGCCTTGTATATTGACGGGACTTTTGGCGCCGGCGGTTATTCGCGCGGCATTCTCTCGGCCGCCGATTGCAAGCTGATCGGCATTGATCGCGACCCGGCCGTCCAGTCCACCGCGACCCAGCTGGTCCAGGCATCCGGAGGCCGTTTTGCCTTCGCTGAGGCGCCGTTCTCGGCGATGGGCGAAGTGCTGGCCTCTCGCGGCATCGATCAGGTCGACGGCATCGTGCTGGATATCGGTGTGTCCTCGATGCAGATCGACCAGGCCGAGCGTGGTTTCTCCTTCATGCGCAAGGGTCCGCTGGACATGCGCATGGCGGCGACGGGGCCGACCGCTGCCGATGCGGTCAACCGTCTGAAGGAGGCCGAGCTCGCTGACATATTTTATGTGTACGGCGAGGAGCGCCGCTCGCGGCGGATCGCGAAATTTATCTGCACCGCCCGCGCCGAGGCAAAAATCGAGACGACGGATCGGCTCGCTGAAATCGTCACGCGCGCAACTGGCGGAAAACATTCGAAAATTCATCCGGCGACGAAAGTCTTCCAGGCCCTGCGCATTTTCGTCAATGACGAGCTGGGCGAGCTGGCCCGGGCGCTGGAAGCGTCGGAGCGTCTGTTGGCGCCGCTGGGGCGGCTTGTCGTGGTTACCTTCCATTCACTGGAAGACCGCATGGTCAAGACCTTCCTGCGAAGCCGTGCCGGTCTCGCAGGGGGTGGCGGCTCGCGCTACGAGCCTGCGGTCGAAGCCGGTCCTGCGCCGAGCTTTTCCCTGCTGACCCGCCGTGCCGTGTCGGCCAGCGACGAAGAGGCTGCAGAAAACCCCCGGGCCCGCTCAGCCAAGCTGCGTGCCGCCATCAGAAACGAAGCGCCGGCCTGGTCCGACAGCCCGTCGCTTCACACGAGTATTGTTCCGCTTGCCCGTCTGGAGGCCGCGCTATGATCCGCACGCTCAATGCGATTGCGTTCGTCGTTGCCGCAGCTCTGGCGGTCGCGCTCTATATCGCCAAGGCCGAGGCGAAGAGTTCGCAGGAACGCCTTGAAGACATCCAGGCCCAGCTCGTCGAGGAGCGCCGTCAGATCAATGTTCTCAATGTCGAGATCGCCCATCTGGAAGACCCGGAGCGCCTGCGCGCCCTGGCCCGGCGCTATCTCGGATTCGAGCCGCTGGACCCGTCGCGGGAGGTGGCCTTGAGCGATCTGCCACTGCTCTCTGATCCGCGCCCGGCAGACAATGATGTGCGCCGTGACGGGCAGTTTGTCGCCCAGCCTGACGATGCCCTGGCGATGGCCGAGCCGACACAGGTGGGAGGCCCGGACTGATGCGTCTGTGGCCGTTCCGCAAACAGATATCATCGGAAACGCGCACCCTGGCGCCGCCGCCGCTGGCCGAGGCCGCGCCGGCCGACATGTCGCGACTGCTGCGTATCGAGAGTGATGAAACCCGCGCGATGGATGCCTCGCGCGGGCGATTGCGTGTGATGGGGCTTTCCCTGGCGCTCGGATTCGCGGTCCTCGCCGGCCGCGCGGTCGAGGTCGCTGTCACCGGTCCCGCCGACGCGGCTCCGGCTCGGCAGGTCGCCGAGGCGCATAATCGCGGCGATCTGTTCGACCGCACCGGGCAGGTGCTGGCCACGACCCTGGAAACCCACTCGCTCTACGCCGATCCGGCGCTCGTCTGGGACGCTGCGGAAACGGCCGAAATGCTGGCCACCGTGTTGCCCGACGTCGATGTGGATGGCCTGACCGAAGATCTCGAATCCCGCCGCCGTTTTGTCTGGGTGCGCCGGAATCTGACCCCGCGCCAGCGCCAGGCCGTGTTTGCGCTCGGCCTGCCGGGACTGGAATTTCGTACCGAGCCGCGCCGCGTCTATCCGCGTGGTCGTCTGGCCTCGCACGTGGTCGGCTACACCAATCGCGACATGGACGGTCTTGCTGGAGCCGAGCGCGCCTTTGACGGCGCGCTGATGGCCGGCGATGGCCGACCCGTTGCCCTGTCGATCGACATGGCGGTGCAGTTCCATGTCGATGAGGTCCTGCGCGCGACCATGACCGAATACCGCGCCCTGGCGGCGACGGGGATCGTGATGAATGTCCGTACCGGCGAAATCCTCGGCATGGTGTCACTGCCCGACTTCGACCCCAACCGTCCTTCCGATGCCAGTTCTTCCGAGCGCCTCAACCGGGCCGCGCAATCGGTCTACGAGATGGGCTCGACCTTCAAGGCCTTCACCGTGGCTGTGGCGCTTGAAGAGCAAACCGCGACGCTCGAAAGTCGCTATGACGCGCGCGCGCCGCTTGCCGTCGGCGGCTACCAGATTTCCGACTATCATGGTGAGGAGCGCTGGCTCAGCGTGCCGGAGATCTTTACCCATTCATCCAATATCGGATCCGGTCACATGGCGCTCGAGGTCGGTGCCGAGGCCCAGCGCGGGTTCATGGGTGATTTGCGCCTGCTCGAGCGCGCGCCGATCGAACTGGCCGAAAGCGCCGACCCGTTGCTGCCGCGCAATTGGGGGCCGACCGAGACGGTCACCATCTCCTATGGCCATGGCATCGCCGTCAGCCCGATCGCGACCATTGCGGCCTTCGCCGCCATCGCCAATGACGGAGTGTATGTGCCGCCGACCCTGCTGCCCGTGGCTGCCGACGAGACCATTCTGGGCGAACGCGTGATGCGCTCGGATGTGGCCCGTGACGTGTTGGCCCTGATGCGTGAAAATGTGGTGGGCGGCACCGGCGGCAATGCCGAGGCCGTCGGCTATCTGGTCGCCGGCAAGACCGGTACCGCGGACAAGCCGTCGCGCGGTGGATACGACACGTCGGCGCTGATCTCCTCATTTTCGGCGGTATTCCCGGCCAATGATCCGCAATATGCGATCCTTGTGTTGCTGGATGAACCGCAAATGCCCGAGCCGACCTATCTTCGCCCGACCGGTGGCCGGGTCGCGGCACCGGCGGTGGGTGAGATCGTGGCGCGGATCGCCCCCATCCTGGGTGTCGAACGGTCCAATGAGGATCCGGTCGGCCGAGCAGCCATGGTTCGTGCCGCCCTGATGCCGGAGTTGATCCCGTGACATTGAACGACCTGTTGCACGATGAAGGGCTGGTCCTAGATGGTGGCGACCTCGCCGTGCGTGGCCTGACGCTCGACAGCCGCAAGGCTGAACCGGGCTTCGTGTTCGCCGCTCTGCCGGGCGTGACGGTGCATGGCCGGGACTTCATCCCCAAGGCGCTAGCCGCCGGGGCGACTGCCATTTTGACCGATGAGCCCGTCGACGCGCCGGTCCCGGTGATCGCGGTCGCCGAGCCGGCAGCGCTTCTGGCGCGAATGGCCGCGCGCTTTTACCCGCGCCAACCCGAACACATCGTCGCGATCACCGGCACCAATGGCAAAAGCTCGACCGTGGAATTCCTGCGCCAGATCTGGGCTGGCGCCGGTATCGAGGCGGCCTGCCTGGGTACGCTTGGCGTGACCCGTGGCAATTCGGTCGAGGTGACCGGCTATACGACCCCGGATGCCGTTGCTTTGCAGGCCGCACTCGACCGGCTGGCGGGCGAGGGTGTCACCCATCTGGGCATGGAGGCGTCCAGCCATGGTCTCAAGCAACACCGCATGGACGGCGTTCGGGTCCAGGTCGGTGCTTTCACCAATCTGACCCAGGACCATCTCGACTATCATCCAGATTTTGCCGATTACTTCGCATCCAAACTGAAACTGTTCACCGAGCGCCTGCCGGCCGATGGTCGGGCCGTGATCAATGTCGATAGCGAGTGGGGTGGCAAGATGGCCGCCGCCGCGCGTGAGCGAGGCCTCGAAGTTCTCACCATGGGTTGGCGCGGCAGCGATCTGGCGATCCGGGAAATCACGCCCCGGGCGGCCAGCCAGAGCGTTGTCTTTGCCTGGAAGGGGCGCGAGCATGCGCTGGACATCCCGCTGGTCGGTGAATTCCAGATCCTCAACGCCCTCGGCGCCGCGGCCATTGCCCTGTCGGACGGCGTGACGGAGGCCAGCGTTCTTGATACCCTCAAGGTTTTGACAGGTGTGCCGGGGCGTCTCGAGAAAGTCGGGGAAACCGCGGTCGGAGCGCCGGTGCTCGTGGACTATGCCCACACCCCGGACGGGCTCGACAAACTGCTGCGCGCCGCACGCCCGCACACGCGCGGGCGGGTGATCGTCATCTTCGGCTGCGGCGGGGATCGCGACGCCTCCAAGCGCGCCAAGATGGGCGTCATTGCCGCCAACCAGGCCGACCACATTATCGTCACCGACGACAATCCGCGTTCCGAAGATCCGGCCGCCATCCGCAAGGCCGTCCTGAAAGGCTGCCCCAAGGCCGAGGAGATCGCCGACCGGGCCGAAGCCATCCGGCACGGGGTCGCGATGCTGAAGGCCGGAGACTGTCTGCTGATCGCCGGCAAGGGGCATGAAACCGGCCAGACCGTCGGCGACATCGTGCATCCATTCGACGACCGCGAGCAGGGCCGGGCAGCCCTGGCCGCCAGGGAGGCCGCCAATGTCTGAGGCAAGCGCGAATCCGCTGTGGACGCCCGGGCAGGCCATGGCAGCGACCGGCGGGATGCTTTTGGGTGAGCCCGGCTGGACAGTCACGGGCATCTCGATCGACACTCGCACCCTGCAACCCGGCGACCTTTTCGTCGCCCTTCAAGACGTTCGCGACGGGCATGATTTCGTGGCGGCTGCGATGGAGAAGGGGGCCTCTGCCTGCCTTGTCGAGCGCGGCGATACCGGGGTCGAACCGGCGCTTATGGTCAAGGACGCGCTTGAAGGCTTGCGGGCCCTCGGTGCGGCAGCCCGTGACCGATCCGACGCGATCCGCGTCGCCGTGACCGGCAGTGTCGGCAAGACCAGCGTCAAGGAAGCCCTGGCGGCTGTCTTCCGGGCCGCCGGCCCGGCGCATTGGAGCGTCAAATCCTACAATAATCACTGGGGCGTGCCGCTGACCCTGGCGCGCATGCCGCGTGACACAGGGCGAGCCGTTTTCGAGCTGGGCATGAACCATGCCGGCGAAATCCGCGACCTGTCCTCGCTTGTCCGACCGCATGTTGCGCTGATCACCCGCATCGCCCCCGCGCATTTGGAACATCTCGGTTCGGTTGAGGCCATCGCTGACGCCAAGTCGGAGATTTTCGACGGGCTCGAGCAGGACGGGGTCGCGATCTACCCGTCCGATGATCCGCTGGCCGAGCGCATCGCCCGCCATGCGCGGCATTCCTGCGCGGCCTTCCTGCTGGACTTCGGTACTTCCGCCTCGGCGGCGATCCGGATCGAGGAGTTCGAAACCGGCCTCGACGGATCGCGCGGTGTCGCCAACGTGCTGGGCGTTCGCGCGCCCTTCCGCCTGGCCGCGACCGGTGCCCACTGGGCCTGGAATGCCGGCGCGATCTTCGCTGCGGCCGCCGGAGCCGGACTGGACGCTCGCGATGTGGCCGAAGCGCTGTCTGGCGTCGGTGCCGAGCCGGGCCGCGGCCGTGCCACGCGGATCGTCCTGGCGGACGGTGGCGCCTTCACATTGCTCGACGATGCCTACAACGCCAACCCGGTCTCGATGGCAGCCGCTATCGCGGCGCTGGGCGCGGCCGAGCCCGGGCAGGGCGGGCGACGGATCGCGGTCCTGGGTGACATGCTTGAACTCGGTCCGGACGAAAACCGCCTGCACGCGGCTCTGGCCGATGATCTCGCTGCTGCGGGGGTTGATGCGGTGCTGGCTTGCGGTCGTCGCATGAAGCATCTGCATGACGCCTTGCCCAAGCATGTTCGCGCAGGCTATGCGCAGGATGCGGCGGGGGGGCTGGAACAGGTCAAATCCATGGTGTGTCCGGGGGATGTGGTGCTCATCAAGGGCTCCAATGGTTCCGGCCTTCACAGGATTGCCTCGTTTCTCATCGACGGTACCGCTCTTGGATTGACGGAGGCCTGATCCACCCATGCTCTATTTGTTGTTTGCGCCGCTGGCCGAAGATCTGCAGCTGGCCAACCTGTTCCGCTACATCACCTTCCGGACGGGCGGCGCCCTCATGACGGCGATGCTGATCGCTTTCATCTTCGGCAAGCCGATGATTGGCTGGTTGCGCCGCAAACAGGGCAAGGGCCAACCGATCCGCGCCGAAGGTATCGAGCGCCATGTGGTCGAGAAGGCCGGGACGCCCACCATGGGCGGCTTCCTAATCCTGCTGGGTGTGATGGTCGGGACGCTGCTTTGGGCCGATCTTTCCAACCCTTATGTCTGGATCGTCATCTTCGTCACTGCCGGTTTCGGTGTGATCGGTTTCATTGATGACTATCTGAAGGTGACCAAGCAGACGACGGCCGGTTTCGGCGGGCGTTTCAAGTTGGTCGGCGAGTTTGCCATCGCGCTTGTTGCGGTGATCTGGGCGACGCACACAGCGCGCGCGCTGGGCGTCGATGCGGGCGTGGAGACATCCATCGCCGTGCCGTTCTTCAAGGACCTGATGATCAATATCGGGCCTCTCTTCTTCGTCTTTGGCTGTATCGTCATTGTCGGTTCGGGCAATGCGGTGAACATGACGGACGGGCTGGACGGGCTGGCCATCGTGCCGGTGATGATCGCCGCAGCGACCTTCGGCGTGATTGCCTACGTCGTCGGCCGGGTTGATTTCGCTGAATACCTGCAGGTGCACTACACCGCCGGAGCGGGTGAGATACTGATCTTCTGCGGCGCCCTGATCGGCGCCGGAATCGGCTTTTTGTGGTGGAACGCACCGCCGGCCATGGTCTTCATGGGCGATACCGGGTCGCTGTCACTGGGTGGCGCGCTCGGTACGATCGCCGTCGCCATCAAGCACGAGCTGGTGCTGGCCATTGTCGGCGGTCTGTTCGTTCTGGAACTGGTTTCGGTCATGGTCCAGGTCGCCAGTTTCAAACTCACCGGCAAGCGCGTCTTCCGGATGGCGCCGATCCACCATCATTTCGAGAAGAAGGGATGGGCCGAGCCGACCATCGTCATACGCTTCTGGATTATTGCGGTCATTCTCGCATTAATTGGACTCGCCACGCTGAAGTTGCGCTAGGATAGGTCTCAATGATCCCGATCCACGCATATGAAGGCCGCCGTGTGGCTGTGTTCGGATTGGGGCGCACAGGCATAGCCACGGCAAAGGCCCTCGAGGCAGGCGGCGCAGCAGTTTCATGCTGGGACGACGCCGAGCCTTCGCGTGCGCGTGCCGCCGCCGAAGGGCTGACACTGGATGATCTCAACCGGCGCGACTGGGGCGACATCGCTGCACTGGTCCTGTCTCCCGGCATTCCGCTGACCCATCCCAAGCCCCACCATATGGTGGAGCTGGCCCTCGCCGTGGGCGCGCCGATCATCAGCGACATCGAATTGTTCGCCCTGGCGCTGGCTGATCTGCCCGAAAAGCGACGGCCCAAGGTGATCGGCATCACCGGCACCAATGGCAAGTCGACTACGACCGCGTTGATCGGTCACATCCTGCGCGCGACCGGCCGGAATGTGGTTGTCGGGGGTAATATCGGCGATGCCATCCTGGCCCAGTCGCCACCGCGTCCGGGCAGTTATTACGTTCTCGAACTGTCCTCCTACCAGCTCGACCTGACCCATACGCTGGCCTGTGATGTTGCGGTATTGTTGAACGTTACGCCGGACCATATCGACCGGCATGGTGATTTCGACGGGTATTTCCGCGCCAAGAAGCGCCTGTTCGACATGCAGAAAGCCGGTGGTCTGGCGGTCATCGGGATCGACGACAACCCGACCTCGGCCTATTTCTCGACCCTGCGCCGTCAGCGACGCGAGGAAGAGGTCATTCCGATCTCCGCCGGCCGGGTGTTTGCGCGGGGTGTCTACGCGCTGGGCGACCGGGTTTATGACGCCCTGGACTGCGCCTCTCATCCGGTTGTCGATCTGGCTGGTGTCCTGACCCTGCCGGGACGCCACAACGCCCAGAACGCCGCCGCCGCGCTGGCCGCGGTGCGGGTATTGGGCGTGTCGGGGCGTGCAGCCGCGCAGGCGATGGTGACATTCCCGGGCTTGCCGCACCGCCAGGAACGCGTCGCAACCATTGAAGGCGTGACCTACATCAACGACTCCAAGGCGACCAATGCCGAGGCGGCGGTGCAGGCGCTCGGCTGTTATGACCGAATTCGCTGGATTGTCGGCGGGCGGGCCAAGGACGGTGGGTTGGCCGCTGCAAAGTCGCAATTCCACCGGGTCGCCAAGGCCTATCTCATCGGTGAAGCGGCGGAACATTTCGCGCGTGAACTGGAGGGCGAATTGTCGTGTGAACAGTGTGGCGACCTGGCAGGCGCGATCGCCGCTGCCACCCGCGATGCCCGCAAATCGGGAGACGCCGGACAGGTCGTCCTGCTGTCCCCGGCGGCGGCTTCGTTTGACCAGTTCACCAGCTATGAAGCCCGCGGCGATGCCTTTCGGGCCCTGGTTACCGATCAGCTGAAGGTCAGCCGCACACCGGAGGGTGTTGCGTGATCCAGGGTTTTTCGCGGGCGCTCGGCATGTGGTGGCGTGGCATCGACCGCACCCTGCTGTTCATCATCATCGCCTTGGTCACGACCGGGCTTGTCCTGTCGATGGCGGCCAGTCCGGCCGCTGCCGAGCGTCTGGGCCTCGATGATCCCTTTTATTTCCTGTACCGGCAGAGCGTCTTTGCCGGGCTGAGCCTGATCTCCCTGTTGGGAATTTCGGCCCTCTCTCCCAAGGGCGCCCGGCGGCTGGCGGTGATCGCGCTGATGGGGGCCTTCATCCTGATGGCGGCGACCCTGTTCATCGGCCATGAGGTCAAGGGCGCGACACGCTGGCTGCGATTTGGCCCGTTTTCGCTCCAGCCTTCCGAGTTTCTCAAGCCGGCGCTGCTGGTCACCGCGGCCTGGCTGTTCTCCGAGGAGAAGCGTGGCGCCCCGGTACCCGGGCGGATCATCGCCTTCGGCCTGTTTGCCGTCGCCATCGCCTTGTTGATGCTGCAGCCCGATTTCGGTCAGTCTGTTCTTTTGACCTTGTGTTTCGGCGGCATCTTTTTTGCCTCCGGCCTGTCATGGGTCTGGGTGGCCGTTCTGGCTGGGCTGGCAGCGACCGGCTCGACGCTGGCTTATGTCACCTTTCCGCATATTGCCTCCCGGGTGGACCGTTTCCTCAATCCGGAGAGTGGTGACACCTATCAGATTGACCGTGCCACCGAGGCCATCTCACGCGGCGGCATTGCCGGGGTCGGGCCGGGTGAGGGCGAGGTGAAGCATCTCCTGCCTGACGCCCACACCGATTTCATCTTTTCGGTCGCCGCCGAGGAGTTCGGCCTGATGGCCTCGCTGTCCCTTATCGGCCTGTTCGCGATACTGGTGACCCGGGCCTGGATGCAGGTGATGCGACTGCAGGACGGGTTCGCGCAGTTGGCCGTTGCTGGACTTGCGCTGCAATTCGGACTGCAAAGCCTGGTCAATATCGCCGTAAACTTGAACCTTATTCCACCCAAGGGCATGACTTTGCCTTTCGTCTCCTATGGAGGTTCGTCCATGCTTGCCCTCGCGTTCGGCGCCGGCCTCCTGCTGGCCTTCACCCGTCGCCGCCCCGGCGCTTACACGCCGCGCTACGCCGCATGACACCACGCCGCTGCCTGATCGCCGCCGGGGGAACCGGCGGGCACATGTTTCCCGCGCGCGCCGCGGCGGAAGCGCTGATCGCGCGCGGCTGGCAGGTGCGTCTGGTCACCGATGCCCGCGGCCTGCGTCACGCGACCGACTTCCCGGCCGTCGCGGTCGACGAAATCCATGCCGCCAGCCCGTCGACAAAGAACCCGATCAAACTGGCCAGGGCCGCGCTGGAGCTGACCCAGGGTTTCGCCCAGGCGCGCTCGATTGTCGGCAAGTGGAAGCCCGACGTGATTGCCGGTTTTGGTGGATACCCGGCCTTTCCGGCCCTGGCGGTTGCCCGTTCGATGGGGATACCGTTCGCCATTCACGAGCAGAATGCCGTCCTCGGTCGGGTCAATCGGGTGTTCGCGGCCAAGGCGGGTTTCGTCGCCTCCGGCTTTGAGCGTCTCGACCGCCTGCCTGCCAAGGCGAAAAAGCGCCATATCCTGACCGGTAATCCACTGCGCGCCCCCATCATTGCTGCGCGCGCGGCCGGTTATCCGGCGATCAATGCGGACGGTCGGCTGAACATTCTTGTTCTTGGCGGGTCCCTGGGCGCGCGCATTCTGTCGGAGACCGTGCCGCAGGCGCTGGCGATGGTCCCGGAAAAGCTGCGATCCCGCCTTGATGTGGTCCAACAGACCCGCGAGGAATCCCTCTCCATGGCCCGCGAAACCTATCAATCAGCCGGCATCGCCGCGCGCTGCGAACCCTTCTTCGAAGACGTGGGTTCGCTCTATGCCGCCAGCCATCTGGTGATTGGCCGGGCTGGCGCCTCGACTGTATCCGAAGTCGCGGGCGTCGGACGTCCGGCGATCTTCTGCCCGCTGGCGATCGCCGCCGACGACCACCAGTCTGCCAATGTCGACGGCCTCGTCCAGGCGGTCGCCTGTGATGTCGTCCATGAGGGCGAGTTCACCGCGGAGAAGATCGCGGCCCTCATTGAAACCCGCTTGTCCAACCCTGACGACCTTGCCAGCCGTGCCCAGTCGGCGCGCGGGCTGGGCCGTCCCGATGCCGCCGACGGGCTGGCGCGGGCGGTCGATGGCCTGGTCACCGGAGCGCTCGTATGAAGTTTACCGCCCTGCCGTTTGAAGTCGGCCCCGTCCATTTCGTCGGCATTGGCGGCATCGGCATGTCCGGCATTGCCGAAGTCATGCTCAATCTGGGCTACAAGGTGCAAGGTTCCGACATCAAGGCGAACCCGAACGTCGAGCGCCTGTCAGGCCTGGGGGCCACGGTCGCCATCGGTCACAAGACTGAAAACGTTGACGGTGCCGGCGCCATTGTCGTCTCCTCGGCCATCAAGCCGGACAATCCCGAACTGGTCGCCGCTCGCGCCGCCAAGATCCCGGTCGTACGTCGGGCGGAAATGCTGGCCGAGCTGATGCGCCTGAAATTCGCCGTTGCGGTGGGTGGCACGCACGGCAAGACCACGACGACTTCGCTGGTCGCGGTTCTGATGGACGCTGCCGGGGTCGATCCGACCGTGATCAATGGCGGCATCATTTCCGCCTATGGCTCGAACGCCAAGGTCGGGCTCGGTGACTGGATGGCGGTCGAGGCGGATGAGAGCGATGGATCCTTCCTCAAGCTGCGTTCGACCGTCGCCATCGTCACCAATATCGATCCCGAGCACATGGAGCATTACGGCGATTTTGACACGCTGCGTCAGGCCTTCTTCCAGTTTGTCGAGAACCTGCCCTTCTACGGTTTCGCGGTCCTGTGCACCGACCATCCCGAAGTCCAGTCCCTGGCCAGCCGGGTCGAGGACCGCCGTGTCATCACCTATGGCCAGAATCCGCAGGCCGATGCGCGGCTGGAAAACCTGCGCATGGATCCTTCCGGCGCCCGCTTCGACGTCCGCTTCCGCCTGCGCGGCCAGGAGGAGACATTGTGGCGTGACATCTATCTGCCGATGATGGGCGAGCACAACGTGCTCAACGCCGTCGCTGCCCTGGCAACCGCGCGTGAGCTGGGCCTCACCGAGGAAGGCGCCAAGACGGCGCTCGGCCAGTTCGGCGGGGTCAAGCGCCGTTTCACCCGCACCGGCGAGTGGAAGGGCGCAGCCATCATCGATGATTACGGCCATCACCCGGTCGAGATTGCCGCTGTGCTGAAAGCTGCCCGCCAGGCCGCGACCGGCAAGGTGATCGCGGTGATGCAGCCGCACCGCTACAGCCGCCTGCACGACCTGTTCGAAGATTTCTCAACCTGTTTCAACGATGCCGACAGCGTGCTGGTCACCCCGGTCTACACCGCCGGTGAAGACCCGATCGATGGCGCCGACCAGGCTCATCTTGTCGAGAGCCTGCGCTCGCACGGTCACCGCGATGCCGGCGCCACAAACCGGGATGCTGTGGCTTCCGACGTCGCAAAACGGGCCGGTGAGGGCGATGTCGTCGTCTGCCTCGGCGCCGGCGATATCACGCAATGGGCCTATGCCCTGCCGGGTGAGCTGGAGGCTTTGGGGTGACCCTCCTCGCCCAACTCCCGCCCGTCCGCGGCAAGTATATCGAGTCCGCGCCGCTGAAGGGCCTGACCTGGTTGCGGGTCGGTGGTCCGGCGGATGTGCTTTACCTCCCGGCCGACGAGTCTGATCTGTGCCGCTTCCTGGCGGAGACGCCGGACGAGATCCCGGTGACCGTTCTGGGTGCCGGGTCGAATACGCTGGTGCGTGATGGCGGGGTTCCGGGTGTGGTGATCCGTCTGGCGGGAGCGTTCGCGAAGACCGAGGCGCTGGACGGGTATCGGCTGCGCGCCGGGGCCGGCGCGCTCGACAAGATGGTCGCCAAGGCGGCGGCCAAGGCCGGAATTTGCGGGCTGGAATACCTGGTAGGTGTGCCCGGCACGATTGGCGGCGCGCTGCGCATGAATGCCGGTTGTTATGACCAGGAGACCTCCGACGTGCTGGTCGAGGCGATCGCGCTCGACCGCATGGGGCGCCGCATCATCGCGACGCCGGAGGAGCTGGCCTACAGCTATCGCCATTGCTCGGCGCCGGAGGACTGGATCTTCACCGAGGCCGTATTCCAGGGCCATGCCGACGCGACCGACGCGATCACCGAGCGCATGAACGCCATCACGGCGCGGCGCGAGGGCACGCAGCCGATCCGCGAGAAGACGTCCGGCTCGACCTTCGCCAATCCCGATCCGCCCGGCACGCCGAACCAGCGCAAGTCCTGGGAGTTGATCGACAGTGTCGGCGGTCGCGGCTACCGCGTTGGCGGGGCGCATTTTTCCGAGCAACATTGTAACTTCCTGATCAATGACGGAACGGCGAGCGCCGCAGACCTGGAACAGGTCGGCGAGGACGTGCGCGCCCGGGTCCGTGAACAACATGCCATCGATCTGCGCTGGGAAGTCCGGCGCATTGGCCGGGAAACCGGCGACCAAAACAAGAGGGGCGAGCGGGATGACTGATCCAGTAGCCGCGGCGATCGAGCCGATCCGCGAGAAATTCGTACAGGCCTACACCCAGTGGCTGCCGGAGATGCAAAAGCATTTCCCCCAGGGTGTCAGCGAGCATCCATTCGCGATCCAGCACGACAAGTCGCTGATCCGGAACCTGTACCGCATTGATTTCGCGACCCAGACTCATCCCAAGCCGGAATTCCGCGAATTCCGCCTGCAGGACATGCTGGCTTTCAAGTCCTGGGACGGGCCGGTCGAGGGCGTCCATCTGCACCTCCATCCCTTCCGCTGGGACGCGCTGGTGGTCCAGCTGCAGGACGCGAAATGGGATGAGGCGGCGGTGACGCGCTGGTTTGATCGCTGGTTCGGGATGATGAAGGACACGCCCATCGTGACGCCGGGCGTTCAAACCGGTGGTTTCATCCATGCTGCCTCGCTGCAGGACGAGATGTTGCATGTCGATCTGGGCACTGCGCCGATCGAAGCGCTGACCGAATTGCTGGCCATTGCACGCACAACCAGCGCCAGCGCGATCGCGCTCGTTGATCCTGTCGTCAGGCCAACCACACCCAAAGGCGATACACTGAACTAGCGGGTCCGGCCGGGACCTCAACCAGGATGAACTCATGACCAAGCGTGTTGCGGTACTTCTCGGTGGCCTGTCGCCGGAACGGGATGTGTCTCTGGTGTCCGGGGCGGCCTGCGCCAAGGGGCTGCGCGATGCGGGCTATGAGGTGGTCGAGATCGATGCCGGTCGTGATCTCTCGCAGCAGCTCGCCGACGCCGCCCCGGATATCGTCTTCAACGCATTGCATGGTGAGTGGGGCGAAGACGGGCTGGTGCAGGGCGTGCTGGAGCATTTCGGCAAGCCCTACACCCATTCCGGTGTCCTCGCCTCGGCCCTGGCCATGGACAAGCAAAAGGCCAAGGACGTGTTGCGCGCGGCGGGCATTCCTTGCCCGGAAGGCGTCATTGCCAATCGGTTCGAGGCTGCCAAAGCGCACGTCATGAAGCCGCCCTATGTCGCCAAGCCGAATGCGCAGGGCTCGTCGGTCGGCGTGCATATCGTGCTGGAAGGTGCCAACCGTCCGCCGGCCGAGCTGGGTTCGACCGCCTGGGCGCTGGGCGATGAAATCCTGATCGAACGCTATGTACCCGGCCGCGAGCTGACCGTGGCGGTGATGGAAGACAAGGCGTTGTGTGTCACCGAGATCAAGCCCAACACGACGTTTTACGACTATGAGGCCAAGTACATGGCCGGCGGATCGGATCATATTTTACCAGCGCCGATTACCGACGACATCGCCGAACTGGCCATGGAATTGGCGGTCAAGGCGCACCAGGCCTTGGGATGTCGCGGTATGACACGGTCGGATTTCCGATATGATTCGGCAGCCGATACACCACTATGGTTACTCGAAATTAACACCCAACCGGGCATGACTCCTACATCACTAGCGCCAGAACAGGCGCAGTATTGCGGGATCGAATTTTCCGATCTCGTTGCATGGATGGCGGAGAATGCGTCGTGTCGAAGGTGAGGCGTGCCGGATCGCGTAAAGCGGTCCGTCGCAAGACCAAACCCCAGTCCGCCGCGGTGTCCGCACCGCGGCGTTTGCGTAACTGGGCCGAGGCCCAGGTCCGGGGTGTCAGATATCGTATGGCGAATGCAGCCCGTTTCGGCGGGTTGGTCGTGGCCGGCCTGTCGGCTGTCACGGTGGGCGGACTTGCGCTTTTCGGGCAGCTTGATGATGTCGCCATCTGGGCCGGGGGACATGTCGAGCGCCAGCTTGCCGAGTCCGGCTTTGCCGTTCGCGCGGTCGATGTCACCGGTGCCCGTGGCGAGATGGCCCACGCCATCGTCGTGGCGTCGCTGATCACCGATGGCGAGTCCATTTTCTCGATCGACCCGGAAGTCGTGCGTGGCCGTATTGAAGCCATGCCGATGGTCCGCCGTGCCCGTGTCGCGCGGTTGCTCCCCGACCGGATCGCGATTGTCGTCGAAACCCGCGAGGCTTTCGCGCTCTGGCAGGTTGAGGGCGGTTTGCATGTGATCGATCGCGACGGGGTGGTGATTGCTGACGCTGACGTCATGAATCCGCCAGAGCTGCCGCTGGTCGTTGCCGACGGGGCCAACGAGGCGGCGAGCGAGATTGTCGACGCGCTGGGGCATTTTCCCGACGTGGCCGGCCGTGTGGTCGGAGCGGTCCGCGTCGGTGAGCGACGCTGGAATTTGCGGCTCGAGAGCGGTGCCGATGTGAAATTGCCGGAGAGCGATGTGATGGCCTCGATCGCCATCCTTGCGCGCCTGCAGGCCGAGCGTGGCGTGTTGCGCCTGGCGGCCGAGAGTTTTGACCTACGCGGTGAGGGCGATCTGATCGTCCGGGCCCTGCCCGACCGGGCAGTGGCGGCCGGTATGCGGGAGCGTGAAGCGTGAGTGTGTTTGATCTGTTCCGGTCCCGTCAGCCCAGCGCTGTCAGTGGCTCCAAGGCCCAGGGTGTCTGCGCCGCCCTGGATGTCGGCTCTTCCAAGATTGCCTGTTTCATCGCCCGCACGGATCAGACCATCTCCGGTCCGCGCCCGCGTGTGATCGGTGTCGGCCACCAGTCGTCGCGCGGCGTTCGCGCTGGCGCGGTGGTGGACATGGATGCTGCTGCAGAAGCCATCCGCACGGCTGTCGAACAGGCCGAGCGCATGGCTGGCATTGCCGTCAACGCCGTCACGGTCACCCTGTCGGCCGGACAGCCGGCCTCGACCCGTCTGGCTGCCGAGATTGACCTGCCTCAGCGCGAGATCACCGAGCGTGAGCCGCGCCGCTTGCTCGATGGCGCTCTGGCCGAATTCGCGATCGAGGACCGCGTCGTCCTGCACGCCATCCCCTTGTCCTGGTCGGTTGATGATCACCGCGGGATCAAGGATCCGCGCGGCATGTTCGGCAAGACGCTCGGCGTGGAAGTGCATGTCATCACGGCGGCCATTGGTCCGCTGCGCAATCTGTCGACCTGTATCGAGCGTTGCCATCTTGACCTCAAGGGTGTGGTCGCCACGCCCTATGCCTCGGGCCTGTCAGCCCTGGCGGACGATGAGGTCAAGCTGGGCGCGACCCTGATCGACATGGGCGCCGGCGCGACCACCGCGGCAGTTTTCGCGGAAGGCGCGCTCCTTCATATCGATGCGGTCCCCGTCGGCGGTTCGCACGTCACATCGGATGTGGCGCGGGGGCTTTCGACGCCGCTTGCCGCGGCCGAACGGCTCAAGACGCTGTACGGCTCCGCCCTCGACAGTCCCGAGGATGACCAGCAGATGATCGAGGTTCCTTCGGTCTCCGGCGAGAATGGTGCGCTCTATGACAGTGCCCCGCGCTCCCTGCTCAACTCGATCATCCGACCGCGCCTGGAAGAAACCTTTGAACTGATCCGCGACCGCCTGGATGCGGCGGGTGTCGGCAAGACATCCGGCCGCCGGCTGGTGTTGACCGGTGGTGGCGCCCAGCTTCCCGGCGCGGCCGAGCTGGCCGCTCGCGTTTTCGGCAAGCAGGTCCGCATTGCCGGACCGTGCGGTGTCAGCGGACTGGGCGACGCGGTGTCAGGTCCGGCTTTCAGCGCCGTTGCCGGAGTTGTGCGCCGGGAGACCCGCGGCGCGGCGGAAGCCATCGCGGGCCCGCCCCGCATGAGCGGCTTGCCGATCATGCCGCGCCGGGTTCAAGCCGAGGCAAATGGCGGCCGGGCGTCGTCCATGTGGCGCTGGTTTGCAGAAAGCTTCTGAGCGTATTTCCGGGCACGGATTCTCATAATCAATTACCATTGCTGTTAAGGACATGGCGGTGGTGTTCGCCGTACTTCTGCGATCCTGGATCGCAAGAAGAGCGCAATGTCTTTCAACCAAGTCACAATTCTCCCGGAGTACGCCTGCGTAGAGGCCATCATTGATGGCTATGAGGACTGGGACAGCGCCACTGACGTCATTGTCGAAATGGGCGAGCAGGTGGAGGCGCGGGCCTGGAACCGGATCCTGATTGATTTCAGGCGCGTGAATCTGCGCGTCTCCCGCTCGGAAGCGCAGGATATCGCAGGCTTTTTCAACTCCTTCGTGACCTATGCGATGAATATTGCCGTCTGGCTGCCCGCCTCGGACCGCGATGCCGAGGTGATTTCCATTTTCGCCCGCAAGATGGGCGAACTCGGACACTCCATGACCCTGCTACGCGATGCCTCGGACAGGGATGCCTGGCTGGACGGGCCGCTCTCCAAAGCGGCCAACGGCTGACGGTGTGCGGTGCGCTGCAGGCCGGCCGGAGTGTTTTCCCACCTGAAATGATCATCAGTTTAACCCCTGCTTAAACGTCTTGGGGCGAAACTTCATGGTGAATCCTTGTTTAATTCCCAGTACCGAGAACGGGTCTGTCATGACGCTCAACCTCTCAATTCCCGAAACGACCGAATTGCGGCCGCGTATTGTCGTCTTTGGTGTCGGGGGCGCCGGGGGAAATGCCGTCAACAACATGATCGAGGCGAAGCTGGAAGGTGTCGACTTTGTCGTCGCCAACACAGACGCCCAGGCATTGCAGCGCTCACAGGCTGAAAAGCGTGTCCAGATGGGTGCGGCGATCACTGAAGGTCTGGGCGCCGGCGCGCGACCGGAAGTCGGTGAACAGTCGGCCGAGGACTCGATCGAGGAAATCCGCGAGCATCTGGGCGGTGCCCACATGGTCTTCATTACCGCCGGCATGGGCGGTGGCACGGGAACCGGTGCCGCGCCTGTCGTGGCGCGCGCGGCCCGTGAAATGGGGATCCTCACTGTCGGTGTCGTGACCAAGCCCTTTCATTTTGAAGGTTCGCGCCGGATGAAGCTGGCCGATGCCGGCATCGACCAGTTGCAGGATCATGTCGACACGCTGATCGTGATCCCGAACCAGAACCTGTTCCGTATCGCCACCGAGAAAACGACCTTTGCCGAGGCCTTCTCCATGGCCGACCAGGTGTTGCATTCCGGCGTCCGCGGTATCACCGACCTGATGGTCATGCCGGGCCTGATCAATCTCGACTTCGCCGACGTGCGTGCTGTGATGAACGAGATGGGCAAGGCGATGATGGGCACGGGCGAAGCCGGCGGCGAGAAGCGCGCCGTGGAAGCCGCCCAGGCTGCCATCTCCAATCCGCTGCTTGACGATGTTTCGATGAAGGGGGCCACCGGCGTCCTGATCAACATCACCGGCGGTTATGACATGACGCTTTATGAAGTCGACGAAGCCGCGAATGAAATCCGCGCGGAAGTCGATCCCGAAGCCAATATCATTGTCGGCTCGACCTTCGACGAAACCATGGAAGGCTCCATGCGGGTGTCCGTCGTGGCGACCGGCATCGATGCAGAAATCATGGTGCAGGCCGATCCGCGCGCCCGTCAGCAACGCGGTGCCGCTCCGGCCCAACAGTCCAGCCCGAATGACGCGATCCTGCCGTGGAAGCGTTCCAATTCTGATCGCCCGGGCCGGCTTGCCGGTGACCGCAGCGCTGCGGATCGTGCCGCCGAGATGCGTGCGCCGGAGCCTCGTGTAACCGAAACACGCATATCCGAGCCGCGTCGTGAAGCAGAGGTGCAAGAACCGGCGCCGATCCAAAACGAGGCGAGCGATGAGTTCCAGGTCGAGCCGATGAAGCGGGCGGTCGGGGCTGAAGACCTGTCCGACGCCATTGCGACCAACTCGATTGCGTCCGACCGCGATCCCTATGTTTCCGAAGTCCGCACCACCCAGGCCGATATGCGCGCCGAAGCGCCGCAGGTAGTCCAGGACCAGGCCCGCCTTGCCCAGGAAGCGGAGCGCCTGAACGCACGTTATGAAGAGCGCCGCGCTTCGGCCCCGTCGGACGAAGCCAGGGAAGAAAAGCGCGGTTTTTCACTTTTTGGCCGTCGCAAGAAGCCGGCCGAGCCGGCTCCGAAAGCGGCCCCGATCACCAAGACGGCCCCTGTTCAGTCAGCCCAGCGCCCCGCCTCCGGCGACCTGTTCGGTGACAGTCTGGAAGAGGGCGATCTGGAAATCCCGGCCTTCCTGCGCCGTCAGGCAAATTGATTGGATCAAGCGTTTGATCGGATTGAAGAAACGGGCGGCCCTATCGGGTCGCCCTTTTTGCTGCAAATGCGTAACAAACCGCAACAATGGTTTAATTGAATGCTGACCCTCCCTGTCGTTCACTGCACAGGTCGATGGCTGTCCGGCCATCAAGCGTTTGGGCGTAAACAGTTAGCAAGATGGCGCGTTACAGTGATTAACCGGCACACATTGGCGGCACCTGTTGTGTTCGCAGGCATTGGTCTCCACTCCGGCGAGCGGGTGCGCATGGTCCTGCAACCGGCCAGCGCCGGCGCCGGTATTGTTTTTGTACGCTCGGACATCACGGACCGTGACAACCGGATTGCGGCACGGGCCACCAATGTCAACGAAGTGCGCCTGGGTACCACGATTACCAACGAGGCCGGCGTATCGGTTGCGACCATCGAGCATCTGATGGCCGCTCTGGCAGGTCTGGGTGTCGATGATGCCGTCATCGAGGTCGAGGGCTCCGAGGTCCCGGTGATGGACGGGTCGTCTGCCCCCTTCGTCAAGCTTATCCGCCAGGTGGGTCTGAAGTCCCACGCCATGCCGCGCCGCGCGATCCAGGTCCTGCGTCCGGTCATGATCGAAGACGACGAGCGCAGTGCGGGTTTCCTGCCGGCGCTGAAACCGTCGATCGAGATCGAAATCAGTTTCGAGCACGCCTCGGTGGGGCGCCAGTCCTGCGCCTTCGAGATCGCTCCCGACATTTTCAGTGACGACATTGCCTCGGCGCGTACCTTCGGCTTCCGCAAGGATTACGAAGCGCTGCTGGCGGCCGGTCTGGCGCGCGGCGGCTCCATGGACAATGCGGTTGTTCTGGATGATGACGGCATTGCCAATCCGGAAGGGCTTCGTTTCAAGGACGAGTTCGTCCGCCACAAGGCTCTGGACGCACTCGGTGATATCGCCCTGGCCGGCGCTCCGATCATCGGCTGCTATCGCGCTGCCCGTCCGGGGCATGCGATCAACAATGCCGCCGTCCGCGCCCTGCTGGATGATCCGACAAGCTGGAAATGGGTCAGCATGCGTGATGTCGATGCCGGCGCCATGGCGATGGCCCGCTGAACCCTTCGAGATTTCAAATCTGTTCGAATGAGCTGGCTGTGCCCTGGCCGAGATGGGGCGAGTCGGTGATGGACCGGCGTGAATGTGGCCGTGGCCCTGCATTTTGACGGGCTTGAATTGATCCATTATCGCTGAGCGATGACAGCGCCCTTTTGCCCGAGGCAATCATCCGCTACAAACTTGTCGGAACGGGTGGCCCTTCGGCCACCAGAGCTGTTGAGCCGTGCTTTCATGACCCTTATGTCGCGTATCATTGTCCCGCTTGCCCTGTCCGCCCTTCTGGCTTCTTGTGCCAACGGACCAGATAATTCAGTCGCTTATGTCGAGCGACCGGCGGAGACGATTTACGCCACCGCGTTCGAATCGCTTGATCGACAGCAATATCCGCTTGCGGCGGCCCGCTTTGATGAGGTCGAGCGCCAACACCCCTATTCGGAATGGGCGCGCCGGGCGATGCTGATGGCCGCCTACGCCAACTATGAATCCAACAATTACGAGGAAGCGATTTCGGACGCTCAGCGCTTCATTTCGCTTCATCCGGGCAATCGCAACGCGCCTTACGCCTATTACCTCATCGCGATCAGCCATTTCGAGCAGATCATGGATGTCGGGCGTGACCAGGCTGCCACGCAACAGGCCTTGCTCGCGCTTGAACAGGTTGTCCGTCGTTACCCCGACAGCCGATATGCCACCGATGCGCGCCTGAAGATCGACATGACCCGCGACCATCTGGCGGGCAAGGAAATGAGCGTCGGCCGCTGGTATCTACGTCGTGGCTACCATCTGGCTGCCATCAACCGCTTCCAGAACGTGCTGCGCGAGTACGGCAATACATCGCATGTGCCTGAAGCCCTGCATCGCCTCGTCGAATCCTACGTGTCGCTCGGTATTGACGAGGAGGCCCGCCAGGTCGCCTCGGTCCTGGGTTACAACTTCCCGGGCAGCGAATGGTACGAGACCAGCTATGACCTCCTGACGCGCGAGGGGATTTCAATCGGTGAGTCGATCGAACAGGCCGATCCGTCGTTCATGCGGCGGGCCATGCAGCGGCTGTTTGGCTGATCCGGCCCGGGGGTGCCTACGCACTGAATGCTGCTCTCCCTATCCATCCGGAATGTGGTCCTGATCGACGCGCTTGAAGCGACGTTTGAAAGCGGGCTGTGTGCCCTGACCGGGGAGACCGGCGCCGGTAAATCAATCCTTCTTGGGGCCTTGGGACTGGCGGCAGGCGAGCGCGCCGACCGCGCCCAGGTGCGCAGCGGTGCCGATGAAGCCCAGGCCGTCGCTGCATTTGAGCTGCCGCCCGGTCATCCGGCGTGGTCGCTGCTGGATGAGGCCGGCCTCATGGTCGAGCCGGGCGAACCGCTGATCCTGCGTCGCCGTCTTGGCGAAGACGGGCGCAGTCGGGCCCATATCAATGATCAGCCAGCCAGTGTCGGTCTGCTGCGTGGCTTGGGCGATGTCCTTGTCGAAGTCCACGGACAGCACGATGGACGGGGTCTCATGGACCCGAAAAGCCACCGCAACTATCTCGACATCTATGCCGGACACGAGCCCGAGCTGGCGGCTTGCCGTTCCGCCTGGCGCGAAGTCAGTTCTGCCCGCAAGAAGCTCGACGCGCTGGTTGATGCCAATCAGGCTTCGGATGACGAACAGGATTTTCTCCGGCACGCAATCGAGGAACTCGACCGGCTGGACCCGCGTCCCGGTGAAGAGGCCGAACTTGCCGAGGAACGTCAGTTCCTTCAGGGGGCCGAGCGCGCGATCGGCGATTTGCAGGACGCCCAGCAGGCCCTGGCCGGGGAGGGCGGAGGCCTGGAGGCGCGTCTGAATGCAGCGCTGCGCGGGCTGGAACGTGTGCGCGACCATATCGGCACGGGTGGCGGTGAGGCTGGCCCGGCTCTCGAGCGCGCGTCGACAGCCATCGACCGGGCGCTGATCGAGTTTTCCGAGGCGGAAGATGCCCTTTCCGATGCGGCCAAAGCCTTTGATGTCGAGCCGGGGCGCCTCAACGAGGTGGAAGAGCGTTTGTTCGCCCTGCGTGGGCTGGCACGCAAGCATCACGTGGGCGCCGATGAACTCGCCGCCCTTCATGGCCGCCTGACCGACCAGCTCGACGGTATCGAGAATGCATCCGACCGGATCGCCGAGGCCGAGAAGGCCGTGAAGTCGGCCCAAGCCCGCTATGACGACGCGGCCCACAAGCTTTCGCGCAGTCGGGAAAAGGCTGGCAAGGCGCTGACCGATGCGGTCGCGGCCGAACTGCCGCCGCTGAAGATGGATCGGGCCCGTTTTCGCGTCGGCATCACCTCGGATGGCGACCGCGCCGGCCCTGATGGTCGCGATCATGTGGTCTTCGAGGTCGCCACCAATCCCGGCTCACCCTTTGGCGCGCTCGACAAGATCGCGTCGGGGGGTGAGCTGTCTCGCTTCGGCCTGGCCCTGAAAGTGGCCCTGGCCGGCGATGATGATGGTCTGGTTCTGGTCTTCGACGAGGTTGACCAGGGTGTGGGCGGGGCCGTGGCCGATGCGGTCGGCCGGCGGCTCAAACGCCTGGCTGCCAGAGGGCAGACGCTTGTGGTCACCCATTCGCCGCAGGTCGCGGCGCTGGCCGATCATCACTGGCAGATCGTCAAGACCGATGACGGCAAGGGCGGCATGCGCACGACCCTGGTCAAGCTGGACGGTGCGGCGCGGCGCGAGGAGATTGCCCGCATGCTGTCCGGCGCTGATATTACTGACGCGGCGCGGGCACAGGCCGATGCACTGATGGCCGTGGACGCCTAGACTGCCGCTCCCGAATTGATTCCGCAGGGCAGGACTGATGAGCGCACTCAAGGATGTCGACCAGCTGACCGAGGCTGAAGCGCGTGCCGAGCATGCCCGCCTGGCGCGCGAGATCGCCGGCCATGACAAGGCCTACTACCAGTCCGACGCCCCCAAGATTTCCGACGCCGCCTATGACGCCCTGCGCCGCAAGCTCGAGGCAATCGAGGGTCGTTTCCCGCAGCTCGTGGACCTGCTCAGCCCGACCCAGCGGGTCGGCGCCGCCCCGTCCGGCAAGTTCGGCGAGATCCGGCATGCGGTTCCGATGCTGTCGCTGGGCAATGCGTTCAATGACGAGGATGTTGCCGATTTTGTCGGCCGGATCCGCCGCTTTCTGGGTCTGGCCGAGAGCGATGTCGTGGCGATCACTGCCGAGCCGAAGATTGACGGCTTGTCGGCCAGCCTGCGCTATGTCGATGGCAAGCTGGTCCATGGCGCCACCCGCGGCGATGGCCAGACCGGCGAGGATGTGACGCAGAACCTGCTCACCCTGGACGATATTCCCGAAACCCTGCCACCCGGCGACTGGCCGGACGTGGTCGAGGTGCGCGGTGAGGTCTACATGTCGCACGCCGATTTTGCTGCGCTCAACGAACGTCAGTCCGAGGCGGGCAGGGACGCCTACAAGAATCCGCGCAATGCCGCTGCCGGCTCGCTGCGCCAGATCGACCCGACGATGACCGCCCAGCGCCCCCTGCGATTTTTCGCCTATGCCTGGGGTGAGGTATCCGAGCCGCTCTCCGACACCCAGATGGGAGCCGTGGCCCGGCTCGGCGCGATGGGTTTTCCGGTCAATGAACTCATGGCCCGCTGCGAAACGGTCGAGGCGCTGCTGGCGGTCTATCACGATATCGAGGCGAAACGGGCCGGGCTCGGCTATGACATTGACGGTGTCGTCTACAAGGTTGATCGCCTCGACTGGCAGGAGCGGCTGGGCTTTGTGGCCCGTGCGCCTCGCTGGGCCATCGCCCATAAATTCCCGGCCGAGCAGGCGACCACCGTGCTGGAAGCGATCGACATCCAGGTTGGCCGTACAGGCGCCCTGACGCCGGTCGCACGCCTGACGCCGGTCACGGTCGGCGGCGTGGTGGTCACCAACGCCACCCTCCACAATCAGGACGAGATCGAGCGCAAGGATATCCGTATCGGCGACACGGTCGTCATCCAGCGCGCCGGCGATGTCATTCCGCAGGTCGTGCGGGTGGTTGATCCTGATCGGCCTGATCGCGGGGCGGCGTTCGACTTCCCCACAGAATGCCCGGTCTGCGGCAGCCAGGCCCTGCGTGAACATGATGCCAGGACCGGCAAGCTGGATGTCGTGCGGCGCTGTACCGGCGGTCTCATCTGCGGGGCGCAGCTGAAGGAGCGGTTGAAGCATTTCGTGTCGCGCAAGGCCTTCGACATCGAAGGGCTGGGTACCAAGCAGATCGAGGCGTTCCACGAAGAAGGCCTGATCACCGAGCCTGCGCATATCTTCACCCTCAAGGCGCGCAATGAGGCCGGCGAGATCACGCCGCCATTGCAGGAGCGGGAAGGGTTTGGCGAGACCTCGATCCGCAATCTCTTCGCGTCGATCGAAGAGCGCCGTACGATTGCCCTGGCCCGCTTTCTCAATGCGCTTGGCATCCGCCATGTCGGGGAAAACACCGCAGCACTCTTCGCGCGGACCTATGGCAGCTGGACGACGTTCAACGCCGCCGCGGCCAACCTCGACGACGAAGCGGTGCGGGCCGAGATGCTCGGGATCGACGGCATCGGCAATGCTGCCGTCGAGGCGCTCGAGCAATATTTCACCGAGGATCACAATCGCGAGCTTCTGGACCGTCTTGTCGCCCAGCTCACCATCGAGGACGCCGAAGCTATCGCCAATGACAGCCCGGTGGCCGGCAAAACCGTGGTCTTCACCGGCGCTCTGGAACGCATGACCCGCGACGAAGCCAAAGCCAAGGCACAAGCGCTCGGTGCCAAGGTGGCGGGGTCCGTGTCTGGCAAAACGGATTATCTGGTCGCCGGACCGGGGGCTGGGTCAAAGGCGAAGAAGGCTGCCGAGTTGGGTGTTGAGACGCTGACCGAAGACGAGTGGTTCGACCTGATCGGAGCTTGATTCCACCGCGTCAGGTGTCTGCGGCGCGCTCGTCAGCCCTGCCGGACAGCTGAACCTCTGCCGGCTGCCAATCCACGAGGACTTTTTGCAATGCGCTGACCGAGGTCGGCTTGGGCAGGATGCCCTGGAACAAGCCGGCTGGCACAAGGTTGGCGCTCTGGGAGGCCTCGAGTGCCGAGACTGCCACGATCCAGGCCGATCTGCCTGTCGTGGTCTTGCGGATCAGACTCGCCGCGGTGGCGCCGTCCATTTCCGGCATCTGGATGTCCATGAAAATCAGGTCGAATGTCTGGTCGCGGACCGCTTCGATCGCTTCAGCGCCGGAGTTGGCGCTTTCGATCGACAGCGGCGCGTCACCCAGCGCCTGTTCGAGCAGCGCTCGCAGGACAATGTGGTTGGTTGCAACATCGTCGACCGACAGGATGCGGACCGGCTGGTCCGTGGTACGGAGCCGGGGCGCGCCAGGACTCTCCGGCTGGGCGAGCGGGACCCGTTCGCCGGCTGCCAGCGGCAGGCTGAGTGAGAAACAACTGCCGGCTCCCGGGGATGATGTAACACGCAAATCGCCATCCATCAGACGTGCCAGCTGGCGGCTGATTGACAGGCCCAAGCCGGTGCCCCCATAGCGACGGGTGATCGACGCGTCGGCCTGGTGAAAGGCTTCGAAAATCGAGTCATGCTTGTCGGCGCGGATGCCGGCACCGGTATCTGTCACGTGAATGACCGTAATCCAGACTTGGCTTTGTTCGCACCAGGACTGGTCGACGTGCAGGGCTATATGGCCGGCATCGGTGAATTTGAGCGCGTTCGAGATCAGATTGTTGAGGATCTGACGGATACGTAGCGAATCCCCTTTTGCCGTCGATTGCTCAAGGCCCGTCCGGAAGACGTGCAGGTCGAGCCCGCGGCTCTCAGCCTCCGGTCGCCAGCTTGCGGCGGATTTTTCAATCAGCAGGCCGAGGTCGAAATCGACCTGTTCGGGCACAATCTGACCGGTCTCGATCTTGGACTGGTCCAGGATTTCATTGAGCAGTTCAAGCAGCGTTGCGCCGGACTCCCGTATCAGGTCGAGCCGTTCGGCCTGATCGGGCGGCAGGCGACCGACCCGGTGCATGACATCCGCCATGCCCAGGACGCCATTCAGCGGCGTGCGGACTTCATGCCCGACATTGGCCAGAAACTCGCTTTTGGCCCGTTGGGCCGACCGGCTGTCATCCAGCGCCGCTGTCAGGCTATCATTGGCTTCCAGCAATCGCTTGGCAGCCAGCTCCTGGACCGAACGGAAGACCGTGGCGAGGCAGGTCAGCCAGACGCAGGACAGGGCCAGCGCGACGCCGAGGGTGATGATGGAATTGCCGTCGGGCGGATCGTGGATGCCTGCCAGATAGAAAACGGCGGCGAAGGCCAGGGACACTGCCGGCAAGGCGACCAGCAGACTGCGACCGCCCCAGAATTGGTGAAAGCCGAGAATGAGACACGGAAGGTAGGCGAATACGGGCGGAACGCTGCCGCGGTTTCCGTAAATCGCGGCGGCAAACAGCAGGATCGAAAACACGGCGAGTAGGGCCATGGTGACTTCCGGGCGTCGCAACCAGGTGCCGACAATAATGCTCGTCAGGACGGTTCCCATCGCGACGATGCCAAGCAGTGCCATGCCCGGTCGACCGGCTCCGCTCACAAGAAGAAGGGTGGTGTTGGCCAGGACGATCACAATCAGCATGATCGAGAACGTAAACGCCAGTCGAGCGCGCAAGGTCAGGCCCAGATCATCGGATCCGTCGCAACCGCTCCATCGATCTATGCGGGCCCAGATGTCCAGCTGACCAGCTCCTCTGCAACCGGGAGACTAGGCCTGTCAGGGTTAAGAAAAGCCTGCCTACTGCAGTCGGCGGTAGACCCCGTCGATGGGCAGATCGGCTCCCATGGCATCGACATAGCTGAGCATCACCCCGACCAGACGGTCCCAGTCGTCGACCCGGCAATAGCCGCGCTCTTCTTCGTGTTCGGTCACGTCATAGCGGTCGAGAATTGCGGCTTCGACATTCCGGCATTCCGGCGCGTGATAGGTGGCCACGCCGCCGGGAAAGACCCGGATCAGGCCATAGCTCCAATTGTCCTCATCGCGTCGCATGGCGATGTAGAGCCCGTCCGCGATCTCTTTCAGGCGGGCGCCGTCATGGGGAAAGCCGTCATCGTCGGAGACATAGCGGCCCCAGCTGTGCTCGATCTCGCCGGTCCAGGCGGGACGATCGAAGGGGGTCACGCCGTCGGCGAGATAGGGAGTGTGGCTGTAAAGGCCTTCCTCGAGCGGCCAGTCAGCCTGACCGCGCGAGATCAGCGCGTTCTCGGAATAAAAGCAGCCGCCCAGAAAGGCGGCTGCCATCGCGATGATCGCGACTGTACGCACTAGGGCGTGGCTCCGGCAATCGGCTCGGTCGCCTTGATCAGCCAGTCGGCGACGTCTCCGTCCAGCAGCGGCAGGACTTTCGTCCGAACCATGGCGTGATAGCTGTCCAGCCAGGCGATTTCGTCGGCGGTGAGCAGGTGGGTGTCGATCAGACCCTTGTGGATCGGCGCCACGGTGACGGTTTCAAAGCCCAGCATCGGCCGTTCGCCGCCGGGAATGTCGGCGGCTTCGGTGACGACCTGCAGGTTCTCGATCCGGATGCCGAACCCGTCTTCCTTGTAATAGCCCGGCTCGTTGGACAGGATCATTCCCGGCTCCAGCGGCACCGCATTCGGCGCCTTGGAAATCCGCTGCGGCCCTTCGTGCACGCCGAGGAAGCTGCCAACGCCATGGCCGGTGCCGTGATCATAGTCAAAGCCGGCCTGCCACAGCGGGAAGCGGGCGAGAATGTCCAGCTGGGTCCCGGTCGTGCCCTTGGGAAAACGCACCATGGACAGGGCGATATGGCCCTTGAGGACGCGGGTATATTGCGCCTTCATCTCGGCCGTCGGGTCACCGATCGGGACCGTGCGCGTAATGTCGGTGGTGCCGTCCGGATACTGGCCGCCACTATCGACCAGGAAGAGCGAGCCCTTGGCCAGTTTGAGGTTCGAGGCCTCTGAGACGCGATAGTGGGCGAAGGCCGCATTGCCCTGGGCGCCCGAAATCGTGTCGAAGGACAGGTCGCGCAGTTCCGGCAATTGTTTGCGCAGGCTTTCCAGCTTCTGCGCCGCCTGGATTTCGTCAATCTCGCCGGACTGGGCTTCGGTGTCGAGCCAGTGCAGGAAGCGGGCGATTGCGCCGCCGTCGCGGATGTGGGCCTGACGCGAGCCTTCCACTTCAGCCGGGTTCTTGGCGGCCTTGGGACGCATCACCGGGTCTTCCAGCGATTGCACCTCGGCACCGCCGGACTTGAGCGTCTCAAACACCCAGGCCGAGGCCGTGGTCGGGTCGACTCGGACTTTCTTGCCCTCAAGTTCGGACAGTCCGGCGCCGAACTCGCTTTCGGGCCGCACGGCGATTTCGTTGCCGAGATGGGAGCGGGTTTCGTCGGTCAGCTTGTCCGGGTCGACGAAGAAGGTCGCTGTCCCGTCCTTGTGGATCAGGGCCGCAGACAGGGGCAGTGGCGAGCGCGAAACATCACCGCCGCGTACATTGAACAACCAGGCGATCGAGGGCGGTGCCGTGATCACCGCCGCGTCTGCCCCGCCACGCTCGATGGCAACCCCGATGCGCTGGCGCTTGGAGGCGTGGTCCTCGCCAGCGAACTCGATCGGGTGCGGGATGATGTCGGCCTTGGGCGCCGCCGGACGGTCGGTCCAGGCAACATCGATCGGGTTCTGCTCGACCGAAACCAGCTCGACGCCGGCGCGCATGGCGGCGGTCTGCAGCAGGTCGAGTGCGGCCGGGCTGTGCAGACGGGCATCATAGCCGATCTTCTCGCCCTTGCGGCCATTCTCCTCGATCCAGCCGTAAAGGCCCTGGCCGACCAGATCGCACTGGTCGAACAGCGCGGTGTCGGTCTGCTGGCGGCCCTGCGCGGTATAGCGGCCATCGACCAGCAGCGCGGCGCGGTCGGCCATGACAATCGCGGCGCCGGCAGAGCCGGAAAAGCCGGTCGCCCACAGGAGCCGCTCATTGCAGTCCGGCAGGTATTCATTGTCATACTCATCCTCGTGCGGGATGAGGAAGCCGTCCAGGCCAAGCGATTTGAGCGCAGCGCGCAGCTTGGGCAGGTTCTCGCGGCCATAATGCGGGCCGCCCTTAACGTCGAAAGTCTGGGAAATCATCTGGGTCATGGGCGGCAAGGTATGCCCGTCGCCGGGGCGGTTCAATGGCTGTCTCAGCCGGGTCTGCAGGCCAGCCCACCCGCCCGTCACGCGGGCCATGCATTTGCGCAGGCCGGGCTTGCTGAACCGCCTGTTCGCAGGCGCAGAAATCCATGGCTAAAGCGCGGGGAATTCAAAGGAGTTTCCCATGCTGTACGGGATTGATGACTGGCGCTCGATGAACGCCAACGACATGCTGAATCGCTCGCTTGAGCGCAACCGTTCGCGCAGCGGCATCCGCGCCCTGCCACGCACCACCGACGTCAATGCCTTCCTCGCCAGTTTCGGCCTCAAGGGCAAACGCGCCTGATCAGGCCTTGTGGCCGGCCAGCCGTTCGCGCAGGCCGGCCACTTCTCGTCGGCTGACGGGAACGGACGCGCCGGTCTTGAGAAGCAGTTGGTAGCGGCTGCCCACTTCGCTGGTCAGCGCCTCGACATGGTCGAGATTGACTGCGTGAGAGCGGTGATTGCGGACGAAACCGCCGGGCAGCAGTTCGAGCAAGGCGCTCAGATTGCGATTGTCCAGATGGGTTGCCCCGGTTTGTGTGTGCACCTCGGTGTAATTGCCAGCCGCCACGAGATGGACAATTTCGCTGCAGGGCAAACGTGTCAGTCGTCCGGTGGACTGCAGGGCCAGGATCGCCGGTGCTGAGGATGGTGGCACCGCTTCCGGCTGCAACAGGTGCGGCCAGCGGATGGCGGGCAGGGCCAGCAGTCCCAGCACCAGTGCATAGATGCCCCGGTCAATCAGGTCCGCCGGAAAGGCCAGGGCATAGGCCGGAACAAGCGCGAGACCGATTGCCAGAACCCGGGCTCGCGGGTCACCACGCCAGCCAATCCACATCGCAGCCGACACGGTCAGGCAAGCGGTCACCGCCGCCGACTTGGCGTCATAGCCGGTCAGGGCAAGGCTGGCGGCCAGGGCGGCCAGCGCAGTTGTGCCCAGCCACAGGGTCGCCACAGGTCCGGAAGTCGGCCAGCGTTGCTGCGCAAAGCGCAGAAGGGTCAGCCCGAAAATGGCCAGGCCGAGCAGGCTGAGGGCCTGGCGCGGTTGATGCCAGTCATAGGGATAGTTGATCATGGCCCGGGAAATCTCGGCCAGTCCGGCCAGCGTCAGCCCGGTCAGCGAGAGCGACAGCCAGAGGCCGCGTCCATCGCCGATCCGTTTGGCGCGCAGGCCGAAAGCCAATGCCAGCGCCACCAGGCCGGCGCCGAGGATGGCCAGCGGCAGATAATAGCGGACAGGGCGCCGGGTTTCGGCACTGTAGGGCAGGACGAAGAGCGACTGGACCAGGCTGTAGGGCGTGTAACCGGCGCGGTGGCTGGACAGACGCATGACCAGCCGGTTGCCGCCTGGCTCTATCAAGCGGGCCGGTACCGCGAACAGGCTGTCGATCTGACCGGCCGTCTCGCCGTCGGCGTCCACGCCGGGTTGGCCCTTGTTTCCGATCATTTCGCCATTGAACCAGAGCGTTGCTGAGAAGGGGCCGGAGGTGCTGATCGCCAGCGGCGGCCCGTCCTGTGCAATCGGCACATCATCCCAGACCAGCCAGCCCGCTGTCTCCGGGCGTGCGATTCCGCGATAGCCGACCCGCTCGCCGGCGGCCGGGGCGGCGAGCATGGCCGCCAGCCCGATATCCGCATCCACATAGCGCACGGTCTGCGGCATGCGCGCGTCGATCCGGGGCTGGGGCGCGGCCAGAAGAAAGGCGAGCGCCAGCAGCATCAGCCCGACACTTTCCAGGCCCGGCCGCCGGTCTGCAATCGCTTTGAGCCATCCGGCCATCATATGAGCCATCCGTCCTTTTGCGCTGGCCGGCCCGCTGGCCGCACGGCATGAGCGCCCCTTGCCGGGGGGCAAGTCAACAACAGGAATACAGATGCTGATGATTGGAAGTCTTTTGACGGCAAGCGCCGGAGTCGCAAGTCTCTGGCTCGGTATGGCCGGGCAGGTTGTAGCGCCGCCGCTCGCAGATCAGGCGCAGGCGGCCTTTGATCCGGTCGCCCGGACCTATCCGGCGCTGAACGCCACGGTGATGGTTGGTGGCGAGATTGTCTGGGAATCTGAAGGTGGCTGGGAGCGCGATGACGCGGATGGTGTCGACCGTCCCTACAATGTCTATTCGGTGGCCAAGATGCTGACCGCGCTGGCCTATGCTCGTCTTGAACAGACCGACGGCCTCGATCTCGACACGCCGGTCCGACAGATCGACCCGGACCTGCCGGCGCATTATGACGCCGTCACCCTGCGCTCCCTGCTAGAGCACCAAGCTGGCGTCCGCCATTACACCTCGCGGGCCGACTGGATCAGCTTTTCGGACCGTCGCTGCGAAACCCCGGCCGACGCGCTGGGTCATTTCATCGACGCGCCGCTTTCACCGCCGGAGGGTGATGAGATTGCCTACTCGACCTATGGCTATGTCCTGCTGAGCCACCTGTTGGTGCAGCTGACCGGGACAGACAGTTTTGATGCGGCCATGCGTGATGCACTGGGCGACACCTATCTTGCCCGTCGTGACTCAGATGACGCCGAGAAGGCCACCAACTGGGTTGATCTGGGAGAGGGGCCGCAGACGATCGACGGGCTCTCGGCTGAGTGCAAGTTCGGCGCCGGCGGGTTGCTGGCCAGTTCGCGCGAACTGGCCGAAATGGGGCACGCCCTCGCGGCAGGCGAGATGGTCGATCTTGGCGGCTGGACAGAACTGCCGGGGCCCTGGGCCGGGCATGCACCCGAAGCCGACCTGCACTATGCCGCCCACTCCGGTGGCTCACCGGGCGGTCGGTCTTTCATGCTGATCTACGTCGAACCGCAAGTTTCGGTGGCGCTGACCGGCAATGCTGACAGCGAGAACCTGCAGGCGCTGTCGATCGAGCTGGCCGACCTGTTTGCGGGCCTCGAGCCGGCGGACGAGTAGCGCCTAGCCCTTTGTCGCGACGAGGGTTTCCCAACCCTCCAGCGGCGGCTGGCGGTGCACCGTCAGTCCGCCGGCTTCGTAGGCGGTACGGACCATGGCTTCCTGTTCGGTCAGCAGGCCGGACAGGATGACCTTGCCGCCGGGCGCCAGAATGTTGGCGACACCCGGTGCCAGATCGACCAGCGGGCCGGCGAGGATATTGGCGAAGACCAGCTCGAACTGGCGCCCCGCCAGCTTGGCATGTTCGAGGCCTTCGGCGACGAAACAGTCGATGCCGGGGGTGTTGTTCTTGGTGCAGTTCTCGGTGCTTTCATCGACGGCTTCAGGGTCGATGTCCGATGCCAGCACTTCGGCGTCCGGCAGTGCCTTGGCCGCGGCGATGGCCAGGACGGCGGTGCCGCAGCCCAGATCGAACACGGTTTTCGGATCGGCACCGGCCTCCAGCATTTCGGAAAATGCGATCAGGCAGCCGCGTGTGGTGCCGTGATGGCCGGTGCCGAAAGCCGGGCCGGCTTCGATTTCGATCCCGATCTGGCCGGCGGCAACAGCGTCGCGATCATGGGCGCCAAACAGGGTGAAACGCCCGCCTTCGACCGGCTTGAGGCCTTGAAGAGACAGGCGCACCCAGTCCTCCTCGGGCAGAGGTCCGAATTCGACCAGTATGTCCTCGGCGAGACCCGAAGCGCGGCGGAAGGCGGCCTCGTCCGGCATGGACTGAAACAACACGTCCAGCCGCGCCCCATCGCTCTCTTCGAAAATCGCCCAGCTCAGCGCGACGGCCGGATGGGCCTGGTCGAGGCGTTCAACGACATCGGCGAGGGTGGCAAAATCGGACAGGGCTGTCAGGCGCCAAAGCGTGGTCATGGGCAGGGTCTCCGGATCAGGCGGCGGGTGTGGACGCTGGGACGCTGGAAATCAAGCGGGGAGGGCTTTGTTGGGAGTGGAGGAGGTCAGGCTTGTCCCGGCTTAGAGCCATGGCTCGGAGAAAACCTTAAATGTCATGCCAGCCAGCGCGCCGCATCGGGATCGTCAGGTCAAGGGCGGCGCAGCCGCCGCTTCGCGGTTTTACCCTTGAGCTGACGATCCCGATGCGGCTGTCTCCCGGCAAGACAAATAAGGATGATTGGGCACGATTGTGCCCATCCGCTTACTCCTCCAGCGCCTCGACCAACACAGCCCGGATATCCTGCCAGGCCGGTGAGGTTGGATCGATCAGCTCGAAATGCCCCGCCTCGGGCAGCACGACATGGCGGACGGTGTCGCCGCGTGCTTGCGCCAGCGCCGCGTAGTGTGTGCCCAGTGAGGGTGGCACGATCGGGTCGAATTCGCCGGAAACGATGACCTGCCCGACGGCCATTGGCCCCATCGCCGCGGGTGAGACCTGGGCCATCAAGTTCGGTGTCTGGCCCTCCACCGGCCCGATCAGATCATCCACCGTGGCGGGCTCGCCGCAGCGGCCCGGTCCGTTGGCGCGGTAGTTCGCGAGATCATTGATGCCGGCGAGTGTGACCACTGTGTCAGGCAGTATCGGATCGTCGCGCCAGGCCGCGCTGTCTTCCGGTAAATTGCCGCGCGCCGCCGCCCAAAGGGCCAGATGCCCGCCCGCCGAATGCCCGGTGAAGACCAGCCGGTCGAGATCGAGCGGATGATCCTGTGCGACCTCGCGCAGATGATCGACGCCATCGGCTATGTCCTCGAACGTACCCGGCCAGCCACCGCTCTCATGCCCGATCCGGGCGTATTCGAGGTTCCACACTGCCACGCCGTGATCACGCAGATCGGCAGCGACATAGTCCTGCAGGATCGTGCCCGGTATCTGCGACAGCCAGCACCCGCCATGCACCATCACCACCACGGGAAACGGCCCATCTCCTTGGGGCAGCCACAACTCACCAAACTCCAGCTCGCCCTCTCCAAAGGCGATGCGCAGGGTTGCGGTTTCGCGCGGGCGGTCGAGAAGCTGATCCCATGTGATGGGGCGGGCGTCGGCGTGCGGGTCGACATGGGGCGTCGCTGCCTCGGGCTGACAGGCGGCAAGAAGGGTGGAGGCAAAAAGGAGGGCGCGGATCATGGGGGCTCGCTGGTCTGTTCCAGCGCCAACCTTCCCCGAAACACACACTTTGTCATCCCGGGCGGACGCCCTGACTTGATCAGGGCGCAGACCCGGGACCTATTCGCTCAAGCCTGCGCCCGCGAAGGCGGGTGGCGGGGATAACAAAAGGGAATTGAAACAGCGCGGAACGAGGTCCTTCCCCTTGATTGGGAAGGTGGGCCGAGGCGCAGCCTCGGATCGGAAGGGGTGAGACGCGCAGCGTTCCGGCACCGCCTGTCACCCACTCCGGCTTGCCGCCAAAGCGGCAATCCACCTCGCCCATCAAGGACGAGGACCTGACTTCAAGGCAATTCCCGCAGGAAATTCTCCACCACCTTCTTTTCGCCCGCCTTGTCGAATTTCACCGTGTATTTCGAGCCATCCGCCTTCTTCACCGTGCCGTAGCCGAACTTGTCGTGGAAGACGCGGTCGCCGGCGCGCCAGGTGCCGTTGGTGTCGGAGCCTCCGCTTTCGATGAGCGTGGCCTTGGCATTGATGGTTGGCGGTGAGGAGCGGCGGCCGGATTGCTGGTTGGCCTGATAGCGTTTCCAGCCGGGGCTGGAATAACTGGACGCCATCGCGTCGGGCTGCTGGCTGACGCTTTCAAAGCCGGGACCGCTGTCATAATAGCCCGTTTCTGACCGCGCCTCGACATGGTCGACGGGCATTTCATCGATGAAGCGCGACGGGATGACCGTCTGCCAGCGGCCATAGATCATGCGGTTGGCGGTGAAGGTGATGATGGCGCGTTCGCGGGCGCGGGTAATGCCGACATAGGCGAGGCGGCGTTCTTCCTCCAGCGAGCGCGTGCCGCCCTCGTCCAGCGAGCGCTGCGAGGGGAAGACGGTCTCTTCCCAGCCGGGCAGGAAGACGAGCGGGAATTCCAGGCCCTTGGCGCCATGCAGCGTCATCAGCGATATCTCGTCCTCGTCCGGCTTGCGGTCGGCATCGGTCAAAAGGGCGACGTGTTCGAGATAGGCTTCCAGCGTGTCGTACTCGCCCATGGAGCGGACAAGTTCCTTGAGGTTTTCCAGCTTGCCGGCGGCCTGGGGCGTCTTGTCCTCGCGCCACATGGCGGTATAGCCGCTCTCGTCGAGAATGATCTCGGCCAGCTCGTCCAGACGGCTTTGTTCGGACTGCTCGCGCCAGCGCTCGACATCGCGCAGGAAGACGCCCAGCGCCGTGCGGGCCTTGCCGCGGATCTCATCCGTGCCGAGCATGACCCGGGTCGCCTCGGTCATCGGCACGCCCATGGCGCGGGCGGTCATGGCGATCTTCTGGACCGTGGTGTCACCAATACCGCGCTTGGGCGTGTTGACGATGCGCTCGAAGGCGAGATCGTCTTCCGGCGAGCGTACCAGACGCAGATAGGCGTGGGCGTCGCGGACCTCGGCGCGTTCGAAGAAGCGCGGTCCGCCGATCACCTTGTAGGGCAGGCCCAGCATTATGAAACGGTCTTCAAAGGCGCGCATCTGCCAGGCGGCGCGGACCAGCACGGCACTGTCGGAATAGGCGCGCTGACCTGACACCCAGTTCTCGATTTCCTCGGCGACGAAGCGGGCCTCGGCCTCGCCATCCCAGATGCCGCGCACCTGGACCTTCTCGCCCTCGGCATCATCGGTCCACAGTGTCTTGCCGAGGCGCGAGCGGTTGGCGGCGATCAGGCCCGAGGCGGCGCCCAGGATATGCCCGGTCGAGCGGTAATTGCGTTCCAGACGGATCACGGTGGCGCCGGAAAAGTCTTTCTCGAAGCGCAATATGTTGTCGACCTCGGCTCCGCGCCAGCCATAGATCGACTGGTCGTCATCGCCCACACAGCAGATATTCCCCGTGCCCTGGGCCAAAAGGCGCAGCCAGAGATACTGGGCGACATTGGTGTCCTGATACTCGTCGACGAGGAGGTAGCGGAACTTGTCGTGATAGAATTTCAGGACGTCGGGATTGTCCTTGAAAATGTGCAGCGTGTGCAGCAGCAGATCGCCGAAATCGCAGGCGTTCAGCGTCTTCAGGCGCGACTGGTAGATGCGGTAGAGATCCTGGCCGCGCCCTTCGGCGAAGGCCCATTTGTCGTCCTCGCCCAGCTGGTCGGGCATCAGGCCGCGGTTCTTCCAGCCATCGATCAGACTGGCAAGGTGGCGCGGCGTCCAGCGTTTCTCGTCGATATTCTCGGCCTGGATGATCTGCTTCATCAGGCGCAGCTGGTCGTCGGTGTCGAGAATGGTGAAGGAGGATTTCAGATCCACCAGCTCGGCATGGCGGCGCAGGATCTGGGCCGAGACCGAGTGGAAAGTGCCCAGCCAGGGCACGCCCTCGACCGCCTCACCGATGATCTTGCCGACGCGCTCCTTCATCTCCCGCGCCGCCTTGTTGGTGAAGGTGACGGCGAGAATCTCCCACGGCCGGGCGCGGCCGGTGGCCAGGATATGGGCGAGACGGGTGGTCAGGACGCGGGTCTTGCCGGTCCCGGCGCCCGCCAGCACCAGGACCGGACCGTCCATGGCTTCCACGGCGGCGCGCTGCTCGGCATTCAGCCCTTCAAGATAGGGCGTCGGCGGCGCGGGCCGCGCCATGTCGGAGATGGAAAGACCGGACATGCAATTCCCTGCTGCTTGGACGGCGGGTTCAACGCTGGTTTGTCGAACCGATTCTCTGCGTCATAGTGACCGGTATACTGGACTGATTGGCGCCCGATCCCAAGGGAGGCATGTGTGATTGTTCATTTTTTGTTCGCATTGGGGTGGGCGTTGAACAGGTGACTGGTTGAACCGCCCGTCGGCCCCGGATCTGCGCCCGGCTTTTGCCGGGCTTCGTCCGGGGGAAATGAGCTTGTTTCTGAAAGAGTCAGGCAACCATTTTTCCCGGACGCGCGCAGCGCGATCCGGGACCAACGTTGAGCCCATCATTGCAGGAATTGTTCAATCTTCGAGGCGGGTCACGATCGGCACCTGCTCGTCAAAATCACCACGGATGTCGAACCAGAGGTCTTTCCAGCCCGGGTTCATCGTTTCGATCAGCGCGATCTTCCAGGCGCGGCGCCAGCGCTTGATCAGGTATTCGCGGTGGGCGGCGGATTCGAAGCCGTCATGCCATTCGTACCAGCCGAGTTGCTTGATGCCGTGCCGCTTGGTGTGACCGGGAATAGCGCCGGTACGATGCTGCCAGGTTCGCCAGACCAGGTCTTTCGTGCGCCCGACATAGAGCGCGCCGTGCGGGCGGCTGAACAAGAGATAGACGGCTTCCGGCGCGAGCATCGTCATGCAATTTATAATTGCTCAATGTGTATTTTATCGCAATGGGGGAGTTGCGCGGTCCGTCCCGTCGGCCCCGGATCTGCGCCCGGCTTTTGCCGGGCTTCGTCCGGGGAAAATGAGCTGGGTTGTTGGAAGTTTTGCACACCCATTTTTCCCGGACGCGCGCAGCGCGATCCGGGACCGACGTTGAGCTCATCATTGCAGAAAATTCTCAGTCTTCGAGGCGGGTTACGATCGGCTTCTGGTCGTCAAAATCACCACGGATGTCGAACCAGCCGAGTTGTTTCTTGATTTCGATCAGGCCGCCCGGCGCGGGGCTTCGATTGGCATGTGCTGGATGAAATCGATGAAGCGGGAGCCGAAGGCGCCATTGGCGGCGCGGATGGCTTCGGCGTGTTCGATCAGGCCGACCATGAAGTGCTCGGCCTCGGCGCAGCAGGCGCGCGCCTTGCCGGACTCGGGGCAGCCGTCCGTGAAATCGAGAATCTCCTCGGTCACGATGACCAGCTCATTGATCAACGACAGGATTTCGGGACCGCTGGCGAGGCGTTCCCGCGCCGCCACAATTTCTTTGACAAGGGCAGTGTATTCACGGGCTCGATAGGCCGTGAAGTCACGGGATTTGGCTGGGGATTGCGGCAACTCGATCATCACGCTCACTGGATCGACGCCCTCTCCGCCACCCATTCGGGTGCGGGGGAACGCGCTCTCTCATTCTTGGTCATATAATATGACTCAAGAGTGTCCCGGAGTCACGGCTCAGCCGAAAAGCGCATCCACATTGGCCTGGGCGGCTTCGTCGTCGAGTTCGTCCTCGGTGTCGGCATGGCCGTTGATGGTGCCCGAAGCGGCGGCGATGAGGGGCTTGATCTCCTCGCTGGCCAGCTCGGCGATCCGGGCGCAGGCCTCCGGGCTGGTGGTCTCGCGCAGCACGGTCTGGGCCTTGAGGACCTCGTCATCGATCTGAAGGATCAGGGTTTCCAGATGCGCCCGCACGGCGTTCGGCGCCGAGCGGTAGGCGAGGATGGCCAGTTCCTTGTCCTTGAAGGTGGAATTGGCGAAGTGGGCCGGATAGTCCGCCGGCGTCCATTCCAGCACGTCCTCGGCGCAATCGGGCATGTCCGGCAGCATTTCCATCAGCATCACCACCTCGTTGAAGTGGTTGAGATAGTCGGTTGCCAGGCCGGTAACGGGGTTGATGTTGGCGGCCCGCAGGGCGTCGGCTGTCAGCGGGCCTTCGCCCATGACACCGCGCTCCACATCCAGATTTTCAGCCCCGGTCAGTCTCATCCTGCGACTTTATCTTGGACATTCTTTCCAGAGGGATAACCATTCTGCAATCCTGGGATCGGCGTCAACGGTGCTCTTCCTCGCTGATTTCCGCCAGCCGGCGGGCATAGGCCGCCTGGGCATCGGCCTTGGTGATCACACCGGTCACCAATTGGGCATCCGATCTCTCGCGCACGATGACACTGTCGAGCTGTTCCGCGTCCAGCACGGCAAAGGCGCGCCCCAGCGTGTCGTCCTCATAGAGGCAGGTGCCGTCGGGAACGGCCGCTTCGCCCCAGCTGCCAAGCGGTTCCATGACGTCGCGGACCCGGACGATCTGCAACACCAGGCGACTGGCGCCGCCGGCAATGTCATATCCACGGCGGTGCATCTGCAACTGGAACAGTGAGCCCCCGAGTGCCGACTGGGACAGGACGGTGGCGAGCGAGACGGCGACCAGAACGGCGACGGAGGCCTCGTAGCTGGCCGTCAGTTCGAACACGATCAGCGTGGTCGACAGCGGCGCCCCCAATACCGCTCCGGCGACGGCACCCATGCCGATCACAGCGAAAAACCCCGGCCCCGCCGTCTGGTCGCCGGCGAGAAGCGCCAGCGACAGACCGAAGGCCGATCCCAGCATGGCGCCCAGATAGAGGGAGGGCGAGAAGACCCCACCGGGAAAACGGCAGGCCAGCGAAACGATGGTGGCGACGGTCTTGAGGATCAACAGCAGGACGACGAGGCCGAATGTGTACTGGGTCGTCAGTGCGTTCGAGGTCGCTTCATAACCGACGCCGAGGACTTCAGGGGCCATCAGCGCAATCAGCCCGACCGCCAGTCCACCGGGGATCGGCAGCAGCCAGTTGGGCAGGTTGATCCGGTCCGTCCAGCTGGCGAACAGGTTGGGCAAATGAATGACGCCGCGATTGAAAATGATCACCAGACCGGCTGCCGCGACTCCGAGCGCGGCTGCGGCCGGGAAGTCCCACAGGCTGGCCGCAGCCATCTCCGGCACGCTGAACACCGGCGCCTGCCCGAAATGATGGCGCACGATCAACGCGCCCACGACGCTGGAGGTCGCGACCGGGGCGATCGAGCGGAGGGCGTAATGGCCCAGGATGACTTCGAAGGCGAACAGTGCGCCGGCAACCGGCGCGTTGAAGCTGGCCGAGACAGCCGCGGCGGCACCACAGGCAAGCAGGATGCGCGAGCCGCGTGCGGCCATGCCGAAACGGCTGCCAATGAAAGCGGCGAGGGTGGCGCCCAGGTGGACAGCCGGGCCCTCGCGTCCGGCGCTGGCGCCGCCACCAAGTGAGATCGCGGACATCACAGCCGAATAGAGCCCGGCCTTCACATCGATCCGTCCCGACTTCACGGCTCGCGCTTCCAGCACGTCGGCGACGCCGAGACCGCGCCCGTCGGGCGACACGCCGAACCGGCGTCCCAGCCCCAGCATGGCAGCGATGATACAGCCGGTGATGAGGGGGATGATCACGATCCGCCAGGCGGGCAGGCTGGAGGCTGCGCTGGCCAGCTGTTCTTCCGTCGCGCCGAAGGCAGACTGTTCGACCCAGCCAATACCGAGGCGCAATCCCAGAGTGGCATAGCCGGCACAGATGCCGACCACGATCGCCAGCCCCCAAAGGGCTGGTCCGCGACCGTCGCGAAAGGCCTGTCCGATCCGGTTGATCACATCATTCCGCCTGAAAGACTCAGCTCGTCTCACGGTTTGGCGCGGGTTGCCGGATGCGGTCAAGTTGCTGCGGCCTTGACGCGAAACCAATTGGTACCATATAAGCAAAACCAGTTGGTTTCATGAGGTGGTGATGTCAGTTCCCGATCCCGTGTTCAAGGCGCTCGCCGATCCGACCCGCCGCTCGATCCTGCTTCTGCTCGCAGAGGGGGACCGGACGGTCGGTGAGGTGGCGAGCCGGTTCGACATGACACGGCCGGCCGTGGCCAAGCATCTCAAAGTGCTTGGCGATGGCGGCCTGGTCACCGTCGAGGCACGCGGCCGGGAGCGTATCAATCGTCTCAATCCGGAGCCGCTGGCGCAGGTGGCCGAATGGGTCGCCCGGTTCGAGGTGTTCTGGGACGAGCGCGTCACAGCCCTCAAGAAGGAAGTGGAGACGACGCATGACTGAGGCCCGTATAGAAAAATCGGTCTTCCTGAAGGCCAGCCCGCAACGGGTCTGGGATCATCTGACCCGGCCGGAATTGCTGGCCCGCTGGTTCCATCCGTCCGACACCGAGTTGACGGTGGGCAAGGCCTACGCCTTGCTCAGCAATAGCGGCGACGGGTCGAAGGTGTGCTGGGGCGAGGTGCTGGAAGCAGAGCCGCCAACCCGGCTGGTCTACAGTTTCACGCACAATTGGCTGGAGGGGCATGAGACCCGGGTCGAATGGACCTTGTCGGCAGTCGCCAATGGCACCTTGCTGAAACTTGTCCATGACGGGTTCGAAGGCGCCAAGGTCGATGTCTTCGACAGCCTGTGCGACCATGATGCCGGCTGGGACGAGCATTTCGGCAAGCTGCGTGAACGGGTCGTGGAGGTTGAAGCCGCGACCGCATGAGTTGGCGCTTGTGCCCCCGTATCGAGCCGGTAAGCTGACCGCTCAATGCGGGGGTCCCATGCGTCATTCATACAGTGTTCCAGCCAGCCTGTTGGCACTCACCATGGTCGGTGGCGGCGCCTTTGCCGCGCAGGACGAAGAGCTCAATAGCCAATACACACGGATCGACGAGGCCTGTGTGGAGGCCCAGCTTCCTGATGAACCGGTGTATGAGGCCGTCTGCCCGGGGTTTGGCGGCTGGATGGTCCATATCGTATCCGGTGAGCACGGTTCGGCCTCGGCCTATGCGCGTCCGGGCGTCGCCCGATCCGACTATATCAACGCACCGACACGCGGCCTGTTTGGCGGCTTCCATGATGTCATCGAATGGCGGATTGACGGTGATGGCGCCTTCGCCACGATCCACCGCTATGTCCATTACAACACACCGGATGTCGTGGAATTCTATGAGGGTATCGAGGAACCCAATACGCTGATTGTCACAGCGCTGGCGGCGGAAGGGGGCTATACAGTCTGTCCGGTCGCCTATGTGGATGCCTCGGTACTGCCCGACGCCAACATCATCGCCCGTGCGGCCGCCGATGAGCTGGCGCGCGGCTGGGATTGCGGCAATGAGCCGGTTCGTTTCAATGACGCCATGCCGGATGTGGACGCCTATTTCGCCTCGCTGGGCCGCAAGCGGGCCGGTTAGGCGCCGTCGATCTCACGGCGCAGGGCCTGAACGACCCGGATCCGGACCGATGAGGCCAGCGGCTCGTCGGCGCGTGCCGCGTCGATCTCGCCAATCAGGCTGGCGAGTGACTGGCCCCGGTCGCGGGCCATCCGGTCCAGCTCGGTCCAGAAGTCGGGCTCCAGCGAGATCGAGGTGCGGTGGCCGGCGAGAGAGAGGGAGCGTTTGAGCAAGGGCATGGCCGGACACTTGGGGCTCCGCCCGGAAATGGCAAGGGGCGCGGACCGGCGAACCCGCGCGACTTGCACCCCGCGACTTGCTCCCATCGCCAGACTGGCCATCTTTGGACCGAGGAGTTTCAGTCATGACCCCATTTGACACCGTTCGCGCCCGGGCCCTGCAACATCACCCTGACCTCGATGAGCGCCTGGCGGCGCACCCGGCACCGAAATCCGCGGACGAGCTGCGGGCGGTCCCGGATGATCGCTGGCTGGCCCGGATGACACGCTGTGTCTTTCAAGCCGGCTTTGTCTGGAAGGTGATCGAGGCCAAGTGGGACGGCTTCGAGGCGGCATTCGAAGGGTTTGACCCCAACCGGATCAGCTTCTGGTCCGATGATGATATCGCCCGCCTGGCCTCGGACGAGCGGATTGTCCGCAATGGCCAGAAGATCACCGCGACCGTGGAAAATGCCCGCATGGTCGCCGATCTGTCCGCCGAGCATGGAGGGTTCGGGACCTTCATGGCCAACTGGCCGACCGACGACCAGGCCGGCTTGCTCGCCCTTCTCAAGGCTCGCGGGTCGCGAGTGTCCGGCATGACCGGCCAGTATTTCCTGCGCTTTTCCGGCTGGGATGCCTGGATCCTGTCCGGGGATGTCGGGGCCGCGCTGGTCCGCGAGGGCATAGTCGACAAGCCACCGACCTCGAAGTCCGCGATCGCGAAATCGGCCGCCGCCATTGCAGCCTGGGCAAAGGAAAGCGGGCGCTCGCAAAGCGAGGTCAGCCGAATTTTGGCGCTCAGCGTCGGATAGGATATTGCAGTGAATTGGTTTTTCCCTCTGGTATTGGAAGGCAACTTGGATCACTCTGCTCCGGGTCTGACCTGTTGATCGAGTCGTCGCATGCTGCGTTGGTACAAACCTGTCCATCTGTCGAAGCTGCGCGTGAACGACGTGCCGGACCTGCCGGGCGTCTATGTGCTGCTGCGCGACGCGGATGATCTGTCCAGCGTTCTCAAGATCGGCCCGACCCGGTCCCTGCGCGCGATGTTCGAGCGCGAGATGGCCATCCCGGACAAGGGGCGCGGCCTGCACCCGCGTGCCATGATGTTTGCCGAAACCTGGGCCGATGCCGAGGAGGCCCAGCGTCTGATCGTCGCCTACAAACGCAAGCACGGGCGCCCGCCGCCGATGAATTCACAATATTAGGGGCGGGACCCGGGGTGCGCGGTGGCTCAGCTGTCGTCGCGCTTCTTGCCATCCAGCTCGGCCAGCCGGCGCAGGCGCTCGGCTTCGACCGCATCGCGCAGGGCTTTCGGCGTGCCATGGACGACGCGATTGGTCTCGGCAACAGCCGCCCTGTCCTTGCGGGCCTTCTGTTTGCGATACTGGCGAAGATTGACGGGTTTGGTCATGTGACGCTCGACTGTGCCTCGTACACCTTGTGTGCATCCAAATGCCGGTCCGGCGCATCCTATCAACGGCTCGTGCGTTCGATAAGGAAATTTCCATGCTGGCTCAATCCGTCCGTTTCCTGACGGCGCCCTTTCGTCTCATCCCCTGGTATGTCTGGCTGGTCACCGGCCTGGTGCTGGCCTGGCTTGGCCGCAATATCCTGTTGATCATCGCCACGATCATTGCCTTTCACCCGATCCCCATTCCGCCGATCTTCCAGGGTGAGCCGGAGACCATCGCCGAAGCGCGAACCCAGGATCTGCGCCATTTCCATCATGTGCGCCGCAATGAACGCTCCATGGATGATGCCATGAGGGCTCGTTTCGATGCTGCGGTCGAAGCGCTCGAGGCCGAGGCGGCGGATCTCACCGATGCCGAGTTCCAGCTGGCCCTGGCCGGCATCCAGGCCATTATCGACAACGCGCATTCCAACGCCTCGGCAACCCGCATGGTTCAGTCCTTCGCGCGCCTGCCGATCCGCACCACCTGGATGGGGGGCGAATTGCGGGTTCTGCGTGCCCTGCCGGATCGGCAAGCCCTGCTGGGTGCCGAGCTGACCCATATTGGCGGCGTCCCGGTCGAAGAGGCGATGATGCGGTTTCGCGCCTCCTTCGGCGGTATCGACGCCTGGTTCCGCAGCTTCGCGCCCCTGCTTCTCGAGACGCCTGCCTATCTGGCCGCCGTCGGCATTGACGACACGACCTTGCGTCTGCGCTTCGCGGATGGCCGCGTGGAAGAGATCGTGCTGCCGGTTGTCGAGCCGATTGACGGGGCGCGGCGCCTTTCTTCCGCAGATCTGGTTGTACCGACAGCGACCGAAACGGATGATTGGAGGAGTGTCCAGCCGGCCGGTGAGCCGCTCTATCTGCGTCACACTGATCAGGGATACTGGTTTGAGGTCTTGCCGGAGCTCGATGCAGTCTATCTGAACCTGTCGCAGAATCTGAATGATGAAAGCGGCGAGTCTCTCGCGGACTTCGTTGTGCGAGCGGGTGACGAGATCGCGGCGATTGCTCCCTCGGTCATCATCGTCGACCAGCGTCTCAATGGCGGTGGCGATCTGACCATCACCCAGCCGCTGATGGCACGCCTCGGCGATATTGTCGGTCCTGAGGGGCGTGTTTATCTCTTGACCAGTGGCAGCACTTTCTCGGCGGGCATCGTCAATCTGGCGATGGCCAAGGAGGCAGCCCCCGCGCAGACGCGACTTGTCGGTGAACCGATCGGCGACCGTCTGCAATTCTGGGCCGAAGGCTGGTGGTATTCCCTGCCCAATTCCGGCTTCCGTGCGCGCTATTCAACCGGTTTTTATGACCTTCAGAATGGCTGCGAGGGCCTGTTCATCTGTCCCTGGGGCAGCCTGCATATCTTCCCGGTCATTGTGGACGATCTCGATATCGACATTCCTGCTCCCATGAACTGGGACGCCTATGTCGCGGGCCGCGACCCGGCGATGGAGGCGATCCGCGCAATCGAGCAGCGCCGCGGATAGCCCACCGGCTCTCAAGGCGTACACGAAATGAGGGGCGGCTCGTCGGAGCCGCCCCTCATCGTTTTCGCTAAACCGAACCCCGGATCAGGCCTTCGGGCCGATCATTTTTTCCGGACGCACGATCTCGTCGAACTGCTCGCCGGTGACGAAGCCCAGCTTGACCGCTTCCTCGCGCAGCGTTGTGCCGTTCTTGTGGGCGGTCTTGGCGACGATGGTGGCGTTGTCATAGCCGATCGTCGAGTTGAGCGCGGTGACCAGCATCAAGGAACGCTCCATCAGGGCGGTGATGTTGTCCTCACGCGCCGTGATGCCGACCACGCACTTGTCGGTGAAGGTATTGGCGGCGTCGGCCAGCAGGCGGATCGACTGCAGCACATTGAAGATGATCACCGGCTTGAAGACGTTGAGCTCGAAATGACCCTGTGAGCCGGCAAAGCTCACCGTGGTGTTATTGCCCATGACCTGGGCGCAGACCATGGTCATCGCCTCGCACTGGGTCGGGTTGACCTTGCCTGGCATGATCGACGAGCCCGGCTCGTTCTCCGGCAGGGCGATCTCGCCCAGACCCGAGCGCGGACCGGAGCCCAGCAGGCGAATGTCATTGGCGATCTTGAACAGTGAGACCGCGGCTGAATTGAGCGTGCCATGCGCCTCGACCAGCGCGTCCTTGGTTGCCAGCGCCTCGAACTTGTTCGGGGCGGTGACGAATTTCAGCTTGGTCAGGGCCGCGACTTCTTCGGCGAAGGTCTCGGCGAAGCCGGGCAGTGTGTTGAGTCCCGTGCCGACAGCGGTGCCGCCCTGGGCCAGCTCGAGCAGGGCCGGCAGGGCCGCTTCTATGCGGCGGATGGCATTGCCGACCATGGCGACATAGCCGGAGAATTCCTGGCCCAGCGTCAGCGGCGTCGCGTCCTGCAGATGGGTGCGGCCGATCTTGATGATGTCCTTGAAGGATTTCGCCTTGTCGTTGAGTGCATTGTGCAGCTTCTGCAAGGCCGGCAACAGGGCGTGACTGATCTCTTCGGCGGCGGCGATATGCATTGCCGTCGGGAAGGTGTCGTTGGACGACTGGGACCGGTTTACATGGTCGTTCGGGTGGATCGGGTCCTTCGAACCGACCACGCCGCCGAGCATTTGGATGGCGCGGTTGGAGACCACTTCATTGGTGTTCATGTTGGACTGGGTGCCCGAGCCGGTCTGCCAGACAGACAAGGGGAAATGGTCATTCCACTTGCCCTCGGCGACTTCCAGTGCGGCGGCGGCAATGGCGTCGGCCTCACGGGCCTCCATATTGCCCAGTCGCTTGTTGGTCAGGGCGGCCGAGCGCTTGACGATGCCCAGCGCCCGGATCAGCGGCACCGGCATGGTTTCCACCCCGATGGGGAAGTTGATCAGCGAGCGGGCGGTCTGCGCGCCAAAGAGTTTTTCGGACGGGACTTCAAGCGGTCCAAAGCTGTCGGTTTCGGTGCGCATCTCGCTCATCAGGGGAGGCTCCTTGCAGCGCCATGGGCGCGGGTCGATGATGGTGACGGTTGATTCGAACGTGTATCACTCGCACATGAGCGATCAAGACGATGATGCGCATCGCCGGGGGGCATGACGCAAAAACGGGTTGGATGAGGGCCGCGATCGGCCAAGGGAAGGTTCAGGCGAAGATGTCTGGCGACGAACTCAATTTGCGCGTTGACGCAGTGACGACCCAGACGCGGCGATTCAAATCGCTGATCGGGGAGTTTTTCCGTCTCGAGTTCAAGCGTGCCCAACCGAAATGGGGGCCTTATGAGGTCTGCATCGAGATCGCGCGCCAACCCGATAGTGCGGACCATGATGTCGACCGCGTGGCCAAGGCGGTGCTGGATGCGCTGACCGGCGTGGTCTTCCATGATGACAGCCAGGTCGAGCGTCTGCTCGTTACCAAGGTCGAAGGCGACAGGCCGCGAATTGCGGTGACTGCGCGCCCGATGCAGGAGGTGCGCATTCTCGAGGATGCGTGACACAGCGCTCTTTGTGCTGTGTGGTGATTGTTGAGTGTTTGGGGGAAGTGACATGAAGCAGATGTTTGTATCGGCGCTGGTCGTCGCGGCTGCCGGCGTGGCCGGAGCTTATTTCATGCCAGGCGGTGAGCCGGGCGAGGGCCCGGTTGCGGGGCCTGTCGACGGGCCGGCGGATGGTGGCAGCGCCACACCTGAGGCCGCACCGGAGACGTTGCTCTCCTACACCGACGAACGCGGCACATGCAGCGGCGAGGAGCACGTCTCCGAAGATGAGCGCGTGACCTATGAGCAGTCCTGTGACGGCATTGCTGGCTGGCGCTGGTATGCCGAGGCGAGCGAGCATGGCGAGACCAGCCGCTTCAGCGACCGCAATGATCCGGGAGTCCAAGGCCAGTATGGCGGCTATCTCGGCAATTTCGGCCAGTTTCACACGGTGATCGAGTGGCGCGTCCTCGACGGAGCGCCCTATGCCACCATTCATCGCTACATCTCGGCAACCTTCGAAACCGGCGATGCTGTGCGGCAGGAAACCCTGATTGTCACCGCATTGCGGCCGGGCGGTTCTCCGACCTCCTGCCATGTCGGCTTCGTTGATGCGACCGCCGTGTCAGGCGCCAACGAGATCGCGCGCGAGATGGCGGACCGGATCGCGCCGGATCATGATTGTGCCAGCGACACGGTGTGGGTGGTCGATGCCGCGTCGCCGTCTGTCGACGCGGCCCTGGCCAACGGATCGACCCGCCCGGCCAACTGATCAGCGATTGCCGCCTGCGAGCCTGGCCGCTTCCGGTCGGGCGCGCAGGCGGGCCATCGCCCAGACGCCGACAGCCGGTCCGATCGCCAGCGGCGTGAAGGCCCAGATCCAGCCGACCCACTCGATCCAATAGCCCAGCCCCTGGATCATGATCACGGTCAGGGTGAAGCCCATCGCCGTCTGGATGGTCAGCAAGGTGCCGGTCCGTTCCGGCGGGGCCAGTTCTGTGATGGCGGCGGAGAATTGGGCGCTGTCGGAGATCACCGCCATGCCCCAGACAATCAGCAGCGGGATCATCAGCCAGGGTGCCAGCTGAAAGGCGGGGCCGACCAGCAGGGCGCAACTGCCGGAAATGGCAAGCGCGATCATGGTGATACGGGTCCGCCCGAACCGGTCGGCGAGGCGACCGGCGGCGAGGCAGGCGAGGGCGCCGCTGGCGACCACCGCAAAGGCGGTCAGGTCGCCCAGGCGCGGCTCACCGCCCAAGCGCGTCCAATAGGCGTGAGCAAAGGGACCGATCCAGGCCCACATGGCGTACAGTTCCCACATGTGACCGAGATAGCCCAGATTGACCAGGCGCAGGGCCGGGTCCCTGAACGCCAGTGTGATCGCCGCCGGATCCAGCCTGGCTGCAGGACGCAGGCCGGGGCCACCCTTGGCAAACAGGATGAGACCGGCCGCGATTGCGGCAGCCATGGCCGACGCCATGAAGGGCAGGCGCCAATCCGTGATGTCTCCGGCCATATTGAACACAAATGGCAGGGCCGAGCCGAGGGTCAGGGCGCCGACCAGCAGGCCGACCAGGAAGCCTGCATCGCCGCGCGCCCAGCTGGCCGCCAGCTTCATCCCGACCGGATAGACCAGCGCCAGCGCGGCGCCCGCCAGTGCACGGCTGGTGATCATGCTCCAGCCGCCCGGCTCCATTTGCAGGGCCGCGATATTGGCCAGGGCGGCGACGATGCTGCCAAGGGCGAACAGGCGTTGCGGCGGGATCCGGTCGGCCAGACCGCTCACAGCGCTGAGAACGGCGCCGATGACAAAGCCGAGCTGGACCGAGCTGGTCAGCGCAGCCTGTCGCATCGGATTGATTTCCGTTCCGGCCATCAAGGCGGGCAGCGCGGCCGCACCGGCGAACCAGACAGACAGGGCGAGGACTTGCGAGATGGCGATCAGGCAAAGCGCTGCCGATTTGCCAGGCAGGCCTGCGGGCGCGCTCACGGTTTGGTGGTTGGCTTGACCCGGCGGACCTGACAGGTGGCGCTGGCCTTGGCAGCGATCTCGCCGCCCGGTGTCCAGACCGTGCCTTCCATGAAGGCGACCCGGCCACCGATCCGCATCGCCTCGCCGCGCGCGCGACACGTTTCGACGGGTAGTGGATTGTAATAGCTGGTCTTGATTTCGAGCGTCGGTACCCCGCAGGTAAAACGTTCGGCCACCAGCACCGACAGCGACATCACTTCGTCCAGCATGGCGGTGATGATGCCGCCCTGCACGCTGCCCCGGAGATTGGCGAGTTGCGGTGTCGGATTGAATTGCGCCTCGATCCAGCGCCCCTCGATGGAGAGGTCGATCAGTTCGAAACCGAGCAGGGTGGAAACATTGGTGCGCACGCCGCGGGTCACAAGGCGGTCACGGATTTCGTCCGCGCTCAACGGTTCCGGTGGAGGGACATCAACCAGATCGGGCGCCAGCAGAAAGGGGTGTTCACTCACTTCTTGCGGAAGCTGTCGAGGCTGACCACCTGGGCGCCATCGCCGTTCTCGCCAGCCGTGGACGCGCCGGCATCGGTCTTGCCCTTCTTGGGCTTGGGATCATCCGGGAAACCGGCCTCATCCTCGGCGCCGTCATGCTCGAACTGGAGATGAAAGCCGACGCTGGGGTCGTGAAAGCGGGAAATCGCCGAATAGGGCATTTTGAGATATTTCGGCACGCCCGAGAATTTCAGCGTCACCTCGAAACCGGTCTCGGTGACGTTGAGGTCCCAGAATTGATGCTCGAGCACGATCGTCATCTCTTCCGGGTATTTTTCCAGCAGGGTCGGGTCGATATCGACGCCGGGAGCTGTGGTGCGGAAGGTGATGTAGAAATGGTGCGGGCCGGGCAGGCCTTCCGGGGCGCCGGCCTTGAGCAAGGCCTGTCGCACGACGCCGCGAAGTGCGTCCTGCGCCATCAGGTCATAGCGCATCAGGTCTTTGGCCATGTCTCAACTCCCCCGGTAACAATTGAAGGGTACTCCAAGCGCTAGGCAGGTCAACGAGCAAGGGCGGTACGACTGCACATGGCGCGGCGAAACGAAAAAGGGCGCGCTCCTTGTTGGTGCGCGCCCTCGGGATCCGTGATTGCGGCAGGCTTAGCCGTCGCAATTCTTTTCGGTGTAGATGTCCATCAGATGGTCCTGGCGCTCTTCCGCCAGATCCATGGCGCGGTCGGCTTCCATGTAGTTGCCGACGGCGGCCGGCCAGAAGAAGACAACGGCCGCAACATTCGCGGTGTTCACACCTTGATTGTTTTCGGCTTCTTCCTGGATGTCATCCAGGGCTTCCATTTCGGCTTCCAGCTGGGCGCAGGTCATGTTCCGATCGCCGGGCTGGCGGACGTCGACTTTGGGCGTGGACGTACAGGCCGTGGCGAACAGCGCCGCCAGGCCGGCGGCGAGAATTGCAGACGTTTTCATATTTCCCCCAATAGGCCCCTTCATGGGGCGATCAGAAGATAGGGTTCAATGAATTTTCCGGTCAACTGCAAAGTTCTGTCCCGGCTGCAACACGCCAAAGCTGCCGCGTGTTGCGACGGGCATGTCGGCTCGGCCAGGCTTCTGAGGCGGCATTCCGAGTAACGCAGAAGTCGGGGAGAAAAGTGGAGGCTTCTGTTGCCAGGCGCCTCCGGGCCCCGCCTATTCCGGCTAAAGGGAATAGGAGTTTAGTGCGAGATTACCCGCGCTGACTACGCAGCGAGAGCGACCTCTTCAGCAAAGTTGTCGTTGGCAACTCTGAAAATGAGCCTGTAAGGGGCCTCACCCCGGCGAAAGCCATCTTCTTTACCCGTCCGTCGATCCTGTTTCGGCCCCAAGCATGTCCGCCAACGCAGAACAGTTATGGTGGAGCCGCCGGGTACTGCCCCCGGGTCCGGTCCGGTTATTACAAGCGCGTTTATCGCCATAGTCGGCAAGCCGACGCTCTCAATATAGGCGATCGCGGGCCTGCATTGAAGGGGTGTGTCCAGTCTGTGCGGAAATCACGGTGGCGGGCAGGGGGTTTTGTCCCGGTTCGCCGCCCCCTTGACCGGCTCGGCAACGAGCGGCCGCTTGATCCGGCTTTTTTTGAAAATTATGCAAGGATGTGCTCAACGGGTGAATTGTGGCGCCGGAAAACCGCACGCGGTCGGCCCGGTTCGTGTTCCGTGACTGTTGATTTGTAATATTAAATGACCGCTGAGACCGCCGCGTCGATTAACGACTCATTCGCGAATGCCTGCCTAGGTTATGGTTAACGCCCCCGTTTCCATCGGACATGCGCCTGGCCAGTCAGCGCTGATCCCCTTGCAAGGATGTCGCTCGTGAAACTCTTCCCGTCACAGGATCGCACCGTACTTGACGCGCTGCACAAGTCCTACGCCATCATCAGCTTCAAACCGGACGCCACCATCCTCGAGGCCAACGAGAATTTCTGCCAGGTGATGGGCTATCAGCCAAACGAGATCGTTGGTCGGAAGCACCGCATGTTTGTTCTGGAGGGCGAAGCCGACACATCGGAATACGCGGCCTTCTGGGATGATCTGAGGAGCGGGAAATTCCACTCGGAGGAATTTCGCCGGGTGCGCAAGGACGGCGAGACTGTCTGGATCCAGGCCACCTATAATCCCGTGCTCGACGGTTCGGGCAAGGTGATCCGCATCGTCAAGCTGGCGTCCGACGTTACCGAAAGCCGTGTCCGGCGCTACAAATACCAGAGCACGATGGACGCTATCGAGCGATCGCAGGCGCTGATCCGGTTCGATATGCAAGGCAATGTATTGGCCGCGAACGAGGCCTTTGGCGAGGCGATGGGCTATTCGCCGAGCGAGGTTGAAGGCAAGCACCACTCGACCTTCTGCGACCCTGAGCTGGCCAACTCGCAAGCCTATCGAGACTTCTGGGATGAGTTGCGGGCCGGCAAGTTCCAGGCTGGCGAGTTTCAGCGCTTTCGTAAGGATGGCAGCGAGATCTGGCTGCAGGCCACCTATAACCCGGTCTTCGACCTGGCCGGCAACCCGACCAGTGTCGTCAAGTTGGCCATTGATGTGACGGCGTCGGTCAATGCCCGCCTGCACCGAAACAAGGTGCGTGAAGAGGTCGGTCGCGGGCTTGAAACCGTGACCCGGAATATTGCCGAGGCCGGACACAAGACCGGCGAGGCGTCGAACGCCTCCGGCAAGGCTGCACAGATGGTGCAAAGCGTCGCCGCAGCGGCAGAAGAATTGTCAGCTTCTTTCCAGGAAGTCGGCCAGCAGGTGTCGGGCGCGCTCGATGTCGCCAAGGAAGCCGTGTCCGAGACCCGGCAGACGGCGGGTGTCATGGATACGCTTTCGACCGCCGCCCAGTCGATCGGCCAGGTCGTCGAGTTGATCAACTCGATCGCCGAGCAGACCAACCTCCTGGCGCTCAACGCGACTATCGAGGCGGCCCGTGCCGGTGAAGCCGGCAAGGGGTTTGCGGTCGTCGCGTCCGAGGTCAAAAATCTCGCCGGCCAGACGGCCAATGCCATCGAGAGCATCACCAGGCAGATCGCAGCGGTGCAGGACAATACCGCCGGTGCAGTCGATGCGATCACCCGGATCGGCAGCGTGATCGGTCAGATCGAGGAGATCGCGTCGGGCATTTCCGCGGCGGTCGAGGAGCAGGTTGCCGTCACCCAGGATATCAGCCGCAATATGGGCGAGGCCGCCACTGATGTGTCGCATGTGTCCGAGGCTGTCGGCGACATTGCCCGCGGCAACGAGGTGCTGAAAGCCTCCGCCGAGGAAATCTCCCGGGCGGCCCAGTCACTGGCCGGTTGATCGGCGGCCCGGTGACAGGCTGACAGCCGCGCTGACTACAGGACGGGCAGCAGGATAAGAGCCAATGCGGCGGCCGCGAGGGCGGCCGCATAGCCGGCCATCTGCACCGGCAGACGCAGCAGCGCGCCATACCAGCTCGACCGATAGAATTGTCGGTCGCACAACCATGTCAGGGCGATTTGTCCCGCCAGGGCGAGCAGGGCGACGACGACGGCCGCTCCGGTATTGCCAGCCACCAGATTGGCCAGCAACAGCACGACAGCAAAGCCTGGCAACAAGGCGGCGTGGAAATAGAGCGACAGGATCACATGCTCGATCACCGTGCGCTTGGGATGGAGCAGCAGGTTGATCAGGGCCATGGCCAGGACCATCAGGATCAACGCTTGGGCCGCCGCGGCCGATGAGCTCGCCTCGAAGCCGGCCGGGTCGCGGATCGCGCCAAAGGTCAGCTCGGCGATGATCGAAGGCACTTGCGCATCCGCCATGACAGCCCGCAGGCAGTCGGCGGTCGCCCGGTCGATCCGTCGAGGTTCGGGGCTGGAACCGCGTTGCATCATGGTGACATTGACGCCGCTATCGGCCGCGTAAACGAGCTGGCCGTCGGCGTTGATCTCGTCAGGGCCAGGCATCACACCGCAGGAGACTGACGCCGCGGCGGTGCCGCCGAGTGCCCGGCTGGCCTCGATGGATGCCATGCGGCGCTGGATGTCGTCCTCGTCCTGGGCGCGGATAGTCTCGGCCGCAGGGTAGGGGGACACGGCAATGACCCGCACGCCCGCAAGGCTCATGGCGGCAAAGAATACCAGGCTGACCAGCAGGTAGAGCCGGATCGGCGGTGTCCAGCGGGCCCGTTGTCCGTCGGCATAGGCGCGCGCCAACCTGCCCGGGCCGGCGAAGAGCGCCCGCAGCGTGGACAGAAAACGGCCGTCCCAGACAAAAATGTCGCCGATCACATTGGTTACGAGAGCGAGGATGGGGCGTCGGATCTCGGTGCATGATTGGCCGCACTCGCCGCAGAACGGGCCGTCGAGCACCGTCCCGCAATTGGCACAGCTCTCGCGTGTTGTCGCCTCGTTTCCGGATGTGGTTGTCTTGCGCATGCCGTTCCCCCGTCGGGCATCTAAGCGGGCGTTGTCCCGGCGCGCAACAGGTCGACAAGGCAATGTGTGGCGCAGGACACTGGAATTGGTTGCCGGGCGGCGTTATCGTTGGGCCTGTCTGGAGCCAGGGGATCGAGTCGTGGGTCGGGAAGACAAGCCCTTCAACCTGTCGCATGTCCTCGCCATCGCGGTCTTCGTACGGACGGGATATGCCTTGGGCATCTGGTGCCTGGGAGCGCTCGTTTATGCTGGACAGGTGTCCATGGGGCCGGAATTGAACAGCTTTTTCCGCGCTGCCCCAGCCTGGATCCTCGCTCCCTGGCTGCTCTATGTCCTCGCCTATGGCTTTTCTGGCGTATTGATCTGGCGCGGCCGGACCGATCGGGCCCTGGCATTCTATGGCGGCGGCTTCACGATCGATACGGCGATCTGGATCGCCTACACCTCGGTCTTTCTGCCGGATGTGGCCGGCACACAGTGGACGGTTATTGCCGACCTGGTCGCAAACCTGTTCGACCTGTCGGTGCTGGCCTGGCTGGCCATGCTTCGCGTGCGCGCGTTCGCGTCAAAATGAGCGAGTCATGCTGCGGTCTGGCCTGTCGGGCGGAACCTGACATGCCGGATTTGCAGCACCCGGAATCGCGCTAGCAAATCGCCATGTCCAAGCTCTACTTTACCTATTCCGCCATGAATGCCGGCAAATCGGCCATACTGCTCCAGGCCGCCCACAATTACGGCGAACGCGGCATGGCAGTCATGTTGTGGACCTCGGTCCACCACGCCGCTGAACCCGGTGATCGCACCGGCCTGATCGAATCCCGGATCGGCCTGAGGGCGTCGGCGCAGATATTCGCGCCGGACACCGACCTGTTCGCCGCGATCAAGGCGCAGGCCGGAGCCGCTGCGCTCGACGCCATATTTTTCGACGAGGCCCAATTCCTCACCGCCGACCAGGTCCGTCAGCTGGCCCGTGTGGTCGACGAGTTGGGGCTGCCTGTCCTGTGCTACGGCCTGCGCACGGATTTCCTCGGCGCGCTCTTCCCCGGTTCGGCGGAGCTGCTGGCCCTGGCCGATCATCTGCGCGAGGTCCGCACGGTCTGCCATTGCGGCCGCAAGGCAACCATGAATCTGCGCCGCCAGGCCGACGGCCGCGCCGTCGCCGAGGGCGAGCAGGTCGCCGTGGAAAAATCCGATTATGTCTCGCTGTGTCGCAAGCACTTCTTCGAGGCGCTGGCGGGGTAGGATGCGAAGGCGATGTCAGGCCAAACGGCCAGCCATCGCCCGCCGTTCACCGCTGGCGCTCGGTGGCCTGCCACTCAGAATGTCTGCACAGCGTCATTCGGGATTTTTTCGCCAGCGTCACTCTCGGCAAACGCGTCGATGAGAGCCATGAAAGTGCTGCCGACAGGGTGACCTGCGGGCAAGCCATCTGCCGGATAGCTTGGTCCGCCCTTGGCCTGTGCAACGCTCCGTGGCACCAGGACCCAGGCTTGCTGGTTCCGGTCCAAGATCCAGACTTCTTCTTCAGCCGTCTGGTTCGTGGCGGCCCGCAAGTCGTCCGCAAGCTGCTCTGTCGCGCTGCGCTGCGCCAAGGCCTCTTGCGGCAGGGCCGCCATGGTCAGGGCCGCCATGGACAGGGCCGCAACCAGCGCGCCCGAGACAAGTTTGAATTCACGCATCGCAATGATTTCCTGTGATTTTCAATCAGTCATTTCTGGGATTATCGGCCCGCTCCGCGAACTACAACACTTGCCGGCTGGCCGCCCCGGGCAATCGTCTTCACGTTCGGGACCTTGTTGCCCTTGAAACTGTCGAAACAGGAGGGGGCGCAGGTGGCAGATATCGCACCCGCGACCACCGGCGAGGCCGGCCTGCCGCGCCAGGTAATGATCCGGCCCCGCCCACGTCCCGCACGCCAGCCTGAAGGGCGAACCGATGCAATGATGGCGATGAACCGGTCATCGAAATGATCATTGAAGAGGCCATTGTGGGTGAACGGGACACTTCGAAAAGGCTGCGATGTGCCCCGTTCACGCCAGGATCAGGTCAGCCCATCGTGAAAACATTCAGCTTGTTTCCATCGGGGTCTCTGAAATAGCCGGCGTAGAAGCCTTCACCGCGCGGGCCGGCGGGGCCTTCGCAGGGGGCGCCGAGCTCTTCGACGGCCATTTTGTAGACCTTGTCGACCTGTTCCTTGCTGTCGGCCTGGAAGGCGGCCATGACACCATTGCCGATCGTGGCCGGCTCGCCATTGAAGGGTTTGGTCAGGCCGATGCCGGCGCCGCCATCGGGCTTGCCCCAGGCGATGAAATTGTCGTCGCCCATCATGCGACCGACGCCGAATTCGGCGCACAGCCGGTCGTAGAAAGCGGCGGCCTTTTCCAGGTCATTGGTTCCCAAAGTTACATATCCGAGCATTTGATTGTTCCCTCTATGTTCCGATTTCTGGAGCCTACACGAAAACCGCGGTCGGGCGAGTCACAATTCAAAGACTCCTGACAGGACGGTGGTCGTAGCCGGGCACGGGTTCGTCGCACGTTCGAATCTCCCTAAAATTTCTCCGGGCGGTCCGGTTGCGGCGAGCCTCAACGGGGAGACATTCATGAAAAAGATGATCGCGGAATTCGAATAAACCGGGCCAGACACAGTTTTCGAGATCACGCGCTGTCGTCCTTGCCCGGACGACTAAAGTCTCCAGTGAGAAACGGTACGCAACCCTATTTTGTTCCTGCCATGTAAAGAGCAGTAAACACGAGTCTGCTTTTGGGGTGAAGGCATGTTCATGAATCGATCAGTGTTTGCAAAATTTCAGAATGCGGCATTTTGCGGTGTATTTTTATTCACTATTTCTTGTCAGAAAGCGCAAGATGATCTGGATGAAGAAACCAGAGCGGCTCGTTTGGAATTTTTCGAGGGGAGGGCGGCGGTTACACTGCCGGTCGATATTAGAGAAGAGGCGTTACACGAATATATTGGCAGAAGGATTTTTGTTTCTGGCCTGTTGGCAGTTCATGATGATCGCAGATTTTCGATTGCTCTAAGTAATGTACATCTAGAAGTTCGATATACTCCGCTATCTGGTCGGTTGTTTGAGTGTGATGGGGAATTGGTTACGGCGACTGGCGTACTAAGTTTCGTAGATGGCAGTTTTTCGATTGCTCCGCCACAATACCGATCGATTTACACATCCGAAGATCTGGGTGGCGGGCGATCGATTTCGTCAGCATGCAGTGATGACGAATAGTAGAGAGCAAGAACAGGCGCGCGCACCAATTGTTTCGTGTCCATGGAAATGGAGACAGGCGCAATGGAAAATTGTGGGTAGGCACCTTTTTGGGGCGGTTTTGGCGCTTCTGTACTACCTGCAATTGGTGCTTGTCCCCATTTACTCGACAGCATCGTGCTCCGTGCAAGGCAATGGATGTTGATGAGGTGAATCGTGCCCCATGTTATTGATTGGAAGAAGGTGCTTCTCCATTTGATTGTATTTCCAGGCGTAGCATTCCTAGCGTTGATGCCTGTTGGTTACCTGACACGTGAAGGCAACTTGATCGAAAATATGTTTGTTTTGCCTCTAGGTGGAGCGGGAATGGTCGTGGCCATGTTTTCATATGCGTACATTAGATTTGGCCTGCCAAGGCCAAAATGAGCAAGAAAATTGCGGAGGTGCACTTACGAATTTCCACTCATACGACCGTTTCGCCTACGGCTATGATGTAGCATCCGGCCTGTTTCTCAGGTCGCGACTGCCCCTGCGCCAATTTCCCCTATGCTTATGTCGGGAACAATCCGCTGAATGCGACGGATCCGACGGGGGAGCAAAGGCGCAACTTCTTAGATCGCAAAAACCGGATACGGCGAACTCCCGGCAAGGGAATTATGGTGGGGCGTGCGCCCGTGCGCCTGGTGAAAGGTCTCCTTCGTCCCACACACCCCGTCTCATACGCTCCATTTTCCCCGGGCGAAGACCCGGGGCCTACGAGACCATCCGCACAGTGATGGGTCTCCGGGCAAGTGTCGGCATTTCCGACGAGCAGGCTGCCCGACATCCACACCCGATTCACCGCAACGTCGCCAGATACTTGCCGCGCCTTTCCCCGACTGATCTGGAACCCTCGGTTCATCCCGTTCGCCTTCGCTGCCATGATGCGTGTCCGAGAATCACGCGGGGCTGATTGGCCCTGGGCAGGAGGAGCAGGACATGGCCGTCATCGACAGTGAAAGCTTTGCCGCGGCGCGGGCTGGCGCCAACGGGTCGGATGTCGAGAACGCCTATCTGGCGCTGCTTCGCGATATCCTCGAGAACGGCGCCGTGCAGGCTGACCGGACCGGCGTCGGGACGATGTCGGTGTTCGGGCGCCAGCTGCGCTGTGACCTGTCCAAGGGCTTCCCGCTGCTGACCACCAAGAAGGTGCATTTCAAGTCGATCGCGATCGAGCTTTTGTGGTTCCTGCGCGGCGAGACCAATGTGCGCTGGCTGCAGGAACGCGGCGTCAAGATCTGGGATGAGTGGGCCGACGAGAATGGCGATCTCGGTCCGGTCTATGGCAAGCAGTGGCGGCGCTGGGAGGGGCCGGACGGCACCGAGATCGACCAGCTGTCCAACATCCTCGAGCAGATCCGCAATAATCCGGCCTCGCGGCGGCTGATCGTGTCGGGCTGGAACCCGGCCGATGTGCCCAATATGGCGCTGCCGCCCTGTCACACGCTGTACCAGTTCAATGTCGCCAACGGGAAGCTGAGCTGCCAGCTCTACCAGCGCTCGGCCGACATGTTCCTCGGCGTGCCGTTCAACATTGCCTCCTATGCGCTGCTGACGGCGATGGTGGCGCAGGTGTGCGGGCTGGAGCCGGGTGAATACATCCACACATTCGGTGACGCCCATATCTATTCCAACCATATGGACCAGGTCCGCGAACAGCTCTCGCGGGCGCCGCGCGCCCTGCCGCAGCTGAAGCTCAATCCGGACGCGACCGACCTGTTCGGCTTCGAGTACGAGGATATCGCGCTGGAGGGGTATGACCCGCATCCACGCATTTCCGCTCCGGTCGCCGTCTAGGAGTGGGCCCATGTCCGGACCGCTCGACGCGCTCGCCGACAAGATCGTCCGCGTCTCCGACATCTATGCCGCGCATTTCGATATTGATCGCTCCGGCGACTGGCCGCTCCTGAAACTGCAGGAAGAGGTCGGCGAGCTGACCCAGGCCTATCTGACCACCACCGGTCGCACCCGTCGTCCCGCCGATGACGCGGCGCGCAAGCAACTGGCGCTGGAAATGGCCGACGCGCTGGGCATGCTGCTGATCATGGCCAAGGCCGAAGGCATCGATATCGACCAGGCCATGCAGGATAAATGGCTGCACTGGCTGGATCGCGACAGTGCGGTGATGGCGCCGGAACCCGGCGAAAGTGAAGCCGGGGCATGACCACCACCATCCCCAAACTCGTCCTCGTCGTCGCGCGTGGCATGAATGGCGTCATCGGCGTGGATGGCGACCTGCCTTGGCGCTTGTCTTCGGATCTCAAGAATTTCAAGGCGATCACCTCGGGCAAGCCAATCATCATGGGACGCAAGACCTGGGAGAGCCTGCCGCGGCGGCCCCTGCCGGGACGTCTGAATATCGTGGTCACGCGTCAGGATGGCTATATTGCCGAAGGCGGGCATGTCGCCGGCGATCTCGGCGAGGCGATGGACGCGGCCTTCATGCGCGCTGACGAGGATGGTGTCGACGAGGTTTGCGTCATCGGCGGGGCGCAGATCTATGCCGCGACGCTGGAGCGCGCGGACCGGCTCTATCTGACCGAAGTCGAGGCCGCTCCGGAGGGCGAGACCTGCCTGCCGGAGATCAACGAGGCGCAGTGGCGGGAAACCCGCCGGCAACTCCATCCGGCCGGGCCCGGTGATGATCACGCCTTCATGCTGCGTGTGCTCGACCGCGTCTGATCCGCCTCAATGGCGGGAAAGGCGGCCCAAGGGGGATGCTCTGCTGCGCCGTCCCGCCCGATTACCCTTGAACCGCAGGCCGCATACGTTCATTTAAGGCGCAACGGAAATTGAGAGGATCGATCCAGCACATGTCATGGAACGACAATCAGGGTGGAGGCGGCGGAGGCCCATGGGGCTCCGGCGGCAACAATAACAACGGGCAAAACCCCTGGGGCCAGCGCCCGCAGGGTGGAGGCGGACCGGATGGTCCCGATCTCGACGAGGTTGTCCGCGACATGCAACGCAAGGTCCGCGGCATGTTCGGTGGCGGCGGTTCCGGCAAGGGCGGCTCTGGCAAGGGCGGCTCCGGCGGAGCAGGAGCCTTCGGTTTCGGACTGATCATCCTGATCATTGTCGGTGTCTGGTTTGCGAGTACCGGTTTTTACCAGGTCAATCCGAGCCAGCAGGGCGTGGTGCTTCGTTTCGGCGAATTTGCCCGCGTGACCGGTTCGGGCTTTCACTTCAAGCTTCCCGCACCGATCGAAAGCGTGATCATCGAAGATGTGACCGCAACGCGTACGATCACGATCGGGCAGGGCGCCGAAGGCCAGATGCTGACGCGCGACCAGAACATCGTCGACATCGATTTTTCGGTGCAGTGGCGTGTGATCGATGTGCGCAGCTACCTGTTCAATGTCCGTAATCCGGAAAAGGTTGTGGCCGACGTCGCCCAGAGCGCCATGCGTGAAGTCATTGGTACGTCGGATCGCGAATTCATCTTCACGGTCGGACGTGGCGAAGTTTCGCAGCGCACACGCGACCTGCTGCAGACGGTGCTGGACGAATACCAGGCCGGTATCCAGATCCTGCAGGTCAACCTGCAGACGGCGCAGGCCCCGGCCAGCGTCATTGATGCCTTCCGCGACGTGGATGCGGCCGAGCAGGATGCCGAGCAGGCGATCCTCCAGGCGACCGCCTTTGCCAACTCGACCATCCCGCAAGCCCGCGGTGAGGCGGCCCAGTTGACCCAGGCCGCAGAGGCCTACCGCGACTCGGTGATTGCCGAAGCGCAAGGCCAGGCCGACCGCTTCATTGCCATTTACGAACAGTACGCATTGGCGCCGGAAGTGACCCGTCGCCGGATGTATCTGGAAACCATGGAGCGGGTGCTCGGACGGTCCAATCTGACCATCCTGGACGGCGGAGCCGGGGCTGTGCCCTATCTGCCGCTCAACCAGCTTGATGCCCCGCGTGCCCAGTCGCGCACCCAGGCGGGAGGAAACAACTGATGATCCGCACACTTGGAATCATTATTCTCGTCGTCGGCGTTTTTGTCGGACTGCAGAGTGTCTATACGGTCAGCGAGCGTGAGCAGGCGCTGCTGGTCCGCCTTGGTGAGCCCGTTGGCGCGGTCAACGAGCCGGGCTTTGAAGATCCCGGGCTGCACTTCAAGATCCCGTTCTTCATGGACGTGGTCATGTTCGACAAGCGCAATCTGGAATTCGACATGCAGCCGGAGGAAATCCAGGCCGCCGACCAGGTTCGCCTGGTGGTCGATGCCTTCCTGCGCTATCGCATCACCAATCCGCTGCGCTTTTATCAGACCGTCACCAATGAGCGCGGCGCACAAGCCCGTCTGCGGTCCATCATGGATGACAGCCTGCGTGGCGTGATCGCCTCGATCCCGGCCAATGACGTCATCTCCGGCCAGCGCGCCGAGCTGATGGTGCGGGTCCGGAACCGGGTCGAAGAACAGGTTGCGACCCAGAATCTGGGTATCGAGGTCATCGATGTCCGCATTCTGCGCGCCGACCTGCCGCAGCAGATCGCAACGCGCGTGTTCGACCGGATGCGCTCCGAGCGTCAGCAGGAAGCGGCCCGTATCCGCGCTGAAGGTGACCAGCAGGCCACCGAGATCCGTGCCGATGCGTCACGCCAGGCGACGATCATCGTCGCCGAGGCCCGTGCGGATTCGGAACGGCTGCGCGGTGCCGGTGATGCCCGCCGGAACGAGATCTACGCCCTGGCCTATAATCGTGATGCGGAATTCTTCACCTTCTATCGGTCGATGCTGGCCTATGAGGAAGCGGTTCCCGATGGCACGCCGATCGTGATCCCGCCGGATTCGGAGTTCTTCCGTTACTTCCGGACCCAGGCCGGCGAGTAACCGTCAGCCATACAGATGACAGGGGCCCGGCTCCGCGAAAGCGGGCCGGGCCCTTTTCGTTTGAGCGGGCCCGCGCGCGTGACAGGGCGGTCATTCGCATGACGATTGTGTCAGTGCGGTTGCCGCCGACCCGCGCAAGGCGGTATTCACGTTAACGGACCAGAATTTGCACACAGTCAGGTCGACGACCGGGCAACCCTTCAATACGGCGGAAATCGATGCAGCGTCTCCTTGTTCTCATTCTTCTCCTGGTGGCGACACCGGCCAGTCACGCCCATCCGGACGGGTTTGCCGACCTGGCCGAGCGCCTGTCTCCGGCCGTGGTGAACATTTCTGCCGCCCAGCGGCTCGACAGTGAGGACGGTCTGCCGGAGTTTCCCGAGGGCTCGCCTTTGGAGCGTTTCAACGACATTTTCGGCTCGGCGCCGCGGATCGCCAACTCGCTGGGCTCCGGCTTCATCATCGACGCCTCTGGCCTGGTGGTGACCAATAATCACGTCATTGACGGGGCTGACGAGGTTGAGGTGTCGCTGCCGGATGGTCGTGTCTTCCGCGCCGAGGTGGTCGGCATCGACAGCGTCACAGACCTCGCCGTGCTGCGCATGGATGTCGAAGAACCGATGCCCTTCGTGGCTTTCGGCGACAGCGATGCCGCACGCGTCGGCGACTGGGTGATCGCGATCGGCAATCCATTCGGACTGGGCGGTACGCTGACGGCGGGCGTTGTCTCGGCCCGCGGCCGCGAGGCCGGCGGACGCTATGACGACTACATCCAGACCGATGTCGCCATCAATACAGGCAATTCCGGCGGACCGCTGTTCAACATGGACGGCGAAGTGGTCGGCGTGAACACGCTGATCCTGTCGCCGACCGGTGCGAGTGTCGGTATCTCGCTCTCCATCCCGTCCAACCTGGCGAATGTCGTGGTCAACCAGCTGGTCGAGTTCGGCGAGACCCGTCGCGGCTGGCTGGGCGTGTCGGTCCAGCGCGTGACGCCGGAGCTGGCAGAGAGCTTTGAACTGGCAACGCCCTATGGCGCCATCGTCTCGCGTATCGAGGATGACGGTCCGGCGGCAGACAGTGGCATCCGGACCGGTGATCTGGTCCTGTCCTTTGACGGTCGCCGCGTGCGCGACAGCCGCTCCTTCCCGCGCATGGTCGCCGAAACCGAGATCGGCCGCGAGATCGAGCTGGAGGTCATCCGCCGGGATCGGCCGATGACGATCCGCATCACGGTCGGAACACTGGCCGAGGACAATGGCGATGGCGAGACGGCCAATTCCGCGGTCGTGGCGCCGGTGACCGGCAATGGCGATACGGTTATGGGCATGACATTCGGGACGCTCGATACCGCCTCGCGCCGTCGTTTCCGGGTCCATCCCGATGCCGAGGGCGTGCTGGTGACCGAGGTCGATCCGACGAGCGATGCCGCCGGCAAGGTGCGGCCGGGCGACGTCATCGAGGAAGTCGAGTTCACCCGTGTCGACAGTGTCGCTGCCATCCGCGAGATCGTTGACGGACAGGGCAGCGGGCCGGTGCGCTTCCAGATCAATCGTGGCGGCCAGTATGTGCTGCAATCGATCCGGTCGTGACATCCTGCCTGCTGATTGCAGGCCCGACGGCCGCCGGAAAGACCGCGCTCTCACTCGCGGCGGCCGAGAGGCTCGATGGTGAGATCATCAATGCCGACTCGATGCAGGTCTATGACGGCCTGCCGCTGATCACCGCCCAGCCGGACGCCGCCGAGCGTGCACGGGCACCGCACCACCTGTTTGGCGCAATCGATCCGGCTGTCCGCTATTCGGTCGGCCAATGGACCAGCGATGTTCTGGCGCTGATCTCCGACTGCCGCAGCCGCGGCAAGCGGCCCATCCTTGTCGGCGGAACGGGCCTGTATTTCAACGCACTGACGCGCGGGCTGGCGCCGGTTCCCGAGATTGGTGAAGACGCCCGGACCCGCGCGGCGAGTGTCCTTGCAGATGACGGCCTGTCCGGCTTGCGAGGGGAGGCGTTGCGATTGGATCCGGTTGCGGCCAATCGTGTCGAGGCGGCCGATCGCCAGCGCCTGTTGCGGATTGTCGAGGTCGCCTACGAGACCGGCAAGCCGTTGAGCGAATTCCAGGCCGACACCGTGCCGCCGCTCTCCTCTGCCGAGTGGCAGGGCATCGTCATCGAACCCGACCGGGACGCCTTGTACCAGCGTATCGACCAGCGTTTCGAGCAGATGCTTGAGGCCGGTGCGCTTGATGAAATCGCCGCTTTCATGCGCCGTCACATTGATCCGGACCTGCCAGCGAGCAAGGCGCTCGGCGTGCCGCAGTTGGTGGCGCACTTGCGCGGAGAGCTGGCGCTGGACGAGGCCGTGGAGCTGGCCAAGCGCGACAGTCGACGATACGCCAAGCGCCAGGGAACCTGGTTCCGAAATCAGGCGGCCAGCTGGTCGCGCATCGGCACGCTCGACCGACAGGTGGCGATCAGCGCCCTGTCCGATATCCTCGATCAGCCAGCCGGTTAGCACGCAGGCCGGTCGTGTCGCTGGACAGGCCCGACGATGATCCGCCTTATCACCCCAGCCAGCCCGGGAGCGAGTCGCGAAATGACGATTGAGATGGACGAGCCTCTTTACACGCGGGACATCGATCTCGCGCCGATCCGCAATTGCCGCCTGGCGATTGTCGGATATGGCAATCATGGCCGCTCCCATGCCCTGTGCCTGCGCGATAGTGGGGTCAGCGATATTCGCATCGCGCTGCGCGACGGTTCAGCCTCGCGCGCCAAGGCCGAGGCGGACGGGTTTGAGGTGGTTTCATTGCCGGAAGCGGCGGCCTGGGCCGATGCGATTTCCCTGCTCGCCGCCGATGAGGCGCACCGGAAGATCTGGGAAGACGCCATCCTGCCCCACCGCAAACCGGGTCAGGCCTTGATCGTCTGTCACGGGTTTTCCATCCACTATGACCTGATCCGGCCTCCCGCCGATGCCGATGTGATCCTGGCGGCTGCCAAGGGGCCGGGCGGCGCTGTGCGCGAGGAGTTCGAAAAGGGGCGAGGCCTGATCGGCTTCTGGGCCGTTCACCAGGACGCGTCGGGGCGGGCGCGGGAACTGGCACTGGCCTATCTGGCGGCGATCGGATCCGGCGAGGTCGGCATTTTCCCGACCAGTTTCCGGGAGGAAACCGTGTCTGACCTGTTCGGCGAGCAGGTCGTTCTGGTGGGGGGGCTGGTCGCCCTGGCGAAAGCCAGTTTCGAGCGACTGGTCGCGGCCGGTGTCAGCGAGCGCATGGCCTATATCGACTGCGTCCACGAGATCAAATACCTCGCCGACCTGATCCAGGCGCGCGGTATTGCCGGCATGTATGAGGCGATATCGGACACGGCGGAGTTCGGTGCTCGTCAGATCGAGGACAGGATTGCCGGTCCGGAGTTGAAGCGGGTCTTCGATGAGGCGATGGCCGATATCGAGAGCGATCGCTTTGCCCGCAAATGGGTCGAGACCCATGAAGCCGGGCGCGCGATGGTGGCCGAGCGTGCGGCCGACCGGGCCTTGCGTATCGAGACTGTCGGCGCTGAATTGCGCAACCGGATTTACGGTGCCTCGAAATAGCCAACATGCCCCGCCACCTGTAATAGACTTATTCAAACGAGAATCTCGTGCGGGGGCGTGAAATGTCATTCAATCCGGTCAAAGTGCGGCGCTACGGCGAACCCAAGGAAGTTGTTGCGCGGGTCTTCGAGGAAGCTGGCGGCATCCCGACAGTCATGGAATTGCTCGATCTGAGCCGAACGCGTGTCTATGCGCTGGCGGACCCGGATTCGACCAATGAGATTTCCTACGCCCGTATCGCCAAGCTGACCGAGTCAGGCGCCACCGCCGCCGCCCAGCACCTGGCCGCGCTCGCCGGGGGCATTTTCCTGCCGATCGAGAAGGCCGACGACGCCAATTGGCTGGCTCTGGCTGGCGAGGCGAGCCGTCGCAATGCCCGCAATATTTCCGCGATCATGGAAAGCCTGAGCGAGACCGAGAAGTCGCCCGGTCGCATCGACCAGGATGAAGCGCGCGATATTCTCAAGGTGCTCGACGAACAATTGGGCGTTCTCGCCATCCAGCGCGCGAAACTGGCCGCCATCGCGTCCGGTGAAGCGGTCGACATGGCCGGGCATCCGGTCGCCGATGAAAACGGCGCTGCGTGATTGCCCGTTGTGCAAAGCGTGCTTAGTTAGGCGGTCTGCTGCTTCGACCGAGCTCGCCTTGCAATGAACCGACTGACTGATTTTTTCCTGAGAATGGACGCACGCGCTGCCCGGGCCGTGATCGTTTCGGTCGGGCTGTTTGTTGTCGTGGCGCTGGTCTTTTTGCTGGGCCGGTTCGTGCTCGAGGTCGAGCCGGGCGAGGCCGGCAGCTGGTTCGAAGCGTCGGCCAGCCAGTGGTACGCCCTGCCGCTGACAATCCTGACCTTCACCGCACTGTCATTTCTGGGCGCCCCGCAGTTCGGACTGATGGCCGCCGCGCTGGTTGCTTTCGGCCCGACGACCGGTGCGATCTATGCCTTTGTCGCGACGCAATGTTCGGCAGCCGTGAATTATACCGTTGGTCGCTATTTCGGTGCCGACATCTTCAAGCGCTATGCCGGCGACTGGGCCAACCGGATATCCGATTTCATCGGCCGCAACGGATTGCTGGCATCGATGATCGTCAGGTGGGTACCGTCAGGTCCATTCATCGTGGTCAATATGGGGTTCGGTGTGGCACGCACACCCTATTGGGCCTTTGCGCTCGGGACAGCGCTCGGTTCGGCGCCGAAGATCTTCATCGTGGCGCTGATGGGAGAGAGCATCCGCTCGATGCTGACCGAGGGCAATGTCCTGCTTGGTATCGCCTTCGCAGCGGCGGCCTTCGCCTGGATTGGCATCATGCTGCTTGCGCGGATCTGGTTGCGGCGCAATCGCGTGCCTGCCGGGTCGGATGATAACGGAGCCGGTGAAAACCGCTAAACTGGCGCCGTCGCCGCTAAATCCGACTGTTGCGGCTGCGACTGACACGCACCTGTCCGGTTTCAGCGTGAATCCCCGTCCGGCCCTTGCAATCTTGCGCGGAGCATCGCACAACGAAAACAGTTGCACCGCGGCTTTGCCGCCACACATTTTGAGACTCAGCGCCCCCATGCTCAACAGCCTTTTCGGTTTGCTCTCTGCGGATATCGCCATCGACCTGGGAACCGCAAACACGCTCGTCTATGTGAAAGGGCGCGGTGTCGTGCTCAACGAGCCGTCCGTCGTTGCCTACAAGGTCGAAAAAGGCCGCAAACACGTGCAGGCCGTCGGTGCGGAAGCCAAGTTGATGCTCGGCAAGACGCCCGGCAATGTTGAGGCGATCCGGCCGATGCGCGATGGCGTCATCGCCGACTTCGATGTCGCCGAGGAAATGATCAAGCATTTCATCCAGAAAGTGCACAACCGCCGGGCCATGGTCAGCCCGCAAGTGGTGATCTGCGTGCCATCTGGAGCGACCGCAGTTGAGCGCCGCGCCATTCACGAAAGCGCCCTGGGCGCCGGCGCCCGCAAGGTCTACCTGATTGACGAGCCGATGGCTGCTGCCGTCGGGGCCGGCCTGCCGATCGACGAACCGACCGGCTCGATGATCGTCGATATCGGTGGCGGCACCACCGAAGTCGCCGTCATGTCGCTGTCCGGTATCGTCTATTCGCGGTCGGTCCGCGTCGGTGGCGACAAGATGGACGAAGCGATCATCAACTATATCCGCCGTTCCGCGAACCTCCTGATCGGCGAAACCTCTGCCGAGCGGATCAAGAAGGAAATCGGTTCCGCCATGCCGCCGGTGAAGGGCGAGGGCCTGTCGCTGAACATCAAGGGTCGCGACCTGATGAACGGCGTCCCGCGCGAGATCGCGGTGACCGAAGCCATGATCGCCGACAGCCTGTCCGAACCGGTCGAGCAGATCGTCGAAGCGGTCAAGCAGGCCCTTGAGGCGACCCCGCCGGAACTGGCGGCGGACATTGTCGACAAAGGCATTGTGTTGACCGGTGGCGGGGCCCTGCTGCGCAATCTCGACACCGAGCTGCGCGAGCGGACCGGCCTGCCTGTCAGCCTGGCCGACGAAGCCCTGTCCTGCGTGGTGCTGGGCTGTGGCAAGGCGGTGGAAGACCTTCGGATCTGGCGTCCCATTCTCTCCGAAGCTGTGTAATCTCCACCAACGCAACGGGGGAGAAGGAGTGAGGCGTTGGCGTCGCGACGCTCAACACGACAGGATGGTGAGCACGGCGTACGCTTTTCGCGGACGCTGTTCATTGCGCTTCTTGTCGTCTCCGGCGCCCTGATCGCCTTCGATCGGCCCGCATCCAGATCGGCCCCCTTCGCGAGCTTTCGCGCCGGTTTCACAGATGTGTCCGCTCCCCTGCTCGATCTCGCCGCCCAGCCCCTGCGCGGGATCAAGAATATTGGCCCGTACTGGCGCCGACAGGGTGAACTTGCCGAGGAAAACGCCCGGCTGCGCCAGCAATTGATCGAGGCGCGCTACTGGGAAGACCTCGCCTATCGCCAGCGAGACCGTATCGAGGTCTATGAAGAAGCGCTGGATGTTGAAAGCGCCGCGATCGAAGACCGGATCGGAGCCTGGACCGTGGCTGATCCGCGCGGCCCCTTCGTCCACGCCCGCCTGATTGGCCGGGGCAGCGAGTCCGGCATCAGCGACGGTTACCCGGTGATCAACCTGTATGGGCTTGTCGGCCGGGTCTATGAAACCGGTCGCCGGTCTGCCCGGGTGCTTCTGCTCACCGACCTCAACTCGCGCGTTCCGGTCATGGCCGACCGCTCGAACGCCCGGGCCATCCTGGTCGGCGACAATTCGGAGTTTCCGCGACTGGACTATGTCGGTCGCGCGCCGGACATCGAGCCCGGTGACCGCATCGTTTCATCCGGCGATGACGGCGTCCTGCCGCGCGGCCTGCCGATCGGCGAGGCGGTGGCGACGCGTGAGGGGGGCTGGCGTGTGCGGCTGTATTCCGATCAGGCCCCGGTCGATTTCGTCTGGGTCTGGCCCTATCGCCGCGTGACACCGCCCGATCTGGAGATCGAGGACGATGCAGCCGGGCTCGCAGCCTCGGTTGATGGCGGCGCCGCGCCTGTCCCGGCGCCCGATACGCCCGGCGATGACGCCGGGGTTGAAGGCGTGGCGAGTGACGAAGACGCGCTGGAGGGTGGCCGATGAGAAAGCCGACCGACCGCAATTCGCCCTGGCTTGCTGCAACCGGCTGCATCCTCTCGGTGTTGGTCGCCCTGATTGTCCAGGCTTCGCCGACGCGGCTGGTTGACGGGCTCACCATCATGCCGAGCTGGACCTTGATGGCGATTTTCCTGTGGTCCGGTGTGCGGCCGCAATTCATGCCGCCGATTGCCGTATTCGCGATCGGCCTGACGCAGGACCTTCTGACCGGCGCTCCGATGGGTGTGTGGGCCCTGTCCTACCTCGTTTCGATTTCGGTCTTTCGCTTTCGCGGCGAAGACGGGATGCCGCGTGACCTGCCTCCGATCCTGCTGCGGTTTGGCGCCACCTTGTTGCTGGCCCATGCCATCGCCTTTGCGGCCGGCAGTTTTGCGCTGGAACAGATGGCGGATTTCCAGCCCTTGGCGATCGAGATCCTGGCCTCCATTCTGATGTTCCCCCTGCCGGCCTATCTGGTATTGCGGCGCCGCCGCTCTCGCAGTTCCGGCTTTATCGGGGGGTGATGACAGGATTTCATGCGCGCTGACCGACAGGAACAGGATCTGAAATTCACCCGACGGGCCCTGCTGATGGCGGGGGCGGGCGGGCTCGCATTCATGGGGCTGGGCGCGCGCCTGTATTCGCTGCAGGTGCTGGAGACCGAGCGCTACCGGCTGATGTCCGAAGACAATCAGTTCAATTTCAATCTGCTGCCGCCGTCGCGGGGGCGTGTCCTGGATCGCTTCGGTGTCGCCGTGGCCGATAATCGCGACAGCTACCGTGTGCTGTTGGTACCCGAGCAGGCCGGCGATGTCGCGTCGGCCCTTGATCGGCTTCAACCTTTTCTGCCGCTGAGTGATCACGAGCGTGAGCGGATCCTTCGCACGGCCCGCAGTCAGCGCAGTTTTCACGCCATCACCGTGGCAGATGACCTCGACTGGCACACCTTCGCCTCGATCAATCTCAATGCGCCCGACCTGGCCGGTGTGACGCCGGATGTCGGCGAGGTCAGATCCTACGCCTTCGGGCCATCCTTCGCCCATGTGATCGGCTATGTGCAGCCGCCCAATGACGAGGATATCGCCAACAATCCGCGTGAAGCCGAGCGCCTGTTGCGCCATCCCGGCTTCCGCGTCGGCAAGACCGGCGTCGAGGTCGCTCGGGAGATGGATCTGCGTGGTCAGGCGGGGGCGCTGAAGACCGAGGTCAATGCGCGGGGCCGCGTCATCCGCGAGCTTCCGGAACAGTCCACCGAGCCGGTCTCGGGCCGCGATGTCGTGCTGACACTGGATGCCGATATCCAGCGCTACGCCCATGAGCGCCTCGGCCAGGAAAGCGCGTCGGCTGTCGTGATGGATGTCAATACCGGCGAATTGATCGCCATGGTCTCGACGCCCAGTTTTGATCCTAACCTGTTTGTGGGCGGAATCTCGACCGCTGATTATGCCGCCTTGCGCGAGAATGATCACAATCCGCTGTTCCAGAAGTCGATCCAGGGAACATACCCGCCAGGATCGACTTTCAAGGCCGTCGTTGCGGCCGCTGCCCTTGAACATGCGGTCATCCCACCGACCGAACGGGTCACTTGCACGGGCTCGGTGCGCTTGGGTAATCGCGAATTCCATTGCTGGCGCCGCCGCGGTCACGGGCCGGTTGATCTGCGCGAGGCGGTGAAGACCTCGTGCGATATCTATTTCTATGAAATCGCGGCCCGTCTGGGCATCGACCCCCTCCACGCCATGGCCACCCGCTTTGGGATAGGCGAGCAATTCGATATCGGTGTTGCCGGTGTCCGCCGCGGGACCATGCCCAATCCGGCCTGGAAGCGGGCCCGTTATGATCAGGGTTGGTCGACGGGCGATACCTACAATACCGGCATCGGACAGGGCTATGTCACCGCGTCGCCCCTGCAGCTGGCGGTGATGACAGCGCGGGTGGCCTCGGGGCGGGCGGTTTCACCCAGCCTTTATCGCAACGCGATGATGCCGCCGGCGCCGCATATCGGTATCAGCGATGCGGCCCTGGCGAGTGTGCGGGACGGCCTGCGGGCTGTCGTCGAAGAACCGGGTGGAACCTCATACTCGCTGGGTGGCCTGGGGCTCGGCGATATCGAGATGGCGGGCAAGACCGGCACTGCCCAAGTCTATTCCATCACCGCGGCCGAGCGCGAGAGCGGGGTCAGGGAGCAGGAAGACCTGCCCTGGCGGCTGCGCGACCACGGCCTGTTCATGTGCTATGCGCCTGCCGACAGGCCCAAATATGCCTGTGTCGTTGTGGTGGAGCACGGCGGCGGGTCATCCGCTGCGACCCGTCCGGCGCGCGATATCCTTCAGCGTGTCGTGGCCCGCGATCCGTCCAGCCGTGCCGGCGTCTTCGCCGATGTCGGCAATGCCCGGTCCGGAGGCGCCTGATGGCGGTTTTTCGAGAAAGCGTCCCGCGCGACCTGCCGGACAAGATGATGGAACTCAACTGGACGCTGGTCCTGTTGCTGGTCCTGCTCGGCGCCGCCGGTGTCGGCATGCTGTACTCGGTCGGCGGTGGCAGCTGGGAGCCCTGGGCGATCAATCATGCCATCCGCTTTGCGCTCGGCTTTGCCGGCATGATCGTCATCGCGATGTTCCCGCCACGCTTCTGGATGGGGCTGGCCTATCCGGTCTATGTCGGGGCGCTGATCCTGCTTGTGCTGGTCGAGATCGGCGGTGTGACCATCAATGGCGCCCAGCGCTGGGTCGACCTCGGACCGATCCGGCTGCAGCCCGCGGAGATCATGAAGCTGGCCCTGGTGCTGGCGCTGGCCCGTTACTACCACGATCTGCCTGACGACAAGGTCACCACGATTTCGGGCCTGTTACCGCCGCTGTTGATCATCGGGCTGCCGGCAGCGCTGATCGTCAGTCAGCCGGACCTCGGAACGACGCTTCTCCTGGCGGCGACCGGCGTCATGGTCATCTTCATGGCCGGTTTGAGTTGGTGGTTCATCCTGGTGGTCGCCGGGTTGGGACTGGCCGCGGTGATCGGCGTCGGGATCTACGGCCTGGAGAACATCCTGGCCGAATACCAGATGGACCGGGTGCATGCCTTCCTGAACCCGGACTTTGATCCACTCGGCATCAATTACCACCCCAATCAGGCGATGATCACGCTGGGATCGGGGGGCATGACCGGGAAGGGCTTTCTGGAAGGGACCCAGTCCAAGCTTGGCTATCTGCCGGAGATGCAGACCGACTATATCTTCACCGCGCTGGGTGAGGAATTCGGGTTTGTCGGAGGCATCGCGGTTCTGGCCGTCAACGCGCTGATCATGGCCCAGGGCGTGATCATTGCCATCAGCTGCAAGAGCCCGTTCCTGCGGCTGATGACGATCGGGATCATCACCACCTACGCCTCCTATGTCTTCATCAATATCGGCATGGTGTCGCGCCTGTTGCCCGTGGTCGGAGTGCCTCTGCCGCTGATTTCCTATGGCGGGACCGTTGTGCTGGCAGTCATGGCCGGGTTCGGTCTGATCCTGGGCGCACATATCCATCGCAATGCCGAGCCGGCGCGCGGCGCCGGGCTGTTCGGCTGACACCGCAGTGCAGCAACGTCGCGCGCTTGACCGGAAAGTCCGGTTGGGGAAGTGTGCGCGGCAATTCAGTAAGGGGTGGACGCGCCATCGCGTTCAGTTTCAGGGGAGAATCTCATGGCGGCAGCACCAGCCGGTCAGCACGCGCATTGGTCATCGCGCTTCGCATTCATTCTTGCCGCGGTTGGTTCCGCGGTCGGCCTCGGCAATCTCTGGCGTTTCCCGTTCCAGACGGGCGATAATGGCGGTTCGGCTTTCGTGCTGATCTATATCGGCTGTGTCGCCCTGTTCGCACTTCCGGTCCTGATGGCGGAAATCGCCATCGGCCGACACGCCCAGCAATCCGCCATCTCCTCGACCCGAAAAATGGCCCAGGAAGCCGGCAAGTCCGCCAATTGGGCGATTGTCGGTTGGGTCTGTACGGCGGGTGGTTTCCTGATCCTGACCACTTATTCGGTGATCGCTGGCCAGGTCATGGCCTATTCGGCGTCCGGCTTTGTTGGCGGTTTCTCGCAGCCCGACGGTGCCAATCTCTTCTACCAGGGTGAGTTCACGCAACTGGCCTGGCATGCCGGCTTCATGATCATCACCGTGCTGATCGTGGCGCGGGGCCTGAAAGGCGGGATCGAGCAGGTCGCAACCTTCCTCATGCCGCTCTTCTTCGTCATGTTGATCGGCCTGACCATTTATTCGCTGGCCACCGGTGCGGCTGCTGAAGCGGTTGCTTACCTGTTCACGCCAGACTTTTCCGCGGTGACCGGACAGACATTCGTGGCCGCGCTCGGCCAGGCCTTCTTCTCGGTTTCTGTCGCCTCGGCCATCATGATCACTTATGGCTCCTACCTGTCCAAGGACACCAATATCGGCTCGTCCTCGATCATGATCGCTTCGGCCGATACGCTGGTCGCGCTGATCGCCGGTTTGATGATCTTCCCGATCGTCTTCATGGTCGGGATCGACCCGGCCGCAGGTCTGGGCCTGATCTTCACCGCCTTGCCGGCCGTGTTCGCCGACATGCCAGCGGGCAATATCATCGGTGGTGCCTTCTTCGCACTGGCCTTTATTGCCGCGATCACATCCTCGATTTCGCTGCTGGAAGGAACCGTGGCCTTTCTGGAAGAAAATACCTCCTTCTCGCGGGCAACATCGGCCTGGCTGCTCGGCTTCTTCGCCTTCATGATCGGCGCTGGTGCCGTGTGGTCGGCGGATTTTGGCGGCCTTTTTGTGGACTGGCTGTCCGGCAGCTTCCTGCTTCCGCTCGGCGGCCTGCTCGTCGCAGTCTTTGCCGGCTGGGTCATTCCCCGCTCGCTGATGCGCGAAGAGATGAGCCATGCCTCGAACGGCCTGTTCGCCTTCTTCCACTTCTGTGTGAAATTCATCGTGCCGCCGGCAATCGGCTTCATCCTGCTGCTGGGCCTGGATGCCAAGTTCAACAGCGGCAATATCGGTTCGCTGCTCGGCCTCGGCTAGGCGAACTTGTCGGCAAAGGCGTCGGTCGCGCGTACCAGCGCGTCGACCACGCCCGGCTCGCCGGCTGCATGGCCGGCATCGCCAATCATGTGGAGCCTCGCTCGCGGCCAAGCCCGGGCGAGGCTCCATGCCGTTTGGGGCGGGGTCACGACGTCATAGCGCCCCTGCACGATCACGCCAGGCAGGTGATTATACCGCTCGGCGTCTTCGATCAGCTCGCCATCGCGCTGGAAGAAACCCTTGTGGAAGAAAAAGTGGCTTTCCAGCCGGGCGAGGGCGTCCGAGCGGACCGGATCGGCCCGCGGAGCCGACGGGTCGCCGGTCATCGAGATCAGGGCGCTTTCCCAGCGTGCCCAGGCCAGGGCATCGGGCCGGCGTCTGATGATGTCCGGCTCGGCCAGGCGCTCGTAATAGGCGCGGATGATATCGTCGCGCTCTTCCGGGCTCAGCGGATCGACCAGGCGCTCCCAGGCGTCCGGGAACAACATGTTGGCGCCGTCCTTGTAGAACCAGTCCAACTCGCGCTGGGAACAGGTGAAGATGCCGCGCAGGATCAGTCCGATACAGCGGTCCGGATGGGCGCGGGCATAGGCGAGGGCGAGTGTCGCCCCCCAGGAGCCGCCGAAGACGACCCACTTGTCGATCCCCATCACCTCGCGGATGCGCTCGATATCGTCGATCAGGTCCTGCGTTGTGTTGTGTTCCAGCCCGCCATGCGGCGTCGAGCGACCACAACCCCGCTGGTCGAACAGGATGACGCGATAGCGCCGCGGGTCGAAAAATCGCCGCAACGCCGGAGACACGCCGCCTCCGGGACCACCATGCAGGGTCACGACCGGCAGGCCATCGGGCCGGCCGCATTCCTCGATATAGAGGTCGTGTCCGTTGCCGACCGCCAATCGCGAGGCCCGCAAGGGCCGGATCGGCGGGTAGAGCAGGCGGCGTGAATAGGAAGCGTCCATGCCGAATACTGTGCCGTTAGCCAGTCATAAACACAATAAACCATAGCCTAGCGCCACTTCACCCTATATCTTAAATGACGGTTTGGGCTGACTAATGATCCTGGGAAACACTGTGTGATGATCGCATTTGGGCGAGCTGTGCTAGCCATTTGTTTTTGCAGCCTTGCATCGGCCTGCGCCAGTGCGCCGATTTCGATCGCCGGGTCCAGTTTTGCCGCCCCGGATACCCCGGCATCTGCCGCCCATCGCGAGCTTGAAGACGCCGTCGACCATTTCAACGATGATTTGGGCGTGCGCGGTCTGATCCGCGAAGCCAGCTCGATGGATACGGCAATGCGCTGGATGAACCAGCTCGCCGGTCAGGTGGACGGCGATGAGCCGGACGCGCTGACCGTCTATCTCGACACTCAATCGATCATGCTGACCGATGCCGGCGCACCGGACCGGGTCCGGGCCGACATTGTCCATGTCTGGCAGGGTGCAGCCGGGATTGATGCCGCATCGCGCGCCTTGCTGGACACCGTGATCGGTCTGTCCCGCAATGACGTGACCAATGCGCTGGGTTCGGTCGAGCATGCGATGGCCAACGCCCAGACCGCCCAGTCGGTAATCGAAGCCGTCATTCTGGAGATGACGTCCCATCATGATGCCGATGCGCTGGCTGGCTTGCGGGTGGAACGTGACCTTCTGGCCCTGCGCATCAATGACCTGCGCGACCGGGCCGACGAGCTTGCCGAGTTGCGCCGTCAGATGCGCAACCCGTCGATTTCCTGATGATCCATCCTGATGAGGTAAAGGGCTTCCTCGACCCCGGGGAAGGGCAGGCGCTGGCGCAGCTCGCCGCCGAGGCCGGACGCCTGGGCCCGGTGCTGGAGATCGGTTCCTATTGCGGAAAATCAGCGCTCTATCTCGGACCGGCGGCCCGCGAGGCGGGAACCGTCCTCTATACGCTCGACCATCACCGCGGCTCCGAAGAGCACCAGCCGGGTGAGGAATATCACGACCCCGAGCTGTTCAACGCCAAGCTGGGCGCCGTCGACACCCTGCCGGCCCTGCGCGAGACACTGTTCCGCGGTGAGCTGGAAGACTGCGTGATTCCGCTGGTCGGTCGCTCGGCCGTCATTGCCGCCAACTGGACCACACCGCTCGGGATGGTCTTCATCGATGGCGGGCATTCGATGGAGGCGGCGCTGGCGGATTATCGCGGCTGGGCCGGCCGCGTTGTCGCCGGCGGCATCCTCGCCATCCACGACGTTTTCCCCAATCCGGAAGATGGTGGTCGTCCGCCTTACGAGATATGGAAGCTGGCTTGTGCCTCCGGCCTGTTCGAACCGGTCAGGCGTACAGGAACGCTGGAAGTTTTGCGGCGGCTTTAGTCGCCGGATACTCAGGCAGGTGGTTTTTGACCAGCAGATCGCTGCCCCGGGTCAGGCTTTCGATCGCATCGGCCGCCATGATCAGCGCGCCTGATGTCCAGGAGGGGCGCTCGCGCGGCCAGATGATCGACTCCTCGAACTGCCAGCCCATCCAGTATCCGCCGTCGCGGGCGACAAGCGGCGCCAGGTTGGCAATCAGTTCCTGGGCCTGCCGCGTCTGGCCGACGGCCTGACAGGCGAGGGCCAGCTCGGCGGTTTCCGCGGCGGTGACCCAGGGCTGGTCCGAGACGCAGCGGCAGCCGAGGCCCGGCTCGACGAACTCGGCCCAACGGGCATAGAGGCGAGCGCGCCCGATTTCGGTCGGCAGGACGCCGGCGAGGACCGGATAGTACCAGTCCATGGCAAAGCCGCGCCGGTCCGTGCCCTTGCGGTCGAAACGGGCATCATTCTCGCGCAGCGTGGCGCCGATACGCCGGCGGGCTACGATCCAGGCATCGACCGGTTTGCCCAGTCGCCGGCCGATCAGGCAGGCGCATTCCAGCGCCTTGTACAGGCTCGCATTGCCAGCGCGCAGGCTGTCGATTTCGGTCAGCGTCTGCTCGTCGCCGCGGGCCCGCCACACCACATCGCCGTGCGGGGTCTGGTGCTCGAGGATAAAGCCCATCGCCGCTTCGACCATCGGCCAGTATCGCGGCAGGGTGTCGAGTGCGTTCAGTGCCGAAAGGCTGCGCAGGACAGTGACCGCGACATAGCCGGTGAAATTGGTATCGCGGGCTGTTTTCGGTGTCCCGGGCACGAGATGCCGATTGGCGTCATCGAGTGGAACCGAGGCGCCAAGATCGCCTGTCCATCCGCCATCGGCTTCCTGGCGATCCATGAGCGCGGTGAGCGCTTGTCGCGTTTCCGCCTCACGCCCGGCAATTGCCAGACCCATGGTCGCCTCACCGTGGTTCCAGGCGTCCCAGACTCCGGCCTCGATCCACGGGATGGTGCCGTCACTGCGTTGCAGGGCGGTGATGTGATCGGCGCAGGCCTTGATGTCGACGGATGCGCTCATCAGCTCGTTTTCCTGAAATACATCACGACTGACTTGCCCAGGACCGGATCAAGGACCCACTCCATAGCCCGTGTCAGCCAGGGGCGCTTGATCAGGTCCCACTCCAGGAAGCGGCGGTAAAGTGCGACGAGGCGGTTGTCTTCCTGCGTCTCCCAGAACGCGCAGCGCAGCCACCAATAGGGGCTGTGCAGGGCGTGGGCCCAGTGGCGGCGGAAACGCCGGAAGCCCTGTTTCTCGACATCATGCCGGAACGCATCGGGTTTGAAGATGCGAACATGGCCGCCCGGTGAGTTCTGATAACCGAAAGACAGCCACCAGCAGATCGCTTCGGGCCAGTAGCGGGGCACGGAGGCGGCAAAGATGCCGTCCGGTTTGAGCACACGCCTGATTTCGGTCAGAAACCGTTCTGGATCGGGCACGTGCTCCAGGACTTCCGAGCAGATCACCCGGTCGAATGTGTTGTCGGGGAAAGGAAGCTGTTCCCCTGTTCCCGTCGTCAGGACCGCGCTGCGCAAGTGCGAGGCTGGCTCGGGCGGAGGCAGTTCGAAGAACTTGTCGAGCGCGATGCAGACGTCTTCATAACTCAGGTCCAGCCCGACTGCCGTGACCGGTGTCTCGTCCCAGTAGAGACCGTGCAAATGCCGGCCCTGGCCGCAGCCCAGGTCGAGGACACGCATGCCGGGCTCCAGCGCCAGGCTATCGATCTGGATGGTTTGCATCGATCAGGTCCTGCCCTGTTCCGCGAGGGCTTCGACATAGAGATGGGACGCCGCAAGGGCATGCTTGGACCAGCAGAACTCGCGGCGGGCTCGGTCTGCCGCCTTTTCACCCAGGCGTGCGGCGGCTTCCGGGCTGTCGAGCAGGCGGGCAATGTTCCTCGCCATGGCGTCAGCGTCTCCGGCGGGCGAGACCAGACCGGCATCACCAACCACTTCCGGCAGGGCGCCGCCATCGCTGGCAACCACGGCCGCGCCGCAGGCCATGGCCTCGGCGGCCGGAAAGCCGAACCCTTCGAAGCGGGCCGGGCAGGCAACGATATGGGCGCGGCGGTAAAGGTCCGCGACTTCATCCCGGCTGAGGTCGGAGGAGGTCGTTACGCGGTCGGACAGCCCGTGCGCCGCCAGCATGCGCTTGGCCGGACCGTCGCGCAGCGTGCCGATGATATGCAGGCGGGCCGCCGGCCGGGCCGCTGCGACACGGCCGAGCGCTTCGATGAGAACGTCCAGCCCCTTGATCGGAACATCGGCGCTGGCCGTGGTCACGATGAGCCCGGTCTCGCGCTGAACCGACGGGGCCGGCCGGAAGATGTCGTGGTCAAGGCCATTGAAGGCGACGCGGACCCGGTCGGCATCGACCCCGTATCGCTCGGCATGGGTCCGGCGTGCGGCGTCCGACACGGCCAGGTGTCGTGGCAGGGCACGGGCCGTCTTTGCCTGCATGCCGATGAAGCGATACCAGCGCCGGGTCAGCAGGCGTTCCCACCATTTGCGACCGGCAGCGATGGCATAATCGCGATCAATGGCGATCGGGTGGTGCAGGGTTGTGATGACCGGAATGCGCGCATTGATGCGAACCATCGGTGTCGAGAGCGTCTGGTTGTCGTGGACGACATCGAACTCTCCCGCATGCCGTGCCAGGAAACGGTCGAGGCGGCGGCCAAACGCGTACAGTTCGCCAAAGGCACCGGAATTGTGAGCCAGCCATTCCGACAGGTCGGCCCAGGATTTCAGATAACGCGGCCGGAAGGCCAGGAAGGCATTGTCCTCGGCGAACAGGTCGAGCGAGGGCAGTTCGTACAGGGGGATGCCGTCGTCGAGGTCGGGGTAGGGCGGGCCGGACGCCACCGAAACCTTGTGGCCCAGGGCCGTCAGCGCTCGCGTGAGTTCGCGCAGATAGACCCCCTGTCCGCCAACATGGGGGTGCGAACGGTAGCCGGTGACGAGAACACGCAGCGGTCGAACCGGCGTGACGTCACTCTCCTTTTCCATCCTTGTGGAAACAAGGCTATGTCCGTCCATGATGCGTGATTCCGGCGGTGGCAATTGAGTGGCGAACCTATAGAAGTGAACATTGTTCGCCAAGCCGGTCTTGTCGCGGAATTGCGGCAATGCAGCGATGCAGGTTGCGGCAGGATGATGTGGTGCCGGAGCGACAGGATCGAGTGATGGTCAAACCGACAGCCCTGCGCTTTGCCACCTATTACGGTGCCTTCTATCTGATGTTCGGGGCCTTCCTGCCGTATTTCCCGCGCTGGCTGGACGGGCGAGGCCTGTCACCGGAATGGATCGGCTGGATCCTGGCCGCCGGCATGATCGGGCGGACGCTGGTGTCGCCGATCGGCGCGCGCTGGGCCGATCGTGCCGTGCGGCACCGCGATCCGATCCTTGCCTTCGCCATCGGTAGCGTCATCGCCTTCGCGCTTCATATTCCCGTATCGACACCGTGGATCCTGCTCGTCCTGTCTTTTGCGGCCGGGGCCCTGGTCTTTGGCCAGATTCCGGTCACGGACGCGTTCGCCATGCGGGCGGCGCGGGATCATGCCTTTGAATTCGGCCCGGTGAGGGCTTTTGGTTCAGGGCTGTTCATCATCGCCAATTTCAGCGCCGGGGCATTGATCGACCGACTGGGCACGGAGAGCGTGCTGGCCTGGATCATCATCGCCGGCGGCCTCATGGCGCTCGCAGCGGCCTGGTTGCCCCCGGGGCATCGTCCCTCGGCCCATATTCCTCGACCCGACGAGTGGGCGCGGTTGGGCCGCATGCTGGCTGGTCCGCTCGGCCTCGCCCTGGCAGCGTCGGCCCTGATCCAGGCCGGCCACGGATTTTACTATGTCGTTTCGGCCAATGCCTGGACCGCCCAGGGGATCAGCGGCGCGATGGTGGGAGCACTCTGGGCGTTTGCGGTCGCGTTCGAGATTGTCTTCCTTTCGCTGTCCGGTCGCGGTTGGCTGGGGCGACTGAGTCCGGCGAACCTGATGATCATCGGGGCGCTGGCCTCATTGCTGCGCTGGGGGCTCACCGCCCTGTCGCCACCCCTGTGGGCCCTCTTTCCGTTGCAGGCGCTGCATGCCCTGACCTTCGCGGCGACCTATGTCGGCTTTTTGCGGTTTACAGCGAATGACATGCCGGACGACCAAACGGCGCTTTCACAGGGACTCAATTCGGCCCTGTCCGGCGGCATTGTACTGGCCGCGGTATCGACCTTGTCCGGTTATGCCTATGCGCAGTATGGCGTTGGCGGCTTTGCATTCATGATGGTGCCGGGCCTGTTGGGGTTGGCTGCAGCCGTCCTGTTGCGTCGTGTTTCTTTACTCCCGCGCCGGGAAAATATCGATTAGGATCGAAGCGATGAGGGGTATGCGGGACGAATCGTCAGCGAGAGCGGAGCTGGTTGTGCGCGAGGAAGGCGAGCGCACGATCCTTGAGCCCCATGGCGACTGGGTCATCGATACGATCGGCCGCCATGACAATGCCATTCGTGCCGTCGAGGCCAGCGCCGACCCGTGCAGTATCGTCGTGGATGTCAGTCATCTGGGACGTGTCGATACAGCGGGCGCCTATTTGCTGGGTCGCGCAACCCGCAAGTGCCCCACGCCAGATGCGGATTTCCATTTTGTCGGCCAACATCGCACGGTCAGGCGTCTGATCGAGGAAGTCCGGATGCGGACCCAGATCTGCGGTCCGGACGAGGAGCCGACCTTCGGTTTCATAAAGGCGCTCGCGAGGCTCGGGGCGGGGATTGAAGTCGCCTATCAGGAAGCTGTCGACACCTTCGCCTTCTTTGGCCGGACGCTGACCACCGGGTTGAGCTGTTTCTTCCAGCCGTGGCGGTTCCGCCTGACGCCAACGGTGTGGGCGATGGAAGAGGTTGGCGTGAACGCGCTGCCCATCGTCGCCACGCTCACCTTCTTCATTGGAGCGGTGGTCGCCTTCATGGGGGCGACCCTGCTGCAGAGTTTCGGCGCGTCCGTGTTCACAGTCGATCTGGTGGGCCTGTCGATCCTGCGCGAGTTCGGCGTGTTGATCACGGCGATCATGCTGGCGGCCCGTTCTGACAGTGCCTTCACGGCCTCGATCGGGGCGATGAAGATGCAGCAGGAAGTCGATGCCATGCGTGTGCTCGGCCTCGACCCTTACGAAGCGCTGGTGCTGCCCCGGGTCGTCGCCTGTGTCCTCATGGCGCCGCTCCTGACGTTCGGCGCAATGGTCGCCGGCATTTTCGGTGGCATGTTGGTGACCTGGTCCGCACAGGACATTTCGCCGGCGCTGTTCTTTACCCGCCTGCATTCCGAGATCGACATCAGCCATTTCTGGGTCGGCATGTCCAAGGCGCCGGTCTTCGGCATGGTGGTCGCGATTATCGGTTGTCGTCAGGGCATGCAGGTGCAGGGCGATGTCGAGTCGCTCGGTCGGCGCGTGACAGCTTCTGTGGTCCAGTCGATCTTTGCCATCATCGTGCTCGAGGCCCTGTTTGCGATGATGTATCTGGAGCTGGGGATTTGACCGACGACATCCTCATCTCTGTGCGCAACCTGCGCAGCGCTTTTGGTCGCCATGTGGTCCATGAACATCTGGACCTGGACGTCCGTCGCGGCGAAATCCTCGGCATTGTTGGCGGATCGGGCACCGGCAAGACCGTTTTGCTGAACACGATTCTCGGACTCAAACATCCGGAGGGCGGTGAGATCCGTCTCAACGGGCAACGCCTGGCCGAGATGTCGGCTCGCGAGCGGCGCCGGATTGACAGCCGGTTGGGCGTCTTGTTCCAGAACGGGGCCCTGTTCACCTCGCTGTCGGTTCTTGAAAACGTCATGGCGCCGCTGCGAGAGCATATCGACATGTCGATCCCCCTGATGGAGGAGATCGCCGGCATGAAGATCGGTCTCGCCGGGCTCGACCCCAGTGCCGCTGACCGCTTCCCGTCGGAATTGTCCGGCGGCATGCGCAAGCGCGCGGCTCTGGCCCGGGCGCTGGCGCTGGACCCGGAGATCCTGTTCCTCGACGAACCCACCGCCGGCCTCGACCCGATCGGTGCGGCCGCCTTCGACAATCTTATCCGGGAATTGTCTGACGCGCTGGGGCTGACTGTGGTCATGATCACACACGACCTCGACAGTCTGTACGCGATTTGCGACCGGGTGGCGGTTTTGGCCGACAAGCGGGTTGAAGCTGTGGCACCAATCAGGGAGTTGTTGGCCAATCCGCACCCCTGGATCCAGGAATATTTCCACGGACCGCGCGGACGCGCCGCGCTGGCCGGCAAGGAGAGTTAGACATGGAAACCAAAGCCCATCACGCCCTGGTCGGCCTGTTTGCCGTCCTGCTCCTGGCGGCCGGCGGCTTTTTCGCGCTTTGGCTGGGCAAGGTCTCGTTTGACGAGGACTATGCCTTCTACGACATCGTCTTTGACGGTCCCGTGCGCGGCTTGCGCGAGAGCGGCGAGGTCCGTTTCAACGGCATCCAGGTCGGCGAGGTCACCGAGCTGGAGCTGGATGACCAGAGCCGCGTGATTGCTCGCATCCGGGTGCTGGCCCAGACACCTGTGCGCGTGGACAGCTTTGCCCAGCTTGAGCCGCAGGGACTGACCGGCCTGTCCTATATCCTGATCACCGGTGGTACGCCGGACGCCCAGCGTCTGGAAAGCCCGGCCAATCGTCCGCCGCCCCGCATCTTTGCCCGGCGGGCACAGCTGGAAGGCCTGGTTGAAGGCTCCGAGGACGTGCTCGACGCGGCCCAGACCGCGCTATTCCGGCTGACCGCTCTGCTCAGCGAACAGAATGTCGGGGAAGTCTCGGCGACCTTGACCAATCTGCGCGAAATCACCGACCGTCTGTCCGAGGAAGAGGCGTTGATTGCCGACATGCGCAATACGCTGGCCGGGATCGACACCGCCGCCAGCGACATGTCGGCTGCCGCCATGTCGTTGAATGAGTTCGGCGTCACTGCGACAGCCTTCCTCGACAATGAGATGACGTTGGCGACCAATGAGACCACGCTGGCCGCCATGGCGGTCAACCAGGCCGCTGCCGACACAAACCAGATTGTTCTGACCTTGCAGCCCGCCATCGAGAGCCTGTCCGAGAGCGGCATCGAGGACCTCAACCGGACACTGTCCGATCTGCGTCGTGTGGTGGCGTCGCTCGAACGCATCACGTCTGAAGTGGAAAGCAATCCGGGCGGCTTCATAGCCGGAGCGCCCCGCGAAACCGTGGAGGTGCCGCAATGAGCCGGTCCCGCTATATCCGTGCCGCCCTTGTCGGGCTGAGCGCGTTGTCTGTCTCGGCCTGTGTGTCGCTATTACCGGAGTCCGAGCCGGTTTCGGTCTATCGTCTGTCCTCGCCGGAGCCGGTCGAGTTGCAGGATGAGAGCTGGACGGTCATCGAGATTGATGTACCCAACGCCCCGCGCGGCCTGTCCGGCGACCAGATCGCGATCATGCAGGATGGGGCAAGCCTCGCCTATATTCATGGCGCGCGATGGATTTCGCCGACACCGCGCCTGTTGCAGAGCCTTCTGGTCGATTCCTTCAACGCCCATGACGGCCGGCTCGCGCCGACCCGGTCGGATGACGGAATCCGGGCGGATTACGAACTCCGGCTTGACCTGCAGGAGTTCGAAGCGGTGTATGATCGCGGTGTCGAGACTGCGCCGCTGGTCCGGGTGCGGATATCGACCCGCCTGGTCGCCGAACATGGGCGTCGTTTCGCCGGTGCCCGTGTGGTGACCGCAGAGGTCAGGGCCACCGCCAATCGCACAAGTGCCATCGTGGCAGCCTTTGACCAGGCCGCGCAGTCAGCCAGTCGCGAAATCGCCGACTGGACAGCCGACCGCACGGCCCAACGGGGCAGCTGATACATTGTATTCAAGACGCAGGTGCGCGGGTTCAGCTGTCGCTTGAACCCTCGTCGTCCTTGCGGCCCCGCCGTCCGCCCTTGGGCGCTTGGTCGCCGTCCTCGTCAGGCATGGACGACAGCAGGTCTTTCCACCGCCAGCCCGGTTCGCCACCCGAGGCATTGCTGCGTCGACCGCCGCGCTCGGGAAAACCGACCGCATTGTCGGCTCGGGGTTGCGTGGATGCTTCGGAATGGCCCAGCGGACGTTTCATCTCGTCTTCGGATGCGGCATCGGACCCCGCTTCCTCGGCGTCCGGGGTCGGGGCGGGGTCGGTTGCAGGACGACGTGACTTGCGGCCGGCCAGGGGGTCAGGCAGTTCATTGCTGGCCAGTTCGGGCGCCCGGCGACCGCCGGCCACAGAACCCATGCGCAACATGAAGTCGGAGAGCAGTTCATAATTCTGGCGGATACGCGCCTGGAAGGCGGCATCGATTTCCTGCGCTTCCTCGGCGGCAGCCATGGCGGCCGCATTGAGGCCCTCCAGCCCGCGACGCAGCGTGTCGGCGGTTTCCTGGGCGCGGTCACGCGCTACGCCGGGAAGTTCATCCAGGCGTGCCGTCATGGTTTCTATATGCCGCTCGACGGTCTGGGTTTCAGACCGGGCCGAGGCCAGGACAGCTTCCAGGCGCTTGCGAACCGACTCGGCGGCTTCGTCGGCCGCGATCGAGGCGCGTTTGGTCAGCTTGTCGGCTTCCGCCAGTCGCAGGTCAAAGGCTTCGTCCGAGCGACGGGCGGCGGCAAAGGCCGCCTCATTGGTCTGCTCGACCTTGCTGGCGACGATATCGGCCTGGGCTTCAATGGCCTCGATTGCCGCGTCGGACACGGCCTTGGCTTCCTGTGCGGAGGCAATCAGGCGCGCCAGGGCAGACTCGTGTTCCTGGGCAGCGCTTTCGGTCTCCGACCGGACCCGCCCAGCCATGCCGTCAGCGCGCTCGATGGCTGACTCCACGGCCTCTCGGAAGGCTACAGCGCCGTTGGAGGCCGCCGAGTTGAGTGCGTCAGCGCCATCGCGTGCTGTCGAGGCCATGACCTCCAGCTCGGCCTTGTGGAAGTCCAGCGCGGCGGCGATCTTTTCCTGCTCGAGCCGCAGGGCCTCGCCGGCGTCTGCGAGCCGTTGGCGGTGTTTGACATAAGCGGCGTCGAGATTTTCCGAACGTTCCTTGAGGCCGTCGGACAGCTCGCGCAGATGGCCGGTCCGTTCGGCGATGACGAGTGCGGCTGCATCGCTGCGTTCGGTCACCGCGCTGCCGGCGTCGTTGAGATCCTGGACACTGGCCCGGATCCGCTTTTCGCTATCGGTGGCCTGGCTGGCTGCGAGCTCGGCGGCCGCAGCGACCATCTTGGACTGGTCGGAAATGGCAGCGGCGATCAGGGCGGCCTTGTCATCGAGGGATTCAGAAACCTCGCCCAGTCGCAGCCGCTCGGTGCGCAGTCCCTTGAGAAGGTGCTCGGTCCGGTCGCGGGCATCGGTTGCCGACTGCTCCAGCGATTCAGCGTGATGGCTGATGACTTCTTCCATGGCCGCGAGGCGGGCGAGGGCGCTTTCAAGTGCGGTGTTGATCCGTTCGACTTCGCCGGAGACTGCGTCGGACAGGGTCTGCACCTCATGCCGCGCATACTGGGCCGGTTCGGCCAGCTTGCGGATGGCAAGCTCAACCCGTCGGGTGTTGGCGGAATTGCGGACAATTTCGCGCGCCATCATGCCGGCAATGATGAAAATCAAGGCGGGGAGCAGCGCGAAAACCGAGAGCCCGGTCAGCTGGCCGAACCCGTAGCGTCCCAGCGCCTCAAACGACTGGATGCCGAGATATCCCCACAAAAAGGCGCTGGCGCCTCCAACCCAGAACAGCGCGAAACAATTGCCCAGCCAGACCAGCCAATTGCCGCCACGAGGCGGCGCGCTGGCATCGTGTCCCTCCGGCGACGCCGGAGCCGTAAGTGCGTTCGGGGCTGCCTGCGTCAACGGGGTGCCCTTGTCCTCATCGGCCATGGTCATCTCCGCCAGTTCGATCGTGTGGTCTTGGTTCGTCTCGGTCATTTGGGGCCTGATCGCTGCGATCTGCTATCGACAGACCCGCACGCGCGAGCCTGTTGATGCCTGATATCATGACAGAGAATAGGACCAGAAGCGCGCCAGGCACACAGATAATCTATGCAAATTCAACATTTGCATCGGAAAGACGACCTGTCCGAGCGTCACCCGGGTGCGATCAGCTGGTATAGACGAGCGGTGGTGCGAGCAATTCCGGTACGTCGCGCGAGTCACTGATCGGCAGCCATCGCTGGCATGGATCCGACATCAGGCTGGCCGGTCTGGCATTCGGGTCAGTCGCGCCGACCCACATGACGGCTTCGCGATATTCGGCCGGTTGGGCGGATTGGCCCGACGCGCAGCCGCTGACAGCATCCGCGTCTATGCCGATCGAGGACAGCGCCAGGACAGCAAACCATTCGATGATGGAGATCAGAAACTGGATCATGTCAGGTGTGCGTCCCGGACCCGGTTGGTATTGAACATGTGCCTAGGACCTGCATACGGTGCGGGCAATTCACGAAACATGAGAGCTTCGTGAAGAGTTGGTAACAAGATGGCCAAAATGGGGCGCAGCCCCTTCGGAGCGGACATGAATGAGGCGAGCGAGGCGGAGGAAGCCGGTGTCCTGATCATGCTCGGCGTGACCGTGTTCGGATTGTTGTTCGCCAACCTGTCGGGCTTTGCTCATGTATGGGCCGCTGCCGATATCCTGCCGCTTCAGACTGCGACTCCCGGAGCCTTGGACAATCTGGCCTGGTGGCTGGGGCAGACATTCGTCTCCTGGACATTCAACATCCTGCTTCTGGTCCTGTTCGGGTCGGCGCTTGCCTTGCGTCATCAAGGCGACGGTGCCCGCGGCCTTGGCTGGATGTGCCTCGTCGGGCTCGTGCTGGCCTATCTCTTCTGGCACGGCGAATTGCTGACCGTGCTCGCGATCGCCGGCATGATCGCGGTGCCGATGCAGGCCCTCTCGCCTGCGACCCGGTGGATGACGCTGAGCGGGCTCATCGGCGGGACCTTCCTGATCCTGCTGGCGGGGGCCGGGATCACGGCCCTGTTGCCGGACACGATGGGCCTGGCGGATTTGCTCGGTCTTGACCCGGTCCGAATTGCCGCCATCGAAGCCGCGCATCAATCCGGGTTCTGGGCCCGACTGCCCGGGAACATGGCGATCGCGCTGCAATTCCATCTTGTCGAGCTGTTCTTTCTCGGCGGTGGCGTGCTGGGCCTTGTCCTGCTCGGGATGGAATTGGTTGAACGCCGCTTCTGGGGCGGCGACTGGCCGCTGATGCCGCTCGTGTTCAGCGCGGCCGTTGCACTTGGCATCGGCCTGCCACTCAATGGATGGAGCGCATTGAACGCGATCAACGCCGGCTTTGCGCCGTCCCAGGCCTGGGGCGGTATTGCCGCCCATGCTGTGGGGGCGGCGCTGACGGCCAGTGGCTATGCCGTGCTTGTCGTTCTGGCCATTCGCTACCGGATAGCCGAGCCGGTGCAATTATTCCTGATCCGAGCCGGGCATGTCTGGCTGAGCATCCATGTCGGCCAGATCGTGTTTTTGACCTTGATCTTCTCGGGCGTTCCGGGAATTGCCCTCTACGGTCAACTGGGGCCGGCGAGCCTGTTCGCTCTGGGTCTGGTTCTGGCCGGTCTGCAGGCGGGCGCGGTTTGGGCGATTGATCGCTGGCTGCGCGTCGGCCCTGTCGAGTGGCTTCTGGATGGCCTGGCCTGCCGACATTTCGCGCGCCTGCGCCGAGATTGATCCCCGACGATCACATCCAGTTGATCGAGTTTTCGAACTTGCAACATCCAACCTCAAGGCGGCGTGCAACAAGAACGGATCGAAATCTGAGGGGATGATGATGATCCGGAAAATTCTTGTAGCGACGACCATGCTGGCAGCTATTTCACCGGCCGCATTTGCTGATGATGCCGCGACAGAAGCCGCGCTTGCGCCGCTGGCCGACCGCTTCGCGCGGGGTTTTTATGCGCAGGACGCCGACCAGGTGCTGTCGACCGTACACCCGGAATTGTCCAAATTGGGCCTGCGACCGAATTTTCAGGGCTTTGGTCGCATGACCATCGAGAATTTGACGCCGGGCGATCTTCAGATCCTGGGTGAGCTGTACAATGGCGATGGTCGCCTGGACCCGGTGACCTCGACAGTTGATGTCCGCTTCTTCGACAGCACAGGCGATACCGGCGTCTTCCAGCTGAACGCCGATTCCGAATGGTATGATTTCTTCGTCGGCACGCGGATCAATGACAACTGGGTGCTCGTGAATTGTGCCTACGGCTCGTTCGAGTGGACCAATAATCCGGACCGTGCCGAGCACATGTCCCAAATAGACGAGGTCGTGACACGATATGCCCGTGCCTGGGACGCCGGCGATGCTGCGGAGGTTGTCGCGTCCGTCTATCCGGACTTCGACCGGCGGCATGTGGACCGCTCCGGCGAGCGGGAATATCTGGCGCCTGAGACGCTCGAGATGATCGCCATCGAGCTGGACGGGGCCGCGCCGGTGACACGCGATGCGACCGTCACCGTGTTCGAGGCCACCCGCGCCACCGGTGCCGCCCGGATTGATGCCCAAGACCGTGTCGAGTGGGTCTTCCTGCTGCGCGTCGAAGGGGATTGGCAGATCGTCAACAGTTTCTGGGAGCCGCGGTCGCTCTAGCCGTCTGCGTCTGGCTGGTTTTCCGGGAGTGCATCCTGGAAAGCCGGCAGGGCCTGGCAAGCCGCATCGGCGGCTTCCAGCGCCGGCCACTCGGCGACATCGAGCCCCCAACGGCGGGCGTTATAGAGTTGCGGTACCAGATAAATGTCGGCCAGGCCCGGCGTCTGACCGCCCAGATAGGAACCGGTGCGAGGGGCTGCCTCGACAAGGGTTTCCAGCGCATCCAGGCCGCTGCTCATCCAGCGCTGGGCCCAGGCCTTCATGCCGTCCGGCCCTTGTCCGAGATCACCCGCGACTGTTTTCAGGACGCGCAGGTTCTGCAGTGGGTGGATATCGCAAGCGATGATCGAGGCCCAGCCGCGCGCGCGGCACCGCTCGACCGGATCACGCGGCAGAAAGCGCGGCTCCGGCCAGGTCTCGTCAATCCATTCGAGGATGGCAGGGGATTGCAGCAATCGGTCCCCGTCATGCTCCAGCACCGGCACCAGGCCTTGCGGCTGGATGGCAAGCCAGTCCGCTCCGCCCTGCTCGCCCTCTTTCAGGTTCACGGCGACCTGGTCATAGGTCGCGCCCTTCAGATTGAGGGCAATCCGGAGACGGTAGGCGGCGCTGGAGCGCCAATAGCCAAAAAGAGTCGTGGTCATGGCTCAGCGCCTTTCGGTCAGGGTGAAGTCGAGTGGTGGCAGGCCGTCAATCCGGGCCGCAACCGTGTCGCCCGGATTGAGTGCGCCGACCCCGGACGGGGTACCCGTGAAGATCAGATCGCCCGGCTGGAGCGCGAAAAAGCGTGTCAGCTGTGCCAGCAGGTCCTGCGGCGGCAGGATCATCTGCGCCAGATCTCCGGACTGGCGCACGGCGCCGTTGACGCCGAGGCTGATTGAACCGGTCGCTGGTGGCGGCCCGAGGCGTAAAGCGCCCATCGGTGCAGACGCATCGAAACCCTTGGCAATCTCCCACGGTGCCGATTTGGCCTTGAGGCCGGTCTGCAGGTCGCGCTTGGTCAGGTCGACGCCGGTCCCGGATGCGATGATGGTGCCGTTTTCACCCAGCGCCAGAACCAGCTCGACCTCGTGATGCAGGTCTTCAGTCTCTGTGGGATAGGGCAGGGCGGTGGCGCAGGTGATGGCGCTGGCCGGCTTGGCGAAGAAGATCGGTTCCGCGGCCGCCCCCATTTCCTTGGCATGGTCGGCATAATTGCGTCCGATGCAGAAAATGCGACTGACCGGGAATGTACGACTGTCGCCGTCAATGGCCAGGCGGGGCGGAGCGGGGCGGGGGATGATATCGGTCATGCCCTATCGATAACCGAGCGCGCGGCGCTTCGTCGAGCCAACAAACGTCTTGCAGCTGCAGCCGGCATCCGGCACCTGTGAAGCATGACCGAGCCGACTGAAACTCCGCCCGCCCTGAGCCTGCACGATTATCTGCCCTATCGGCTGGCCGTGACATCGAACCAGGTCAGCCGCGTTGTTGCGCGGGCCTATCAGGCCCGTTTCGGGCTTACGGTGTGGGAGTGGCGGGTCATCGCCCTGCTCGGCGAGGCGGAGCCGATGACGGCGCAGGCCCTGTCCGACATTGCGGCGATGGACAAGGTTTCGGTGAGCCGGGCGGTCAAATCCCTGGTCGACCGTGGCCAGGTGGTCCGGGCCGAACGGGCGGCAGACCGTCGATCGCGGGACCTTCGCCTGACCGACCCGGGGCGTGCCCTGTACCAGGAGATCATGCCGGTCGCCTTGAGCGCCGAAGCGGATCTGTTGGGCGGGCTTGAAGCCGGTGAAGTCGCGACCCTGGTCCGTCTGCTGGACATTGTGCGCGGACGCGCCGCCGAACTGCTCACGGCCGACGCCGGCTAGCGACGCCGCTCCGAGACAATACGGCCCGCCGTCCACATGGCCATGAGGGTCGACAGGGCAAAACAGCCCGCACCGATCAAGGGTCTTGCCTCGACAACCAGATTGCCGCGCAGGCTGAACACGACCAGTGCAATGACCAGCACGTCCGCCATCGACCATTTGCCCAGCCGTTCAAGCCAATTCAGTGAACGGTCGTGGCGAGGCGCTTGTGTCCGGTCAGGCCTGGCGGGTGAGAAGACCTGCAACCGCCACATCCAGACCAGCTTTGTGAGCGGAAATCCGATCGAGAATACAGACACGGTCGCTGCCAGCAGCCAGTCGCCTTCTGCTGCGAGCGTCAGGGCGAGGCCGAGGATGGAATGTTCGTCGCCCCACAGCCCCAGATGCCGCGTTTCGACGGCCGGCAGGGTTAATCCGGGCACGAACAGCACGCTGGAAATCAGCAAGAGTCCGGTCGTCAAAGGGGTGAATCTGATTTTTTCTGCCCGCTCCATGCCGGCATAGAGGCCGAGAAAGAGGGCCGAATAGGGGCAGGACAAAATTCACATGCGGTATCGGGTGACGCGATGGTGAGCTCAACCCTGGCTGTCGATAATGTCAAATCCGATCGCTCGGGCGCCGTCCGGCGAAGTCCATTTAAGGTTGCCATGACCAGTGTAAGCCCCTGCAAGCATTGTAATATCCAATTACCCAGAAGAAATGCATGGTTAATATCCCTCGCCTAGTTCCACCCCATACGCCGCACTGCGGTGAAATGTGGAACAGGACGGGGTGTCCCCAAATGCGCAAATTCATTCTGCCGGCTCTGGCCGGCCTTCTTATCTCAACACCGGCGATGGCCGAAACGACCCAGCGCGATCTGGAAGTGATCGGTCGCGCGCTCGGGTTTGTTGAAGGCGCCAGCGGTTCTGACCGCACTGTCGCCATTGTCTATGACGCGGGCAGTGAAGCTGAAGCCCAAGCTCTGGCGTCTGCCATGGCCGGCGGCCTCTCGGCGGGTCGTGTCACGCTGAACGCACGCCTGGTGCCGATGGCGGACACCGGGTCGCTCAGCGGCGCCGATGCCGCCGTTCTCCTGGGTGGCGCCGCTGGCGATGCCGGCGTTTACGGTGCCGCCAGCTCGGCTGGCGTGATGACCGTCTCCACCGACATGGGCTGCGTCGAAAGCGCCCGTTGCGTGATGGGCGTCCAGAGCGCGCCGTCTGTGCGCATCGTCGTCAATCGCGGTGCTGCCGACGGCTCGTCGGTCTCATTCGCCGCCGCCTTCGCGATGATGATCGAAGAAATCTAAGCGTAAACAGAGATTTGAGAGAGTAACGACCATGAAGACCCAATTCCTCACGACATCGATCTCCGTGCTTGCGCTGAGCGTCGGTTTCTCCGCCGCGGCGACTGCCCAGTCGCTCGACTACACCGCGATGAGCGATCTGTTCGGCGAAGCCGTGACCGCCGGCGCCACTGGCGCCCCGCAGCGCGCTTCGGATGTCCCGGCCACGATGGTGATCATCACCCAGGCCGATATCGAACGCTTCCCGGAATACGACATCCCGGGCATCCTGCGTCACTATGCCGGCATCAATTACAACCGTTATGGTTACGGTGACGGCCAGATTTCGATCCGTGGTGCTGCCACGCCTTATTCGCCGCGCCTGCTGGTGCTGGTGAACGGCCGCGAAGTCTATCTCGACAGCTATGGCTACACCGCCTGGTCGACCCTGCCGGTCCAGCTGGAAGAGATCCAGCAGATTGAAGTGGTCAAGGGCGCACAGTCGGCACTCTACGGCTTCAACGCCGTGTCCGGCGTGGTCAACATCATCACCCGCAACCCGCAGCATGGCGATTACGCCACGGCCCGCGTGAATGTGGAATCTGATGGTGGATTTGACGCCGCTTTCGTGGCGGCGCGCCAGTTCGGTGATCGTGCCGCGGTCCGCGTCAGCTATGGCAATGCGGAGACTTCGGAGCTTCCGGCCCACCCGAACGCGACGACGGCCCAGCCGCTCGCCCTGCAGGACTTTCACCGTGAAACCGGTGCCATCGAAGGTCGTTTTGCCCTGACCAACAAGGTCACCCTGACGGCGGAAGCGACTTTCACCAATGTCGACCAGTCGGAAATGACATCGGTCTATTCTTCCGCTCGCGCCCTTTACGAGCTGCGCTCCTACAAGGCCGAGCTGGAAGCTGATACCGATTACGGTGTCATCACGGCTCTCGCTTACCGCAATGAAAGCGAGATCGCCTATTCCTTCGGTCCGCTCAGCGCCGAGCTGACCACTTTCCGTGTGCAGGACCTGTTCAAGGTCGGCACCAATGACACCATCCGTATCGGCGCCGAATTCCGTGACGGTCAGACTGCGTCCTTCCCGGATCCGGGCAATGGTGATTTCGGCTATGAGTCGATGGCCGTTTCGGCGATGTGGAACCACAAGTTCTCCAACACCTGGGACCTGACCCTTGCCGGACGCTATGACGTCGTTGACTGGAGCCGTGACGGCGCGCCGGGCGCCTTCTATTCCTTCACCCAGGATGATTACTCGGTCTCCTTCGAGGAGTTCTCCTACAATGCGGCGCTCGTCTGGCGTCCCTCCTTCGGCGGCACGATGCGCTTCATGGCGGGTCGCGGCATCCAGGCACCGACCTCCTTCGATATCGGCTTCACGCTGCAGACAACCGTCGGCGGGAACCCGCTCATCCTGTCGGGCAATCCGGACATGGTGCCGTCCATCGTCGACAGTTATGAGGTCGCTTATGACCGCAACCTGACGCCGACCATCGACATGCGGGCTGCCGTGTTCATGCAGGACACGTCGGACGTGCGTGGCCAGTTCGGTCTCTTCCCGGACCTGTTGCCGCCGGCCGTCACCATCCCGACCCTCCTGTTCGATAACCGCGGCGACACCACGACGACCGGTTTCGAATTTGGCCTCATCGGCGATCCGGAAGGCAATTGGAACTGGGATGCGAACTATACGTACCAGCAGACTGAAGACGATCTGGACGGCACGTTCGGTCTCGGCCATGTCCAGGACTTCGAGAATGCCACCCCGGCTCATCTGTTCAACGGCCATCTCGGCTGGACAGGCGACAAGGTCAGTGTCGATGGTTTCGTGAATTATGTCTCCGAGACCACCTCGCCGCTGCAGCCGGTCTTCGGCCTGCCGACCCAGGTTGCGATCGACGACTATGTCGCCCTTTCCTTCCGCGCCGGCTATCGCTTCAACGACCATATCGCTGTGTCGCTGAACGCCCAGAATGCCAATTTCGGCGACGGCGAGGCGACCACTGCCAACGCCCAGTCGGACTCGCGCGTCTGGTTCGGTCTGTCGAGCAGTTTCTAATATGAAATGAGCGCCCCGGTGCCTTTGGTACCGGGGCGTTAACCCTGACTTTAGCGATTCAGGCGGATCATAGGACCAATGACAGATCCGCCTTGGGTGACGTCTTCCGGGAGAGTACCATGGGCAAGCTAAAATCAATCTTCAAGCTGACGATTGCGCAATCATTCGCGGTCGCTCCTGTCGCCGCGATCATCGCTTTGATCGCCGTCGCCGGGCTGGGTGCCTGGTCGTTGCAGAATGGTTCTGACAGCCAGCAACGGGCGATGCGGGAAATGAATGTCGCCCTTGAACTCACCGACCTGAAATCCGAACTCCAGACCATCAACAGCCAAGTGCTTGCTGTTGTGACGTCCCAGGCAGCCGGTAACCCGATTGACGTGATGGCCGAATTCGATGCGGTCAGCGCGCGCGTCGACGGGCTGTCCGCCCGCATCGTCGAGCTCCAGAGCTCTGGCGCCGATATCGCTTCGGGCACGGATACCTTCGACAGCCTGGTCGAGCAATTGGCCCTTTACAAGGACGCGCTCGATTTTGTCGGCCAGATGCTGGAACTCGATTTTGCCAGCTCGGTCGCCTTCCTGCAGCCGTTCGATGCCGTGTTCGCCGAGATCAGCGCCGACCTGGACGGCCTGGCCATGGAAGGTGCTTCCCTGGCCCGCATGGATGCCGCAGAGACGCAAGCCGCTGCCGGAACATCCATCATTGTATTCATCGGCCTGACCATTGGTGTCGGCGTTGCCCTGATTGCCCTCGCTGTGCTTTTCGGTCGCCAGATCTCGGCGTCCGTCCGCAAGATTGCCGACGCCACTGAAACCCTGGCTGACGGTGACTACTCCCTCGATATCGGTGCGCTCGAGCGCTCGGACGAGCTGGGTGCGGTGGTCGAAAGCCTGCGCCGTTTCCGTGAAAAGGGCCTGCAGGCTGAAGAACTCGAACAAGAACAGCGCGCCCAGGCCGAGGCCAACGAAAAGCGTGCCGCCAAGCTCAATGATCTGGCCCAGACCTTCGACGCCGAAGTCATGTCCATGCTGGGTGAGGTCAACGAGGCTTGCTCGTCCATGTCTGCCATCGCCGAGCAGCTGTCCCAGGCCGCTACCGAAGGATCCGAACAGTCGGGCCAGATGGCGTCATCAGCCGCGCAGGCATCGGCCAATGTTGAATCCGTCGCTGCAGCCTCGGAAGAACTCACCGCTTCGATCGCCGAAGTCACGCAGCAGATCCAGGGCTCCTCGGACATGGCCAGCCAGGCCGATGAGCGGGCCAAGTCGGTTCGTGCGGTTGTCGACAATCTGGGCGCCGCTGCCCAGGAGATCGGCAATGTGGTCCAGCTGATCAACGACATCTCCGAGCAGACCAACCTTCTCGCCCTCAATGCGACCATCGAGGCGGCTCGCGCCGGGGAAGCCGGCAAGGGCTTCGCGGTTGTGGCCTCCGAGGTCAAATCACTCGCCGCGCAGACAGCCAAGGCCACGGATGACATCCGTGACCAGATCCAGGCCATCCAGGAAGCTGCGGCGTCTTCGTCGGCTTCGATCGAGGATGTGACCCGCGCCGTCGGCGAGATTTCCCGCTCGGCATCTGCGATTGCGGCCGCTGCGGAAGAACAGAGCGCTTCGACCCGCGAGATTTCGAGCTCGGTCTCCCACGCCGCCACCAGCGCCCGTGCCGTCTCGGACAATGTCGATGTGGTGTCCCGCTCGGCCCGCCAGACCGGCGACGCGTCCCAGGATGTGTTGCGCGCCGTACGGACGGTGTCGGAACGCGCCGAGAAGCTCAATTCCACCGTGGAAACATTCCTCACCGAGGTTCGCGAGGCAGGCTGATCTCTCCCCCCAGATGTCGCCTTGCAACACAAGCGCCCGGACCCTCTCCCCCCCTCGGTCCGGGCGCTTTTTTGTGTTCAGGCGATGCCGGATGATCAGTTGTCGCCGAACGCCCGGGCGGGCAGGCGGATGATCTGGGCGGCGAGGGCGGCCAAGGGGCTGGAAAGCAGACCTCCCGACGATTGGGACTCGGCATTGAAGGCATTGTCGAGGGCGCCGCTGGCGACGAGTCGCATCAATGTTGTCGAGGCTGCGAAATCGGTGTGGCCGATCACGGTGCCATCGCGCAATCCGGTCAGATCCAGGACGGCTATCCCGTGTGCGGTCAACGCCTCTTGCTGGGCGCCCATTCCCAGCCGGGCTTGTCCACCCCCGCTGAGGGAGTCGGAGACGCGAAGAGCCCGGTCGCGTCCGGATACGAGGACGGTCATGTTCTCGGGCCGCGGCTCGATCGAGTCGAGCTGATTGAAGAATACGTCAAAGTCGATGTCGGGCATGGCGAGGATGACCGGATCGATCTTCGCCAGAACATCGCGCCGTCCGCCAAGGCTCAGCTGTCGCAACGCCTCCATCGTCACCTGGGCGCCCATCGAGTGCGCAAGAATCGTAACCGAGATGGACGGGCTCTCCGCAACCTCCACCAACAATTCTGCCAGTCCGTTTCGGGCAAAGAGGGCGCTGTCCCGGTCTTGCAGGTAGGCGGTTACCCGTCCCGCCGAAGGCCAGGCGTAGTGGACGGCGACCGTCTCCACGCCAAAGTCGTTGAGTATCTGGGCGTTCAGGTAGAGTCCGTCCGAAAATGGCGTGTTGAAACCATGCACGAAGACAAGGACCTGTCGCTGTGCGAGGGGCAGGGCCGACAGGCGGCGATCCAGGCGTGTGGACCACTCACTCCGGCTCAGGGCGTCGTGATATCCGACCAGCCCGAATTCGCGTTCCGGGTCAGCCCGGCGTGACGGGTGGTTGATCTCGCCGGCAAGCCGGTTCGAGGGTACCCAGACATCGGCCTGCGCGAAAGAGAGGTCGCCGCGCAGGGTTGTGAGGCGAATGGCTGGGTCGTCGCTGGGCATGCGGGTCGTCGCGATCAGAATGGTTTCGCTGCGCCCGTCGGCGCCCGACGGGGTCATGATCGGCAGCCGGGCAGGCGCATGTGTGCAGGCCGACAGGCCAGCCAAGGTCGCCACCAGCGAAATCACGCGAAACAATCCGGTCATGAACATTCTTGCTCCAGGCTTTTCCGTCAGCTCCGACGGCAACACGAATAGCCACGCCCCGGCGCCGTAGGTCAATGACGGGGAGGCCCTGATAGCGTGGTTCGACCGCAGGGTGGGATGTCAGGCTTTACAATCCCTCTTCGCAGACATATGAATGCAATTGTATGCTTTCGTAATCAAGTGGAGGTGGTCATGTCCCGAAGCGTGCCCCTTAGCGTCCGGATCAGCGATGATGACGCGGCCTTTCTGGCGCGCTTCAAGGCTGAGGGCGCCAAGACACCGAGCGAAAAACTCCGCGCCCTTCTGGCTCAGGCGCGCCGCATGGAGGCGGGTGGCGATGACTTCGCCAGCAGGGTCGAATGGTGCGGCGCCCAATTGCAACCCGCGCTGAATCGGCTGCGCAATGCCCAGAAAGAGCATCGCAACCGGTCCGAGCTTGTCGCCCGTGCCTATCAGCGGATGCCTGAATTGGTCGCGACCTTGATGGTGGGCGTGCGTGAAGAGGGGACTGTCGACGACCTCGTGGATTTCGAGGCGGACCTGTCCGAACAGATATTCGCCCTGATCGAGGAATTGCTCGATCTCGGCCTGACCGAGAACAGCCGGACATTCGATCCGGAGTTGATGAAAAGACGATTGGAACCGATCCAGGAGATTCTCGATCTGGTCCGTCTGTCGAAACAGCCGAAAGGAGGCAATGCGCCATGAGCGAACAACTGTTTTCCCGGGTCAAGCGCCTGGTATCGGGAGGCGTGAACTCTCTCGTTGACGCCGTCGAGAACGTCTCGCCGGAAACGGTGATGAAGGAAGCGATCCGGGAGGTCGAATCGGCCACCGATGAGGTGCGCGATGAGCTGGGACGTGTGCTCGCCAACAAGCATCTTGCCTCACGCCGCCTGATGGATGCCAACACCCGTCACGAGACCCTGTCCGAGCAGATCGAGATGGCCGTCAAGGAAGGCCGGGACGATCTTGCCGAAGCTGCGATCTCGCGTCAGATGGACATTGAAAGCCAGATGCCGATCCTGGAAACCGCTGTCAGTGATGCCAGCTCCCAGGAAGTCGAGCTTGAAGGCTATATCGAAGCCCTCCAGGCACGACGCCGTGAAATGGAAGAAGAGCTGTCGGCCTACAAGGAAAGCCGTGCGGCGTCCGACACGCTGACGGCCGACGGCGATCCGGCCGCCTCGGGAACCGCCGAGCGCAAGGTCAACAAGGCCGAGCGCGCCTTTGACCGGGTGATGCGCGATGCCACCGGCATGCCGGGCTCCTCAGGCGGGTCTCGCAAGGACGGCGCCAAGCTTGCCGAGCTTGAAACGCTCGCCCGGAGCAACCGCATCAAGGAACGTCTGGCTGCAGCCAAAGCGGCAGGGACTGAAAACACGAAATGATGGACATTCTCTCCGCACCCGCCGCGCTGCCCTTTGTGATCGCTTTGATGGTGATGACCTTCATCGCCATCCTCGAAGGGGTCAGCCTGTTCTTCGGTGCAGCCATTTCAGGTTTTCTGGACGGGGTCCTGCCGGATTTCGACCTGCCTGATCTCGATGGCGGGCCGGACGGGAGTGTGGATGTCGGTGGTCTCGAGAGCGTTGGCCCGCTGACCTATCTGATGAGCTGGCTCAGTTTCGGCAAGGCGCCGGCCCTGGTGCTGCTGATCGCATTCCTGACCGTTTTCGGGCTTGCCGGGCTGACGGTCTTGGCCATCACCTCGTCCGTGGCCGGTGTCCTGGTGCCGGGCTGGCTCGCTGCCATCCCTGCAGTGATGGTGGCACTGCCCGGTACGCGATATCTCGGCCGCGCTTTCGGGGCGGTGCTGCCCAAGGAAGAAACCGAGGCGGTCTCGACCGATCGCTTCATCGGCAAGGTCGCGGTGATCATCCGCGGTGAATCCCGGCGCGATCAACCGGCCGAGGCAAAACTGAAAGACATGCACGGGCAGACCCACTGGATACTGGTGGAGCCCGATGAGGATGACGAGGTTTTTGGCGGCGCGGATGAAGTCATCATCGTCAGCCAGGCCGGCTCGGTCTACCGCGTCATCCGCAATACCCATCAGGTGCTGTCGCGCAATCGATAGCGACCCCTGACGGTTTGTACCAACAAGAGTGAAAGGGACATTCATGCCAGATCTTCCCACCATTGCGCTTTATGCCGGTGCGATCCTGATCGCGTTCTTCGCGGTCTTCAGCTTCATCGCAGGGCTCTACAAGCGCGCCTCGAAGGAAATCTCCTTCGTCCGGACCGGCTTTGGCGGTCAGAAAGTCATCATGAATGGTGGCGCGCTGATCATGCCGGTCCTGCACGAGACCATTCCGGTCAACATGAACACGCTGCGGCTCGAGGTGAAGCGGGCCAATGAGCAGGCGCTCATCACCAAGGACCGCATGCGCGTCGATGTGCAGGCTGAGTTCTTTGTGCGTGTACAACCCACGACTGAATCAATCGCCAATGCGGCCCAGACCCTGGGCCGCCGGACTATGGATCCCGAAGCATTGAAGGATCTCGTCGAGGGCAAGTTCGTCGATGCCCTGCGTGCTGTTGCCGCTGAAATGGCGATGGAGGAGTTGCACGAACAACGGGTCAATTTCGTCCAGAAGGTGCAGGCAGCGGTTTCTGAGGACATTCTCAAGAACGGCCTGGAGCTGGAGTCGGTCTCGCTGACCGGTCTCGACCAGACCAACAAGGATTATTTCAACCCGAACAATGCGTTCGATGCGGAAGGCCTGACCAAGCTTACCCAGGAGATCGAGGAGCGCCGCAAGAAGCGCAATGATATCGAGCAGGACACCGAGGTCCTCATCCGTCGCAAGAACCTGGTCACCGAGCAGGAAAGCCTGCAGATCGCCCGGGACGAGGAATTCGCGCGCCTTGAGCAACAGCGTGAAGTCCAGACGCGGGCTGCCGAACAGGCGTCGCAGATCGCCGTCGAGAAGGCCAGCCGCGAGCGCGAGGCCGAGACCGCGAAAATCCTCGCCGCCCAACGAACCAATGAGGCGTCGATCGAGTCCAACCAGATCGTGGCCGAGCGCCAGATTGCCATGGACAAGCAGGTCCGTGAGCAGGAGATCCAGAAGGAACAGGCCCTTGAATCCGCTGATGTCGAGAAGGCCAAGCAGATTCAGCTCGCCGAGCAGGGCCGGGACATTGTCGTCGCCCAGAAGTCGCGCGAAAAATCCGTTGCCGAGGCAGAGGCCGACCAGGCCCGCGCCCTGGCTGCCCGCGCCGCCGAGGAAGTGACGACTGCCCGCCAGGTGGAAATCGCCGAGCGTGACAAGCAGATCGAACTTGTCGAGGCATCGAAAGCTGCCGAGATGGACGCGATTGCCATTACCGTGGCGGCCGATGCCGAGAAGCAGGCTGCGGCTGACCGTGGTGAAGCCGTCCGCATCGCGGCCGAAGCAGACGCCACCCGCATCCGGACGGCTGCACAAGGTGAGGCCGATGCTGAAAAGCTCCGCGCCGATGCCCAGGAGCGCGTCTACGCGGTCGAGGCGATCGGTCAGCGGGCCATCAACGAGGCGGCCAATGTACTGTCGCCGGAACAGGTTGCCATGCAGATCAAGCTGGCGCTGATGCAGGCTCTGCCGGAGATCATCGAGCAAAGCGTCAAGCCGATCGAGAATATCGACGGCATCCGTATCCTGCAGGTCGATGGTCTGAACGGTGGCGCGGTCAGCGGCACCGGTGCCGGCGGCGGCAGCAACGGTCAGGACGGCGGACTTGCAGACCAGGTCGTGTCCTCGGCGCTGCGCTATCGGTCACAAGCGCCCCTGGTCGATGCCATGCTGTCGGAAATCGGCCTGAAGGTCGGTAACCCGCAAAACCTGGCGGATGCCTTTGGCGATGGGATTGTCCTCGCCGATGGCGACGTCGCGGGCGACGAGGCGTCAGACGCCGGGGCTGACAGCGACAAGAGCTGATCGCGCGATCGCTTCGTCCGTGAAGATGGCGTCGACCACCCGGTCGGCGCCATTTTTCTTGCCACAAATGATCGCGGTGACCGATCGGTCGCAATCAGGGAGAATATCGGGAGGAATTTGGTGCGCCCACTAGGATTCGAACCTAGGACCCGCTGATTAAGAGTCAGCTGCTCTACCAACTGAGCTATAGGCGCGCCGGTTGGGAAGCGGCGGAAAATACGCCGACGCGGCGTAAAAGCAAGCCATACCTTCCGCGGATTGCACATGCCTGCCATGCGTCTGCGCGGGGCCGGGTCGCTTGTGCGACGGAGGAGCGGGACCGACACCCGGTCCCGCCGCTCGTCGACTATTCGACCCGGGCGCGGCCGATCGTGCCAATGTCGCTGCCGAACCAGATCTCGCCGGTAGCAGCCAGGTAGTGCATGTGACGCACGACGCCGCCGCCGGACGGGATGCCGGTGATGGAGAAGAACTCCTCGCTGGCAGGATCGAAACCGACAAACCAGTTTGGATCGACGCCGGTTTCCACAAACCACACCCGATCCTGGCCGTCGACAGCAAGGGCATAGGGGCGGGCATTGGCGCCGGATGGCATGGCCCATTCGGTGATAGATCCGTCGGTCGGGTCCAGAACGCCCAGATAGCCATCGGCATAGTCGCCATACCAGATGCGACCGTCTGACGTGATGTCGAGGCGTCGCGGCCGGGCACTGTCGCGGGGCAGGTCGTGCTCGGTCAGGGCCATGGTTTCCGGATCGACCGAGGCCAGCTTGCTTGTCCCGAACAGGGCCACCCAGATGGTGCCGTCCGGCGCCTGTTTGATGCCATAGGCGCGGGCGCCGGGCGTCGGCACCATGACGGTATCGAGCTGGCGCGTCTCCATGTTGAGGCGGCTGACCGAATTGCTGCGCTGGCTGGTGAACCAGATATTTCCGTTGCCGTCGAAGATCTGTGTGTGCGGGTCGGCGACCGTGTCGGCTGGCGTTTCGACATAGTCGAATGTTTCGCTCGCAGGGTCATAGATGCCGATATGGGCATCGCGATTGCCGGCATACCAGATCCGGCCGTCCGGATTGACGATGAGATTGTGCGGACCGGCACCCTCGCGCAGGTCGGTGCGGGTCATCTCGCCGGTGGCGACATCAAGGCGGCCGATATAGGAATTGGCCTGGCCGACAAACCAGACCGTCTCACCGTTCAGCGTATAAGGGTCGCGCGGTCGCCCCTCCCAGGGCACATCCCATTCCTGGATGTCGACGGCCGCGACCTCCGGGCTGTCCATTGGCGGCGTGACGTCATCGGCGGGACGGGTCTCGCCGTCCAGCGCCGGAGCTGCGGTGTCCGGTGCCGCGTCGCCGTCTCCGTTTTCGGACGCCGAGCAGGCGGCCAGAAAAACGCACAGCGCTCCGGCTGCGGTCAGATGAAAGCGGATGGATTGTGACATGATGAAAACTCTCCCTCAGCGCGAAATTATCGCGCCGAGGGGCGAGCTTCAAGCGGCTCGTCGGAGGCTTCCTACCAGTGACGACGGTTGCCGCGCAGGTACCGGATCAACCGCGATGAACCCCTGACTGTGTAAGTCCGGCCATGGCGGTCTCGGCACACCCGAACACTGACGATGGCGGGCTGTCCGCGAAAACGGGAGCGCTGGCTTTCACTCCAGCAGCGTGACTGGTGGCGGCGATTGTTGCGGTAGTCATTGCGGCCACGGCGATTGTCGCGATAGTCGTGTCGTCCACGACCGCGATCATTATAGTCCCGGCGCCCACCGCGACGGTCGCTATAGCCGCGATTTGACCCGCGGCGGTCGCGGTACTGGTCGCGCTGACGGTGCTGGCGTCGTTGCAGGCGTTTTTCGCCGGCCTCGGCAACCTTTTCCGGAGCCTGGACGGGCGCTGGCGCGCTCGTCGATGTCGCGGCTGCAAGTCCACCGGCGCTGATCGCCAGGGCGAGACCGCAGGCGATGGTTCTGACAGTTCTGAACATGTGATCCTCCCGATTTTGCATGACAAATCTGTCATTTCGCGCCTGACGGGAATGTGAACGCCCTATTCACCAAGATGAGCGAAAGACCTTTGCTGGCAGGTGTTTTAAGGAGGCTGTTAAGGCAGGGTCGCTAGGACAGACGCATGATTGCCGCCATGAAACCCCTCGCAACACCCGTTTTCGATGACGCGCACCTGGCCCGATACACGGGCGGTGATGCGGCCCTTCGCGATGAGTTGCTGTCGCTGATGTGCGACCAGGCGCGGCGCTGTCTGACGATCATGGACAGCCCGCCGGATCCGGCCAGCTGGCGTGCAGCCTGCCACACGCTGAAAGGCGCCGCTCGCGGCGTGGGTGCCTTCGCACTGGCTGACGTGTGTGACGAGGCCGAACTGCAATCTCAATCCGCCTGGGCGGGAGCCCGGCTGGCAGTCGAGCGCGCGTTCCGGGAAACCGAACTGGCCTTTGCCCGGATTGACTGATCAGTCGGTCCGTGTCGCGTCCCAGACGCTGAACTCATAGGCGATCGACCGTTCGACCAGTTCGCGCCAGACCGGCTCGGCGATCTCTACCGCAAGACCACGGGCTTTTGCCTCCGCGTTCACTTTCGAGATCACATCATTGATCCGCCATTCGTCACGGACCACGTCGCGGCTGGGTTTGATTCGCGCCGCCGCTTCCATGTAACGCGCTCGCTCGGCTACCAGGGCGACCAGTTCACGGTCCAGCGCATCGACGCCGGCGCGGACCTCCTGCATGGTCTGGCAGTCTTCAGCCGGGGTGATGCCGGAAGGGAGTGTCGTGGTCATGGGCAATGGAACCTGTGCTCGTTTGTCTCCTTATAGGCGGGCTGGCAGCGACGCCCAAGCGGCGGACTGTCACAGTCCAGGAGACCGGTGAAGCCTTGCCATGGCAAGCGGCTGCGCGCGGTCCTTTTTCACCACTCGATCTTGCCCGCAGCGGCGCTATGCTGTGACGACACGCACAGGAGTCGCGACATGACCGAGCCAGTACGCATCTATGGTGACCGCCGCAGCGGCAATTGCCTGAAAGTGAAATGGACGGCCGACCACCTGGGCATTGCTTACGACTGGCACGAGGTGGACGTCGTCAAGGGTGAGACCCGAACCGACGACTTTCTGGCCATCAATCCGGCCGGACAGGTTCCGTGCCTTGAGCGACAGGATGGTCGCATCCTGGCCCAGTCCAATGCCATCATCTTCCATTTGGCCAACGGCTCGGAGCTGGTCCCCGCCGACCCGTTCGATCAGGCCAAGATGCTCGAATGGATGTTCTGGGAGCAATACAGTCACGAGCCCTATATCGCCGTGCGGCGCTTCCAGCGCGCCTTCCAGAACGTTTCGGACGATGCCATCGACCCGCAGCTCATGGCCAAGGGGCGTCGGGCATTGGGGGTGATGGAAATGCGCCTCCTGTCACGCGACTTCATCGTGGGCGACCAGCTGTCGCTCGCGGATATCGCTCTGGTCGCCTACACACGGGTGGCCGATGAGGGTGGCTTCGATCTCGACGAATTCCTCGGCGTGAGGGGTTGGGTCGCGCGGGTCGAGAACGAGTTGGATCTGGAATATGACGAGGGTCGGATCGCCAAGCTCACCTGACAGCCCTGTAGCCTGTGAAGCCTCAGCCTGGCACCGGAACCCACTGGATTTCGTAGACCGTCCCCGCATTGAGGGCTTCGACCGGTGGCATTTCGCCGTCGGGACCAGCGTGGTCGACGCGGATCCAGTAGGTCAATCCGGTCGGCCTTTCATCCTGGCAGACAACGTCACCGGATCGCTCTTCCACACCGGGAAAGCACAGGCCGGGATCGAGCTCGCCTGCACCGGCCAGCATGCCGATATCCAGTGCTGACTGAATCAAGCCGGGCTCCCGGATGGTGACGGCCAACAGCTGGTCGCCGTTCCCGTCGACGACCAGCACGGCAGGGCCGGCAGTCGTGCGGCGCGCTTCATAGGTCAGATAGGCCTCGCCCTCGGCAAATGCCTCGCCTTCGACAACCGAGAAATCAGGTAGTATGGCCGCCAGCGCGTCTTGGCTGAATGCGGTTTCCGCGGTGATCGGGCCGAGGCGGTCGGGGTTGGCGATCCACAATCCGGTGCTGTCGGCGGAACCGTTGTCCGAGCAGGACCCGACCAACGCGGCGCTGGCTGCGGTTATTGCCAGGGCGATCAAACGGTTTGAGTGCAGCATGAACGATCCTTTCCGGTCGGCTCCGGCGCTAACGCGCCAATTCCTTCATTGCCGCATCGACGCCTTCAAGGGTCAGAGGGAACATGCGGTCGGCGCCGATAATGTCTTGCACGAGGCGGGTGGAGTAGGAGTGCTCCCACCATTTTTCCGGCGTCGGATTGATCCAGATCAGGTGCGGCCAGGTGTCGACGATGCGCTGCAGCCAGACCGCGCCGGCCTCTTCATTCCAATGCTCGACCGAGCCGCCATCATGGGTGATCTCATAAGGCGCCATGGCGGCGTCGCCGACCAGGATGACCTTCCAGTCGGCCGGGTATTTGTGCATGACGTCCAGGGTCGGCACGGTCTCGGTCCGGCGCCGCAGGTTTGACCGCCACACGCCCTCATAGGGGCAGTTGTGGAAGTAGTAGTATTCGAGATTCTTGAAGGTCGAGCGGGCCGCCGAGAACAGCTCCTCGCACAGGCGGATATGCGGATCCATCGAGCCGCCGACATCGAACAGGGCCAGCACCTTGATGGCGTTGCGACGCTCGGGGCGCATGACCACATCGAGCCAGCCCTGCTTGGCGGTGGCGTCGATGGTTTCGCCCAGGTCGAGCTCCTCGCGAGCGCCATCGCGGGCGAATTTGCGCAGGCGGCGCAGGGCGACTTTCAGATTGCGTGTCCCGATCTCGCGCTCACCATCGAGGTCCTTGTAGCGGCGCTGTTCCCAGACCTTGGCGGCGCGCTTGTTCTGGCTTTCGCCGCCAATGCGCACGCCGGACGGGTTATAGCCGGAATGACCAAAGGGCGAGGTGCCGCCGGTGCCGATCCATTTGGATCCGCCCTCATGGCGCTTTTCCTGCTCCTCGAGGCGCTTCTTCAGCGTTTCCATCAACTCGTCAAAGGGCAGGGCCTTGAGCTCGGCCATTTCCTCTTCCGTCAGCATGCGCTTCATCATCGCTTGCAGCCATTCGTCCGGGATTTCCTTGTCCTCGAACATCTGGGAGAGCATTTCGACGCCCTTGAAGACGTGGCCGAAGACCATGTCAAACTTGTCGAAATCCTTCTCGTCCTTGACCAGGGCGGCGCGGCTGACCGAGTAGAAATGCTTGATCTCCGGCTCGATCACGCCCTTGTCGAGCGCCTCCAGCAAGGTCAGGTATTCCCGCGTGGTGACGGGGATCTTGGCGGCGCGAAGCTCGGTGAAGAAATGATGCAGCATGGCGCCAATCTAGCGGGGTTCGCGCAGCAGGGAAGGGGAGGTGTGTTCCCTACACAAAAGAAAACGGCCCCGCCCGAAGGCGAGGCCGTCCAGCCGCATTGGAGCTCGGACCTAGAAGTCGTATCCGATCTCCAACCCCCAAACCCGCGGCGTCGAGATTGACGCGAACGCTGTGCCCAGCGTACTCGCCGTGATGTTGTTGACGCCGCCGACATACTGGTTGTCGAAGACGTTGTTGACGAAGGCGCTGACGGTCAGGTCGCCGTTCGGTGCTGTCCAGCGGGCTCGCAAATCGGTGCGGTTGCGGGCTTCACCGGTGGCGAAGGCCATGTAGCCGCCACAGGTGCCTTGCAGGACCGACTGGCTGTTGCAGCGGCTCTCGCCGCGCCAGGCATGATTGGCCTGCAGGGTCAGGTCGCTGCCGCCATCCAGATCGATGACATAGTCGGCGCCGACGGAGACGTTCCAGAACGGCTCGCCGGTCGGCTCACCGGCCAGGTCGGCGCCATTGCTGTCGACGCGGCGCTTGTGGGTGGAGTCCAGCCACTGGGCATTGCCGCGCAGGCGCAAGGCGTCGGAAGCTGCCCAGTCGAGCTCGATATCGACACCAATGGCTTCGTCATCGGAGGTCTGGACCAGGTATTGCGGTACGCCGCCACCGGCCGGCACCACGAGACGGATCGACTGCTTGTCCTCGTAAATGTAGGAGAAGGCCGACATGTTGAAGACGAGATCGGGGTTCAGGAAGTCTGACTTGAAGCCGAATTCCCAGCTGGTCACGGTCTCGTTTTCAAAGCGCGAACCGACCTCGACCGAGTTGTAGCCGCCGGCCTTGTAGCCTTCGCTGAACGAGCCATAGATCATGACATTGTCGGTCAGCTGGTAATCGACAACCACGCGCGGGCTGAGATTGTTCCAGCTGTCTTCCATCACGCAGGCCACGCCTTCGGCGACATTGACGCCATTGTCGCAGGCCACGCCGGCAAGCGGGGCGAGGTCAAAGACGAAATCGAACTGGAAATCTGCCGGGGAGGCGCCAGCGAGGCCAAGAATACCGGCATTGTCGAGTGCCGCCAAAGTCTGGTCGAGGCTGTCAGCCTGCCGACCACCATTGATCCACTGGAATGATTTCTCGTCTTCGGTATAGCGCAGGCCGACTGACACATTCAGGCGGTCTGTGGCTGACCAGATCATGTCGGCATAGACCGCGCGGGCGGTGAACTCGCCCTGATTGCTCATTGTCTCCTGCCAGGAGTGGCCGAGCATGCTGAATGGCAGGCCAAACGGGACCAGGAGACCGTATTCCAGATCGGTGAAGGGCGTGCCGGCGCCGACATTGCCGAGCACCGTGTTGACGGTGTCGGTGAAGGTGAAGGTTTCCGAAGCCTGGATCGCGGTCTCGTCGTAATAGCTCGCGCCGACCAGCCAATCGACCGTGCCGGTCGTGCCGGCAAGGCGGAATTCCTGATAGAAGGCTTCATTGTCCTCGACATTATTGGTGTCGAAATACGTGTCGATCCGGTTGGTGCCGTCCTCGTCCTCGCGGTTCATCGTGTCGAATTCCCGATACGATGTCAGCGAGGTCAGCGTCATGTCGCCGATATCCTGACGGACGGTGAGGGTGGTTTCGGCGAGATTGCGGGCCTCGCGGTTGAACACCACATCATTGCGCACAGGCGCGCTGAACGGGTCGAGGAAGGCGGTGGTGTCGACGGGAAGCGGCGGTGTGCCCGGGGCGGCCGGGAGATCGACAATGCCAATCGCCGGACGGGCGTCCTGATCGATGGTGTCGCGGCTGTGGCGCAGCAGGATCTCAGTCGACGGCGTGGCATTCCAGCGGACGGTGAAACGGTCGGCGGAGGAATCCTCGCGGCGATAGTCTTCGCCGGTCACCGCGTCGGTCAGCCAGCCATCGGCCTTGTTGCTGAGGAAGTTGGCGCGAATGGCGAGCGTGTCCGTGATCGGCAGGTTGAGCATCGCCTCGGTGCGCATGCGGTTATGGCTGCCGATGCGGACGGCGACGCGGCCTTCCAGCTCGTCGCTGGGTTCGCGGGTGATGATCGAGACCGCTCCGGCGGCAGAGTTGCGGCCGAACAGCGTGCCCTGCGGTCCTTTCAGGACCTCAATGCGTTCGATATCGTTGAAGGCCAGCAGCGATGCGCCAGAGCGTGCTGCATAGATGCCGTCAACATAGATGCCGACCGCCGGATCGGTACCGACACCGAAATCGCTGGTGGTGATGCCGCGGATCGAATAGCGCGGCTGGGTCGGGCTGCCATTGGACACGTCCAGACCGGGGACAAAGGCTTCCAGATCCCCCATATCGTCAGCCGCGACCGCATCGATGAACTCAGAGTCGAGCACCTGCAGCGAGATTGGCACATCCTGCGAAGACTGGGCGCGCTGCTGCGCGGTGACGACGATAACGTCGTCCGGCGTCTCGTCGCTCTGCGCCAGGGCCGGCGCCGCAGTGATACAAGCGACAGTCGATGCGAGCAGGTAGCGCAGGCTGTGGCGCCTGGCTGACGTTTTGAGTTTCATGATTCCTCCGCTGGGCAACCGGCCCGATTTCCCGATCCGACGCATCATCTTGTTCGCGCGCTCTGCCGGGACTCCCCCTTTGATATATCCGACTGGACATTCCAATAAACGAAACAGAATTTTTTTCAGTTATTCAAGCGGCGAGAGGCGGGGATCGCGCTATACTGAACATGAGACGCAAATTGGTCACACTTGCCTAACGGCGCAGGTGTGCCAAATTACGGAGCAATATCAACGAGGCAGACAGTGAACGAGCGAGCCCCCACCGAAAATGTCGATCTTGAGCGGCGCGCTGCCCCCAGGCAGAAGCGTTCCCAGGATCGAATCAACAAGATCGTGGCGGCTACTAAATATCTGCTCGAAAATGACGGTGCCGACGCGATTACGACCTCAAGTGTCGCAGCCCAGGCGGGCGTCCCGGTCAGTTCGGTCTATCGATATTTCCCGAATATCTACGCCCTTCACTGCACGATTCTCGACGAGTTCATGCTCGAGGCCGAGGCGATCATTTCGGCGATCCTCGAGGACCCGGAGGAGCAGGACTGGCGGATCAGCATTTTTGGAATGCTGAACGGGTTGCGCCAGCTGGTCGCCGGTAGTCCGTCCTATGGTGCTGTCTTCCAGCTGACCCTGACGACGCCGGAATTGCGGGTTGTCCGCGAGCGCTGGAACCTCCGTCTGGCGGCCGTCCTGTCTCATCGCTGGCACAAGGGCATGGACGGTTTCCATGATGGCGACCCGGAAGTCGTCGCCCGGCTGACGGTCGAGTTTTATTGCGCGGCTGAGGTGTTGATTTTCGCCACTCGTGACCGACCGGAGCAGGCCGAGACCTATTTCAATGAAACCCTGATGGCCCTGCAGCGCTATCTGGCGCCTTATCTGGACTGATCAGCCGCAATCGCCAGGCAGGCTTTCGATCCAGGCGCGGATCAGTTCGATGCCCTCGACATGATTGGTCGAGCGCCCGACTTCCGGCATCATCTGGTCCGGCTCCACATTGTCGAGGCGGAACAGCAGGATCGACTCGTCTGGACGCCCCGGGACGATGTCGAACCGACGGTCCCCGGTGCCTGACCCGGCCGCGATCGGCAATTTGCAGATGCCCAGTGCCGGGCCGTGCGCGATATCCGGCTGAAGGTTCAGCCCGGACGTATCGGCCGGTCCCACAGGGCTGTGGCAGTGTGAGCAATTGGCATCGAGATAGGCGCGGGCCCGCGCTTCCAGGCTCGCTTCCAGGTCTTCCCAGTCCGCATTGCGCGGCGCGTCGGCAGGCACCGGCGCGCCGGTGAGGTAGCCGACCGCGGTCAGATATTCGAGCTGATTTGCGGTGCCGTCCGGATAGTCGAAGTCGCGGTTCAGATGGCGCGGTTTCGGACCGATCGGAGCGATCTGGCGGGTGTTTGAGTCCGGGGCATGGCAGCTGGCGCACTGGTTCACATCCGGCATGACATAATTGAATGTCGAAGCGCTGCCATCGGCCTCGGCCACAGTCATGGGCACGACGTCGCCATAGCGCAGGAGCACGGCCTCCGTCTGGTCATCATTCCAGCGATAGGGAAGGGCCTCCCAGCCGGCTTCACGGTGAACCAGGATGCGGGTTTCGATCAGCTGCACACGGGACAGGTCCAGGCTGCCATCGGCGCGGGTCAGGCTGTGGCCATCACCGCGGGTGACCTGGCCGGGCGTGTCAGCAAGGGGATAGTAGAAAGTCTTGGTGATGACGGTGCCGACCGGGAAGTCGAGCGTGTCGTTCTCGCGGTAGGCCGCGGTCTCGACGCTTGGCATCCAGATGGTCCGGAGCTTCAGCGCATAGTCGGTGAAGAGCGGTGTGTTGAGGTCGTAGGGCACGACCCCGTCGGCCAGTTGCAGGTCGCCGGCGACAATACCCAGCTGTCCCCATTCGGAGAGCAGCCGGGGATTGTCGTCCGGATGGAATTGCGCCGTTGGTGCGTTCGGTGAACAGGCCGCGAGAGCGGCGGCGGCGATCAGTATCAGTCCACGAAACACGGTCACGACAAATCCTGGTATTGCTTAGTCGGCGAAGGCGAGTTCGACGGCGCTCAGGCTGTCGAGGCTGCAACGGAAGTCTTCGGTATCGACGCTCGGAGAGGCATAGCCATTCGGACCGTCGGCATTGAGCACGTCGACCGGATCGCTGACACAGATCCGCAGCGCGTCGGGCAGGGCGCCGTCGACCAGCTTGGCATCGTCGACAAAACCGTCAAACAACACGTCCGGCAGGGCGCCATTGAGACCGAACATGGCGATCTTCAGCGCGGTCAGGTCGAGACCGTCCGGCGAGGTGCCGCCACCGGAATAGGTGTTGTCATGGATCCAGATCGATTCCGGATAGGGATCGAAATCGGTCTGCACCGAGTAATCGGAATACCCGGTCGAGTGCAGGCTGGAGATGATGATGTTGGCGGTGTCGTTGTCGGAGATCCGGTTGTTGAAGATCTCGACCTGGTCGTTCGAGTTGATGACCACGCCCGAACCGGCCGGGACGCTGGCGACCGGGGTGCCAGCATGGCCGAAATTCTCGGTATTGTTGGCGAAGATGTCATTGTCGTAGACGCGGGTGTGATAGCCCGGCTGCGGCAGGTTGGGCATGTTGAAGACGAGGATGCCGCCGGTATTGTTGGTGGCGGTGTTGCCGTAGACGTCGGCGCCGATGCAGTTCTCGATCTCGATGCCGGCGACATTGTATTCGGCCCGGCTGTTGCGGACGATCACATTGCGCGACTGGCCGACATAGATGCCGGCGTCGGAAGCGCCGATGGCGACGGTGTCTTCGACCAGCACATTGGTGGTCTGCACCGGATAGATGCCATAGGCACCGTTCTCGGTGGCATAGCCATTGGTCCACTCGACGCGGACGCCGCGGATGATGATGTTCTCGCCGCCATTCACCTTCAGCCCGTCACCGATCGTGTCTTCAATGGCGAGGTTTTCGAGGGTGAAGTCATTGGCGGTGACGATCAGGCCTTCTGCTCCTGCGATCTGGTCCTGGAAGCTCAGAATGGTCTCATCCATGCCGGCACCGCGGATGGTCACGCCGTCGATATTGAGGCTCAGCGACCGGTCGAAGCTGTACACGCCTGCCGGGATCTCGATCATGTCACCCGGCTGGGCATCGATCAATTGCTCCATCAGGGTCGCCTGATAATCGACATTGGCCTCAGCGAGGTCGCGTGATGTGTCGCTATTGCCGCAGGCGGTCAGAACCAGCGCGGATGCCCCGATCATCAGATACTTGAATGTCTTCATCTTGCTCTCCCCGGCGTCTCGCCGCCCATGACTTTTGGTTCGGCATTCGCCGATCGCTTCTCCTAGCAAATTTTCACATTCAATGCGCAGATACAATCAGAAACAGAAACAGTTTCTGTTTCTTTGACAGTTAACGGGGCGCGTCGGGTCATCCCTGATTGAGTTGTCAGGGTGCCAATCGCTCCAGAGCCTCGATATCCGCCTTCATCAAGGCGTCTGACGCCGCCCGGATCGCCTCGACCGGCCAGTCCCACCAGGCCAGCGCCAGCAGGCGCTCGATATCGGCCTCGGGCAGGCGTTGGCGGATCACCTGTCCGGGATTGCCGCCGACAATGGAGTAGGGCGCGACATCGCGGGTGATCACCGACTTCGCCGCGATGATGGCGCCGTGGCCGATGCTGACACCGGGCATGATCACCGCGTCCCAGCCGATCCACACATCATGGCCGATCGTGATCCCGCCCTTGTTCGGCCAGGGACCGGGATCGGGTTCGCCCCAGCAGCCGAAGATCGGGAAGGGGTAGCTCGACAGGCGGTCGGCAAAATGATTGCCGCCATTGAGGACGAAGCTGGCATCCGCCGCGATCGAACAGAATTTGCCGATCTCCAGACGGTCCTCGATGAAATCGAAGGCGTATTTCAGCTGGGTCTCGGCAAAGCGGGCCGGATCATCGAAAGAATGGATATAGCTGTAATCGCCGACCGTGATCTTGGGATGATCGGCGACCAGGGGTTTGAGATAGGCCATCGATGCCGCCGCCGGCATGGGCGCCGGGTTCATCGGGTCGAGGGCAGGGTGATCGAAGGCAGGCGTACTGGAAGAGGCAGGCATGAACAGACTCCGGGCGGGAGGTGGATTTCGGATCGTCGAAATGCGCCCCCGGTCTCCCGGTCAGGCGCGGTCTAGCCGGACATGTTCATTTGAGCGCTCTCCTGCGTTGGGTGCACTTATAGCTGCCATTCGGTCCGCGTTCCACCGTCATCCCCCGGATCACGACGGGGTCGTGACCGTGGGATGACGGTGAAGATGGGGCACGAAAAACGGTGTCGAGAAAGCAGGGCACACATCTTGTTGTTCGAGCCGGGCGCAGCCTGACCCATAGAACTCTTGTCAGCCAGCGGGCCGTATCCGGTTCTTGAGGTCAAGGGCGCCGCAGGCGCCGCTTCGCGGTTTCACCCTTGAGCTCAAGAACCGGATACGGCGAACTCCCGGCAAGGGATTTATGGCGCGGTGGTCGCTCCGCGCCTCGACCCGAAAACGGATCGCCAGCCTCACCTCACCCACCATTTTTCCCGGACGCGCGTCTGCGCGATCCGGGACCTACGGGAGACTCATTGCTTGCCGGTCAGGCTTGTCGGTCCCGGCTCTGCGCCCCGCTTTTGCGGGGCTTCGGCCGGGAAAAATGGGAGGGCGTGGTGTTTGTTCCTAAGCCGCCCCCGGCCCGCGCGGACCGTCACCCGGTCCACCTGGTCTCCGCACCATGAAGGACAGCTTCTCGAACAGCATCACGTCCTGCTCATTCTTCAAAAGCGCGCCGTGCAGCGGCGGGATGAGTTTGCGGGGGTCGCGTTCGGCCAGGACGGAGGCGTCGATATCCTCGACGAGGAGAAGTTTCAGCCAGTCCAGGAGTTCCGAGGTGGAGGGCTTCTTCTTGACGCCGGGCACATCGCGGATCTGGTAGAACAGGGTCAGCGCTTCTGACAGCAGGCGGCCCTTGAGACCCGGATAATGGACTTCGACGATCTTGCGCATGGTCGCTTCGTCGGGGAAGGCGATGAAGTGGAAGAAGCAGCGGCGCAGGAAGGCGTCCGGCAATTCTTTTTCATTGTTCGAGGTGATGATGATGACGGGCCGATTGGCTGCCTTGATGGTCTCGCCGGTCTCGTAGACATGGAATTCCATCCGGTCGAGCTCCTGCAGGAGGTCGTTGGGGAATTCGATATCGGCCTTGTCGATCTCGTCGATCAGCAGGACGGAGCGCTCGGGGGCCGCGAAGGCCTCCCACAGCTTGCCCTTGCGGATGTAGTTGTTGATGTCGTGGACGCGGTCATCGCCGAGCTGGCTGTCGCGCAGGCGCGCGACGGCGTCATACTCATACAGGCCCTGGCGGGCCTTGGTCGTTGATTTGACGTGCCATTCTATCAGCGGCATGCCCATCGCCTGGGCGACCTGCTTGGCCAGCTCTGTCTTGCCCGTACCCGGCTCACCCTTGACGAGGAGCGGGCGCTCGAGAGCCACCGCGGCGTTGACCGCGGCGCTCAGTTCTCCATCAGCGACATACTGATCTGTACCTTCAAAGCGCATGACAGCGATCTAGCGCGATTGGTCGCATGTCTCCAGAGGGCTTTAGCCGCTAATTTTGTATTCGCCACCAACACGCGTCGATTAAGAGACTGTAAAGACGAATCCCGTCGAGTGGGTTCGCAATATGGAAAAGGTGCTCGATCCATGGCTGACGGGATGATTCGGACCCAGAACTTTTACGCCTTCGAATGGCTGACCGGAAAAGTGGCGGACTGCGATCCGAATTTTCCGACAACCCTGCATGCCTGGGACGGCGCGACGCTTGATCTCGGCAATGTGGATACGGCTTATTTCGGTTTCGTCCAGTCGGGCGAGGCGACGCTGGTGACGGCGTCCGGCCAGTTCAAACTCCAGGCGGGCATGTATTTCTCGGCCAACAATGCGCTGACCGTCTCCGGTGGCCGCGGCATCGTGATGGCGCGTGAGAGCCACCAGGCCTTCTTCATGGTCGGTGGTCCGGTCGAACCGCAAGGTCGCCTGAAATATATCGATGGCTGCACGGACAGCCTGCTGATCGCGCCGGTGAAGATGGGCGACCCCTGTCTCAACCTGCTCTACTTCCCGCCGGGCATCGATCAGACCCCGCACACCCATCCGTCCGACCGCATCGGTGTGGTCTATTCCGGGCGCGGTGAGTGCGAAACGCCGGAGGGCGTCATCCCGCTCGAGCCGGGCGTGATGTTCCGCATCCCCTATGAGGGCAATCACAAATTCCGCACCTTCGACACCGAGATGCGGGTCATCGCCTATCACCCGGACAGTGATTTCGGCCCGCAGGACGAAAACCATCCGATGATCAATCGCACGATTGTTGACGGTGTCTCGGCCTCGAAGATCGACGCGATCCGCACCAAGTAAATTCCGGTGTCAGCCAAGACAAAAGGGGCGCCCTCGGGCGCCCTTTTTCGTTGTGGCCCAATTTTACCGTCACCTTGACGAAGGTCAGGGCCCAGGTCGATTGATCACAACTCCGCCCGGTCATCCGGTGCGTGTTGCGGGCGCAGCCAGTCGCTGCCGTTATCATCCGGCTTGCCGGTGGCGGCGTCATAGCGGCCGCGGCGCAGGTTGCGGCGGCGGTTGATCTCGCTGGCAGCGGGTTTCTTGTCACCATCCCCGAGCGCGATTTCCAGATTGCGCAGATCGGCGATCATGGCGGCCAGCTCGTCCATTTCCATCGCGAAGGGGTGATCCGGCCCCGGCGTCGCGCGATCAAAGGTGACGTGTTTCTCGATCACCACCGCGCCGAGCGCCGCCGCGGCAATCGGTGCCATGGCACCGGGTGAGTGGTCGGACAGGCCGACCGGCAGGCCCAGCGTCTTCTTCAGCGTGGTGATGGCCGACAGGTTGAGATCGTCCCAGGCCGGCGGATAGCTGGCGGCGCAGTGCAGGACGGTCAGATGCGGGCAGCCGCTGCGGGTCAGGGTGGTGACCGCTGTGGTCACCTCGTCGAGATAGCTGGCGCCGGAGGACAGGATCAGGCGCTTGCCGGTCGCCCCCAGGGCTTCCAGAAGCGGGGTGAAGGTCAGGTCGCCCGAAGCAATCTTGTAGCGTTTGACGCCGAGGCTCTCCATCAACTCGACAGCGTCGAGCGAGAAGGGCGTCGACATGAATTCAACGCCATTGTCCGCAGCGCAGGCCATCAACGGGGCGTGCCAGTCATCGGGCAGGCCGGCATTGCCAAAGGCGGCGAATTTCGGATTTTCGGAGACAGACCCGTCGGCACCCTTCACGAAACGGGCGATCAGCCCCTCTCGGGTCAGCGTCTGGAACTTGACCACATCGGCGCCGGCCTTGGCGCTGGCTTCGATATAGCGCTTGGCCTGGTCGAGATCGCCGCCGTGATTGGAGCCGATTTCGGCGATGACATCGATATGGGTCATGGATCAGGAAGCCAGATCTGTGAGAATGGATTTGAGAACGTTGGTCTCGTCGTAGAGACGGCACAGGTGTTCGGTATCGACTGGCCAGTCACGGTCAACCAGCGCCGCATAAAGCGCGCGGACCAGCTCGAGATCCGCGATCGTGTCGACCGAAACATCGAGGTCCGGACGCCGTACCGCTTCAGGAAAGTCGACGGCGTGACAACGGAACCGGTCGAGGTGATCGCGGATGAAGACCGTCACGTGCTCGCGGTCACGCGCGGTCGTCTCGGCGGCCTCGGCAAGCTGGCGCAGGACGCCGGTCTCGACGACCTCGGCGCGCAGACCCTTGGGCAGGTGTCCGGCGCTGGGGCGGGTGTATTCGGCCTGGTGTTCGCGGTGTTCGGCCACGCAGCGCGCGATGACCGCCGGGTCGCGGAACGGGCTGTCCGAGGTGATGCGGATGATGGTCTTCGCCAGGGTCTGTTCGGCGACCAGCAGGAAGCGCGACAGCACGTCCTCTTCCGAACCGCGGAAGACGCGGATGCCCTCGCGCTCGGCCAGCGCCACAACGGCGTCGTCGTCCGGATTGATCGTGGTGGCAATCACCAGCTCGTCGACGCCCTCGATCGTGCGCAGCTGGCGGCACTGATAGCTCAGCAGTGACACGTCATCGTGAAGCGTTTCCAGGATCTTGCCGGGCAACCGGTTGGAGCCGGTGCGGGCCTGGATAACGGCAACGGTTCGGGTCATCTGCTTGTCTCCGTGCTCGGCGGGATTTCGATGTCTTGCCATGATCGGACCATACGCGTGGGAGTGTAGGGCGGAAAGGTTGACGGGATATGGCCGGACAGGTGCTCGCGTCCGGCCAGCATGCGCACCAGCAGGGCTGGGATATTGAGACCGGCCAGTGTCATCAGATACCCAAAACCCCACATGCGCGGATTGATTTCAAGCAGGTAGGGCGGAGCGTCCTTTGTCGGACGTTTCACCTCGACCGCTGCCAGCCCATGCCAGGGACCGGAGGCCTGCAGCACTGCCAGTCCTGCGGCCATGAGTTCAGGGTCATCGACGGTCTCGCCGGCAATGGCGACACCGCCGGTCGGTGGGTTGGTTTGCAGTTTGCGGTGCAGGGTGGAGACGACCAGGTCGCCGCGATTCCATAGCGAGCCGATGGTGTAGACAGTCTCGGCGCCGCCGGGGATCAGCTGCTGGACGAGACTCGGGCCGTGCTCTGCCGCCGTCTCCCGCCACATCGACGCCAGCTCGTCGGCGCTGGCCGGATAACAGACGCCGCGTGCACCGCGCGATGTGCGGGGTTTTACGACACAGGGAAACCCGCCGGACCAGTCGGCCAGATCGTCAGCGCTGGTTGGCTGCAAGGTTTGCGGATGCGGCAGGCCGACGCGTTTGACGCGCTCCAGCAAAAGGCCCTTGTCGATCCCGAAGGCGATGACGTCCGGATCGGCGACCGGGACCCGCAGACCGGCCTCGCTCCATTCACGTGCCACGGGTGCCAGGGCGGCGATTTCGGCTTCGGAACCCGGGATGATGATGTCGAGCTTGCGGTCCGTGCAGAGCGTTCGAACGGCCGTCCTGTAGGCCTCGGGGTCGGCCGCGGAGGGCAGGACCACACTTGTGGTGCCCGGCTCGAACATGCCGCCGGCCAGCGGATTGATATCGGCGGCCACCAGCTTGATGTCGGGATCGGCACGGCGAAGTGAGCGCAAAGTGCCCAGTCCGGGGGGCGCGCCCACACCGGTCACGAGGACACCCTTTGTCAGTGCGGCCAGGCTCATGAGGCTCGCCACTGGTCGAGTGGCCGGCCGAGCAGGTCTTCCAGGGCGGCGATCTCGGGCTCGAAACGGGTCTGCAACCTGGCGCGGGTCCGGGCGGCCATCGGTGGTATCGACACCGCATCGTCCTGGATCGGCGGGTAGACGCCGTCGGCACTGGTGGCACCTGAAACACCGGTCACCGGCGCGATCAGTTCGGCGTGGAGCGTTTCGAAACTGTCCGTGTCCCGGTGGTCGTATGCCCCTTCAAGGATCGGCATTTTCGAGCGCGGAATGCCGCCGGTATTGAAGCGTTTTTCGACGGTGACCGGTGCATCGGCGTCGATTTCGAGAAACTCGAAGATGCGACGCACGGTGCCGGGACCGTCCTGGTCCAGCTCGTCCTGCAGCAGAACCAGCATGTCGGGAAAGCGGTCGCGAAACTGGCGCAGGCGGTCCGCATAACAGCCCGTGTCGGCATACAGCCACTGGAAGCCCCAATTGGAGGCAATGCGCCGCGGCTCGTCGGCGAGGGCTTTTTCGAAGGAGTAGAATTCGGCGTCCCGTCGGACATTCTGGAGATAGTGCGACCATGTGCGGTCGATCGGGTTCCTCAAAATGGCAATGATCCGCGTGTCGGGGCCGCAATAGGTCATTACACGCCGGGCCGCGATCGCCGCGTAAGCGTAATAGTCCGGCGATACGTCGCCGACCCGGGCCTGGCCGTCATGGTCGGCAAACAGTGCCTGGTAGTCGCTGACATCGGGCGCGGTGTCGAAATGATAGAAGGCCGGCCAGTAGACTGACCCGTCGCCGACGCCGGAGAAGAAGCGGCCTTCCTTGCGGACCCGGGACAGGAAGACGTCGGGATGCTGGCTGAGATAGTGGTAAAGCGAGGTTGTACCGGACTTGGGGGCGCCGATGACCAGGAAGTTCGGCCAGACCTGGTCGATTGCGGCGCCGGAGTTCGGTGTCTCAAGGGTCATGGTCGGGGCAGGCCTTCTGTGAAATGGGGGGCGAATCGTACGCCCGCCCAGGCTCCAATGGACGCTGTTCAGCTTAAGGATTTACTGTGATTCCCTGACGGCGGTGGTGGCGAGCTCGCAAAGATGCCGGGCGACACGGCCGGCTCCGCCGCCATCGACCAGTGCCTGTCCCGTCCGGGCCATGTCGCAACGCCTCCCAAAGTCGCTCGCAAGGGCCGTCAGGGCCGTGTCGAACCGGTGCTCGAAGCCGGGGTCTGCCGGATTGAGACTGATCCCCAGGCCTCCACTTTCGAATTGACCGGCCCGCTCGATCTGGCTGTCTACGATTGGCAGGCAAAGCGTTGGCAGGCCGGTAGCGGCGGCTTCATGCAGGGAGGTGCCTCCCGCCAGAACGCCAATGTCCGCGCGTCGCAGTGCTTCGATCATGGGTTCGACCGGACCGTCACGAGCCGGGCCACGCGTGTCGAGCTCCAGATCGGGGCAAGTCACCGCGATCCGCTCGCGGACACGGTCGAGTAGCGGGGTGACTGTGCCGCCCAGCGACAGCAGGGCACGCTTCGGTCTGTCGATGACCTTGCGCGAAGGCAGCGCCTCGCACGACCTGGGCAGGAGCAGGTATCTTGGTCCGCTCAGCGCCGGGCTGCCAGACGGCGAGAGGCCGGGCAGGAAGCCTTGTTTGACGTGCAAATCGGGAATGGCCCCATGCAAGAAATTCCCGATCAAGGTCACGTGAAACCCCGCCTCGCGCAGAGCGGAGACGCGCCGCGGGTCAGTCTGCTTCCAGTCAGCAACAAGGTGGGTGGTGCCCTGGCCACGCAGAAGGCTCGGCAGGCTGTCATCGCCGGTGAGTGTGATGCGTTTGATCGACCCGTGCAGATCCGCCGGGAGGTGATGGGGTGTTTCGGTCAGCCAGGTCACGGCAGCGCCTGCATCGGCGAGCGCGTTGGCCAGGGCGCCACATCGCATGACATGGCCGAGACCGATTGTGGTCGAGCCGTCTGCCCGAATGGCGATCCTGGCCGGCACCGGCGTCAGTCGTTCCTGGCGGCAAGCGCCGCCAATTCGTCCGCCACACGTTTCATCGTGTTGTCCCAGTCGCGGAAGCCGGACCCGAAGAAGGATCGTGTTTGCGGATACCAGTGCTGTCGGTCGGTGCCGAGCAGCGTCCAGGTGGAGGACCGTGCATGAATGAACCAGACCTTGCCGCCGCAGGCTGCGGCCAGGTTGGACGTGGCGTTCATCGGTCCCAGAACCAGGTCGCAGGCCGATGCGTAAGCCGCGACCTTGTCGAGGTCCATTTTCAGGTCGATGTCGGTTGGCTGGTGAAGCGTCACGCCGAAGCGGTCCTTGGCCAGGGCCAGTTCCTCCTCGACCTTGCCGTATTGCAGGTTGATGAAGTCGACACCCGGCGTTCTCAGAACGCCTTCCCAGGCATCGAAGGCCGAAAAGAAGCGTGAGCGGCGGGCATTCATGTTCAATGACTTCCACAGGATGCCGACCTTCAGGCCGGACCCGAAGCTGTCGATCTGCCGGCGGAAACCTGCCTGGACCTCCGGATCGGGAACAAGAAACCCTGCTTCGGACGGGTAGTCCTCGATCCGGTTTCTGAACGCCCGGAGCGGGGTTGCCATCGGTGTCCAGTAGTCGGCACCATCCTCCAGCTTCGGCACAGCCCGGATGTCTCGTCCTTCTACCGTCGCCGACATGTGATGGCCGACCACAGCGCTCGGGAAAGACCGTTTCACCAGTGGCATCAGGCGATACTCGCAGGCGATGCGCAGCTCACCATCCGGCCCGAGGGCGTCGATCAGGTCCTTGACGACATTCATGAACAGAATTTCGTCGCCGAGCCCCTGTTCGCCGACCAGAACAAGCGTCTTGCCACGAAGCTGGCCCGGATCGACCCCGTCCCAACGCGGAGGTTTCAGCGTGAAAAGTGTCGCCTGGGCGCGATTCGGGTCCAACCGGCTTTCATTGGCCGCCCAGCCTTCCTCGATGTGACCGGCCGCGAGCATGACCATCGAGCGACCATGTCGCATTGTGGCTTCCTCCATGGCGTCAGCCGGGTCTTTCAGGGCCTCCTCATAGTGCGGGATCGCCAGTTCCGGCTCACCCAACAACTCGTGGATATTGGCCATGTTGTTGTGGGCACGTCCGTAGCTTGGTTTCAGGCGCAGGGCTTCCTCGTAGAAGGTCCGGGCCTGGACCGGATCGCCACTGTCATTGATCACGGTGCCCATTGAATTCCACAGTTCGTAATCTTCCTGATTGGCATAGATGGCGGTCCGAAGGATTTCCGTGGCTTCCTCGAACTTGCCGGCATCTCGGAGGACGCCGGCCAGGTTGATGGTGGCGTCAACGGCGGTCGGCGCGAGCTTGAATTGCAGCCGATAAAATTTCTCGGCCGCGTCCAGCATGTTGAGCTTCCAGGCGACGAGCCCCAGCTTCTGGTAGATTTCGGCGTCATTCGGATCGATCTTCCAGGCGGCCTCGAAGAAATCGAGCGCGCGTGACAATCTGCCCAGATTGTACAGCATCAAGCCGAGTACATGATTGGTGAGCGCCATGTCCGGTGCCAGAAGGTAGGCCTTGTGGGCCAGTCGGGCTGCGGCGATATTGTCGCCTTCTGCAGATGTTTTCATGGCGCGCTTGGCCAGGGCTGCGACCTTCTGGAAGACCCGGCGACGGTCGGCGGGGACGCGGTTCAGATGGGCATCCACGCGCACGGCCTGCCTGCCAAGCGGCACCGAGTCGCGGGTTTCGTTCTTTTCGACTTCTGCCTCGGCGGAGATTTCCGCATCAAGGTCGAGCGTGCTGGCTTGTTGCATGGTTATCAATCCTGCCTCGATTCTAACGGGCAAGGCAGGAGATTCGCTTTAAGAACTCGCTAATAAGCAATGATCGTCGAGGTGTGGGCCGGAAACCATTTCTTCACCCCGTATTGCGAACGTGTGCGCAGCGACCGTCATTGATCGCGTCAATTGTCGACCGGAGGGATCACATGCCGCTCAAAATCTCGCTCAAACCCGGCGAGAAGTTTGTCCTCAACGGAGCCGTCATCGAAAACGGCGACCGTCGGGCCAATCTTGTGCTGCAGAACAAGGCGTCCGTCCTTCGCGAGAAAGACATTCTCCATGCCGAGGACGTCGATACGCCGGTCAAGCGCATCTATTTCCCGATCATGATGATGTATCTGTCCGACAAGACAGATGACAAACTCTATGACGAGTTCGTGCTGCGCATGAACGAGTTCATGGGAGTTGTTTCGGATCCGCAGACCCTGGGTCTGTGTGTGAATGTCAGCCGCGATGTCATGGCGAGCGAGCACTACAAGGCGCTGCTCGGCTGTCGCAAACTGATGACCTATGAAGCCGAGAGGCTGAGCTGATGTCCCTTCAAGCCTACCAGAAGTCCGCTGCCCGGGCGGAAGACCCGCGTGCGACCGAATACCGTTTGTTCGCCCAGGTCACGCGTTCGCTCATGAATGCCAAGACGCTTCCGATGGAAGCGGTCAAGGACCGGGCCTCCGCCATCGACTGGAACCGTCGTGTCTGGAGCAATCTGGCGCTCGATTGTGCCAGTCAGGACAACAAGCTTCCTGAAGCCCTGCGGGCCGCGATCATTTCACTGTCCATTTTCGTTTCAAAGCACGGCAGCCATGCCATGCGCAATCCGGAGGCGATCGATGATCTGGTCGATATCAACCGGACGGTGATGCAGGGACTGATGCCGCAGGCTTCCGCGGGTGCGGGGCAAGCGGTGGGGTAACAATTGCCGACAGGGCAATAACGGCAGGCAGAATCAGGCACCCTCTCCCGAGGGTGCCTTTTTTAATATCTTAAAGCATTGAAAAGTCGCGCTTATCCGGCGCCCATGCGCGGCATGGCGCTTGCGATGCCATGTGCGGGCAAAACGCTCGCGGCTGAAAAATTCAGCCTTAAACGCATCCAGAATGGAGAGCAAAAAAATGGCACTTTCTGTCAACACCAACGCTGGGGCGATGATCGCCCTGCAGAATCTGAACAAGACGAACATGGACATGAACGAGGTTCAGAACCGCATCAATACCGGGCTGGAAGTGGCCAGTGCCAAGGACAATGGTGGTGTTTACGCCATTGCCCAGCGCATGCGCTCCCAGGTCAACGGGTATGGTGTGGTCGAGCAAAGTCTCAACCTCGCCGCGTCTGTCACCGATGTGGCTCTGGCTGCCGGTGAGGCAATTTCAGATATTCTGATCGAAATGAAGGAGAAGGCGCTCGCGGCATCTGACTCATCGCTTGATGCAGCCTCCCGGACGGCACTGAATGAAGACTTCAAGGCCCTGCGGGATCAGATCGCAACGATCACTTCTAACGCGGAATTCAACGGCACCAACCTGATCAACGGCACGGTGACCTCGATTTCCGCACTGGCCAATTCGGACGGCTCCAACACGATTCTCATCTCCGACCAGAACTTTACTCTGGCCGGTGGTACCGTGACGGTGGCGGCCGCGGCTTCCTTCGCTTCGGCTGGTGATGCGTCAACACTCGTCACCACGATCGAGACCTCTCTCGACAATCTGAACACCTCGCTGGCAAAGCTCGGTACGGCATCGAAATCCCTCGAAATACACAAGGGTTTCGTGTCCCGCCTGAGTGATACGCTGGAGCAGGGAATTGGCAATTTGGTCGATGCCGACCTGGCCAAGGAAAGCGCAAGACTCCAGTCGCTGCAGGTCAAGCAGCAGCTGGGTGTCCAGGCACTCTCCATCGCCAACCAGGCGCCGCAGACCATCCTGTCGTTCTTCGGCTAAGTTCGTCCGGCCGGGACCGCCCTATTGGCGGTCCCGGTCATTTTTTCAGATTCGCCAGCGCTGGCGCATACGCATGACCAAATTCCACCATTAACCTGATATTAATCATAAAATTTTGCCGACCGGCAGATTTTTCCTAGCGATTTTCGCCTAGTGACCGGCATTTTTTGCCGGGCAAATGGTTACCGCGGCAAGTTTGACTCGGCAAAAACATCCCGACGAATCACGCGACTCGGAGTTAACCTTCCGGGTCAACAGACAAGTGGCACCAGGCTTGCTCTTTCCTGGACAGGGTCAGAAGACCCGGCGGGCAGAACGTCCGTACATCACCAGAATGGAAAGGGCCAAGAAATGGCTACAATCAACACGAATGCTGGCGCCATGGTTGCGCTGCAGAACCTCAATCAGACCAACCGCGACATGGAGCAAGTCCAGAGCCGCATCAACACCGGTCTGGCTGTGGCATCCGCCAAGGATAATGGCGGCGTTTACGCGATTGCCCAGAAGATGCGTTCTGACGTCAACGGCTATGCCGCTGTCGGCAACTCGCTCGATCTGGCTGCTTCCACCACCGACGTGGCCCTCGCCGCCGGTGAAGCAATTGGCGATATCCTGATCGAGATGAAGGAAAAGGCCCTGGCTGCTTCCGACTCGTCTCTCGATACGGCGTCCCGTACGGCCCTGAATGAAGACTTCAAGGCCCTTCGTGACCAGATCTCCACAATCGTCGACAATGCCGAATTCAATGGCACGAACCTGATCAATGGTTCTGTGACGTCCATTTCGGCCCTGGCCAATGCTGACGGCTCCAACACGATCACGATCTCTGACCAGAACTTCTCTCTGGGCGGCGGCAATGTGACCGTTGCGGCTGCGGCTTCCTTCTCTTCGGCTGGCGACGCTTCCACGCTCGTCACCACGATTGAAACCTCGCTCGACAACCTGAACGCATCGCTGGCCAAGCTCGGCACCGCGTCCAGCTCGCTCGAGATCCACAAGGGTTTCGTCGGCAAGCTGTCTGACGCCCTGGAAAAGGGTATCGGCAACCTGGTCGATGCGGACCTGGCCAAAGAGAGTGCGCGTCTTCAGTCCCTGCAGGTCAAGCAACAGCTTGGCGTCCAGGCCCTGTCGATCGCCAACTCGGCACCCAGCACGATCCTGGGCTACTTCCGTTAATCACGGACTGGATGGCGGAGCCTCGCTCCGCCATCCGCCTCCGCGGTTGACGCGAACAACTAGTGAGGCGCTGATGCCTCCGCGTCAGCGAAAGTTCAAATGGCAGAAACGGGGTTCAATCCGAAATCTGTTCCAGTGGCGCCCATCACCGAGAACAGAAATGTAGCTGTAGACCGCCCACGCGATGCCGTGCGGCGGGTCGAGCCCGTTCTGGACAGCGATCGTACCGCGACCGACCGGAATGCGACTTCGGATCGTTCCGCCGACATCGAGCGCCTGGCGGCGGAGAGCCTGAGCAACTCGCGCCTGAAAATCCTTCAGGACAACGCCTCTGGCCAATACATCTATCTGATGATTGATCAGGATACCGGTGAGACTGTGCGACGCTGGCCGCCGGAAAAGCATGCTGACCTGATGGAATACCTGCGTACCCGCTCCGCCGGCATTGTTGACCAGCGCGCTTGAGCGCGTTCCGATCCAGCGACAGGTGGCACCACAACCCGGCAAAATTTGACCACCCGGGCATATGTGCCCCGGCAATCCCTGGTGGTCACATCCCCGCCGCGTGGCCTGGACCTTCCTTATCCAATTGAATTGTCGTGCTTTTTGACGGCGTGCCAAAACGGCACGCCTCTTGCGCATACCGGTTCGAACAGCCGCTGAATGGCGGCTACTGAGAACGCGGGAGAATGTCGCATGACCATGAGCGTCCACACCAATACCGGAGCAATGATCGCTCTTCAGAACCTGAACAAGACCAATGACGACATGCTGGGCGTTCAGAACCGGATCAATACCGGCCTGAAAATTGGCGGCGCGAAGGATAACGCTGCCATCTATGCCGTTGCCCAGGGCATGCGCGCAGACATTCGCGCACTGGAAGCCGTGCAGAGCGGTCTCGACCGGGCCTCGACAATTGGTGATGTCGCCCTGGCCGCTGGCGAGTCGATCTCTGATCTTCTTGTTCAGATGCGTGAGAAGGCGACGGCAGCGATGGACCCGTCGCTCGATACTTTCTCCCGCGCGGCCTACGACTCCGATTTCAAGGCTCTGCTCGATCAGATCAGCGGCATTCTCCAGAACGCGGAGTTTGATGGTGCCAACATTCTTGACGGTTCGATCTCGAGCGGCATCGAATTCCTGGCCGATGCCGATGCGGCACGGTCGGTGACGCTCAAGTCGCAGGACATGAGTATTGGCGGCACCATTCTGACGATTGCAGCGACGGCCAGCCTCGGTTCTGTGACCCTTGCGACCAATGCGGTAGCGGCTATCAAGACGTCGCTGGAGAACGTCAACCAGTCGCTTGCCAATCTCGGCTCCGACACCAAGAAGCTGGAAGCCCACTCCAATTTCGTTGGCAAGCTGATGGACTCGCTGACCCGCGGTGTCGGTGACCTCGTCGATGCCGACCTCGCGGTTGAAAGTGCAAAACTGCAGGCCCTGCAGGTCAAGCAGCAGCTGGGGGTCCAGGCCTTGTCGATCGCCAATGGCCAGCCTCAGATCATCCTCAACCTGTTCGGCGGTTAACCCGCTCACCCACCTCCACCACCACGGCGCGGCCTCCGGTTCTCCGGGGGCCGTTTCCGTTTGGGCGACTCAATCCATCATTTCCGCCATCATGGCGGTTGAGAGTTGCCTCGCCGGGGTCCGCAGGGAGTATTGCTCATGCCCAAAAGGTTTCTGCCCTATGGCCGCCAATCGATCGACGAAACCGATATCAAGGCTGTGGTTGACGTCCTGCGCAGCGATTGGCTGACCACAGGCCCCACAATCGATGCCCTGGAGGCCGAGTTCGCCGGCATAGTCGGCGCGGAGCATGCGGTCGCCTGCTCAAACGGGACCACGGCCCTTCATCTCGCCCTGGCGGCGGAAGGAGTTGGGCCCGGTGATACCTGTATCGTTCCGGCGATAACCTTCATGGCCACCGCCAATGCGGCGCTCTATTGCGGCGCCGATGTCGTGTTCGCCGATGTGGACCCTGACACCGGATTGATGACGCCGGACAGTCTCGCTGCGGCGCTGGAGCGCGCTGGCGGCAGGGCCCGCGCCGTCCTGCCTGTCCACCTGGCCGGGCAGTGCGAAGCCATGGACGACCTCGCCGCGATTGCCGGCAGGTCAGGCGCGGTAGTGGTCGAGGATGCCTGCCATGCAGTCGGCTCGCGCTGGAAAGGACAGCGTGTTGGCGGTTGTCTCCATTCACGTGCAGCCTGTTTCTCATTCCATCCGGTCAAGACCATCGCGGCCGGAGAGGGCGGCATGGTGACGACGAACGCCCCCGAATTGGCGCGCCGTCTGCGCCAGTTGCGCAGCCATGGCATCGAGCGGGACGCCGCGCGCCACCAGCGCCGGGACGATGAGCCCTGGTGGCACGAGATGCAGGTCCTCGGCTGGAACTACCGCCTCAGCGACATTCAGGCGGCCCTGGCCCTGTCGCAACTGCATCGGCTTGACAGTTTTGCGAGCCGGCGCACAGATCTGGCGCGGGCCTATGACGTGGCGTTGGCGGACGCTGGCATACCGGTCGCACCGCTCGCGCGGACCCCTGACTGTGAACCGTGCCTGCACCTCTACCCGGTCCGGATCGACTTCGACGGGATCGGGCAAAGCCGCGCCTCGGTGATGTCGGGCCTGGCCGAGCAGGGCGTCGGTAGCCAGGTGCATTACATTCCGGTCAATCAGCAGCCTTATTACATCGCCCGCTATGGTCGGCAGGTCCTGCCAGGTGCGCAGTCCTACTATCAGCGCACACTGTCGCTACCGCTCTATGTCGACATGCTCGATGAGGATCCGGCCCATGTGGTCGATGCCCTTGCGAGGGTCGTGAGCCGCTAGGCTGCTGCTGCCATGCCGATCAACTGGCGCAGTGCCGCATCGGTCAGCTGCTCGGGATTGGTATTGGACGCGTAATTGAAGCCGTCGGGAACGAGGTGGCCACCGCTGGCAAGGTACCGGGCCGTCACCTTGGCGCCATGGGCGGGCAGGATCGCAAACCGGTCGTCCAGCTCGATTGTGGTACGGGCATCGTCTTCCGGGATCATGATTTCGTGCAGTTTTTCGCCGGGACGGATGCCGATCACCTTGTGTGGCAGGTGCGGCGCCATGGTGCGGGCCAGATCGGCTGTACTCATCGAGGGGATCTTGGGGACGAAGATCTCGCCGCCATGGGCCATGGACAGGCTGGACAACACGAAATTGACGCCCTGCTCAAGCGTGATCCAGAACCGCGTCATGCGCGGGTCGGTGATCGGCAATTCCTTGGCGCCATTGTCGATCAGGCGGCGGAAATAGGGAATGACCGAACCGCGCGAGCCGACGACATTGCCGTATCGCACCACCGAGAAGACCGGACCGCCTTCACCGCCCATGTGCTGGGCGGCCGTGAATATTTTATCCGCCGCCAGTTTCGAGGCGCCGTAGAGATTGATCGGGTTGGCGGCCTTGTCGGTCGACAGGGCGCAGACATGTTTGACGCCGCGCTTGATGGCGGCGCGCACGACATTCTCGGCACCCATGACATTGGTCTTGATGCATTCGAACGGATTGTATTCGGCGATCGGGACATGCTTCAGCGCGGCTGCGTGAATGACGATGTCGACATCGCGCATCGCCTGGTCGAGCCTCGATTCATCGCGAACATCGCCGATGAAATAGCGCAGGAAGGGATAGTCGCTGGGCGAAAAATCCTGAGCCATTTCATACTGTTTCAGCTCATCGCGCGAGAAGATGATCAGCTTTTTCGGCTTGTACTCGGCGCAGATGGTCTCGGTCAGCTTGCGGCCGAACGAACCCGTCCCGCCGGTGACGAGAATGGTTTTGCCGTCGAGCGGCATGCGTGGGTCGAGGAAGGAGCGTTGGTTCATCATTTCCTCGAAAGACGCTTCGGGCACTGTCTTGTCTGACATGCGGGCCTCGCGATTCGTATCCAGTGTCCGACGCTGCGCTGCCAAGGTTAACGGTGCGTTAGGCATGTCCGTCAGCGCTGGATACTAGCAGATTCCCGCATCCGTGAGCAGGCCTGTCGTCTGTCGCTGCCGGTCGCGCTTTTGCGGACAATTTGAAGCTCCCGATTTACCTTGTCTCGCAACACTTTCTTCGTGTTTGAGGCCCAGAATGTAACGTCGAATGTAAAGGATACTCGCCGTGAGCGTTATCGGACTGGATGTCGGGCTTCTGACGGGGTGGTACAATTCACGTATCAGCGCCTCGCTGGCCTCGTCGACTTCATTGTCGACAGCGTCGTCTGCGCGCTCCCAGCAACCGACCGCCCCGGCGCCCTGGGAGATCGGCTCGCCGAACCTGATGACGTTGGAGGAGATGAGCCGCAAGGTTCTCGCCAACGGCATCTTCTTCAATGATCCTGACCGCGAATTCTCCGGCCTGGATGCGCCGGATGACCACAAGCAGCTTTTTTCCCTGCACCAGGGTCTTAAGCGCCTCGCTGCCCTGGCCGAGGAAGCGCAGGATAGAACGACCGCGGACAGCCGCCGTTCCTTCCTCGACAAGAGTTTCCAATCCGGTCTTGCACAACTGGACGGCTTTTTTGACGACATGGACCTGGAAGGCCTGACCCTGCTCAAGGGCGAGCAGCTGTCCAAGATCGAAAGCGAAGTCGCGATTGCGCGCGGCACGTCGCAATATACGACCGACACGATCCACACCGGTGATTTTGATGCCGAAGTCGCCAGCCTGACAGGCGATGTCCAGTTCTCGATTTCGGTGAAGAAAAGCGGCGTTACCCAGACCATCGACATCAATCTGGCCGACATGGGCGCGACAACGCGAAATCTCGACAACATTTCCGATCACATCAACACCCGGCTGGAAGCCGCTGGCGTGCTCTCGCGCTTCGAGCGCACCAAGATCGGCGAAGAAAATGATGTCGGTGTCGTTCCCGGTAATAACTACGGTTTCCAGATTTCCGGTGTCTCGACGGAAACCATTTCCTTCTCCGCTGCAGCCGCCGAGCCGGCGCTCTATTTTGCGGGCGTTTCGGGCATCAATGACAGTGCGGGTGGACAGGTCGTGAAACTGACCGACCTGGCCAGCGGAACACCCCAGACCGGTTACACCACCCGATTCAGCGCTGATCCGAGCACCTCTGAAGTCGCCGTCGTCGGCGGTGAAGAGGGCGAAACCCGTATCAAGCAGGAAGACAATCCGCTCGAAATCCACGCAACGACAGCGTCGGCTGACGGTGGCATTTTCGTTGTCGGTCATGCCTCGGCCTCGACCGATGGTCAGGTGCTCAAAGGTGAGCAGGACCTGATCCTGGCCAAGTATGACTCGACCGGCAATCGCGTCTGGAGCCGTGTGCTCGGCGCAGCCGAAAGTGCGCAGGGGTTGTCGATCGCGACCGATTCCAGCGGCAATGTAGTTGTCGCCGGCAAGGTCGAGGGCGGTCTCGGTGACACAACCAATGTTGGCGGCAGTGACAGCGTCGTGGTCAAATATTCTGCCAGCGGTGTGGAGCAATGGACCCAGCGCTTCGGCGGGACCAAGGATGATCAGGCGGCCACCGTTGCGATCGGGGATGACGGCACGGTTTATGTGGCCGGCAAGGCGGCAAGCGCGTTCGGCGGTGATGCCCATGAGGGCGGGAATTCGGACGGCTATATCCGCGCCATCGATACCAGCGGCACCACCTTGTGGACGCGCCGGGTCGGATCGGCCGGCGATGAGTCGGTGTCGGCAATTGCCATCGCCGATGACGGCAATCTGGTCGTGGCCAGCGAAGAGGATGGCCACGCCGTGCTGCGCAAGTTCGATGTCAGTGACGATACCTCTGCTGCGATCTGGGAGCAGGACCTTGGTGACCTCGATGATGGCCGTGTCGGTGGTCTCGCGATTGACGCCACCGGCATTTATCTTACCGGCGCGGCGGGCGACGCATTCGCACCGACGGCCCCGGTTTCCGCCCATGCGGGCGGTGTGCGCGACGCATTCGTGATGAAGCTGTCCGATGGCGGCGCGCCAACCACCGACTTCCTGACCTTTGTCGGTTCCGACAAGGATGACAGCGCTGCCGGCGTTCAGGTGCATGACGGCAAGATCTACATCGCCGGCAAGACGCTGGGCGGCATCAATGGCGATACGCTGAATGGCGAGCGTGATGCGTTCGCGGCCCAGCTTGATGCGTCGACCGGCGCGCTGGACTGGTCCACCCAGATTTCCGGTCGCGGTGGTCTGGCCGATGCCAAGGGCATCGCCCTGTCGACCACCGATGACAGCGTGCTCGACGCGCTTGGTCTGCCGACCGGCACGCTGACCTATTCCGACAGCCGCTTGGTCACGGACCGCAGCTCGGCCCGTGAGGACGACTTCTTTTATGTTTCGGTGAACGGCGACCGTCGCAAGAAAATCTCCATCGACGCCAATGACACGATGCGGTCGCTCAGCTTCAAGATCAACGCGAAACTGGTCCTGGACGGAACCGCTGATGTACGTCGTTCGAGCGAGGGTGACATGCTGCGTATCAAGGCGGCGGAAGGCTCCAAGATCGAGCTGTTCGCTGGCAGGGAAGGCCGCGACCTCCTGAAATCGCTGGGCATCTCGGCCGGCGCGATCGTCAATACGGGTTCGCTCCTGGATGATGATGACAAGACGACGGATGCACCGCCCCTGTTCGCGCTCGATCTGCCGACGGTGATGTCGCTGTCCGAAGAGGATACCGCGACAGAGGCAATGGAGGCGTTGCAGGACGCCCTGTCCAAGGTCCAGCGGGCCTACCGCGACCTGACCATGGATCCGGCGCTGAAGGAATTGCTGAACGGGCCGCAGGCCGGAAAGAAGGGCGGCACCGTGCCAGCCTACTACAATGCCCAGCTGGCCAATTACCAGGCAGGACTGGCCCGCTTGAACTCCGGCGGCGGCAGCCAGGCCGGACTCTTCCTCTAGTCAGTCTTTACAAACTGCATCACCAGCAAGCGCGGCACAGCTCTGGCGCCGACGGTGAGGGCGCTGTCGGCTGGCTCGCGCAGGTCGACCAGTCGCAGGCTGGCGTCGCGGGCGGCCGCACAGTAATCGGCGACGCCGTGATACCAGGCATCAACGCGCACCTCCTTGCCGTCAGCCTGCTCGAAACGGGCCTGGCTGCCCTGCAGTTGGCGGAAGGGGTGGAGCTCAGCGAGATACAGCAACCCGCCCGGCCGCAGGACACGGGCAGCCTCACTGACGACCGGCGCCAGTACTTCGATATGCTCGAGGACCAGATTGCCAATGACAAGGTCGACCGACCCGCTCTTGAGCGGCCAGGTCGAGGTCACATCATGTTCGAGGAATTGCACGCGAGCGCCGAGCTGTCTGCTTCGCGCCTGGTCGAGCATCCCCGGTGACAGGTCCATTGCCAGGACCTGGTCAGCGTGCCGGGCCAGAAAAGCGGTGTTTTTGCCAGTCCCGGCTCCGAACTCCACCACATTCTTGCCGGTCAGCTCGAGGTTCGCCTCCATGAGGCATCGCGCATCGAGGTCGCGGGTTTTGTTGTGATCGCTGTCATATCGCTCGGCCCACAGATCGTAGGCCTGTCTTACAGGTGTGTCGGAGGACTGGCTCATGGCAAAGGGCATGCCGCAGCCGGCCTGATCAGGCAAGTTCGCCGCCCGCTCACGGACAGTCTAGCGCGATCAGCTGGTCCAGGTCAGGCAGTGCGGTTGACCGCGATAGCGAAATTGCCGCCTCGCCCGGTCTGCTGCGACGCGCCGGGACCATAACCACCAGCGGTCGACCGTTGTCTCGCGGCCTCGTCGGCGATTGCCTTTACGACCCCTTCGGTGACGGTCTTCAGCGCGCCGACGATCCGGCCATTCTCTGCCAGTGACTCGTGAAAGCGGGTCGTTGCATCGCGCAAGGCTTGCTTGATCGGTGCCGGAGCGCCGGAAAAGCGCGCCGGCTCCTTGCGGGCACGGGCGACCTCGGCGCGATAGATGTTCGCCAGCTGGGATTTTTCGTCCTGCAGGCCCAGCGCGTCGTGCGGACGGCGGTCCTGGAACAGGCGGGTTTCCTCATTGATCAGGTCGGTCAGGCGACGGGTCAGCTTGAGCAGGCCCTCGGCGCGTTCAGCCGGATTGCCGGCAGCAAGTTCGGTCATGATTAGATCTCCCCGGTTTCCTGATAGCGCAGGATTTCTGATGTCAGGCGGTCGGCGAGGCCGAGTCCGCCGGACTGGGCCATCACCTTGGCGTATTCCTCGTGAAGCAGGCCGGTGAAGGCGCGCTCGCCCGAGCCGCCACCAAACGGGTTTTCCTCGCCGGTCTGGGCGAACATCTGCTCGATCATCTGCGACAGGAAGAAGCTCTCGAAGTCCTCGGCAATGGCGCGGGCTTCGGTCTCGTTGCGAGCTCCGCCGACATTGGGAGCACCCTGGGCGCGGCCGGCGCCGGTGGCATTGGCGAGTTGCAGTTCCAGCATGCCGTCCATGACTACAGCACCTCGATTTCGGCCTGCAGCGCACCAGCTGCCTTGATGGCCTGGAGGATGGTGATCATGTCGCGCGGGGTGACACCCATGGCGTTCAGCCCGTCGACCAGCTGGCTCAGCGATACGCTCTCCTCGAGAACGCCCAGCTGCATGTCGTCTTCCGTAACGGACACGTCGGTGCGCGGCAGGACAACGGTCTCACCTTCGGAGAAGGGAGCCGGCTGGCTCGCGATCGGGCTTTCCGTAACCGTGATGGTCAGATTGCCCTGGGCGATGGCGACGGTGGAGACGCGGACATTCTCGCCCATCACGATGGTGCCGGTATTTTCGTCGATGATGATGCGGGCCGGGATATCGGCCTCGACGCGAAGCTGTTCGACCTCGGACAGCAGGTCGATCATGTCGCCGTCGAAATGGCTCGGGCGCTGCAGTGTGACCGTGCTGGGATTGGTGGCCCGAGCCGAACCGGGGCCGACATAGGCATTGATGGCATCGGCCATGCGGCGGGCGGTGGTAAAGTCGGGATTGCGCAGCGACAGGCGCAGGCTGGCCCGGTTGGCAATCTCGGCCCAGGGGTCGATGCCGGATCCCTCGAACGGGTTTTCGACCAGGGCTCCGTTGGCGATGCGGCCTGAAGTCGGCACGCCGCGGGTGATGCTGGCGCCGTCACCGGCGGCTTCGAAACCACCGACGGCGAGCGAGCCCTGGGCAACGGCCCAGGCGCGGCTCTGGCTGTCAAACAGCGGGGTGGCGATCAGCACGCCGCCCTGCAGGCTGGAGGCGTCGCCAATGGCCGACACGGTCACATCGATCCGGCTTCCCTGCGAGGAGAAGGCCGGCAGCGAAGCCGTGACCATCACCGCAGCGACATTGCGCGTGTTCAGGTTGGCGTCGCGGGTGTTGACGTTGAAGTGTTCCAGCATCGCGTTCAGCGACTGGTTGGTGAAGGCAGAGTTGCGCAGGCTGTCACCGGACCCGTCCAGACCCACTACCAGGCCGTAACCGACCAGATGGTTGTCGCGGACATCCTCGACATCAACCATGTCCTTGATGCGGGAGGACGCCAGGGCGGGCGTCGCCAGGGACAAGGCGGCGAGAAGGGCGATGATCAGGCGCATTTTGCGGTCTCCGGAACAGGTTCGCCCACGACCTTGCCAGAGGCGTGCCAGAATTCCGGATTTGGTTAATAAAATAAAACGCTGAAAAACAATAAGTTGGCGAGTAGAGTGCTGATCGCAGGGGCGGAAAAACGCGCCGCCTGCAATAGCGCACCGGCAGATTTTGCCGATCCGGGCAATCGGGTTAAGTCTCTGTTAATCGCCCCGGCCGCATCCATTGGGCGTCATCACGAGGAAATGATTCCTGCCATGAAAGTCTCCGGACCCAGCTCAACCAGTTCCGTTTCTGCCGGCAAGCGCAAGACCACTTCGCGCACGTCCGGTGAAGCGTTCAAGCTGGATACGCCGGCCAAGGCCGGCGCCGGGATGACGGCAAGCGGTGTGTCCTCGGTCCAGTCGGTTGATGCCATCCTGGCGTTGCAGGGCGTTGAGGACTTCACCCATGCCCGCAAGCAGGCGACCGATCGCGCATTCGACATGCTGGACATGCTCGACGAGCTCAAGATTGCCTTGCTCGAGGGTGGCCTGCCACGGGCCAAGCTGATCGCGCTGATGGATCTTCTGCAGACCCGTCGGGACGCGACCAATGACGCCCGGCTGGAAGCGGCGCTCGACGAGGTCGAGACCCGGGCCGCGGTGGAGCTGGCCAAGTTCAGCTAGCTCGCGGATTTCGACACAAATCATTCAAGGTTTTTCGCTATTTGCTCTCTCTGACAGGTGTAGCAACAGCGTCTCCACATTGACTTGAGCGGCTCGGTGCATATTCTCCGCCCGCTTTCTGGGGGAGAGCGCTGTACCGCGTGGAGTTGAGTGGAAAGCGATGAGCGAAGCTGAACCGATCGAACTGCCCAAGGATTACTTCCCGTCGGAAGACGAGCCGTTCATGAATGACCGGCAGAAGGAATATTTCCGACGCAAGCTGATGGCCTGGAAGGATGACATCCTCCGGGAAAGCCGCTCGACGATCACGAATCTCCAGCAGGATATGGGGGCTCTGCCCGACCTGGCCGACCGTGCGTCGACCGAGACGGACCGCTCGCTGGAACTGCGGGCCCGTGATCGCCAGCGCAAGCTGATCTCCAAGATCGACAAGGCCTTGCGCCGACTGGAAGAGGACGAGTACGGCTATTGTGACGAGACCGGAGAGCCGATCTCGCTGGCCCGTCTCGACGCCCGCCCCGTCGCCACGCTGAGCCTCGAGGCGCAGGAGCGCCACGAGCGCAAGGAACGCGTCCACCGCGACAGCTGATAGCGCGTTCCAGGCCTTGCGCCGCACGCTCCTATTGTGAATTCCCGATAAAAAATGGGCCGTCGCGCGTGTTGCGCAACGGCCCAGTTGGTCCCGATGGTGGTGGGGATTCGTGGTCCTAGAACGGCATCAGGATGTCATAGAGTTCCTGGCCGTAGCGGGGGCGCTGGGCATCAGAGAGATGTCCGCGACCGCCGTAGGAAATGCGGGCTTCGGCGATTTGCGTGTGGGCGATCGTATTGTCAGACCCGATGTCCTGGGGACGTGCAATGCCGGTGATGAGAAGTTCGCGCACCTCATTGTTCACGCGGACTTCCTGACGGCCGGCGATCACCAGATTGCCATTCGGCAGGACCTGGGTGACGAGGGCCGCGACAGTCAGCGAGATGCTTTCGGTGCGGTTGACGGATCCCGATCCGGCCAGCGACGAGGTCGAGCCGAGGCTGGTCATCGAGGTCGGGTCGATATTGTCATTGAAGAAGCCGGTCAGGTCGGCGCCCAGGAAGCTGGTCAGGTCGCTGTCCTCGGCCGATGAACGGCTGCGGTTGGTGGTGTTGTTCAGCTGGGCGCTGTCGGAAATGGCAATGTTGACCGTGACGATGTCACCGACCTGGTCAGCCCGCGGATCACCGAAAAATGTCGGGGAATTGGCGGTCCACAGCGAGTTGTTGGCGGTCGAATTGGTCGCATAGCGCTGTTGCGGCATGCGCGGCATCGGCATGGGCAGTTGCGACGGACCGGTGCCGGCGAGTTCGGCCGGGTTCTGGATTGGCGTCATCGGCGGGGTCTGGCCGACATAGGAAAGACGGTCGGAGACTGCGCAGGCCTGCAGGGCGGCAGCGGCGACGATGAGGGCGGCGAGTTTGCGGATCATGGCGTGATCTCCTTGATCAGAAGCTGGCGGCCGGCGAGGTGCCGACGCGGGCACGACCGGGACCGTCGACGAGGGCCTCCACCGTGCGGTTTGACTGCAGGTTGACGAAGCGGGCAACTTCGCCGTCGGCGGCGTCTTCCATGGCGCGGGCGCGCACGGTCAGCTGGATGCCGGGAACTTCAAACATCAGGACGACCAGGTCACCGCGCTCGACCATCAGCGGGCGCTGAAGATCGTAGCCACGCAGCGGCTCGTTGGGGCGCAGGGCGCGGCGCGTTTCCATGCCGATCAGGGCTTCCGGGTCGAGAATGGCATCGGGACGCAGACGGTCCGAACGATGACTGATCCAGGTGATGTCCGAGGCCGTGATTTCCTGTCCGGATGCGACCGGGCGGGCCAGCACGGGCAGTTCGATCGTGGCGTAGGCCCGGCCTGTGACACGGACCGTCTGGGCGCCGTGATAGGGCGCGATTTCGGCAGCCAGCATGCCCGAGCGGCTGTCGAAGGAGAGATCATGGATCTCCGGACCACCAATGCTGTCGAGCGGGGCGTGCAGGGCCATCGCGGTGTTGGACAGCTGCACATCGTGAACCCGTCCTTCCGAGGCGAACAGCTCGCCTTCCAGCATGTCGGCCAGCGTGTCGGCCGAGACGACGCGGCTGGCGCGTTCGATCGACAGACGGCGCAGGCCGCCGGCATTGGCCCAGTCGAGATCATTCTCGAGCGCGATACGGCGGACATAATTGACGTCCAGCGCGGTGCGGCTGCCGGGCGCCGGGGCGCGGGCCAGCACGATATCGGCCTGTGCTCCGGTGATGTCGAACAAATCGCCCAGGGTAATCTGGGCGCTGTCGACGCGGATGGTTTCGCGCAACACGACGGCTTCGGCCGCCAGCGCTGAGGAGGTCGCAAACGGGGCCGTGGTGAGGCAGGCGAGTGCGATGAGACTTGTGCGGAACATCAATCTCTCCCGTTAGCGAAGGTTGGAGGAAGCGGCCATCATCTCGTCGGATGCGGTGATGACGCGGGCGTTCATTTCATAGGCGCGCTGGGCCTGGATCAGCGAGGTGATCTCGGACACCGAATTGACGTTCGAGGTCTCGACAAAGCCCTGGCGAACCGAACCGAAGCCCGGTGAGCCCGGCGTGCCGGTATTGGCTGCGCCGGACGCTGCGGTTTCCAGGAACAGATTGTTTCCGCGCGCTTCCAGGCCTGCCTCATTGAAGAAGGTCGCCAGCTCCAATTGGCCGAGTGTTTGCGGATCGGTCTGGCCGTCGATCAGGGCTTGCACTTGCCCTTGCTGATTGATCGAGATCTCGCGGACACCATTGGGAATGGCGATCCCCGGTGCGACGGTATAGCCGTCGGTCGTCACCAGTTCGCCTTCGGGGCTGGTCGAAAAATTGCCGGCGCGGGTATAGCCGTCCGACCCGTCCGGCATCTGCACCCGGAAATAGCCATGGCCGGAGATAGCCAGGTCCAACGGGTTGCCGGTGTTCGACAGGGCGCCCTGTTCGGTGATGCGATAGATCGAGGCGGTCTGGACACCCAGGCCGACCTGGACACCGGTCGGCACGATGGTGCCGGCGTCGGATGAGTCCATGCCCATCTGCTGGACATTCTGGTAGAGGAGGTCCTGAAACTCGGCCCGCTGGCGCTTGAACCCGGTGGTGTTCATGTTGGCCAGGTTGTTCGAGATCACTTCGACATTCAGCTGTTGGGCCTGCATGCCGGTGGCGGCGGTGGTGAGAGCACGCATATTCGTTCTCCTCCGATCAGATCCGGCCAAGGCGCTCGATGGCGCGCTTGCTCAGATCTTCTGCTTGTTCAAGGAATTTCGAGACCGACTGATAGCTGCGCATGACAGACATCATGTCGGTGAGTTCGAGGATCGACTGGACGTTGGACTGCTCGACGAAGCCCTGGCTCACCGTCGGGTCGATCATCGCCAGCGGCTCGTTGGCCGGGTCTTCGATCGGCGGGATGGTGTAGCGGCCATTGCCCTGCTTGGACATTTCCGAGCGGTTGGCGATCTCGAACACGCCGATCCGGCCGATCTGCTGGTCGTTCTGCATGATCATGCCGCCATCGACGATCTGGACGCTGCCGGCCGAGGCGTCGATCAGGATCGGGCCGCGGGTATCGGCGTCCAGCACCGGGGCACCGTCGGAGGCGACCAGCTGGCCGGCACCATCAAGGCGGAAGCGTCCGTCGCGGGTGAATTGTTCTTCGCCATTCGACTCAACCGCGAAGAAGCCTTCGCCATCAATGGCGAGATCGAATTCGCGACCGGTGAAGGCCAATTCCCCCTGGCGGAAATCGCGGGCCATGCCCCATGTATTGACGAACTGGACGTCGCTCGGTCCGTCATCATGTGTCGCGGTCGGGGCGGCGCGGTTTTCCAGCAGCAGGGATTCGACCTTGAATCCGGCCGTGTTGGCGTTGGCGATATTGTTGGCCACGACATCCATAGACCGGCGAAGGGTCATCTGGCGCGAGAGGCCGATCATCATTGCGTTGTCCATCGGGCGGTTCCTTTCTGGAGCCTGGGGTCCGCCGTCGTCATTGCGCGGCAGTTGCCAGTGCTGCTGCACGCGGCGTGCCAAGGTTAATTTTCATGGAAAACAAGAGGTTGACGGGGAGGGGGCGAAAAGCCCGGCAAGCCTTTCCGGCAAAGACCGTCACAGCGGGGGGAAGAAGTTGCCGGGTCGCCGCCAATCACTACGAAACGTTAACCGCGCTGGCCGTTAATGGGATCAGATGATTCCCCCGACTGGGAGCCTGGTCATGGCTGACGACAACGAAGAGATTGAAGACGACGCCGAAGGCGAAGAGACGCCGAAGAAGAACCCATTGAAATTGGTGCTCTTTATCGGTCTTCCCGTTCTGATCCTGCTGCTCGCGGGTGTCGGTGGATTCATGATGTTCGCCGGTGGCGGCGATGATGAAGAACAACATGCCGACGCTGGTCATGGTGAGGATGCGGACGGCCATGGCGGCGCCGACAGCCACGCCACTGACGAGGTATATTATTATGACCTGCGCGAGGGCGACGGCACCGAAGAGACGATCACCACCAATATCCGCTCGGCGACCGGGCGGCCGGTCATCGTGCAATTGAAGATCACGTTTGAATCCAGCCGCGACGATCTCGGTCCGATCCTGGAAGAGCATGTCGATCCGATCATGGACCAGTTCATCATGTTTCTGCGCGAGTTGCGCGAGGACGACCTTTACGGCTCTGCCGGCATGCACCGCGTGAAGCTGGAGCTGCTGCGCCGGGTCAACCTGGCCATCGAGCCCGCGCAGATCGACGCGGTCTGGATCCAGGAATTCATGATTGTCGACTAGGCCCAAGGCGACCAACGGAAAGCACACGCATGTCTGACGATATGGACCAAGATGCACTGGCGGCCGAATGGGAGGCCATGGCCGAGGACGGAGACGACCTCGACCTGGCATCCGAATGGGAGGCCATGGTCGGTGCCGAGGATGACGAGCAGGAGCTGCCGACCGTCGGCGGCGGTGCCGAGCGTATCCTCAACCAGGACGAAATCGACAGCCTGCTTGGCTTCTCGCTCTCTGATGACGACGCTGCGGACAAGTCCGGTATCCGCGCGATCATCAACTCCGCCCTGGTCTCTTACGAACGCCTGCCGATGCTGGAGATTGTCTTCGACCGCCTCGTGCGGCTGATGACGACGTCTCTGCGCAATTTCACCTCGGACAATGTCGAGGTCTCGCTCGACAATATCTCCTCGATCCGTTTCGGCGACTATCTCAACTCGATCCCGCTGCCGGCCATCCTAGCGGTGTTCCGGGCCCAGCAGCTGGACAATTACGGCCTGCTGACCGTCGACTCCAACCTGATCTACTCGATTGTGGACGTTTTGCTCGGCGGTCGCCGCGGCACATCGGCCATGCGGATCGAAGGCCGTCCCTACACCACGATCGAACGGATGCTCGTTCAGCGCATGATCGAAGTCGTTCTGGGAGATGCCAAGCAGGCGTTTGCGCCGCTGACCGATGTCGAGTTTGACCTCGAGCGTGTCGAGACCAATCCGCGCTTTGCCGCCATCGCCCGACCGGCCAATGCGGCCATTCTGGTCAAGCTGCGGATCGACATGGAAGACCGCGGCGGTCGAATCGAGCTTCTTCTTCCCTATGCGACTCTGGAGCCGATCCGGAAAATGCTGCTCCAGCAGTTCATGGGGGAAAAGTTCGGACGTGATAATATCTGGGAAGGCCACCTGGCGACCGAACTCTGGTCGACCAAGATGGAGGTCCAGGCCGTGCTCGACGAGCAGCGCGTGTCCCTGGGCACCGTGGCCAATCTGAAAGTGGGTGACACGCTCTATCTCGACGCGTCGCCGAGCAGTGATGTCGAGCTGCGCTGCGGTCAGGTCCCCCTGACCCGCGGCCGCATGGGTCGCATCGGACACAATGTTGCCCTGCGCCTGAGCGGACCGCTCTCGCCGGGCGCCAAAAAAGCCATGATGAGGTTTGCATGACACTCGCCGCCCTGATTTTCGAAGGCCTCGTGGCCGCGCTCCTGGTCGTGGCTGTCGTCATGTGTTGGCGCGTGGATCGCCGTCTCAGCGCCCTGAAGAAGGGCCAGGACGGGGTGCGCGAGTCGGTGATCGCCCTCAATGAGGCGACCGATCGTGCCCGCGCCAGCCTTGGCGCACTGGAACGTGCTACAGCACAGTCCGTCGACGTGCTGGAAAAGCGTGTCAGTGAAGCGCGGACCCTTGCCGATGAACTCCACCTGGTGACCGGCAATGTCGACCGCAAGGCCGACAGCCTGGCCCAGCGCCGGGCTCCGCGTCGCCGCGCTGCCGACATTTTTCCGGACGGAGCCGGCTCCCGCGTCATCAATGACCTCAAGGATGTGAGATAGTCTCATGCGCGAACCCCTTCGCTTCCTCACCGTGCTTGCCGTCCTGATGGGCGGCCTGCTGGGTCTCAAGACACTGTCGATCGCCAATGGTGCGGCTGACTGGTGGGAAGCCCAGGGCAGTGCCATGGCCGCCGAAGTCTCAGAGCAGGCCCAGGACGAAAATCAAGCCGGAGAAGGCGAAGATGCGCCCATCATGCCGGCCGATCACGCTGCGCCCATACCGTCCGGGGACGAGCCGAGTGCGTCGGACGTATCCGCTGCCTTTGCCGAGCGGATCGCGAGTGGTGTCCGGACAGCCGAGGAAGAACGCGTCATCTACCGTTTGCGGGAGCGTAGCGCCGAGCTCGACAGTCGCGAGCGCGAGCTGGAGACACGCGAAGCCCTGATGCTGGCGATGGAACAGCGGGTGGACACCAAGATTACCGAGCTGAATGCCCTGCGGACCCAGATCGAAAGCCTGTCCGGCGAATTGTCGGACCGCGAAGATGAAGACATGCAGGTGATTGTGTCCTGGTATTCCGCCATGGACCCCCGCGATTCCTCCGAGCGCATCGCGACCCTGGACATGGATACCCAGCTGCAGATCGCCTCACGCATGTCGCAACGCGTGTTCGGGTCAATCCTGGCCGAGATGAATACCGGTGCCGCCGCGGCGCTGACCGAGCGCATGGCACGCCGGTCGGACCTGCCGGAAACCGTCGCCGAGCTGGAGGCGCGGATTGCCGAGGGCGACTAGACATACGGCCGGCCTTGCCGGATGCGTCCTGCCGCTGTTGCTGGCGTCAACAGCCCTGGCCCAGTCGCCAGCCACGCTCAGTGTCGAGCGTGGCGATAATTCCCTGCGCCTGCTGATCGATTATGACGATGCGGTGGCCGACAGGCAACCGACGGCCGATGTGACCGTCGAGCATACAGTCCTGATCGCCCGTCTGAGCGAACCGCTGGACGCCGATGTGTCTTCACTGGTTGGTGAGCTGCAAGGGCTTGCCGCACGAGCCCGGCTGGATGCTGATGGTTCGACGCTCCGTATCGCCCTCAACCAGACTGTCGAGGCTTATGCCTCGGCGAGTTACGACCAGGTCGCGATCGATTTTGTCCCGGTGGGTGGAGCCCGACCGGACGACATTGTCTCACCCCGTGAGGCGCGTGAGATCGAGGCCGCGCGCCTGGCCGCTGAACAGGCCGCACTGCCGCCGCCTGCACCGCCGCCTGCTGAGGCGCTGCCGGTGCAATACCGGGTCGGCCAAGCCACTGAATACACACGGATTGAATTGCTTTGGCCGCGAGAGGTCGAGGTTTCGGTCAGTCAGTCCGGAGATGTCGCGGAAGTGCGGTTTGACGCGCCGGCGGATGTTGATCTGAGCCGTCTGGCCGGATCTCCGCCGCGGTTCCTCAACGGTCTGACGGCGACACGCGACGGTGATGAATTTGTCCTGACGCTCGATGTCGAGCCCGGCGTCCAGGTGCGGGCCTGGGGCGAGGGCGGGCGTGTCGCGATTGATCTGCCTGACCCGGCCTTTGCCGATGCCGAGACCCTGCTGGCGCAAATCGAGGCGGCCACCGGCGCTGAAATCGAACCGGATGATATTGCCGGCGACGCGGATTCGCAGGCGGAGGCCGAGCCGGTCCCTGTTCCACGTCCGCGACGTCCTGCCACGCGTCCAGCCGAAGAGCCTGCGCCGGTTGCTGCCGAAACGCCGCCGCCTGCTGCTGCCTTGGCCGACAACGGTCCAACGGATTTGTCAGCTTCGCGGCCCGGCGCCAACCCGGTCCCGGCCGACGGCGTTGTTCGCGCCGAAGTCTCTGATTTCAACGGCGATCTGAGGATCGACTTCAACTGGCAGGCGCCACTCGGCATGGCGGTTTTCCGTCGGGGTGAGGCGATCTGGGTGGTTTTCGATGCGGCTGCCGACCTCGACCTCGGCGAGCTCGATGGCGCCAGCCGGCGCCACGTTCGCAACTTCACCGGCGTCAATGGCGAGACCTATGCGGCTGCACGCCTGATCGTGCCGGCCACTTCGCAGGCGGAAGCCCGCCTGGACGGGAATCGCTGGACCGTGGTCCTGTCCGAGCGGATTGATGCTCCTCCGCGTCCGATCACCGTGCGCCGGGATGCCCGTCGGGGTCGACCCGGTCGCATATTGATGGATATGGCCAGCGCCCACGCCATCCGCTGGATTGACGACCCGGTGGTCGGTGACACGGTTGGCGTGATTACCGCCTTGGGTCCGATCCAGGGACTCGCTGCGCGCAGCGAATTCGTTGGTGGAGCCTTGTTGCCCAGCGCCCAGGGCGGCGCCGTGCAGGCTGTTGCCGAAGACATCGAGATTACCTTGATCGGCGCTGGCGCGGCGATCAGCCGTCCCAGCGGGCTGGACCTGACACCGGCCGCCACCGCCGGCCGCGCTGACGTGGAAAGCTCTGTCCTGGCCAATATTTCCTCGCCGGCCCTGATGTATTTCGACGCCTGGCGCGGTGCCGGTCGATACATGGATGAATGGAATGCTCGACTGCGCCGGACCGCGCTGGAAGATGGTACGGACGGGCAGATAGCGCTTGCGCGTTTCCTGCTGGCCCGCGACCTGGCGCCGGAGGCCTTGGGCATGGTCGAACTGGCCGTCGCCGCCGAGCCGCAATTGGTCGATGACCCGCACGTTCGGTCGCTCCGAGCTGTTGCCAGCTACATGTTGCATCGCCCGGAAGACGCAACGGCCTACTTGTCGCATGCGTCCCTGGCGCAGGATCCCGCAGCCGACCTCTGGCGAGCCATGATTGCTGTCGAAGAGGAGCGGTGGCAGGACGCCCGCCGCCGGTTCAATACCGGCGAAGCGACCGTCTATCACTATCCGCCGGAATGGCAGGCGCGATTCAATGCCGCCCATGCCCGTGCCGCTCTCGAACTGGGCGACACCGCTGCGGCCCAGGATTATCTCTATGCTGTCGAGGCCGGTGATCCGGACTGGCAGACGCGTCTGGACGCCCGCTTCGTCGCGGCCCGACTGGCAGAGGCCGGCGGTAACCGCACCGAAGCGATCCGCCGCTTCGAGGAGTTGTCGGAGTCCGGTCATCCGGAGTCGGAAGCTCGGGCCCTGTACGACCTCAACCGGCTGCAGCTGGAGGAAGGCCTGATCAGCCGCAGCGAAGCCATCGAGAACCTGGAGAACCTTCGCTTTCGCTGGCGTGGGGACACGATCGAGCTGGAAACGGTCCGCACCCTTGGCGAACTCTATGTCCAGGCCGGGGACTTTGCCGGCGGGCTGGAAACCATGGCCACGGCCCAGGCGCGCTTCCCGGAATCGGAAGCTGGACGCCGTATCGGCGAGGACATGGTGTCGATCTTCCGCCGCTTGTTCCTGGATGGCGAAGCTGATCGCATGGACCCGGTCGAGGCCGTCGCGATCTTCTACCAGTATCAACACCTGGCCCCGATCGGCGCCGATGGCGACCGCATGATCCGGCGCCTGGCCGACCGCCTGATCGCCTTCGACCTGCTCGATCCGGCCGCCGAGCTGTTGCAGCACCAGGTCGATTATCGACTGCGCGAACCGCTGGCCCGGGCGCGGGTCGCAACGGATCTGGCCATCGTCTACCTGATGGACCGACGCTATGAGGATGCCCTCAACACGATCCGGCGATCGCGCATAGCCGGCCTCCCGGAAGAGCTGGTCGATGAACGCTATCTGCTTGAAGCGCGGGCCCTGTCCGAGCTGGGTCGATCGGATCAGGCCCTCGAGCTGATCGCCTCCGACCAGTCCGAGGCCGCCAGCCGCCTGCGCGCTGATGTCGCCTGGACCCAGCGCGACTGGCGCAATGCCGGCCGTCGCCTCGAAGGCATTCTGGGCAATCGGTATTCGGATCCGGCACCGCTGGAACCGACCGAGGAAGACGACCTCCTGCGCGCCGCCATCGCCTACAGCCTGTCACGGGACACGGCGGGCGCGGTGCGCCTGGGTGAGCGCTATGGCGAGGCGATGACCCTGACAGACCAGGCTGCCGCGTTCAGCCTGCTGACCGACGATGGCGCGACCCCGGGTAATGTCCGCTTCTCCGACATGGCCTCCCGTATCGCCAGCATCGATACGCTGGATGCCTTCATGGAGCCCTTCCGGGCGCGCTTCGTGAACGGCGGTGGGCCGAGCTAGCGGTCGCTGTTCTTCCGCCAGAAATGCGCACGGCTTTTCGTCTTCGCACGCTCTCGCGCCGAAGGATGGGAGGGAACGGGATGTCATTGGACATCGGGTTGAATTGAATAACGTGACATCGTCGACATCCCGTTCGCGGAGATTTCCCGGGCTGTCTCCACCCCGTTTCCAATGCGTCAGGTAGATGGGGTCGGTCGATTAGTGCCCCGCGACCTGGTCGCACGCCCTGCCGGAGCTTTTGGTTGTCACTTCCAAAGCGCGGACAGGCTCCGCTCGTTTCCGGGCACAAGTGACTGAGCTCGCGCCTCCCGTCCCGAAAACCGAAGGCATTATGGGGTGGGCGGCGAGGGGGGAGGATAAGTTCGTCTCTATCCCCGCCTCACACACCGTCATCCCGATGACGATCGGGACCCAGTCTGCGCCGCGAAGGCGTTGACAGGTTTTGTGAAACCGGTCCTGCGAATCTGGGTCCTGACTTTCGTCAGGATGACGTTTTGGGTGGGTTATGCGGGGGATAAAGGGGGGAGACAGAAAGGGGACAGGTATATTTAACGCGTCCATTCTTGGGCCGCTCGGCCGACGAGCCCGCGCGTTAAATACACCTGTCCCCGTTATTCAACTCAACGTCCCGAAACTCTGGACCAGTGATCCCACCACCAGTCGCCAGCCATCGACCAGCACGAAGAAGATCAGCTTGAACGGTAGCGAGATGACGATCGGGGGCAGCATCATCATGCCCATCGACATCAGGATCGAGGCGACGACGAGGTCGATGATCAGGAAGGGAATGAACAGCAGGAAGCCGATCTCGAAGGCGCGGCGCAGCTCGGAGATCATGAAGGCCGGGGCGACGATCCAGAACGAGGTCGCTTCCGGCGATTCCGGGACGGCCTCCTGGGACATGTCGATGAACAGGGCGAGATCGTCCTCGCGGACATGGCTGAGCATGAAGGTCTTGAGCGGCGCGGTCGACAGGTCGAAGGCCTCGGTCAGCTCGATCTCTTCGTTCAGAAGGGGCTGGATGCCCTCGTCATAGGACTGGGTGAAAACCGGCGCCATGATGAAGCCGGTCATGAAGATGGCCAGCGAGACCAGGACGGCATTCGGCGGGCTTTGCTGCAGGCCCAGACCGGTTCGCAACAGGGACAGCACCACGATGATGCGCACGAAGCTGGTGGTCATGATGATGATCGACGGGGCCAGCGACAGCACGGTCAACAGCGCCATAAGCTGCAAGACCCGCTCGGTCAGCGCGCCTTCCTGGCCGGCATCGATGGTCACGGTCTGGGCGTCGGCCTGAAAGCCGATCAGGGTGATCACGCCCAGCAGGAACAGCGAAAAACAGAACCAGAAACCTTTGCGGGCACTCATGCCGAGCTCTCCATCGCGTCTCGCAAGTCCGCAGCACTGACCGGCTTGGCCGCGCCGGTCGACAGAATGGTCTCCCGTTCCGCTCCCAACAGCACCACATGTTCCTCGCCGTCGGCCTGCAGGATCACCACCCGCCGGCGCGGGTCAATGACCAGTGTTTCGCGGAGTTTGAGTCGGCGATCGGTTCCGCCCAGCTGGCGCAATCCGGTCATTTGCTGCAGCAGCCAGCCCTTCTGGACGGCATAGCCAAACAGCCCCAGTCCGCCCAGCAGGACGACGAGGATGGAGATGGCGAACAAGTAGCTGGTCCAGCTGACGATATCGGACATCGAGCCTTGGCCTCATAAACAATAACCACTGTCTGGGGTGATGCGGTTAAGTCGGCGTTAACCGTGCGGGACCACCTTCGTTCATAACTGAGAAAGGGGATTCGCGCATGCGGCCCGACGACGTGCCGGTCCTGGCACTGCTTCGACAATCGATGAGCTTCCACTCTGATCGCCAGCAGGTGATCGCGGAGAACATCGCCAATGCGAACACGCCGGGTTACACGCCGCGGGATATCGACGAATCCGAGTTCCACGCCGCGCTTCGCGCCCAGATGGGTGGCAATTCGGGCGGCGCCGGCGGCAGCAATCGTGGCGCGCTGAATCTGACGACAACCGCCGCCGGGCATATTCCGGCATCCAGCTCGGGTGGCGGATCGTCATCGAGCTGGGAGGCGAGCGAGCGTCCTGACTCGGAAACAACGGTGAACGGCAATTCGGTCGTCATCGAGGAACAGATGGTGCGGGCCCAGGAAAACCGGATGCGCTATGAGAGCGCCCTGACCCTGTACCAGAAAAGCATCGGCCTGCTGCGCACGGCGATCCGTGCGCCGGGTCGATAGGGAGTGATCGATGGGTAACGCTTCAGATACGATGCAGATCTCGGCTTTCGGCATGCGGGCACAAGCCGCACGGATGCGGATCATCTCCGAGAATATTGCCAATGCCGATTCCACCGCACGCGAGCCGGGCGGCGACCCTTATCGGCGTCAGGTCCCGGTGTTCGAGGCCGAGCTTGATCGCGCCACCGGGCTGAATGCCGTCCGCATGACCGATGTCGCGCACGACCAGAGCGAGTTCACGCTCGAATATGATCCCGGCCATCCGGCCGCCAATGCCGAGGGCTATGTCCAGTATTCCAACGTGCAGACGCTGGTGGAAATGATGGACATGCGCGAAGCGATGCGTTCCTACGAAGCCAATCTCAACATGATCGAGAATGCCCGCCGCATGCAGGAGCGGGCTCTGGATCTGCTGCGTCGCTAGAATAGCCGACGCGAGCCCTAGAAACAGGATGAAGGACGACGTCCATGGCCGCTGATCTCTCTGCCGTACAGGCCTACCAGGCCGCTATCCGCACGGCCCAGCAATCCTCGCTCGGGTCGAGCCAGGACAGCGCAGCCGCCAGTGGCGGTCTCGATTTCGGCTCGCTGCTGGGCAATGCCATCGCCGACACCAGCCAGACGCTGGCCCATTCCGAGCAGATGACGGCAGCCGGCGCGGCCGGCGAAGCCGAGTTGATCGATGTGGTGACCGCTGTCTCGGCCGCCGAGATCTCGCTGGAAACCGTCGTCGCCGTTCGTGATGAGGTGGTGAAGGCCTATCAGGAAATCCTGCGCATGCCGATCTGATCCCTGTGATCATCCATCAATGCAAAAGCCCCGGCCGAGACCGGGGCTTTTTCATGTCTGGTTGTCAATCGACCGATGTATGAGCGTTAGTTCTGCTCGCTTTCGACCCACGCATTGACGCGCTCTTCCAGCACCGAGAGCGGCATGGCGCCCTGGGTCAGCACGACATCATGGAAGTCGCGGATGTCATAGCTTTCACCCAGCTCCTCTTCGGCAATGCCGCGCAGGCGCAGGATTTCCAGCATGCCGATCTTGTAGGCGGTCGCCTGGCCCGGATAGACGATATAGCGGTCGATCGCGGCGATATTGTCGCCGAGCGGGTTCGGCGTGTTTTCGCTGAGATAGTCGATCGCTTCCTGGCGCGTCCACTGGTGATAGTGCAGGCCGGTATCGACCACGAGGCGGCAGGCCCGCCACAGCTCCATCGCCAGACGACCGAAGTCGGAATAGGGGTCTGAATAGAAGCCGAATTCCTTGGGCAGGAATTCGGTGTAGAGACCCCAGCCTTCGGTATAGGCGGTGTAGCCACCAAAGCGACGGAAGGCGGGAATGCCCTCCAGCTCCTGCATGATCGCCAGCTGCATGTGGTGACCCGGGCTGCCCTCGTGATAGGCCAGCGCTTCCATCTGGTAGGTCGGCATCAGCGACATATCGCGCAGGTTGGCATAGTAGACGCCGGGACGGGAGCCGTTCGGGGCGGGGCGCTGGTAGAAGGCCTTGCCGGCAGCGTCCTCGCGGAAGACCTCAACCCGGCGAACCTCGAGCTCGGCGCGGGGGAAGGTGTTGAACATTTGCGGCAGGGTCTCGGTCATCGTGTCGATGAGGGAGGTCGCCTCGGCCAGGTATTCGGCCCGGCCCTCATCGGTATTGGGGTAGTAGAACTGCTCGTCGGTGCGCATGAATTCGAAGAATTCCTGCAGCGCCCCCTCATAGCCGACCTGCTCCATGATGCGGCGCATTTCATCGTGGATGCGCGCGACTTCCGAGACGCCGAGCTGGTGGATCTCTTCGGCCGACAAATCCATCGTCGTATAGCCGTTGAGCAGGAAGTTGTAGAACTCACCGCCATCGGGGTGTTTCCATACGCCGTCATCCTCGGTGGCGACTTCCGCCTGTTCCTCGAACAGGGCGATGACGCGTTCATAGGCCGGGGCGACCGCTTCGGTGAGAGCCGTTGTCGCTTCGGTGATCAGGCGGGCCTTGTCGGCATCGTCGATGTCCAGCGCTTCGACCTTGCCAGTGAAATCGGCGAGGAGCGGGCTGGCTTCACCATCATCAAACGGTGCGCCGGAGATGATGTTGCGGGCCGTGGCGATCATCGGCTCGTAGGTCCATAGCGGGGTCAGGACGCCCAGTTCGGCAGAGCGGCGCGAATTGGCGATGTTCTGGTCCAGATAGGTCGGCAGATTGCGCAGGCGGCCGATATAGGCTTCAGCGTCCTCGGCCGTATCGACCCGGTGATTGTTGATCAGGAATGAGGCCGCATTCATGTGCGGGCCCGAACGCGGCGTGAAGGTGTAGCCGTGATCATTCCAGCGCTGGGCTTCCCGGGCGCGCTCGGCATTGTATTCGAACAGGCGCCAGGACAGTTGGGCACTGTCGTCGAGGGCATCGAAATCGAAGCTGGCCTGCATGTGCGCCAGATCGGCCTGACCGAGCTCAAAGCCTTCCTGGGCATACTCGGGAGACGCATCCGACCACTGGTCGTAATTGGTCTTCATGCCCAGATAGGTCTGGGTCATCGGTGAGCGCGCCACATTGCGGTCGAAGACCTCCTGGAACCAGGCATTGAGGCGATCGGATTCCGTCTCCTCCACGCTGGCGGTTTCGACCTGATCCGTGGTTTCCGTTGCGACCGTTTCGGCCGGCATCGTCTCGGAGGCGGCCGTGGTGTCCTCGGCGGCATTGCAGGCGGTGAGGAGGGCGAGTGCCGAAACGCCGACAGTCCAGTGTGAAATACGCATTATCTTACCCCTTCAGGTGCATCATTCGGACGCTTCGGTCCGCTTTTCGTCGACATAATCATTGATCAGGGCCGTCAGCACCGCCAAGGGCAGAGAGCCATTGGTGAGCACGACATCGTGGAATTCGCCATAATCGAAGGCGTCTCCCAGCTCGGCCTGCGCGAAGTCGCGCAATTGCCGGATCCGCATCTGCCCGGTTTTGTAGGACGTCGCCTGGCCCGGCCAGACGATATAGCGCTCGACCTCGCGGGTGATCTCCTCCTCGGTGAAGGAGGTGTTGGTGCGCAGATAGTCGATGGCGTCTTCGCGTGACCATTGCAGGGAATGGATGCCGGTATCAACGACCAGGCGTCCGGCCCGCCACAGCTCATAGGCGAGGCGGCCGAAATCCTGATAGGGGTCGTCGAACAGGCCCATGTCCTTGCCGAGGCTTTCGGCATACAGCGCCCAGCCCTCGCCAAAGGCCGACAGGTAGAGGAAGCGCTGGAACATCGGCGTGCCTTCCTGCTCCTGCGCGAGCGTGAGCTGGAAATGGTGACCCGGAATGCCCTCGTGATAGGCCAGCGTTTCCATCTGGTAGGTCGGCAGGTTCCGCATGTTCAGCGTGTTGGCGTAGTAGATTCCCGGACGGGAACCATCGAGCGAACCGGTATTGTAGAAGGCGGTCGGTGAGCCGGCGGCGCGATAGGCCTCGACTTCACGCACCACCATCTCGCCCTGCGGCACGGTGTCGAAATAGTCGGGAATGACGCCGCGAACGCGGTCGAACACGTCCGAGACTTCGGCGATATAGCGCGCGCGGCCATCATCGGTGGACGGGTAGTAGAATTGCTCGTCGGTGCGCATGAACTCGAAGAAGTCCTGGAGGCTGCCTTCAAAACCGACCTGCTCCATGATGCCGCGCATCTCGCCATGGATGCGCTCGATCTCGGCCAGGCCGGTATCGTGCACCTCCTGCGGCGACAGGTCCGGCAGGGTGGTGAAGGCGGCCAGCTGGCTTTGGTAATAGGCCTCACCGTTCGGCAATTTCCAGGCGCCGTCGCGCTCGTCGGTCATCGCTTCATGCCGTTCGAACATCGCGATCAACCGGTCGTAGCCGGGGCCCACGACGTCCGTCAGCGCGGCGGTGCCGCGGGCGATCAGGTCTGCCTTGGCGTCGTCGTCAATGTCGAGAGCCTCGACCTTGGCCGTGAAGTCGGCGAGCAGGGGCGAGACCGCATCGCTATCGTCGAACGGAGCGCCGGTAACAACCGCGCCGGTATTGCCGATCAGGTATTGAAAGGCGAAGCGGGGCGGGATGACGCCGGCTTCGGCACGGGCATCGGCGCGGGCGATCAGCGTGTCGAGGACCGGCCCGATGCCGTTGAGCCGCGAGATATAGGCTTCGGCATGGTCGACATTCTCGACCCGGTGCTGGCCGATCAGGGTCGACGGCAGGCCGGTGTGCGGACCGAACATCTGCGTGAAGACGTAGGTCTGATCACGGAACTCGAACTGGCGGATGCCGGTTTCCTGCAGGTATTCGAACACCCGCCAGGACACGCTGGCATCGCGATCGAGCGCGTCGAAATCGAAATTCTCGCGCATGTAGGCGAGGCGATCGACGCGGCGCTGCTGGGCGGCCTCGGCGGCGGCGTCGCTGACATCGTCCCAGCGTCCATAGGCGTCCAGGTCGTCGATGCGGCCCAGGCCCGTCTGTTGCTGCGGTGAGCGCGCGAGATCGGCCTCGAAGAGTTCCGAATACCACGCGTAGAGGCGCTGGCTTTCTGTCTGCTCGACCGGTGGTGTCGCGGCCTCTGTTTCGACGACCGGGCTTGTATCGGTGGCCGGCGCGGCGGCTTGCGGCGAGCAGGCAGCGGCAATGGCCAGAACCGAGGCGGCAGCGAGCCAGTTTTGAAGGCGTGTCATGAGTTCTCCCCCGGCAGGCCCTGTCTCTCCCGGAACAGGGCGGGCCGCTCAAACGATCCGGGCGGCAGAATAACCTGCCGCCCGGTCGGACTGTCAAACGATGGTCGCGGTCTCGCCCGATTGGCGGACCGGACTATTCGGCCAGTTTGCGGGCGATCCAGTCATCGACCAGCTCTTCCAGCAAGGTCAGCGGGATCGAACCATTGGTCAGCACGATGTCATGGAATTCGCCATAGCTGAAATCATCGCCCAGCTGATCCATGGCGCGCTGGCGCAGGTCGAGAATGGTCAGCATGCCGACCTTGTAGGACACCGCCTGACCGGGCCAGACCATGTAGCGACGGACCTCGTTGACGATGTCGCCTTCCGGCATCGGCGTGGTGGCGAGCATGTAGTCGACCGCCTCCTGTTCGCTCCATTGCAGGTGATGGATGCCGGTGTCGACGACCAGGCGGGCGGCGCGGAATACCTCATAGGAGAGGCGGCCGAAGTCCTGGTAGGGATCGGTGAAGAAGCCCATGTCCTTGCCGAGATTCTCGGCATACAGCGCCCAGCCTTCGCCATAGGCGGAATACCACTGCAGGCGCTGGAACATCGGCGCGTTCTCCAGCTCCTGGGCCAGCGAGGACTGGAAATGGTGACCCGGTGCGCCCTCGTGATAGGCGAGGGATTCCATCAGATAGGTCGGATTGTCACGCATGTTGGCGAGATTGACGTAATAGGCGCCCGGTCGCGTGCCATCGAGGGAACCCGGCTCGTAGAATGCCCCGGTCGCCGTCGTGATCCGGTATTCCTCAACCGCACGAACCTCGAGTTCCGCTCGCGGAAGCTGACCGAAATATTGCGGAGCGACTTCGCTGATCTGGTCGATCATCGCCGCCGACTCGGACAGATAGCGCTGCCGGCCTTCCTCAGTGTCTTCGTAGTAAAACTCGTCGCTGGTGCGCAGGTGCTCGAAGAACTCCAGCAGGGTGCCTTCAAACCCGACCGTTTCCATGATCGCCCGCATCTCGCCATGGATGCGCTCGACCTCGTCCAGACCCGTCTGGTGGATCTGGTCCGCCGTCATGTCCGCCCGGGTCGTGTAATTCATCAGCTGGCTGCGATAATAGGCCTCGCCCTCGGGCAGCGCCCAGGCGCCATTGATGGCATCGCCGGCCATGTCGGCATGCGTTTCCATGGTCGCGATCAGGTGGTCATAGGCCGGGCCGACGCTCGTCAGGAGCGCAGCCTGAGCGCGGTCCAGCAGGTCCTGGCGCGCTTCATCTTCTATCTCGAGTTCACCGATCTTGGCCTGGAAGTCAGCCCAGAGCGGGGAATCCTCTCCACTGTCGTCAAACGGTGCGCCGGTGACGAAGCGCTGTGCGGCTTCGATGATGATCGGATAGGCAAATGCGGGTGCCAGGACGCCCTGTTGCGCCCGGTCGTCGGCCTGCTGGGTCGCGGTGTTGAGCACATCACCCATTCCCTGGAGACGGCTGACATAGGCTTCGGCGTGCTCGACAGACTCGACCCGGTGATAGCCGATCATGGTCGAGGCGAGGCCGGTGTGAGGGCCGAAGAAGGACGAGTAGACGTAGCCGTGATCCCAAAATTCTGATTGCTGGGCGTTGTTCTCGGTGATGAATTCGGCGAAGCGCCAGGTGACCTGGGCCTCGGGGGTCAGCGCGTCATAGTCGAAATTCTCTTGCATGTAGCGCTGACGTGCCGCGGCGCGCTCCAGGCCATCGCGATAGGCTTGCTCGCTCGGGTCATCCCAGCGGCCATACGCATCGAGATCGTCGATCATGCCGAGATAGGTCTGACCGATCGGCGAATAGGCCATTTCCGCCTCGAATTCCTGCTGGAACCAGGCGTAAAGGCGTTCCGTCTCGGTCTGCTCGCTCGCGGCGGCCGGTTCGGACCCTGTCTCGGCAACCGGCGGATTCGCGGTTGCGGCAGCGGTTTCAGTTTCGTCGGCCGGCGTGCAAGCGCCTGCCAGGACAAGGGCGCTCGCGCTGGCGAGCAGAAGGTGAAGGCGCATGGCTGGATATTCCCCGTTTACCAGAATTGACCATTTCTTAACGCTGCTGGAGCATGCGTAAACATAATTAACCGTAAGACCGATTCTCCCCGCTCGTGCTGAGGCGAGACCCGTGACCGGACCTGAAGTTCTCGATTTTGCAAGGGAAGCCATCTGGCTCATGCTTGCCATGGCAGCCCCGATCATGCTGGTCGGTTTGGCCGTGGGTGTCACGATCGCCTTGTTCCAGGCTTTGACGCAAGTGCAGGAAATGACGTTGGTCTTCGTCCCGAAGATCATCGCTATCTTCATTGCCTTGTTGTTGTTTTTGCCCCTGATGGGCGGCTTGATGGCCGGCTTCATGGCGATGATATTCGACCGGATCGCCAATCCATGATCCCCGAACTCCCCGCGCTGGTTTACGCGGCCGGGCTGGTGTTTGCGCGGCTCGGGGCGATCTTGATGTTGCTGCCCGGTTTTGGCGAACCCTCGATTCCGGTCCGGTTCCGGCTCGCCTTCGCCCTCCTTTTCTGTCTGATCCTGGGCCCGATCATCGCCCCGTCACTGCCGGCCATGCCGGAGCAGCCGCTGGCAATGGCGGGCATCGTGATGAGCGAGCTGATCATCGGGCTGATGATCGGTGCGGTCGCCCGTATCTTCATGTCCACAGCAGCGGTCGCCGGTCAGGTGATCGGCATGCAGTCGGGCCTTGCCATGGCCCAGTCGTTCGATCCGTCCCAGGGCGCGCAAGGAGCCCTGATCTCGACCTTCCTCAACCTGACCTTCCTGATGCTTCTGTTGGCGACCAACACCCACCACATGCTGCTGCAGATGGCGGCCAACTCCTACCAGGTGTTTGATCCGGGCAGCATGCCGTCCTTGACCGATGCCGCCGACTGGGCGTTGAGCGCCTTTGTCGATGCCTTCCGGATCGGCGTCCAGCTGGCATCGCCGCTGATCATGTATGGCCTGCTTTTCTATCTGGCGCTTGGTGTGCTGTCGCGCTTGATGCCGCAGGCACAGATCTTCTTTATCGCCATGCCATCGAATATCATGATTGGCCTGTTCATCCTCACCATTGCGCTCGGCGCGATGAGTGCGGTCTGGCTGGAGCGCATGCAGCGTTTCGCCATGGACATGAACTGAGAAGGCTGAAGAGGCATGGCCGAAGGCGAAGACGACAGCCAGAAAACGGAAGAGCCGACCCAGCGGCGGCTGGATGACGCGCGCAAGAAGGGCGATGTCGCCAAGTCGCAGGAGATTCCCGGCTGGTTCGTGCTGGCGGCGGGGCTGGCCCTGTTGAGCTTCATCTTCCCGATGATGTCGCGGGCGCTGGCCGGCAATCTGGAAGTCTTCTTCGAGCAACCACACGATTTTGCCATCAACCCCGGGGCCATGATGGGCCTGATGCAGTCTGTGGCATGGCAGGTGGTCGCCATTGTCGGGCTGCCGATCGGGGCGCTGGCCTTCGCCGGTTTTGCCGGGCACTACATCCAGCAGGGCATGCTGTTCACCACCGAGAAAATCCAGCCCAAGCTGAGCAAGCTCAATCCGATCGAGGGCTTCAAACGGAATTTCGGACCGCAGGGCCTGGCCAATTTTCTCAAGGGCGTCGGCAAGATGGCGCTTGTGGCCGTCGCGGCCTTCCTGGTCATCTATCCCAAGCGGGAAATCCTGGCCGGCCTGCCGGCGCTGGATATCGGCTCCCTGCTGTCGCTGGTACGCCAGGGTGCGATCGAACTGCTGCTGGCGGCGCTGACGGTTTATGCGGTCATTGCCGGCCTGGACTATATATTCCAGCGTCAGAGCTTCATGAAGCGCAACCGGATGTCGCGACGCGAGATCAAGGACGAGATGAAGCAGTCCGAGGGCGACCCGCAGATCCGGGCGAAACTGCGTCAGCTGCGTCAGGAACGCTCCCAGCGGCGCATGATGACCAAGGTCCCGGACGCGACCGTCGTCGTCACAAACCCCACCCACTATGCCATCGCGCTGCATTATGTGCAGGGTGAGACCCCGGCGCCGGTCTGTGTCGCCAAGGGCGTGGACGAGGTCGCATTGCGCATCCGTGAACTGGCCGAAGAGCACAGCGTCCCCATCGTCGAAGACCCGCCGCTGGCGCGTGCCCTGCACGCCACCGCGGATCTTGACGAGGAAATTCCCACCGAGCACTTCCAGGCCGTGGCGAAAGTCGTCGGCTACGTCCTGTCTCTCTCGCAGGGACGGCGCGCACGATACCGCCCGAGCGAGTAGACTTCCCGCAAGCAGTCCTGATTCGCGCCGGAGAGCCGCATGGTCGACACGTCCCCTACGCCCCCGCAAGTTGATGCCGAGACCGGGCAAAAGCGGTTCTGGTCGAAACCGGCCGCACGAGTGGCGTTCTGGGTCTGCGGCGGCATCGCGGTCGCTGCGGCAGCCGTGGCGCTGATCGGTGCTGGCCAGGATGGCGGGCATGGCCTTGTCTACCTGTTCGGCCTCGCGGTCATTGCGGTGTTGATCCTGTTCGCCATCGCAGCCGGTGAAGCGGCCGGTCAGACCATGCGCCGCCAGGTCGCGCGCAACACGGCGCCGACCACCGCAGAACTGGGCTATGCGGCGATGGACGGTTTTCCGGATCCGGTCCTGATCTCGGACCAGCGAGGCGCGGCGCGCTGGGCCAATGCGGCTTATCGTGAACTGTCCCGCCAGGCCGGCGGCTTCGGTCAGAGTTTCGGCCTGCCGACCGTTGACCGCCTGTGGGCCGGGTCCGGTGGCGGGGACGGCACGGTCTATCGGCTGGCCCGCTCGGCGGCCCGCGGCGAGGTCGCCCGCGAACTCCTCCCGCCGCTCGATCTGGGCGAGCATGGTGTTCGCCGTTTCAATCTGGAAGCCGCACCGCAGAACGACGGCCTCATCCTGTGGCGCCTGTCGCCCCAGGGAGACGGCGATAGCAGTGTGTCCGGGGCCCTGTCAGACTGGTCCCAGCATGCGCCAGTGGCGCTCTTCTCACTGCGTCCCAGTGGTGATGTGCCGATGGCCAATGCGACCTTGCGGGACTGGTTGGGCCTGGGCGAAGGCGCGGCCCTGCCGCCTTTGAAAGACATGCTGACGGGCGATGGTGCCCGGCGCGTCCTGCAGACCAGGGGCGGCGAAGGTGTGGCCCGCATCGATGCCCGATTGAAGGCGCGCGACGGTATCGAGAGCCCGGTCGCTATCGCAGTCGAATGGGCGCCGGGCGAACCGGCAGCAGGCCGTGCGGTCATGTATGGCCTGTCAGTTACCGGCGCGCCTCCGGGGGTCGCCCAGGCCATGGCGGACGGCGCGATATCGGAGGCCCGACCGGCGGGCCGCACCCTGGATGACATGTTCGGTAACGCGCCTTTCGGTGTCGTCCGTCTCGATGGTGCCGACCCGGAAACCGCGATGATCGAGGACGTCAATCCGGCCCTGGTCCAGCTGTCCGGCGGCAAGGCGCTGCCCGGCATCAAGTTCTGCGACCTGTTCAACTGGGAAGATGGTCGCTCGCCGACTGATGCTTTCGCGGCGGCGATGGCCGGCAGCAGCGATCCGGCCGAAGCCCGCATCGATCGGGAAGACAAGGGTGTCTATGTCCACCTGGCCTTCGCCCCGGCGCGCGGTGGCAAGCGGGTCGCCTATGTCATCGACGTGACGGCCTGGAAAGAGCTGGAGCGCCAGTTCAGCCAGGCCAACAAGATGCAGGCGGTCGGCCAGCTGGCCGGCGGCGTCGCCCACGACTTCAACAATCTGCTGACTGCAGTCCGGCTCAATTGCGACGAGCTGCTGAACCGCCACCCGGTCGGCGATCCGGACTATTCCGAGCTGCAATCGATCAACCAGACCGTTGCTCGCGCCGCAGGTCTGGTGCGCAAGCTGCTGGCCTTTTCGCGCAAGCAGACCTTCCGCATGGAGACGCTGGAGATCGGTGACCTGCTGTCGGATGTCTCGGTCCTGCTGCGCCAGATCGTCGAGGAGACGGTCCGGCTGGATATCAAGCATGGTCGCGACCTGCCGCTGATCAAGGCCGACAAGGGCCAGCTGGAAACGGCGATCATCAATCTCGCTGCCAATGCCCGCGACGCCATGCGCGACAATGGCGGTGGTTCGCTGGTGGTGAAGACCGCCCGCGTCGACGCCGACACAGTGCGCAGTGCGGGGGCCCCCAACCCGCGCGAGGGTGACTGGCTGGCCATTGCGGTGACCGATGAGGGTCACGGCATGGACAAGGCGACGATGGAGAAGATTTTCGAGCCCTTCTTCACCACCAAGGAGGCGGGCAAGGGCACGGGTCTGGGGCTCGCCACCGTCTATGGCATCGTCAAACAGTCCGGCGGTTTCCTGTTTGCCGACAGTGAGGTGGGCAAGGGCACGACCTTCACCATCTACCTGCCCGGCCACGAGCCGACCGAGGAGGAAACCAGCGAGCTCGAGCAGGCCGAAGTCGCCAAGACGGTCGAGAAGGCGCCCGCCGACCTGTCCGGTCGTGGTCGCATCCTGCTGGTCGAAGACGAGGACGCTGTCCGCCAGATCGCTGCCAAGACCTTGGTCAAGCGCGGCTATGACGTGGTCGAGGCGTGCGACGGCGAAGAGGCCTATGAAATCCTCGAGGATGACGAGGAGGGGTTCGACCTGATGATCTCCGACGTCGTCATGCCGGGCCTCGACGGTCCGGGCCTGCTCAAGAAGGCCCGCGACATGCTGGGCGACACCCGCGTCGTCTTCATCTCCGGCTATGCCGCCGAGCAATTCTCCGAAACCCTGTCCCAGGAACAGGACGTGTCCTTCCTGCCCAAGCCGTTCACGCTGACCCAGCTGGCCGAGAAGGTGAAGGAAGAACTGGGTCAGAAGGGCGAATAGCTGCGACCAAACCCGCCAATGGGCGTCGCCGATCCGCAGTTTGCGGGCTGACAATTCGGGTGAGATGTCCATAAAGGTGGCAAACGCGCGCGCTCGCGCGCCTCAAGCACATGCGGACCCTCATGGAAAAGACCTTCAACCCGAATGACGCCGAAACCCGGATCTATCAGGCCTGGGAAGACAGCGGGGCTTTCCAGCCAAAAGATGACGACAATGCCGAGGCGTTTTCGATCGTCATTCCGCCGCCCAACGTCACCGGTCGCCTGCATATCGGTCACGCGCTGAACAACACGCTTCAGGACGTTCTGGTCCGCTACAAGCGCATGCTGGGCTGTTCCGTGCTGTGGCAGCCGGGCACCGACCATGCCGGCATCGCCACCCAGATGGTGGTCGAGCGCCAGCTGGCCGCAGAAGGCAATATCTCTCGCGCCGATATGGGACGCGAGGCTTTCATCAAGCGGGTCTGGGAATGGAAAGAGGAAAGCGGCGGCGCCATCATGCAGCAGCTGCGCCGCCTCGGCGCCACCTGCGACTGGTCCCGCGAGCGTTTCACCCTGGATGAGGGCCTGTCCAAAGCCGTCCTCAAGGTCTTCGTCGAGCTGCACCAGCAGGGCCTGATTTACCGCGACAAGCGCCTGGTGAACTGGGATCCGCATTTCCAGACGGCGATTTCCGATCTCGAAGTCGAGAACCGTGAGACGCAAGGCCATTTCTGGCATTTCGCCTATCCGCTGGCCGATGGCTCCGGCGAGCTGGTCGTGGCCACCACCCGCCCGGAAACCGTGCTCGGTGACAGCGCGGTCGCGGTTCACCCGGACGATGAACGCTACAAACACCTGATCGGCAAGATGATCAAACTGCCCATCGCCGACGTGGAAATCCCGATCGTCGCCGACGAGCATGCCGATCCGGAACAGGGCACGGGCTGCGTGAAAATCACCCCGGCGCACGACTTCAACGACTTTGAGGTTGGCAAGCGCCACGACCTGCCCAAGGTCAATATCCTCGACAGCGAGGCCCGCCTTCTTTCCAAGTGGGACGGCACCGGCGGTCTCGAGCGCATTCCGGACGATTGGCGCGGCATGGACCGTTTCGAGGCTCGCAAGGCGCTGGTCGCGAAGATGGAGGAGCTCGGCCTGCTCCGTGAGGTCGAGGACAAGATCATCCAGCAGCCCTATGGCGACCGTTCCGGCGTCGTCATAGAACCCTGGCTGACTGACCAGTGGTATGTGAAGGCCGGCGAGCTGGCCAAGGACGCCATCGCCGCCGTCGAGGATGGCCGCACCACCTTCCATCCCAAGACCTGGGAAAAGACCTATTTCGAATGGATGCGCAATATCCAGCCCTGGTGCATCTCGCGCCAGCTCTGGTGGGGGCATCGGGTGCCGGCCTGGTATGGCTTCAAAAAGGCCGAGGCAGGCGGATTTTGGTTGCAGCACACCGAAACCTTTGTCGCTTTTAGCGAGGATGAGGCACTACAAAAGGCGAAGGATCACTATCAGTCTGAGGTCGTGCTCGCTTCAAGCGAGCGGGAAGCCGTCAGGATTATGCATGACGACAAGGACTACAAGACGTTTGCCATTTGGCAAGACCCAGACGTCCTGGACACCTGGTTCTCCTCCGCGCTTTGGCCCTTCTCGACGCTGGGCTGGCCGGATGACACGCCGGAGATGGTCGAGCGCTATTACCCGACCTCGGTGCTGATCACCGCTTTCGACATCATCTTCTTCTGGGTTGCCCGCATGATGATGCAGGGCCTTCATTTCATGAAGGTCGCGCCCTTCAAGGATGTCTATATCCACGCCCTCGTCCGCGACGAGAACGGGCAGAAAATGTCCAAGTCCAAGGGCAATGTAATCGATCCGCTGGAGCTGATCGACGAATACGGCGCCGACGCCGTGCGCTTCACCCTGGCCGCCCAGGCCGGGCAGGGCCGCGATATCCGCATGTCCAAGGAACGCGTTGAAGGCTATCGCAATTTCGGCACCAAGCTGTGGAATGCCGCGCGCTTCGCCGAGATGAATGAGTGCGTCGTGCCGGACGGGTATGACCCCAAATCCGTCACCCAGACTGTCAACAAGTGGATCCTGTCGGAAGCCGCCCAGGCGGTCGAGGCGATCAATGCTGGCCTCGACAATTACCGCTTCAATGACGCCGCCGCTGCCGCCTATCGCTTCGTCTGGAACGTCTTCTGTGACTGGCACCTGGAATTCGCCAAGCCGCTCTTCAATGGCGAGGACGAGGCCGCCAAGGCCGAGACACGGGCGACGACCGCCTTCGTGCTCGATCAGGCCCTGAAAATGCTCCACCCCTTCATGCCCTTCGTCACCGAAGCGCTGTGGGCAGAGACCGGCACACGCGACACCCAGCTGATCGTCGCCGACTGGCCGCAGCTCGACGGGCTGCAGGACGCCGAGGCCACGGCGGAAATGGACTGGCTGATCAATCTGGTCACCGATATCCGCCGCCTGCGCGCCGAGATGAACATTCCCGCCGGCGCAAAGCTGTCGCTGGTCGCCGTCGGCGCTGACGCCGAAGTCGCGGCCCGCCTGCAGCGCCACGACGCGCTGATCCAGCGCATGGCCCGCCTGTCCGAGGTCTCGCTGGCCGACGCGGTTCCGCCGGCCTCGGCCCAGACCGTGCTGGGCACGACCACGCTGGCCCTGCCGCTGGAAGGTGTCATCGATTTCGGCGCCGAGAAGGATCGCCTTGCCAAGGAAGTCGCCAAGCTGGACGGAGAGATCGGCCGGCTCGAAAAGAAGCTCGGCAATGAGCGCTTCGTCGCCAACGCCCCGGCCGAAGTGGTCGCCGAACAGCGCGAAAAGCTCACCGACTATGCCGGCCAGAAAGCCAAAATGGCCGAAGCCCTGGCCCGGCTCGAGGCGATGTAATGGACGCGCGTTTCCAGTCGCTCTGGACCGAAAAGCTCGAGCCGTGGCTGGCCGGGCTGGAGGCGGACAGGGTCCGTTATGTCCGGCTGCGCTGGAACTGGACGGCTGCCGGCACGATCCTGTCGGCGGTGATCGCCTGCGTGATGGTATTCCAGCGCGTCGAGTGGGTCCCGATCGTCATGGTCATGGTGATCGGGCCTTTCCTTGGCTACATGATCGGCAGCCACGCGCTGCATGCCATGTCCAAACGGGTCAAGGCGGAGCTGAATACCACCATCGCGCAAGCGCTGGGGCTGGCCTATTCGCCCAAGCCCTATTCCCCGGCCCGCTTTGATCGCCTGCGCGAGTTCGGTCTTCTGCCGTCTTCGGATCGGCGCAAGTTCGAGGATCATTTCGCGGGCGAGCGGGATGGCTGCGAGTTCGAGCTTTACGAAGCCCATCTCGAACAGCGCCGGCGGTCGAACAAGCGGACCTATTACGTCACCGTGTTTCGCGGCGTGATCATCCGCATCAACTTCCCGCGCAAGGTTGAAGGCATCACCCTGATCACGCGTGATCAGGGCATGTTCAACGGCATACAGGCCTTCGGGCGCTCCTTGGGCGGCAACAAGCTGGAACGGATCGGCCTGGTTGATCCGACATTCGAGAAGGCCTTCGAGGTCTATGGCAATGACCAGGTCCTGGCCCGCTACATGCTGACCCCGTCCTTCATGGAACGCCTGCTGGCGCTGGAAACCAGCCTGAAAGGCAAGAATGTCCGCGCTGCCTTCGACGAGGATAGCGGTGAGGGCGAGCTTCTGATCGCGGCGCAGACCGGCAATCTGTTCGAGGTTGGCTCCATGTCAAAGCCGCTGACCGAGCCGGGGCGTTTCAACAAGATCGTCGAGGAACTCGGCCACATAACCGGTCTGATCGACCTGCTGGTCGCGCCGGCGCAGCTCGGCGAGCATGAAGCCCGGCTGGGCGACTAGCTGCTGTCAGTTCGAGGCCGCGCTGGCAGCGATGACCTGTCCGGCCAGCGTCTCGAGCGCCGCATCGTCAAGACGGTCCGTTGCCAGGATGGACCGCGACACTGTTGCGTCATCACGCTTGCGGGCGCGGTCATAGGCGGGGTCGTAGTGGGCGGTCACGAGCGCCGCGGCCAGGGCTTTCCAATCGCCCTGTCCGGCCAGCGCCTGCCAGTCCTCGATAACGTCGCGGGCATGGAAACGGCGCAAGCCGTCAATGGCGGCGAGGAGCTTGCCGGGATCATCGGGCAGGTCGGGATAGGCGGTCACCAGATAGCGGGCGCGCTCGGCGACTGGGGCCCGGATTTCCAGCCGCGGCGCCGCCTGCATCGCATTCCACAGGCGCGGTGGCACCCGCAACCGACCGACTGACCGGCTTTCCGCCTCGACATAGACCGGACGGCTTGGGTCCAGTTCCCGGATTTTTGTCCACAGCGCCGTCTCGAAGGCCTTCTGGCCCGGCTGCGGGTGGTCGGAGAAGTCACCGAAGATCGAGCCGCGATGGCAGGCCAGTCCTTCCAGGTCGATGACCTGTTCGCCGCGCGCCTCGAGAACATGCAGGAGCCGGGTCTTGGCGGTCCCGGTCTGACCGTCAATGAGGACGACGGGCAGCGGCGCGTCAGCGTCCAGCTCCGCGACGACCTGACGGCGCCAGGTCCGGTAGCCGCCATCGACCAGCGTGGTCTTCCAGCCGACCGCAGCGAGAATGGTCGCCATTGACTGGGATCGCATCCCGCCGCGCCAGCAATAGACCAGCGGCTTGCACGTCTTGTCCTTGTCGGCGAGGGCGGTGGCGATGTGCAATGAGATGTTGCGAGCCGCAATGGCCGCGCCCATCCGGCGCGCCTCGAAGACCGAGACCTGGGTGTAGTGGGTGCCGACCTGGGCCCGTTCGGCATCATTGAGAACGGGCAGGTTGATGGCGCCGGGCAGGTGGTCCGCGGCAAATTCCGACGGCGAACGCACATCGATGATGGCATCAAAGCGTTCCAATCCGCGCGCGGATAGGTCATCAGTGGTGGCAATGCGTTGCATCGGCGTGTCGATCCCGGTCATCGGGGCAGACTAGCCAAAAACTGAAGGTACGGGATGATGGATGACACACGACCGATCCGGCTGAGTTCGCTGGCCCATGGCGGTGGTTGCGGTTGCAAGCTGGACCCGGCAGTCCTCAGCGACATTCTTGGCGGCCCGTCGGGGTTCCCGCTGCCCAAGGAGTTGATCATCGACGCCTCGACCCGCGATGACGCGGCGGTCTGGCGGATCAATGACGAGACGGCGCTGGTGGCGACCACCGACTTCTTCACGCCGATCGTCGACGATCCGGAGGTCTTCGGGAAGATCGCCGCGACCAATGCCCTGTCCGATGTCTATGCCATGGGGGCAACGCCGATTTTTTGCCTGGCACTGGTGGGCATGCCGGTTGGAAAGCTGCCGCCGGAAATGATCCGCGCCATCCTCGCCGGCGGGCGCTCGGTCGCCGAGGCGGCTGGGGCACCTATTGCGGGCGGGCATTCCATCGATGCCGCCGAGCCGATCTATGGCCTGGTGGCATTGGGGACGGTGCATCCGGATCGTCTGCTCAGCAATGCGGGCGCCCGCCCGGGCGATGTCCTGATCCTTGGCAAGCCGATCGGGATCGGGGTCTTTTCGGCGGCGCTGAAGCAGGACCGACTGTCTGACGAGGGCTATGCCGCCATGGTCGCCTCGACCACTCGCCTCAACACGCCGGGCGCCGGCCTTGCTGCACTGGGCGGGGTGCATGCGGCGACAGATGTCACCGGTTTCGGCCTGCTCGGACACCTGTCGGAAATGTGCGAGGGGGCGGGTGTCCGTGCCGTGATCGACCGCGCAGCGGTGCCGGTGTTCGAAGAGGCGCGGACGCTGGCGGCGGACGGGGTCAAGACGGGCGCTTCGGGGCGGAACTGGGCGGCGGTCGGCGGTGGCGTGGAGACGCCAGCCGACTGGTCGGCGATCGATGAAGTCCTGTGGTGCGACCCGCAGACCTCCGGCGGCCTCTTGGTCAGCTGCGCCCCGGATAGCGCCGAGGCCGTGCTGGCGCATTTCCGAGAGCACGGTCATGACGACGCGGCGATTGTCGGCCGTGTCGAAGCGGGCTCGGGCGTCACGCTGATCTGAGGCAAGGCCCGGCGACGCGCACAACGCGCCCGCCGCCGGGCCACCCGCGGCCGGGACTGGCGGGTCAGCCGGCGGGTAACGGCGCGCGCGGGGCGTCGAGGAAGTCGGCGCGGATCTCGTAGGCGTCGCTGGACAGGCGGTGCTCGCCCATGAAACGGGCCAGCGCGGTATAGGTCGTGGTGCGGATCGGGCCGCGCTGGTCTTCCAGCCGGATACGGTCATCAACGGACGGGCCCAGCAAACGCTCGAACAGGCCTGTTCGGATCGGCGCCGGTTCGAACCAGGCGGTGAGATTGGCCTTGATCTGCTCACGGTCCGTGGTCTCCCAAGCCGCCGCGGCAACCACATCGAGCAGGTATTCATTGCAATTCTGGTAGCGCGGATCGTGCGGATTGGAGAGCAGGGAATAGTCCGGCTGGTGCAGGGCCTCGTCGGTCTCGCTGGCCAGCATCATCCACAACCGTCTTTGCATTTCCGGGGAGGGCAGGATCACCCCGACTTCTCCGACCACATCGCCCTGGGTGAAATTGAGCGGCCAATCCTGGGCCAGATAGGAGATCCGGGTCTCGTCGGTATGGTGGTAGAGGTTGTGGACCGCATACCCGTGTGTCCGGGTACCATCATCCAGCTCGATTTCCGACCAGACCCAGAAAGCGCCGTGGGTGTAGCGCACGCCATCCGGCAGGTCTTCGCGATAGCGGCCGGTGCGGAAGATCAGGGCGACGCGGGCTCCGCGCGCCGCCAGGTCGCGTTCAATCTGCTTGGAGAAGTCCGCTGAGTCCTCGATCGCAAAGGGCGATATGGGCAAGGCGCCCGACCCGGCTTCGGCGTCGGGCAGGGTGAGAAAGCCGGTCAGGGCCATGATCGTGAAGGCGGCGAGGCGATGCCTCATGGCGTCTCGTCCGCGTCAAAAGGGACCTGAGGAGCGTCGTCGGCGATGATGATGGCATCGGTAACCTCAAGCGGTCCGCTACCAAACGGCGCCGCTGCCATCTCCGCTGCGAAATCGAGACTGTTTTCGACCAGTTCCGGATTGCCGGTCAGGACACCGGCCGTGGATCCGGTCACGCCGACCACGGCAGCGCCGGTGACCGTGACGCCGGCCGAGGCCAGAGTCGCCGTCGCCTCGACGGATGCCCCGGCGCTGTCACCGGATGCCCGGGCTGTCGGATTGCCGCTGTCAGCGAATCCCATCGGGGTCGCTGCAAGCAGCAGGGAAGATGCGAGGATCAGGGTGCGCATGGTGCGTCTCCATTCGGGTGCCAGCCCGATATCACTCTTTCAGATCACTCCTGAATTGTAAATGAACATTGTTCGTAAATTAGATTCACGTCTCGGATATGGCCCGATGCGCGCCCTTTCTCTCATTCAATCGGAGTGGTCTGCCTGGATCTCAAAGCTCTCATCAGCGAGATCGAACGTCAGCATGAAGTCGCTGATCGACGAGAAGCTGGCGATGTTCACTGGCCCATTGCCCTGGTCGTCGAGGCGAATGCGCGGGTCGAACCAGCCGGCCGTCAGCCGCTCCCACCAGCCGAGCCGGAGCTGGGTAGGCGGGAAATAGGCGTCAAGATTGATCTTGATGCGAGCCCGGTCATCGGTCAGCCAGGCACCGGCCGCGACCACGTCCAGCAGGAATTCGGTGCAGTTCTGGTAGCGAAGGTCGGCAGGATTTGAGAGGAGCGAGTAGTCGGCCTGGTGCAGGGCGTCATACTGGTCGGACGCGACCACATCGAGCAGCCGGATCTGCATCTCTTCGCTGGGAATGATGACGCCGACTTCGCCGATCGCGTCGCCACGCATGAAATCCAGCGGCCAGTCCTGCGCCAGGTAGGACGTCGTCGGGTCGGTCTGTCCGTGATAGAGATTGTAGACGGCGTAACCATGACCCTGCGAGCCGTCGGCCTCGGTGACAGGTCCATAGATCCAGAACGCACCGTGGGTGTAGCGCACGCCATCCGGCAAATCATTGCGGTTCCGCCCGGAGCGGAAGACAAGGGCGATATAGGCTCCGCGCTCTGCCAGCTCGCGCTCGACCTGTTTGGAGTAGTCCGCCGCTTGTTGCAGCGTGAAATGGTCAACCGGTCGCGCATCGCTGTCCGCCCGCGCCGGTGTGACGGCGGTGACGATGAACAGGCAACACGCGATCAGCAAGCGCATGTTAGCGATCCGGGTCCGGGTCGGGCGCGGGTTGGTTCACGACCGTTTCCGAGACGGGCAGGCCGGCCGGAGCAGGCGCAGGGGCGTTGGACCGCGCTGAATTGTGCCGTGCTCGCGCCATGCGCTGAGCGGCACGGGCATGGCCGCGCCGCTGTTCGGCGCCGGAATCGGTGCCTGACGGTTCGGCGCGCTCCGCAGCGGGTTGTGCTGCCGGCTGCTGGCCGTCAGCGGTGCCGCCATAGAGGGCCAGGGTGAAGGTCGAAATCAGTAAAATTCGCATGGTCTGTCCGTGCAGTTTGGTCCCTCATGACAACCTTACACGAGAGGCTCGCCTGTTTGGAGAGAAAATCGCGAACCACGCGAGTTTGTGATCGCTGACGCGGACATCCGGTGGAGGGCCGCAATGCCAACCAAAGGGCCTGTTCAGAACCTAGAGGGAAAAACTGCCGACGATCGGAATATGATCGGAGGCCTTTTCCTTGCCGCGCGTCTTGGTGTGGATCTCGATAGCCTCGAGCCGGTCAGCGGCTTGCGGGGAACACAGCAAGTGGTCGATGCGGATGCCGTGGCCCTTGTTCCAGCGGCCGGCCTGATAGTCATAGAATGTGTATTGGTGACCACGCCCGTCGAGCTGTTCGAAGGCTTCGGTCAGGCCCAGCCATTTGAGCGCCCGGAAGGCGGCGCGGGTCTGCGGCAAAGCGAGCGCATCGCTTTCCCATTCGGCGATATCCCAGCAATCACTGTCGCGCGGGATGCAGTTATAGTCGCCGGCCAGGATGAGCGGTTCCTCGAAAGCCAGCAGGTTTTTGGCGTGCAGGCGCAGGCGCTCCATCCAGGCCAGCTTGTAGTCGTATTTCGGACCGGGTGCCGGATTGCCATTGGGCAGGTAGATCGAGGCGACGCGGACCGGGCCGGTTTCGGCGGAGATCACCGCCTCGATATAGCGGGCCTGCTCATCGCTCTCATCGCCCGGCAGGCCGCAGCGGACCTCCTCGATCGGATGTTTCGAGAGGATGGCGACGCCATTGTAGGACTTCTGGCCATGGGTCTCGATATTATAGCCGAGATCCTCGATCTCCATCCGCGGGAAGCCTTCATCGACCGTCTTGATTTCCTGGAGGCAGGCGACATCCGGCTTGGCCTCTGAGAGCCAGTCGAGCACATTGGGCAGGCGGGCCTTGACGGAATTGACGTTCCAGGAGGCAACGGTCAGGGTCATGATGGATCACGGGTCTTGGTTGGCGAATGAGCGCGCAGCCTAACCCGTTTCGGCGACGAGAAAAGACGCAGGAGCGCGGCATATGCACAGACAGGTTTTGATCGCAGGCTTGGCGGCGTTGATGCTGGCTCCGGCCGTTCAGTCGCAGGACGCGTCGACACAAGAGGCGCCCATCCTGCGTGAAGAATTGATGCCGCTCGCCTTCCTCGCCGGTTCCTGCTGGACCGGCGTGTTTCCCGGCTCCGAGACCTTTGACGTGCATTGCTATGAGCCGGTCTATGGCGGCCAGTATCTGCGCGATGTGCACGCCGTGCCGCAGGGTAGTGCCGTCTATCGCGGCGAGACGCTCTACCATTGGGACGCCGAGGCGGGCGTGATCACCTATCGCTATTACAATTCCATCGGCGGCGTCTCCGACGGCACGATGACACCCGATGGCGATCGCATGCTCTTTCCCGACGAGACCCATCGCGGTCAGGATGGCGAGGAACGGGTCTTTTCGACGGTCATGGAGATCACCGGGCCGGACGGGTATTCCGTCGTCACCAGCGAGGATGGCGAGGTTGTGATGCAGATCGAATTCCAGCGGATTTCGCGCCGGGAGGCCGATGAAATGGTGCCGGACGGGGTCTGGTAGACGATCCCGTTTGCATCTGATCCGGCCGGTGGCTGCATCCCTTGGCTGAAAACAAGCCGGGGAACATCATGACAGTCAAACACGCCATTCGGGCGGCCAGCGCCGCGACCATTATCGGTCTGACATCGGCCGCCTTTGCTCAAGAGGCCAGCTACCACTATGACGGGGACCTCCGGCTCAGCCCGGAGACCGGCATGATGGCGGCCGACTGGACGTTGACGGTCAATGACGGTGAACGGTCCGAATTGACCCTGTTTCTCAATGCAGCGTTCGGCGAGGCGGAAGTCAGTGGCGAGCGGGTCCGGTCCGTTTCAAGCCAATTGGTCGATGGCTTCAACGGACCCATGCGCGCCTACACGGTGATCCTGCACCCCGAAGCCGAGGGGCAGGCGCGCGAGGTCCTGGTGAGCTATGCCGGGGCACTGTTTCCGGAACCCCCTGAAACGGCGATCAACACGCTGGATACACGCAAGGTCGAATTCACGGTCGACAGTTTCTGGCTGCCATTTGATGCGGGCTTCAATGCCCTGATGACGGCGGAACTGGATGTCTGGTTGCCCGGCGAGTGGGCCGGGGTCGCCATGCAGTCGATCGAGCGCGTACCGGGGGGCTTCCAGGTCGTCCAGGAGACGCCCACGCTCGATCTCGCCTTCACCTTGATGGCCGACTATCAGCGCCATGCCGCGCCGGGCTATGCCATTTACGACACCCGCGATCCGGTCGGTACCAATATCGACGCCGTGGTCGGAGCGCTGGAACATTGTACCAGCTATCTCAACGATCTGGCGGCCGATGCCGGTCCCTTGCCCGACGCCTCCATCGTCGTGACCCCGCGCCATGAGGGCGGCTATTCCCGCGGCACCCTGATCGCGCTCACAGATATCGCCGACAGCGAACCTCCGGCGCTGACCCAGTTTATCTGCCACGAGCTCGGCCACTACTGGAGCCACGGTAATGCGATGACGGTCGAAAACTGGCTCAATGAGAGCTTCGCCGACCACGTCGCGAACATGGGCATGCGTGAAGCGCTCGGCGATGCCGCGTTTGAAGCGCGGATGGCGAGCTATCAGCGTCAGGTTGACGGAGCCGCGAACCCGTTGTCGCCAGTCTGGACGCCGCAGATGACTGAGCGGCCGCCCTATCTGGTCGCCTACCGAAAGGGACCGCTGGCCCTGGCTCGCGCAGAAGTGCTGGTCGGTCGCGAGACCTTTGCCCGCTTCATGCAGGCCTTCATGCGTGAGCGTGTCAGGACCACGCCGCAAATGCTGGATCTGTTCGAGGCTGTGGCCGGCGCAGAGCACCGGGCCGCATTTGAGGCGATACTCGCGGAATAGGGCTCAGTACTCGAGGAAGCGGGTGAATTCATCCACCTCCGCCCGCTCCGAGCGCAGCGTGTTCACCGGGGCATCCGGGTCGGCATGACCGAGCGCCATGCCGCACCAGATCCGTTCCTCCGGCGACAGGCCGATGGCGGCGCCGACGGTTTTCCAGCGTGTCATCCAGGCTTCCTGGGCGCAGGTCGCCAGGCCTTTTTCCTCGGCTGCCAGCATGACGCACATGATGAACATGCCCAGATGGCCCCATTGATTGGGGTTCATGCGGGCGTCGAGGCTGAAGAAAAGACCGACCGGCGCGCCGAAGAATTCGAAATTCTTCAACAGGTGATTGAGCCGCGCCGCCTTGTTGTCGCGATCAATCCCCATCGTCTCATACATCTGCTCGCCCAGCGCGTGGCGGCGGGAACGGAAAGGCTCCCAGAGTGATTTGGGATAGGCGCCGAAATCATTCTCATCGCCGAATGGATCGACCTCGAGGCGCATGCGGACCGTGTCGATGATGCGTTGGCGCGCCTGGCCGGTCACAACATGGACCGTCCAGGGCTGGACATTGCCGCCGGACGCCGCCCAGCGGGCGGTGTCGAGGATGTCGCGGACCTCGTCTTCGCTGACTGGCGTGTCGAGAAAGGCGCGCGTCGAGATGCGGCGCCGGGCGATATCAGAAAATGTCTGGCTCATGCGTATCAGATCTCGCCGAGCGCGTCGAAGCCACCGAATATGAGGCGTTTGCCGTCAAAGGGCATGCTGTCGGCCTGCATGCGCGGATCGGCCATCATCTTTTCCATGGCGGCGTCAGCAGTCGCCTTGTCCGGCCAGACGGCCCAGGAAAAAGTGACGGTCTCGCCATCCTTTTTCTGAACGGCCTTGGGAAAGGAGGTCAGCTCGCCCTCCGGCACATCGGCCCCCCAGCAATCGACGGCCTGAAGCGCGCCAAATTCCTTCATCATCGCGCACATGACGACGCTGCTCTCAATGAAGGCGTCCCGGTTTTCGTCCGGCACCGCAGCGACATATCCCTGAACATAAGCCATTGTTGTTTCCTCCCGATTGTCAGCGGAAGGATAGGGCAGCTTTCTGCGAGGAGCGAGGGCTAGACCGAAAAACTAGTCCCGCAACCGCAGGCGGCTGTGGCGTTGGGATTGTGGATCTTGAAGCTGGCGCCGATCAGCTCGTCGACATAGTCGATCTCGGAGCCGTCCAGAAAGGGCAGGGAGGCCTCGTCGATGACGACCTTGGCGCCATCGCGCTCGATGATCATGTCGTCGTCATTGACCGCATCATCCAGATCGAACGTGTAGGAAAACCCCGAGCATCCACCGCCGACCACGCCAATGCGCAACAGGCCGGCTGCGGCCTGGGCGGCGATGATGGTGTTGATCTGTTTCGCGGCCGAGGCCGAGAGCGTGACGTTTGCGGACATGGGTCTGCCTGATGCTGTCGGCCGTCCGGCCTTTGGATTATGTGGTCTTGGTCTTATATGGACCTCCCCCCGCGCCGATAAAAGGCCCCGCTGACATGATTATTGCCGCGACCGACCGGACCCGTGCGCCCTATGCCTGCCATCCGTCGCAATCGCGCGGCCGTCGTTTTGCCCAGGCCGACAGTGCCATGCGCAATGCGTTCCAGCGTGACCGGGACCGGGTCATCCACTCGGCAGCCTTTCGCCGATTGAAGGGAAAGACCCAGGTTTTCGTGGCCCATGAGGGCGATCTCTACCGGACCCGTCTGACCCATTCGCTCGAGGTTTCGCAGATTGCGCGCACCCTGGCGCGGGCCCTGCGCGGCGATGAGGACCTGGCCGAGGCTCTGGCCCTGGCCCATGATCTGGGGCATCCGCCCTTCGGGCATGAAGGCGAGCGGGAGCTGGCCCTGAAGATGAAGGATTTCGGTGGCTTTGATCACAATGCCCAGACCCTGCGGGCGATCACCAAGCTGGAAGTTCGCTATCCGGAGTTCGATGGCCTCAACCTGACCTGGGAAACCCTGGAAGGTGTGGTCAAGCACAATGGCCCGCTACTCGGACCGGGGCAGTCCGAGGCGGATCTGCCCTGGGCCTTTACCGATTATGACGGCTGGCGCGACCTCGAATTCGAAACCCATGCCGGCCTCGAGGCCCAGATCGCGGCCTTGGCGGATGATATCGCCTACAATAATCACGACATTGATGACGGGCTGAGCTCCGGCCTGCTGGAGATCGAGCCCCTGCTCGAATTGCCGCTGGTCGGCGATATCTTCCGCCGGGTTCGTGAGCGTTGGCCGGACAAGCCCCAGACCATCATCGTCCATGAGGCGGTGCGCGAACTGATCGGCGTGATGGTGGCGGATGTGCTGGAGGAATCCAGCAAGCGGCTTGATCGGGCCCGTCCTGACAGCGCCCAGGCCCTGCGTGAGCTGGATCACCCGGTTGTCGCCTTCTCCGAGGAGATGGTGATGCATCTCGCCGCGCTGCGCCGCCATCTCTTCGCCCACATGTACCGGCACTACAAGGTCAACCGGATGATGAGCCAGGCGCGCCGGGTGACCGGGGAGTTGTTTGATCTGTATCTGAGCAATCCGGGCGTCTTGCCCAGCGATGTCCAGGCAGGCATGACAGGTGCCGGTACCGCACAGACGGCGCGCGCGGTTTGCGACTATATCGCGGGCATGACGGATCGCTTTGCAGTGGAAGAGCACAGACGGCTTTTCACCGTGCAGGGGTATTTCTAGACTGTCGCCGCGGTAAGGGCTTATCGACCGCAATGTTATCGTGTTGAGGCATGTCGCGATTCGCGCGACCGCCGGCCAAGGGTGAGAACCGGGATCCATGACAGACCAAGACGAGGAAAGCCGGATCGGGGCCTATGCGCCGCCTGCTGACGAGTTCGCCACTTTTGATGCGCGCGACGAAGATGCCCGTCGGGGGCTGTTGCTGCTGACCACGGCGTTGGCGGCCTTCGTCCTTTTTCTCGGCGTTGTGTGGAGCGCCTACAATCAGGGTCTGCGCGACAGCGGCCGCGATGGGGCGCCGCGGCTTGTTCCCAACGAGGAACCCTATCGCGAGCGTCCGGTCGATCCGGGCGGCGCCGAGACGCCTGACACTGAACTGGAAGTCTATGACCGGTTGACCGGCGATGATGCGACCGACGATACGGTGTCGCTGCGCCCGGCCCCGGAAGAGCCGCTGGACGACAGTGGTCGGCCGACCCTGCGTGTGGAACAGGTCGATGCCGATGCTGCCGCCGACACGCAGCCACAGGACACACCGATCGAGACAGACACACTGCCGGACGCCACCCCGCGTCAGGCGCCGCAGCGTCCGGCCCGCCAACCGGACCCTGAACCCGAACCGGTCGTGGCCGCTCCGGAACCCGCTGCGCCATCAGGCCAGGTTGCCGGGGTGGACCTGACCGGAAGCTGGGTGGTCCAGATTGCCTCCTTCCGTACCGAATCCGATGCGGAGGCGGCCTGGGTCGCCTTCCGCACCCGTTTCTCCGACATCTCGTCGGGCATGGCGCCGGACGTCGCGTCGGTCGAGATCGAAGGGCGGGGCACCTATCATCGGCTGCGCATCGCGGCTTTCGGCGACCGGGGTGATGCTGTGAGCTTCTGCTCCACGCTTCAGTCCCGCGGCCAGGACTGCCTGGTGGCTCGCCGATGACCATCGCATCCGTGATCTACGGTCTGGCCGGCACCAAGCTGAGCCCGGACGAGAAAGCCTTTTTCCGCGATATCGATCCGTGGGGGTTCATCCTGTTTGCCCGCAATATCGAGGGCATCAACCAGGTCTCGCGTCTGACGCTGGAGCTGCGCGATTGTGTCGGTCGCGACGCCCCCATCCTGATTGACCAGGAAGGGGGCCGGGTCGCTCGCCTTCGACCGCCGACCTGGCGTGACGCGCCCGCCGCCCAGCGCTTTGCCGACCTCTGGCATGTCGATGAGGAACTGGCGATCGAGGCGACCCGTATCAATCATCGCCTGCTCGCCCATGAGCTGCGCACCATTGGCGTCGATGTTGATTGTGCACCGGTGGCCGATCTGCGGATTGAAGGCGCTGACGACATCATTGGTGACCGCGCCTTCGGCACCACGCCCGAACCGATCATCCATCTCGGCCGCGCCGCCATGGACGGTTTGATGGCCGGCGGTGTGGCGCCGATCATCAAGCATATTCCCGGACATGGCCGGGCCCGGGCCGACAGCCATCTCGAACTGCCCGTCGTGCCGGAAGAACACGGCCTGCTGTCTGAAACCGATTTCGCGCCGTTCAAGGGGCTCAACGATGCGCCCATGGCGATGACGGCCCATATCGTCTACGCCGACATCGACCGCGATCTGCCCGCGACCCAGTCCGCCGATGTGGTCGGCAAGGTGGTGCGTAGCGAGATCGGGTTTGATGGGCTGTTGATGACAGACGACCTGTCGATGAAGGCGCTGACCGGCACGTTCCGCGAGCGCGGCGAGCTGTCCTTGAAGGCCGGTTGCGACATGCTTTTGCACTGTAATGGCCAGATGTCCGAGATGATCGCGGTCGCTGAAGGCACAACCGCCCTGGCCGGCCGGGCACTGGAACGGGCCGAAGCGGCCGAGCGGATTCGCGACGTGATCGAGGATTTTGACCCGGAAGACGCCGAATCGCGGCTCAATGACTGTCTGGACAGGCTTCCCGCCTGATCCGACAGGACACTATGCCGGGAGTAACCCTGAGCGAGGCGCTGGATTGAGCGAGGACTTTGAGGAAGACGTGCGGTTTGAAGCCGCCGAGAACGCCGAGACCGATGCACTCGTTGTCGAACTCGACGGATTCGGGGGACCGCTTCACCTGCTCCTCGCCCTGGCCCGCAAGCGCAAGATCGATCTGGCGAAGATCTCCATCCTTGACCTTGCCGACCAGTATCTGCTGTTCATGGAGGCGGCGCGTAAAAAGCGTCTCGACCTCGCCGCCGATTATCTGGTGATGGCGGCCTGGCTGGCCTTTCTCAAATCGAAACTCCTCCTGCCCAAGCCGCCCAAGGAAGACGATGACCAGCCCGCCGAAGTGCTGGCGGCCGCGCTGGCTTTCCGGCTGCGCCGGCTGGAAGCCATGCGCGCGGCGGCCGATGCCCTGTTCGCGCGGCCCTTGCTGGCCACCAATGTCCATGCCCGGGGCATGCCGGAAGGGGTGCGGGCGACGCGCTCGGTCGTCTATGAGGCGGATTTGCACGATCTTCTGTCGGCCTATGCCAGCCGCCGGGTAAAGCAGGCGAGGTCTGTTTACCGCCCCCCGACGCCGAAGGTTTATGGCCTGGAAACTGCAAGGGACCGTCTTGAAACACTGATGCCGCAACTCAGTGACTGGCGGGACCTGGACAGCCTGCTTCCCGGAGCCGGGGAGCTGGGCGCCAACCCACCTCCGATGCGATCGGTGCGGGCCAGTTCGATGTTGGCCGCACTTGAAATCACCAAGGAGGGCCATGCACGATTGCGTCAGCAGGAAGCCTATGCGCCGCTCTATGTGCGGTCGCTTTCGGGGGAAGAGGGCGCGACAGATGACTGACGATACGACAACGGACGAACCGGCCGACGCGATCACCAGCGCGATCTCGGCCCTGCGCGAACGGGCGGCTCATCAGGGCCCCAATGTCGCGGCCGATGCCGAAGCGTCCGAAGCGCTGGGCGTCCATCTCGCCGTCAATACCGAACGTCGCAATCTGCGCATCCTCGAAGCCTTGCTGTTTGCGGCTGCCGAGCCACTGGACGAGGAAACCCTTATCGGTCGCCTGCCACTGGAAGCGAACATCCAGGACCTGCTGGGCAAGTTGCGCGATGAATATGCCGAGCGCGGCGTGCACCTGTCGGAAGTGGGCGGGCGCTGGCGCTTCGAGACCGCGCCGGATCTCGCCGACGTTCTGGTCGAGGTCAAGCAGGAGCCGCGCAAGCTGTCACAGGCGGCGCTGGAGACCCTGTCGATCATTGCCTATCACCAGCCGGTGACGCGTGCCGAGATCGAGGAAATCCGCGGTGTCGCCGTGTCGCGCGGCACGCTCGACCTGTTGTTCGAGTTGCGCTGGGTGCGGCCGCGCGGGCGTCGTCGCACGCCGGGACGACCGGTCACCTATGGCACCACGCAAGGCTTCATGGAGTATTTCTCCCTGCAATCGATCGGCGATCTGCCCGGCATGTCCGACCTGAAGGCCGCCGGCTTGCTCGATGCGCGCCTGCCGCCTGACTTTTCGGTGCCGGACCCGTCGCGCAGCGTCGAACCGGACCTGCTGGAAGACCCGCTCAGTGACGAGGAAGCCCATGCCTTCCATGTCGACTTCATGGACGGCGAGGATGATCCGGACGGGGCCGCCTAGCCGCTCGCGTGCGATCAATCGTCCTGCTGTCTGATTGACGGGTTGGACGAGGCCCGGCAAACGCAGTAGACCCAATTGGCAAGGTTCAGACGGAGGGGCAAATGGCTCCCGGCATGTGGCAAATTCTTCTCGTAGTCCTTCTCGCGGTGCTGCTGTTTGGCGGTCGCGGAAAGATCGCGTCGGTCATGGGCGATTTCGCCAAGGGCATCACCAGTTTCCGCAAGGGGCTGAAGGATGATGAAGGCGAGGGCGAAACTTCGGAAACCGACACGCCGGCCGGCTCGCTCAATGCCGAGACCCGCGAAGACGAAAAGACCGGGAGCTAGGCGATGAGCCCCGGCATCGGCATGCCGGAATTGCTGGTGGTCCTGGTCCTCGCACTGGTCGTGGTCGGGCCGCAGCAATTGCCTGTCATGATGCGCAAGGTCGGTCAGATGATGGCCCAGGCCCGCGCCATGGCGAAGGATTTCCAGAACAGTTTCGAGGAAATCGGGCGCGAGACCGAACTGTCCGAGCTGCGCCGTGAGATCGACGCGCTGAAACAGGCCAATCCGATCAACCAGATACATGGTGAGCTCGACAAGGCGACCCGGGGCGCGCAGGACGATGACATCCGCGCCCTCAAGATGAAGCATGTCGAGCAAAACCAGGCGGAAACCGATGCAGACAAGGCCGCCAAGGCGGCGAAACTGGCAGCCCTGGAGGGTGAAAAGCCGGAACGCCTGACGCCGGAAGCTGACGCGCAAGCCGACGCCGCTGCGAGTTCGGATGACGCAGAGCGGGCGGCTTCGGTCGAAACCACGCCTGCCAAGCCGGTCGACGAAATCAAGGGACGCTGAGCCGGATGGCTGAAATCGAGCATGATGAAGTCGAGGCGAGCCGGGCGCCGCTGATCGAGCACCTGGTCGAGCTGCGCTCGCGCCTGGTTGTGATCATGGGCTTTTTGCTGGTCGGCTTCATCGGCTGCTTCATCTTTTCCGAGACGCTCTACCAGTGGCTGCTGCTGCCTTACCGGGATGCGGCCTCCATCGTGCGCGGCGTGCCGGTCGAGGAACTGGACCTGACGGCCAATTTCTTTGCCCCGCTGGAATTCTTCTTTGTCCGGCTGAAACTGTCGCTGGTCGGCGCGGTGATCATCATCTTCCCGGTTATCGCCTGGCAGATTTACGGCTTCGTCGCGCCGGGCCTGTACAAGAATGAGCGCGGCGCCTTCGCCCCCTTCCTGGCCATGTCGCCCGTCCTGTTCGGGCTAGGCGTGAGCTTCGTCTATTTCTTCGTCCTGCCGATGGTGATGCGTTTCTCGCTGGGCCAGGAGCAATCGGCGGAGCTGGTCGGCACGCGCATCGAGCTTCTGCTCAATGTTTCCGACTATATGAACCTCATCACCACGCTGATGCTGGTCTTCGGCATCTCCTTCCAGATGCCGGTTTTCCTGATGCTGCTGGCCAAGGCCGGCATCCTCAAGGCGAAGACCCTGCTGAAGGGCTGGCGTTTTGCGGTGGTCGGGATTGCCCTGTTTGCGGCCTTTGCGACACCGCCCGACCCGATTTCCCAGATCATGCTCGGCGGGGCGCTGATGCTGCTCTACTTCATCTCGATCGGCGGCATGCATCTCATGCAGTCCTCCGACGACCGGGCAGACGACACGCAAGAGGACTGATCCGGTTTACGGCGCGCGCGGGCAGGGCTATAGCCCGGCCTCGTTATTTCATTGCAACCGGATCAGACCCATGCATGACATCAAGCTCATCCGCGACAATCCCGACGCATTCGACGCTGGCCTCGCCATGCGTGGACTGCCGGCCCAATCCGCGACCCTGATCGAGCTTGATGCCTCCCGCCGCGAAGCGCTGGGCAAGCAGCAGGATGCCGAGACCGAGCGCAATGCGCTGTCCAAGCAGATCGGCAAGGCCAAGGCGACCGGTGACGAGGCCGAGTTCAACCGCCTGCGCAGCGAAGTCGACCGCCTGAAGACGGTGCTCGAGGAATCCGGCCAGCAGGCGCGTCATTTCGACGAGGTCCTGAACCAGCACCTCGCAGCGCTGCCGAACCTGCCGCATGCGGATGTACCGCAAGGGGCTGACGAGGCCGACAATGTCGAGGAGCGCCGCTGGGGCGAGCCGCGGGCGATGGATTTCAAGCCGCGCGATCATGTCGATCTGGGTGAAAGTCTCGGTCAGATGGACTTCAAGAAAGCGGCCGAAATGTCCGGTTCGCGCTTTGTCGCCCTGCGTGGCGGGCTGGCCCGCCTGGAGCGCGCGCTGGCGCAATTCATGCTGGATCTGCACACCGCCGAGCATGGCTATGAAGAAGTCAGCCCGCCTTACATGGTCCGCGATGAAGCGGTGTTCGGAACCGGTCAATTGCCGAAATTCGCCGAAGACTTGTTCCGCACCACGGACGATCACTGGCTGATCCCGACGGCGGAAGTGCCGTTGACCAATCTGGCCCGCGACACCATCCACGCCGAGGCCGACCTGCCGATGCGCATGACGGCCTATACGCCCTGCTTCCGTTCGGAAGCCGGCTCGGCCGGTCGCGATACGCGCGGCATGATCCGCCTGCACCAGTTCCAGAAGGTGGAAATGGTCTCGATCGTTGCGCCGGACGAGAGCGATGCCGAGCTGGAGCGGATGACCGGCTGCGCCGAAAAAGTCCTGCAGCTGCTGGAATTGCCCTACCGCGTCATGAAGCTGTGTACCGGTGATATGGGCTTTTCGGCTCGCCGGACCTTCGATCTGGAAGTCTGGATGCCCAGCCAGGACTGCTATCGCGAAATCTCGTCCTGTTCGACCTGTGGCGATTTCCAGGCCCGCCGCATGGATGCCCGCTTCCGCAAGGAAGGCGAAAAACGTCCGGCCTTCCTTCACACGCTGAACGGCTCCGGCGTCGCGGTCGGGCGGGCTCTGGTCGCTGTGCTGGAAAACCACCAGAACGAGGACGGTTCGATCAGCATACCGGCCGCGTTGCGTCCGTATATGGGCGGTCTTGAGCGGATCGAAGGCTGAGCCTGACATTGGAGTGGCGATGCGCCACTCCAATGTCCCGCCATGCGATCGGGTCGCTCCCGCAGCTCGCCCGACAGGAGAATGGTCGGCGTCGCCTAGGTGGCATTTGCCCGGGTGTTGGAGCGGGCGCTTTCGTAATAAATTGATTGTAATCAGGTATTTCTATTGCTCGCAGCCCTTTTGCCGAGCTTGAGACCCCGAACCACCCATATGGGCGATTGTTGTCGCCGCCTCTTTCCCTGACCGTTCGCCGATAATTTTGCGTTAGCGCATCGTTAACAATCGGGGGCGTCGCCCAGGCGGCGGATGATCATGGCGAGCAAGAAATCCAACAACCAGGCACGACAGTCTGCAGCCAACGCTGCGGCACCGGCCAATCCGGGCATCGACATTGATGGCTCCGGGCGTGGTGATCTTTTGTTCGGTACCGGTCGTGACGACATCATTGACGGGCGCGGCGGCAATGACCTGATCCTCGGACTGGGTGGCGATGATGTCATTTCGGGCGGTGGCGGCAATGATTTCGTCCTTGGCGGTTCCGGCGATGACGAAATCAGCGGCGATGCTGGCAACGACTTCCTGTCGGGCGGCAGCGGAAATGATGTGATTTCCGGCGGCCGCGGCAGCGACTTTGTTCTCGGTGGCAGCGGCGACGACCAGATCAGCGGTGGCCGTGGCGGGGACACATTGATCGGCGGCGACGGCAATGATGCCATTGATGGCGGTGCCGGCAATGATCTTCTCTCCGGTGATGCGGGTGACGACTTCCTGTCCGGCGGTGCCGGCAGAGACACGCTGCTCGGCGGCGCTGGCGACGACATCCTGTCCGGCGGTGCGGGACGGGACACCATTATTGGTGGTCAGGGGCATGACACGCTCGTCTATGGTGGCAGCGTTCGCGATGCGCAGGTCACGGGGGACAGCAATCAGGCGCAGGTCCGCGGAGCGGACGGACGCGACACGCTGGACGGTGTAGAGGCGATCCAGTTTGACGATGCGACGGTCTATCTGGACGGGCGCAATAATGGCCCGATGGTTGAAGACCAGGCGGCCACGATCAGCGAGAACGATGTTGCTGTCATCGTCAATGTCCTCGACGGCGCGTTTGACTTTGATGGCGACGCGATCTCGCTGCTTTCGGTCGATGCCGGGGATTTCGCCGGGACGGTCAGCTTTCATGCCGCCAGCGGCGAGGTTTCGCTCACACCCGGCGCGGCCTACGACTATCTGGCCGAAGGCGAGAGCGTCGAAGTCACGCTGACTTACACCGCCACGGACGGCACGGACACAACGACGGGAACAATTGCGGTCACGATCACCGGTATCGATGACGAGCCCCTGATCACGGCAATTGATCTGGGCGCGCAGAATGAGGATGACGGCTTCATCTCTGTCGATCTGTTGGCCACAGCCAATGGCGCCGTGATCGGCATCGACGAGATCCAGTCAGTCGCCTCGTCCAATCCGGACCGGACGATCAGCTGGGGTCTCGACCCGAATAATTACGACGCAGTCCGGCTCGACCTGAACCAGTTCACCGACCTTCAGGCCGGCGAGACCGAGACGGTCACGATCACCTATGTGGTCGGCGACAATCAGGGTGGCCTGACCACCAACACCGCCACCTTCGTGGTTGAAGGCACGAACGACCTGCCGACCTTCGTCGACTTCACCCTGTCACTGGGTGAGAGCGAGCCGCTGTGGGTCAATCTTCTGTCCGGCGTCCAGGACGTCGACAGTGATACGGTGATCGTCACCGATGTGGTCGCCTCGACCAACAATCCGGATCGCGTGGTCACCGCCAACGTCAACTATGCCGACGGTACGGTGACCTTCCCCTACGGCCAGTATGAAGACCTGGCCGAAGGTGAAACCGAAATCCTGACCATCAGCTTCAACCTGGATGATGGTGATGGCGGTGTGGTGGCCCGGGAGCTGAGCTTCACCATCATTGGCGAGAATGACGCCCCGGACGTGGTGCCGATCAATCTGGGCACGCAGAGCGAAGACGGTGGTTTCATCTCGGTCGATCTGATGTCGACAGCGAGTGATATCGACACCAATGACGTGATCGGCATCGATGAGATCCAGTCAGTCGCGTCGTCCAATCCGGACCGGACGATCAGCTGGGGTCTCGACCCGAACAATCATGACGCGGTGCGGCTCGACCTGAACCAGTTCACCGACCTTCAGGCCGGCGAGACCGAAACGGTGACCATCACCTATGTGGTGGGCGACAATAATGGTGGCCTGACCACCAATACCGCGACCTTTGTGGTTGAAGGCACGAATGATCTTCCGACCTTCGTCGACTTCACGTTGTCACTGGGCGAGAGCGAGCCGCTGTGGGTCAATCTTCTGTCCAGCGTCCAGGATGTGGACAGCGATACGGTGATCGTCACCGATGTGGTCGCCTCGACCAACAATCCGGACCGTGTGGTCACCGCCAATGTGAATTATGCCGACGGCACGGTGACCTTCCCCTACGGCCAGTATGAAGACCTGGCCGAAGGCGAAACCGAAATCCTGACCATCAGCTTCAACCTGGATGATGGTGATGGCGGTGTGGTGGCCCGGGAGCTGAGCTTCACCGTGATCGGGCAGAATGATGCGCCCTACATCGAACCATGGAACTCCTCGCTCGAGGGCACGGTCGATGAGAATGACGCGCCGACCCTGTTTTCGGCCGGCTCGATCGTGTTTGACGATGTTGACGCCAGCGACCAGCACTATGGCTATATCAACAATGTTTCCCTGTCGGGTGAGGCAGGAGATCTCAATCCGGGCAATCTCTATGGCCTGCTGCGCCTGGATGATTATGCCTCGGGCGGCGCGCTGGGCTGGACCTTCAACGCCGATAGCGGTCTGTTCGACTATCTGCAAGAGGGTGAGAGCGTCACCCTGACCTATGATGTCGAGGTCAGCGACGGCCGCGAGGGTGGCCAGACAACCGTGTCGATCACCATCGAGGGCACGAATGACCTCCCGGTCTTCAACGGCTACTCATTCTCCCTGGGCGAAAGCGAGCCCCTGTGGGTCAATCTTCTGGCCAGCGTCCAGGATGTCGACAGCGACACGCTGACGGTCTCCGATGTTGTCGCCTTGACGAATAACCCCGACCGGGTGGTCGTGGCGAACGTCAATTATGCCGATGGTACGGTGACCTTTCCCTATGGCCAGTATGAAGATCTGGCCGAGGGCGAGACAGAGACCCTGACCATCCGCTTCAACGTTGATGATGGTGATGGCGGCGTCGTCCCGTGTGAGCTGAATTTCACCGTGATCGGGCAGAATGATGCGCCTTACATCGAGCCGTGGAACTCCACGCTCGACGGCACGATCGACGAGAATGATGCGCCGGTCCTGACGACCGCCGGCTCCATCGTGTTCGACGATGTCGATGCCAGCGACCAGCATTATGGCTACATCAACAATGTTGCGCTGACCGGCGAGACCGGCGACTTCAACATATATGACCTGTATGGCCTGCTGCGCCTGGACGACTATGCCTCGGGCGGCGCGCTGGGCTGGACCTTCAACGCCGACAGCGGCCTGTTCGACTATCTGCAGGAAGGCGAGAGCGTCACCCTGACCTATGATGTCGAGGTGACCGATGGACGCGAGGGCGGCCAAACGACGGTCTCGATCACGATCGAGGGCACCAATGACCTGCCGACCTTCATCGATTTCGGCCATGAGATTGATGAAAGCACGTCGCTTTGGGTCAACCTTCTGTCCGGCGTCCAGGATGTCGACAGCGATGCGGTGACAATTTCGGATGTGGTTGCCTATACCGACAATCCGGACCGGGTCGTCGCACTTGATGTCAATCTGGAAGAGGGAACGGTCTTCTTCCCCTATGGCCAGTATGAGGACCTCGCCGAGGGCGAGAGCGAGATTCTGACCATCAGTTACACGATTGATGACGGCGATGGCGGGGTCGTACCGGCTGAAATGCACTTCACCGTGATCGGGTCAAATGATGCGCCTTACATCGAGCCGTGGAACTCCACGCTCGACGGCACGATCGACGAGAATGATGCGCCGGTCCTGACGACCGCCGGCTCCATCGTGTTCGACGATGTCGATGCCAGCGACCAGCATTATGGCTACATCAATAATGTCGCGCTGACCGGCGAGACCGGTGATCTCAACCCGGGTAATCTTTATGGCCTGCTGCGCCTGGACGACTATGCCTCGGGCGGCGCGCTGGGCTGGACATTCAACGCCGACAGCGGCCTGTTCGACTATCTGCAGGAAGGCGAGAGCGTCACCCTGACCTATGACGTCGCAGTCAGCGATGGCCGCGAAGATGGCCAGACGACGGTCTCGATCACGATTGAAGGGTCGAATGACCTGCCGACTTTCGTCGACTTCACCTTGTCACTGGGCGAGAGCGAGCCGCTGTGGGTCAATCTTCTGTCCAGCGTCCAGGATGTGGACAGCGGTACGGTGATCGTCACCGATGTGGTCGCCTCGACCAACAATCCGGACCGTGTGGTCACAGCCAATGTGAACTATACCGACGGCACGGTGACCTTCCCCTACGGTCAGTATGAAGACCTCGCCGAGGGCGAAACCGAGATACTGACCATCAGCTTCAACCTGGATGATGGCGATGGCGGTGTGGTGCCCCGCGAGCTGAGCTTCACGGTGATCGGCCAGAATGATGCGCCTTACATCGAGCCGTGGAACTCCACGCTCGAAGGCACGGTCGACGAGAATGACGCGCCGGTCCTGACCACCGCCGGCTCGATCGTGTTCGACGATGTCGATGCCAGCGACCAGCACTACGGCTATATCAATAATGTCACCCAGACGGGCACGGTCGGCGACTTCAACATATATGACCTGTATGGCCTGCTGCGCCTGGATGATTATGCCTCTGGCGGCGCGCTGGGCTGGACCTTCAATGCCGATAGCGGCCTGTTCGATTATCTGCAGGAAGGCGAGAGCGTCACCCTGAGCTATGATGTCGAGGTGACCGATGGACGCGAAGGCGGACAGACGACGGTCTCGATCACGATTGAAGGGTCGAATGACCTGCCCAGCTTTGTCGACTTCACGATCTCGTTCGGTGAAAGCGAACCCCTGTGGGTCAATCTTCTCGCCAGCGTCCAGGACGTCGATAGCGACACGGTGATTGTCACCGATGTCACGGCCCATACCGACAATCCCGACCGCGTTGTCGTGGCCAATGTGGACTATGAGGCTGGTACGGTCTCCTTCCCCTATGGCCAGTATGAAGACCTGGCCGAGGGCGAAACCGAAACGCTGACCATCAGCTTCAACCTCGAAGACAGTGATGGCGGGGTGCTGCCGCGCGAATTCAACTTCACAATCATCGGGCAGAATGATGCGCCCTATTTCGAGCCGTGGAACTCGTCGCTGGACGCGACTGCGGACACCGGCAGCGCTGGGCAGCTTGAAGCGAGTGGCGTGATCGGGATCTGGGATCCTGATGCCAGCGACGAACACACCGGGACCACGCTCAGCGTCAGCCTTGCCGGCGATATCGGTGGGCTGACGGAAGCCGATGTCCTGGACCTGCTGAGTTTTGACGGCTCCCGCCCGGACGCGTCGGTCGACTGGTCCTTCGCGGCGGGGTCCGCCTTGTTTGCCCACCTGTCCGGCGATCAGAGCATCACCCTGACCTATGAGGTCGAGATCAGTGATGGCCATGACACGGTGATGGCGCCGGTGACCATCACGGTGACCGCGCAGAATGCAGCGCCGGTTGCGCCGGATCGCGCAGTGTCGATGAATGAGGACAGCTTCTTTGTGAATGTTGACCTGCTGGACGGTGCCAGTGATGCGGACGGCGACAGCCTGACTGTCAGCAATGTTGTCCTTGAAACGTCCAATCCGGACCGGAGCTTTGCCTATAGCCTCGACACCTCGGGCGGGCAGTTCACCATTTACCCGGGCAATTTCCAGGACCTCTCGGAGGGTGAAACAGAAACCATCACCCTGACCTATGATGTCGCAGACGGGCAGGGCGGTGTCACGCAGCGCACGACCACCGTCACGGTCGATGGGATCAATGATCCCGTTTCAGCCAGCGGCGGCGCCAGCTTGATGTTTGGCGAGAATGACGCATCGGTGTTGAGTGACAGCGGAACGATCAGCTACAGCGATGCCGACGCCAATGACACGCACACCGCTTCGATCAGCAGTGTCGGTGTGCGCGGCCAGGATGCCGGGCTGGCGGGCGTCGACCTTGCCAGTCTCTTCACGCTGGACGCCAGTGACGGGGTCCTGTCCTGGTCTTTTGAAGCTGACGGCAGTGTGTTCGACTACCTCAATGACGGTGACACACTCCTGCTGGATTTCCAGATCGAGCTCAGCGATGGTTTGTCGACCAGCACCGTCCAGATCAATGTGATGATTCTTGGTGCCACGGATGCGGCGGCCTCGATGGAGGCGCAGGTTTTCGACAAGGCGCAGGCGTTTGACCTGTCCAAGACGCCGGTTGCCGACGATCTGGTTGATACGGACCCAGGCACTGACCCCGGCTTGGTCACCCTGTCCCACGAAGACGGGCTGACCGTCATTACCGCGGCAGATGTGGCGGACTTCGCCTTTGAGCGGGTCTTCGACGTCACCAATTTCCGCGGGGCGGTCCAGTTCGCCAGCCTCACCGAAACCAGTGACACAGCAAGGGAACTCGACAGCGTGCAGCCCACGCTTGGTCAGGCAGATGCATTCGACTTGCCCGGTCTGGATGCTTTCGGCCTGCCCCATGATGATGCAGCCTTGACCGTGCCCCTGCCGGACATGCCCGAAGGCTGGTAGGAGCGGCCGAATCAACATGTCTGTAGAGTGCTCAGGCGGTCCTCCCCAAGGGCCGCCTGATGCATGTCCGGGCGCAGTGAACCGGGTTCGGGACTGGCGGGCGGGCAGAATTGGTTTAGAACGCTGGCCAAAGCCAAACCCAGCAAGCGACCGGTTGATCATGATCCCTGAAAATCCCCGCATCCTCCTCACCAATGACGATGGCATTCGCGCCCACGGGCTCAAGGTGCTGGAGAAGATCGCGCGCCAGCTGTCCGATGATGTCTGGATCGTGGCGCCGGCCGAGGAACAGTCCGGGGCCGGACGGTCGCTGTCGCTGCATGATCCGTTGCGGGTGCGCCATTTCGACGAGCGCCGCATGTCGGTCTCCGGCACACCGACCGATTGCGTGCTGATGGGGATCCAGGACCTGATCCCGGGCAAACAGCCCGATCTCGTCCTGTCCGGCGTCAATCGCGGCCAGAATATCGCCGAGGACGTGACCTTCTCCGGTACCGTGGCCGGCGCCATGCAGGGAATGCAGCTGGGCATTCCGTCGGTGGCGCTGTCGCAGGCCTATGGCTTTGGCAAGGACGATCCGATCCAGTGGGAGACGGCGGAGATGTATGGCGCGCCGATCCTGCGCCGCCTGTTCGATCTGAAATGGCCGGAAGACGTGCTCATCAACATCAACTTCCCCGACCGCAAACCGGACGAGGTGGAAGAGGTCGAGGTCACCCGCCAGGGGCGCCGTGATCAGCATATCCTGCACGCCGAACACCGGGTCGATCCGCGCGGGATGGATTATTACTGGCTGGCCTTCAAGGGCCTGTTGTCCAATCCGCCGGACGGTGTTGACCTGCGGGCGATCTATGACGGCAAGATCTCGGTCACGCCGCTGCACATGGACCTGACCCATGGCGAAACGCTGGGCAATCTGAAAAGCATGCTCGGCGGCGTGCCGCCCAAGTCCTGATCAACGCCCGCGCCCGGAGGCCTGCCGCGCATGCAATTGCCAGATCCCCGCATGATCCAGCTCGTGATGAGCCTGCGCGGTGGCGGTGTGACCGATGCCACGGTCATGGGCGCGCTCGAACGTACCCCGCGTCACCTGTTCGTACCGCAGCGTTTCGGCGATCAGGCCTATGATGACCGGGCCCTGCCGATCGATTGCGGCCAGACGATCTCGCAGCCGCTGATCGTAGCCCTGATGACCCAGGCGCTGAAACTGGATGATCGATGCAAGGTGCTCGAAATCGGTACCGGCTCGGGCTATCAGGCCGCCGTGCTGGCGCGTCTGGCGCGGCGGGTCTATTCGGTCGAGCGGTACCGTACCCTGTCGCGCGAGGCCGAGGCCCGTTTCGAGGCCATGCGTCTGACCAATATTGTCACCAGGATCGGTGATGGCACGCTGGGCTGGCCGGAACAGGCGCCGTTTGATCGCATCATTCTCACCGCCTCGGCACCCACCCGTCCGGACGCCATTCTCCAACAGCTCAAGGATGGCGGCATCGCCGTGGCCCCGGTCGACCGGGACAACCGGCAGGTACTGGTCCGCTATGACCGCGACGGTGAAACCATCACCGAAACCGATCTGATGGATGTGCGTTTCGTCCCGCTGGTAAAGGGCGAAGCTCGCGCTTTGTAAGGGCTTTTGCCGGGAATATGTGCTAGAGTGCGGACATGGGCGTGAAGTACGAACACATTGAGACAGACCGGTTGGTCGTCCTGACTTTGACCGGCCTCCCGACGCGAACGGATCATGCGGCGTTTGCCAGGCGGGTCGCGGCGCAGGTCCGGTCGGGGCAGGCGCGTGGCGTGATCATTGATGCCTCCGCTGCCGAATTGCCGACCCGGCAAAGCTATTCCCGCGAAATTTGGGAAGATTTCCTCGCTGAAATCGGTGCGTGCCCCTTCGCCTATGTGCCACCGGTCGGACATGACGATGCGGAGCGACAGGCGATGATCGAGGGGCTCCTGGGTGAATGGGGTACCTGCTTTACGACCGCCGAGGATGTGACCCGGGCCCGTGCCTGGTGCCTTGCGCAATTGGCGGACTCCTCGCGCTGAATTGGCGCCAATCACGACATCCACATTAAATCTGCATCAGGAACGGGCGGGCCGTCGTGTGGATAACCGCCGGTTAAGCCTTCTCTGGCTTGATGGCCGCGGAAATCCTGTCGGAGGTCGAGCCTGAAATGCGTGTCACGTCCCTGATCTGCCTCGTTGCGGTGGTGAGTGCGAGCCTTGCGGCCTGTGCGACCAATCCGCGTGAGCCGGCCCGGGTCGACTATCGCAGTTTCGGCAATGGATCGAATACCGCATCGTCATCTTCTTCTTCGCGTTCCCCGGAACGCGGCACGATGAATTGCGGCTCCGGCTATACGGTTCGGACCAATGACACCCTGTCCGAGATTGCCGAGCGTTGCGGCGTCGGCATGTCGGATCTGGCCAGCACCAATGGTCTCAGCGCGCCCTATACGCTGCGTGTGGGTCAGACCATCTCGATGCCGCGACCTCCGGTTCATGTGGTCCAGCGCGGCGAGAACCTGTATCGGATCGGCCTGCGCTATGGTGTGCCATTCCAGCAGCTTGCCAACCATAATGGCATCGGCGCACCGTTCGAAATCGAGGTCGGACAGCAGATCCGCCTGCCCAATGGCGCCCGGGTCGCGAGCACCTCGTCCGGGGGTTCGTCGCGCGCACCGACGACATCGTCGAACAGGGATCGCTATACGCCGCCGCCAGCCGAGGCCGGGGCACCGAGCTTTGACTGGCCGGTCCGCGGTTCGGTCCTCGCCAGCTTCGGGCGCCGCCCAAATGGCGAGCGCAATGACGGTATCAATATCGAAGCGGCGGCTGGTGCCGATGTGCGCGCATCCGCGCCTGGCCAGGTCGTCTACGCCGGCAGTGAGCTGGCTGGTTATGGCCAGCTGGTACTGGTCCGGCACTCCGGTGGCTTCGTGACCGCCTATGCCCACAATTCCCGGCTTCTGGTGCGCGAAGGCGACCAGGTCAGCCGCGGCCAGGTCATTGCCCAGGCCGGCGCAACCGGTACGGTTGACCGCCCGCAGGTTCATTTCGAGATCCGCTCCGGTGTCAATCCGGTTGATCCGATGTCCTATCTGCGCTGACCGCAAGCCGGCCAAGTGTGCCTTTGTGCACACAGAAGCAGCCTGATCCAACAGCCGACCCTTGTTGCAACCAAGGCCCGTGCCGATATAGTCCCGCGCATTCGAATTTCCGGGCGTCGGCGCAATCCTGTTGCGTTACGCGCCCAGCAGCCGCGGAGCGCGCTTCTTCATGCAAGAATTTCTTCAATCCCCGATCCCGATGCTCGTCCTCATGGGCCTGGTCTTCTATTTCCTGCTCATTCGTCCGCAGCAAAAGCGCATGAAAGAGCACAAGGAGTTGATCGGCGGCCTCAAGCGCGGTGACGAAGTCATCACCCAGGGCGGCATGATCGGAAAGATCGCCAAGGTCTCTGACGAGGAAGTCACCCTTGATGTGGGCGAAGGCGTGAAGGTCCGTATAGTCCGTTCGACGATTGCCGACGTGAAGGGCCGCACCGCGCCCAAGCCGGCCAATGACGCCAAGTCGGATACCAAGAAAGACGCCAAGAAGGACGACAAGGAAATCGGCTGAGCCGATTGACCGTCATCCCTGATCGTCCCTGACCAAGAGGCCGCGCTGACATGCTGCATTTCGGGCGTTGGAAACTGCTTTCCATATTCCTCATCACGCTGCTCGGCGTGATGTACACCATCCCCAATTTCGTGCCGGAAGAAGACCGGTTCACGATCAATGAGGTGGATGGTACGGCCACGCCCAAGGGCATCTGGCGCTTCATCCCGGCCGGGACGATCAATCTGGGCCTCGACCTGCAGGGCGGTTCGCATATCGTCTTCGAAGTCGACATGGACGAGGTGCGCGACGCCCAGCTGGAAACGCTGGCGTCCGACATCCGCACCACACTGCGCGAAGCGCCGCCGGTGCTGGCCCGGTCGGTCGCCGTGATCGGCGATGAAGTCGTCGTCCTGATGGTTCGCCCGGAAGAACGCGACGCGGCACTCGAGCGGATCCGCGAGCTCAATGCACCGGTCACGACCGGCATTGGCCAGGTCGGTCTGTCCAACATGTATGATATCGGTGCGGACCCGTCTGACCCGTCGGCGATCCGGATCTCGGTGACCTCGCAGCAGTATGAGTCCATCCGCAACCGCACACTGGAACAGTCGATCACGGTGATCCGTCGCCGCCTCGACGGGCTGGGCACCACCGACCCGACCATCGCCCGCTCCGGCGACCGCCGGGTTCTCGTTCAGGTGCCGGGGGCCGATGATCCGCAGGAGATCATCGATCTGGTCGGAACACAGGCCGCGATGAGCTTCCACATGGTCGACGAAGATGTCGATCCGGGGCCCAATGGCCAGGCGCGTACGCCGCCGGGCGTGACGGTCTATCCGATGGCGGACACGGGCGGGACACAGTGGCTGGCGGTTGAAACGCGACAGCGGCTGACCGGTGAAAATCTCAACAGCGCCAACGTCACCACCCATCCGAACTACGCCGGGCCGGTTGTCGGCTTCCGTCTCGATACGCAAGGCGCCCTGATTTTTGGCGAACTGACCCGGGCCAATCGCGGTCGTCGTTTCGCCATCGTGCTCGACAGCAAGATCATCACCGCGCCGACGATCAACGAACCCATCCTGTCGGGCTCGGGCGTGATCGGCGGCGGGTATACTTATGAGTCCGCCAACCAGCTGGTCATCCTGCTCAATGCGGGCGCACTGCCAGCCTCGCTGACGCCGGTTGAGCAGCGGGTCGTCACCGGTACGCTCGGTCAGGACCAGGTGGAAAGCGGCAAGCTGGCCATCCTGATCGGTTTTGCCCTGGTGATTGTCTTCATGGTCGCCATGTACGGCGTGTTCGGCCTGTTCTCGACCATGGCGCTCTTGGTCAATGTCGTCCTCATCCTGGGCGGCCTGTCGGGACTTGGCATGACGCTGACCCTGCCGGGTATCGCCGGTATCATCCTGACCATCGGCATGGCGGTGGACGCCAATGTGCTGATCTATGAACGGATCCGCGAGGAGGTGTTGAACAACCGCACCCCGGTGCAGGCGATCCAGGCTGGCTACGAGCGGGCCCTGGCCGCCATTCTCGATGCCAACATTACCACCTTCATCGCCGCAGCCGTGCTCTACATGCTCGGTGCCGGTCCGGTGCGGGGTTTCGCGGTGACGCTGGGTATCGGCATCATCACCTCGGTCTTTACGGCCTTCGTCGTCTCCCGCCTGCTGGCGGTTCTCTGGCTGCGGGCGTTCAAGCCCAAAAAGCTGCCGCTTTAAGGGGAGGAAACGAACATGACCCTCGCACTCGTCAAATACCTGCCGACCTCCGGCAAGATCCCCTTCATCCGCGCTCGCTGGATCGCCCTTGGGGTGTCCGGCCTGTTCATCCTGTTCTCGATGTTCGAGTTCGCCACGGTCGGCATCAATTTCGGCATTGATTTCCGCGGCGGCATCCAGACCGAAGTCGCGGCGACTAACACCACCTCGATCGAGGATTTGCGGGCGACTGCGAATGGCCTCGACCTTGGCGAGGCGCGCGTCCAGGGCGCCGGCTCGGTGGGAGATGACCGCACCACCTACCTCATTTCCCTGCCCCTGCAGGAAGGCGAGGGGCTGGAAGGTGAAGCGGCGCAGAACACGGCTCGACAGGCCCTGGAAGCGGCGCTGACGACGACCTTCCCGGATATCCAGATGCGCGGCACGACGGTGATCGGCGGCGCGGTTTCAGGCGAGCTGATCGTGACCGGTTTCACCGCGATTGGCGTCGCGCTCTTCCTGATGCTGATCTACATCTGGTTCCGCTTCGAGTGGCAGTATTCGGTCGGTGCCATCATCGCCCTGACCCACGACGTCATCGCCACCATCGGCATGTTCTCGCTGACCCAGATGACGTTCGACCTCGCAACCGTCGCCGCCATCCTGACCATTGTCGGTTACTCGATGAACGACACCGTCGTGGTCTATGACCGGATCCGCGAAAATCTGCGCAAGTACAAGCGCAAGCCGCTTCAGGAAGTGCTCGACCTGTCGATCAATGACACGCTGTCACGGACCATCCTGACCTCTGTGACGACGCTGGTGGCGCTGATCTCGCTCTACCTGATCGGTGGCACGGCCCTGAAGGGCTTCGCCTTCGCCATGATCTGGGGCGTGATGATTGGTACCTTCTCGTCGATCTTCGTCGCCGCGCCGATCCTGCTGTTCACCAATGTCCAGCGTGAAAGCAATGAGAGCTGATCAGGCCCGGCCGGGCGCATACCCGGCCGGACTATCCTGAAACGCGAATAAGCCGTAATTTCTCCCCGATGACAGACTGATTCTGACATTGGGGAGGGATTACAATGGCTGGAATTCTCAGCAATCTACGCACGACCGTGATCGTGTCACTCGTGCTCGCGGCGCTCTATCTGGGCGCCTATGTCCTGACGGGATCGATCGAGCTCAACAGCGCATTCTGGCAGGGCCTGGCCCGCTGGACCCATGTTGTCGCCGGCATCATGTGGATCGGCCTGCTCTGGTATTTCAACTTCGTCCAGATCCCGAACATGCCGAAAATTCCGGATGAGCAGAAGCCGGCCATTGGCAAGGTGATCGCACCGGCGGCCCTGTTCTGGTTCCGTTGGGGCGCCGCCTTTACGGTCCTGACCGGTCTGATGGTTGCGGGTCTGCGTGGCTATTCGATGGAAGTGCTGACCCTTGGCGTGGCAGCCGAGATTTACACGCCGCAATACTCTTTCATCGGTATCGGCATGTGGCTGGCGATCATCATGGCGGCCAATGTCTGGTTCGTGATCTGGCCCAACCAGAAGATCGCCCTGGGCATGGTCGAGGCCGAAGCCGACGCCAAGCCGAAAGCCGCCCGCACGGCGATGCTGTTCTCGCGCACCAACACGCTCCTGTCCTTCCCGATGCTGATCGCGATGGCCATGGCGCAGACGGTCTTTGGCTAGCACAGGGCTGCCAGTATTGACCTGAATCGTTCAGGGCCCGCCGATAGCCGGCGGGCCCTGTTCACGTTCGGGGGGTACGTGAGCATCCGAGCCCGCGAGGTAGGGAGGGGTTGCGGCCCGTTGCCTGTCTGTAACGCCGCGGGCAGCGCAATTCCGTCGCCGGTATCTGAAGAATATTCTCGGGCGTCAGTCGAAGGCGAAACTCGCATACACCATGGGCCGGAAAATCCGCAGCGTGCGAGGCTCGGGCCGGTATTGGGATGGCTGGATCTGCGTCATGATCACCGCTGCCGTACCCGTCGCCGGGCTGACGAAGAAGTCGGTGTCGAAGAAGCCGCCCCAGCTGAGATCACCCGGCACGCCGGCCGCTTGCTGGCCTTCAGCCGGTGGCAGGACGACATCCATGCCCAGAGCAAAGCTGCGACCACCCCAATCGCCGGTCTGGTCGGCCGTGACGTGGGGGCTGGCTAGGATGGCAAAGGTCTCCGGCGTGATCAGCTGGACATCGCCCAGCGCGCCGCCATTGGCGAGCAACATAGCAAAACGGATATAGTCCGACGCCGTGGAGACCAGCCCCCCACCACCGGACGGCCAGTCCGGGCTGCCGAACTCGTAATCGATCATGCTGCCTGTCTCGTCATGCACATAGAGCGGCGCCAGCATTGTTTCATCGAAATCAACATCGCTGAAAAAGAAGCCGGTCGAGCTCATGCCAAGCGGTGTGAAGATCTCGGTTTCGAGGAAGGTGTTGAGCGGCATGCCGCTGACGACCTCGATCACCCGCCCGGCCACATCCAGCCCGTAGGAGTATTGCCAGACATCGCCCGGATCATTGTACAGCGGCAGGGCGGCGAGGCGGTCGATGCGGGCTGCCAGGTCGCCTTCGCCGGAATAGAGGGTGTTTTCCAGATAGAGCTGACCGAGGTCGCTTTCGGTCTCGAAGATATAGCCCAGCCCGGCGGTATGGGTGAGCAGGTGCTCGATGGTCATCACGCTGTCCGGCGCGCGGGTCTCGATTTCGCCAGCCTCATTGGCCATCGGCGAGACCGCGACGCGAATGTCGGCGAAGGCCGGGATGTAAGCGCTGACCGGGTCGTCCAGTGAGATTTCGCCGCGTTCGACCAGCATCATGATGGCCATCGTCGTGACCGGCTTGGTCATCGAGGCGATGCGAACCGGGGTGTCGACGGTGAAGGGCGTGTGGTTGGTGAGGTCGGCTTCACCTGCTTCCGACACGAAAGCGATGCGCTCACCGCGGGCGATGATCGCCGCATAACCGGGCCGCGCGCCTTCCGCCGCCAATTCGTCGAGGCGGGCATCGAGCAAGCCCAGTGCATGCGGGTCAAAGCCCAGTGCTGCGGGATTTTCGACTGTCTGGATGTCTTGCGCCTGGAGCGGCGCGGTGACGGCCAGCATGGCCGTCGAGGCCAGCGCAAGCGCCGTCATGGCTTGTTTGAACGCCATCTAACCTTCCCTTCGGGATATGTGTTTATCGACCGAGGGGAAGGTTAGGGCGCATGTGGCGCTCTGACGAGAGCCTTATTGGGCGGCGGCGAGGTTTTCAGCCGCAAATTCCCAGTTCACGAGCTTGTCGAGGAAGGTCGTGATGTAGTCCGGGCGACGGTTCTGGAAGTCGAGATAGTAGGCGTGCTCCCAGACATCCATCGTCAGGAGCGGCGTGACGCCATCCTCGGTGAGCGGTGTCTCGGCGTTCAGCGTCTTGCGGACTTCCAGCTTGCCGCCTGCAATCACCAGCCAGGCCCAGCCGGAACCGAACTGCGTTGCGCCGGCATCGGCGAAGGCGGTCTTGAATGCGTCCAGCGATCCGAAGTCACGGTCGATCATCGCGGCCAGCTCGCCGGTCGGCGCGCCGCCGCCATTGGGTCGCATGGACTGCCAGTAGAAGGTGTGGTTCCAGATTTGGGCAGCATTGTTGAAAATGCCGGCCTTGGCGGTATCGCCAGCCGTGCTGCGGATCACGTCTTCCAGTGACTGGGCGGCCAGATCGGTGCCCTCGACCAGACCGTTCAGCTTGGTCACATAGGCATTGTGATGTTTCCCGTGGTGGAAATCGAGCGTCTGGGAGGAGATATGGGGGGCCAGTGCATCCTTGGCATAGGGCAGATCGGGCAGGGTGAAAGCCATGGGAACCTCTTACGGTGACGTAGACGGGACGGATGATGGCCCGGCGGGCCGTTTTCATGTCCGGACATATGGTGTGGTTGGCAGGCATGTCCACCGGGGAGACGCATGATGGGGTCAGAAATCGACAGCCTGCTGCACAATAGCGATCCGGACCGCTATCTGTGCGCCTTGTTCGCGCAGCCCGACCAGCGGGCTGGGCTGCTGGCGCTGTATGGACTCGACCATGAACTGGCGCGTGTCGCCCTGTCGCCGTCGGAAAGCCTGATCGGTGAGATGAAGCTGACCTGGTGGCGCGATGCCGTAGCCGATCTGGGCGCCTCGCCGCCCAAGGTGCGGCGCCATGAGGTGACGGAAGGACTGGCGCGCCTGGGCGGCCGGATCGAACCGGCTGACCTGATGCCGCTGATCGAGGCCCGCTTCGACGACATATCTGCCCGCCCCTTTGCCGATCTGGAGGATGTGCTGGCCTATGTTGATGCGACGGCCGGTGTGTTGGTGCGCCTGTCGCTGCGTCTGGTCGACGCCACGGACAGCGTTTCGCCCGAGTTGGCGCTTGCCGCCGGACGCGCCTGGGGCCTGACCGGCTTGTTGCGGGCATTTCCGCAGCGCGCCCGGATCGGCCGGGCGCCGGTGGGGGCCGACGAACTGGCGCGGCAGGACGCCACGCCCGCCATGCTGGCCCAGGGGCTCGGCGCTGAGAAGGTGGCGGCGGCGCGCCAGCCTGTAATTGCGACCGCGCGGGCTGCCTGCGAAACGGTCAGGGCCGCCGGCGCCCTGCCGGCGCAAGCTGTTCCGGCGATCGGCTATTGCCGCCTGGCCGCGACATATCTCGACCGATTGCCGGACGGTCCGTACCAGATCGCAGCGGACCTCAATCCGCTCGGTCGTCGCCTGCGACTGACCTGGCTGGCCCTGACCGGCCGATAGACAGCGGCAGGGTCTTGCGTCCTACACCCGCTCGCGTTCAACATGGACGCAATCAAGGAGAATACCCATGCATCATGCGCTGATCACCGGAGCCAATCGCGGACTGGGGCTGGAACATGCCCGGCAATTGCTCGAGCGCGGCTGGCATGTCAGCGCGGCGGTGCGCTCGCCGGCAGATGCGACCGAGCTGTCGGCATTGCCCGTCGGTGACGGCAAGCTGGACCTGCACGCCTATGACGCGGCCGATCCGGCCAGCGCGGAGGCTCTGGCCAAGGCGGTCACCGGTCCGGTCGACCTGCTGTTCGCCAATGCCGGAATGATGGCGCCTGAAACCCGCAAGTTCGGCAGCGCGGCAGGGGCCGCCATGCTGGAAGAATTCAAGGTCAACTCGATCGCGCCCCTGGCGCTTGTCGAAGCCTTTGTCGATCAGGTGGCGGCGTCGGAAATGAAGGTTGTCGCCCTGCAGTCATCCCGCATGGGCTCGATCCGCGACAATGGCAGCGGCGGCGGTTACGGCTATCGCTCGTCAAAGGCGGCCCTCAATGCCATCGGCAAGTCGCTGAGCATTGACCTCAAGGATCGCGGCATCGTCGTGCTGACGCTGCACCCCGGCTGGGTGAAGACCGACATGGGCGGCCCCAATGGCCAGCTAACCGTGCAGGAATCGGTATCGGGCCAGCTCGACCTCATCGCCCGAGCCTATGGCAATCCGGTGATGAGCGGCCGTTTCTACCACGTCTCCGGTCAGGACCTGCCCTGGTAGGCAGGGCCTGACCGGGACCTGGATGACTACTCGCCGAGATGCTCGGCGAGGAAGGTTTCCACATTGCGCAGGACCAGTTCACGCATGCTCGGTCCGGTGAGCCAGTGATCGAGCTCGCGCTCGTGGATGTAGGTGACATCCTTGCCGGCACGTTCGAGGGCGCGGTTCATGATGTCGGAATGTTCGTCATCCACGACACTGTCTTCACGGCCGTGAATCAGCAGGACCGGAATCTGCACCGCATCGGCGTGCTCGGCCGGTGAAATATGGTCAGCCTGGTCACGGTCCGGCAGCTCTTCGGTTCCCGTCAGGCGGGAGGCCAGCAGGCGGGAGTAGGGCGATTGATAGCCGCCCCAGAGGTCGGCATTGCGGGCAATCTCCCAGAGATCGGTAACCGGCGCGATCGCAGCGGCGCACTGGAAGGCATCCGGTGTGAACGTGGCGGCGGCGAGGGCGGCATATCCACCATAACTCGCCCCGACGATGCAGGCCCGGCCCTCGGCGGCATAGCCGGCCCGGACCATGGCATTCATGCCATCCGTGAGGTCTGACTGCATCACGCCGCGACCCCATTCGCCCCAACCAGCCTGTTCCCAGGCGACACCATAGCCGCTCGACCCGCGATAATTGGGTTGCAGGACCAGGTAACCGCGGCTGGCGAGGAAGTGGGCCAGGTAATCGAACCCGCCGGTGTCACGGGCGGCCGGACCACCATGCGGCAGGACAACGAGCGGATGCGGTCCGTCGCCATCCGGCAGGGTCAGATAGGCCGGGATCGAAGTCCCGTCGCTGGCACGATAGCGAATGGACAGGCGCTGGGGCAGCACGCTGTTGGCCAGTTCCGGGAAGGCATTGCCCAATGAAGCCAGTGACATCACTGTTGCATCAAACAGGAAATACTCGGTCGGCCGGTTCTCGCGATAGGCCGCGACCGTGAACTGGGTCCGGTCGCGCGACCATGAGAAAATCGAGACATAGGCATCGGGAATGGCGGCTTCGAGAGACACCTGGATGTTCGTCATCCCTTCGTCAAACCACACATAAGTCGGCATTTCGCGATCGATGCGGGCACCGAGAACAGTGTTGGTATAGTAGTCGAACAAGGGGGTGGTCAGGTCGAATTCGTCGTCCTGGAAAAGCACGCGGACCGGCTCACCGGTTGCAAGCGAAACCGAGTAAAGGCGACGGCCGCCTTCATTGGGCCGGTCGGTGAAGACCAGCTCGTCAGGAGCCCCCGCCATGATGCCCCACATGGAGGTCGTGAGTTGAGGTTCAGTGCGCTCCTGCACGGTTGTCCAATACTCGCCGCTGCGCGTTTCCAGCCCGTACTCGCTGGTGACAACATTGTACCGGAGCCGCGCGACCGGGGTGCCGCTGGCATCGAGGGCATAGCCGAAATAGCGCCCATCTGATCGTGCAATGGTGCGTTCCAGCCCGGTCTCAGGGTTCATGGCGGCAAGCCCTGCGCCACCGTCACGCCGGCCGCCAATGACCAGGTCACCGGTTTCAGGCACAACGCCAAGGGCGACCCCCGGCAGGTCCCTCAGGCGATCCGGGCGCTCGAGGTCGAGCGCGTACATGGTCGTGTAATCATCGGCGCCCCATTGGCCGTTATCGCGTGCGACCGACGCCACGATGATCAACATCCGGTCACTGGCCCAGAACAGCCGGCTGACGCGCACATCCGACACGTTGGCCCCGGCGGGCGGCTCGCCGTCCCGTGACAGGACCGTTACGATCTGCCGGCCACCGGCCTGCGACAGCATGGCGATGCGGCGACCATCGGGTGAAATAACCGGTACGGCGATCTGGGGGTGACGGCTGAAGGCTTCGACGGGCGGCGGCGCCTGGGTCTGGGCAAGGCTGCCGGTGGCCACGGAAACGGCCGCCGCGAAAGCGGCGATGACGCGTGAAAACATGATTGGTCCCCAAAATACCTCGCCGACTCATATCCGGCTTCCGGCGAAGTTTGCCGGGATACTATCGGGGAATCAACGCTGGCGTGTTGGTCAGCCGGCCTGCCAGGCTGCGAGGTCTGACAGCGCGCGCGCGGACATGGCCGCCTTGCGGGCCGGGGTCTTGGCCTTGCCCTTGATGCGATTGCCGTCGGCATCGATGGTTGGCTGCTCGATCGGCGGGAACAGGCCGAAATTGACATTCATCGGCTGGAAGGACCCCTTGCCGGAGATCAGGTGTCCGCCAGTGACATGGCCGATCAGCGCGCCCAATGCCGTGGTGGCCGGCGGCGGAGCGATTGATCCGCCCAGCCGTTCCGCAGCGGCATAGCGACCGGCCAGGAGTCCCATCGCCGCGCTCTCGACATAGCCTTCGACACCGATCAACTGGCCGGCAAAGCGCAGGCGCGGCTGGCTCTTCAGGCGCAATTGCGCGTCGAGGAGTTTGGGAGAGTTGAGGAAGGTGTTGCGGTGAATGCCGCCAAGACGGGCGAAGCGCGCCTCCTCCAGGCCCGGGATCATGCGCAGCACCTCGCCCTGGGCGCCGTATTTCATCTTGGTCTGGAAGCCGACGAGGTTGAACAGGGTTCCCAGTGCGTTGTCCTGGCGCAGCTGGACGATGGCCCAGGGCTTCACGGTCGGATTGTGCGGATTGGTCAGGCCGACCGGCTTCATCGGCCCGTGACGCAGCGTCTCGCGGCCGCGCTCGGCCATGACTTCGATGGGCAGGCAGCCGTCGAAATAGGGGGTGTTGGCCTCCCATTCCTTGAACTCGGTCTTCTCCGCCGCAATCAGCGCATCGATGAAGGCCTCATACTGGTCCTTGTCCATCGGGCAGTTGAGATAGGCCTTGCGCTCGGCATCGGTGTCGCCCTTGTCATAGCGCGACTGGAACCAGGCTTTGTCGGTATTGACGCTGTCGCGATAGACGACCGGGGCGATGGCATCAAAGAATGCCAGCTCGCCTTCACCGGTTTCCTTCAGGATGGCCTCGGACAGGCTTTCCGAGGTCAGTGGGCCGGTGGCGATGATCACGCTGTCCCAGTCTTCCGGCGGCAGGGACGGGATTTCCTCCCGACTGATGGTGACCAGCGGATGCTCGGACAGCTCCCTGGTGACCGCCTGCGAGAACACATCGCGATCGACGGCCAGCGCCCCGCCGGCGGGCAGGCGGGCGGCATCGCCCTGGCGCAGGATGATCGAGTCGAGGCGGCGCATCTCTTCGTGCAGGAGGCCAACCGCATTGGTGCGGTGATCATCCGAGCGGAAGGAGTTCGAGCACACCAGTTCGGCCAGCCCGTCCGTGTGGTGGGCATCGGTGCCCTTCACGCCGCGCATCTCGTGCAGGATGACGGGCACGCCCTTGGAGACGAGCTGCCAGGTCGCCTCGGAGCCGGCCATGCCGCCGCCGATGACGTGAACGGGTTTCATTGCTTGATTGGTCATGCGCGGCATATCGAACCGGGGGGCGGGCCTGTCAAGCGGCGGAGGGCAGGGCGAGGGCTATTCAGCTTGACCGGTCGTGGCTGTCGGTCGATAAAACCGATCAACGGGGAGTTGCAATGTGAAGCGTGTATTGAGTGCGTTGATGCTGACGGCGATGGCATCTGACGCGTCTGCACAGGAGTTGCCGTCATCGGTTTCGGACGCGTATCTGGCCTATGAAGCGGCAGCAGAGCAGGGCGAATTCGCCGCTGCGAGCGAGGCAGCGGAAGCGGCCTACAACGCGGCTCGAGACGCGGGGCTGGATGAGGCGCTACTGCTGACACTTGGCATGAATGCGATTTCCATGGCGCCCGCCCGTGGTCATGGTGACGGGCTCGTTACTCTCGTTGAAACGGTCGACGCTCTCGCGACACGGGCCGGCCAACCGGAGACGGTGCGGGAGGCCTATCTCTACGGGCTCGCCGCTGCCCAAGAGGCGCAAAACAGCGTCGCCTATTTCGCGTTGCGCGACCAGTTTCTGGATATCTTGATAGAACAGCCCCGATTGAGCCCTGTGGACCGGGTCCGGCTGTTCACGATTGAGCAGCCCCCGGGCCTCGCCGATCCGATCGCCATGGAGCGGCGCACCCGCCTCGAAGCGGATCGCGTCGCCCTCCTGGCCGGGAACGTTGATCCGGTCCGTCTCGCCAACCTGACCTTGATCCTTCGGCAAGATGCGGTGTTGCGCGAGGACCGTGCGGCGGCTCTGGCGATGACAGATGACGCGCTGGTGCGAATTGACCCTGACACCGAGCCGGGCCAGCGTTCGATTGCCGCGCTGGTCGGTGGTGTTCCCGGCCTGGCCGACATTCTTGTCGCGGACGGGCAATCCATGCCCGACGCACTTGCCACGCGCGCGCCGGAAACAAGGGACGCAATGTGTGCCCATCTCGCGAGCCGACCCGTCCCCATGGCCCCGTGGACCGAATTCCAGATTCCATTGCGCTCTGTTGAGCGTGGTGTGCAGAATGGCGTGGTGCGCGTCGAAATGACAATCCGTAATGACGCCTTTGAAAATCTCGGCGATGACCCGGTTCAAGCGCCCAGATCGGACTACCAGGTCATGAGAGCCATCGACCGACTTCTATCCCGCACTGAATACCACACCGATTGCCATGGCGAGCCGGTGACCATGACCAGCCTGGTTCGTGTCGCCTACACGGGCAGGGCGAGCGCCGTAAGGCGAAATGCGAGGCGGATTGAATTTCGGATTATCCAGTCGATTGCGCCTTCGGCTGTAGCGGATTGAGCGCAGAGACAAATACGACCGCTCTGATGTGTGTGGTTTGCCATTGAGGCCGTAAGTGGAGGAAGTGATGAAACAGGTCTGGATTGCGTCTCTGATGTTCCTGGTTTCGGCCTTGGTTTCGGCGACCACGGCTTTGGCTCAGGACGAGGCACTGCCGCAAGCGGTCAGTGACGCCTATCTGGCCTATGAATCGGCCTTGGCGTCGAATGATCATGAGGCCGCGTCAGAGGCGGCTGGACTCGCCTGGCGAGCGGCGCAGGATGCGCGAATTGATCGCGCGCTCATCGGTATCCTGGCGGCGAATTACGGGGATATGGCCGAGGCGCAGGGGGATCATGCGGCGGCGTACGAGGCGCGGCGCGAAGCCGCCGAAATCGCCGAGCGGCTCGGTGACCCGGCAGGCGACCGTTTCCGGCTCTGGTACAATGCCGCCAGCTCTGCCTATCTGGCAGGGGATTACCCGGACGCATACCGGTGTGCCGAGCGGGCCGACCGTCACTTGGCGGATAGTGATGCCGATAGCGTTTCCGATTCAATGCGGGCGGATCATTACCTTCTGGCTGCGCAGACCGGCATTCTGGCGCGGCGGACGCGCGACGCGGCCAGCATGGCGGTTGCGGGAATGCCGCTGGTTCGCGAGCGCGATGGAGCCGGGAGCATCAACTATGCCAACCTGGCGTTCATGAGCGGGGTCGGTGAGACTTTCCGGCGTGACTGGGTGGGATGCAGCGTGCAGATGCGCCAGGCCTCGGCGGCATTTGCGGGGCTGGATCTGGAGACCAATCACCTTGTCGCCGAAGCCCTGCAGGGCATGTGCATCGCTTATGTCGATGAGGATGAACGCTGGGAGATGATTTCCCGCATCCAGACCTCCGACCATCCGGACCCGGACTATGACCAGGTAGACGCGCTGACCGGGGAGGTCCGGTGGCTCCGTCGCCACGTGCCAATCCCTGATCCGGAATGGGCGCAGCAATACCTGACCGGAGCGATCACGCTGGAGTATGCGGTCGACCGGACCGGTGCTGCGACGGACATCGTGGTCGCGGAAAACACGCTTGATGAGGCCATCATACCGGTCGTCACTGAAGCGTTGGAGGGCTTCTGGTTCGAGCCGGACCGTGAAGGATTGCAGAGAGGGGCGGTTCGTTTCGAGTTTGATCGCGGCCGCTATGTTGATCCGGACGAGACCGGGTTTCGGCCGATCCCGCTTGTGCGGCGGGAGCCGCAATATCCGTACCCTGCTGCACGGAGTGGCGAGGAAGGTATTACCGTCGTCCGTTTCTCCGTCGACGAGATGGGGCGGGTCAATGGGTCCGAGCTGATCTATGAAGTGCCCGCGGGCGTGTTTGGCGAGGTAACGCTGGAGGCGGTCGACAGTTGGACATACGCGCCGGTCGATCCGCTGATGCCGGCAGAGACACGCGAAGATCTCGTGACTTTTTTCCATTTCCGGCTTCGCTGATCAGTATTCGCGCTGACGCGACCGCGCGTCGCGCTTGATCCTGTCGGGCAGGGCGGTATCTCTGATCGCGAACCATTCGGAGCCGTCATGTCGAGCCAGCCCATTGCCGTCCTGCCCAGCCTTTTTGCGGCCTATCGCCTGCTATTGGCCAACTGGCAGCGCTTCGTGCTCGCTGGTCTGCCCTTTACGCTCGCCTATGCCATCAAGCTGTGGCTGGGCCGGATGGCCCAGTCGGCGGAACTGACCGGGTTCTGGCTGACCCTGGATGCCGCGGCCCTGATCGCGCTGACGGTCGGCAGCCTGGCCTTTTCGGCGATGGCGTTCAGACTGGCCGTGCGCGGTGAGTATGACGGACGTTTCGGCCTGCGCCTGTCGGCCGACGAGTGGCGGCTGTTCGTGGTCACCATGTTGAATGCGGCGCTGGTGCTGATCGTGGCGCTTCTGGCGGCCATGTTCGCGATCGTCGTCTTCGGCACGGTCGCGGCCGGAGCGGTCGAACGGGCCGGTATCGACGCCCGCGAGACCGGGATCGATCTGCCGATGGCGATGCAGTATCTGACGACGGCCGACTGGGTTGCCGTTGGCGTGGTCAATGTGCTGGCCCTGCTGCTGGTCGGCTGGCTGGTGGCCCGGCTGTGCCTGTCCTTTCCGGCCAGCTTCGCCCAGCAATCGGTGCGCGTTTTGTCGGTCTGGTCTTTGAGCGAGGGGCAGGCCTGGCGGATCCTGGCAGCGATCGTGGCGGCGCTGGCGCCGCTGGTGATCGTCGAGATCGGCCTTTATGAGGCGGTCTGCGCCATGCTGGGGGATCGTCCCTTGATGGTGCCGGTTGTACTGGGCGAAGAGCTGCTGATCGAGGGAGTGTTCGTGCGGATCCCGGAATACATGCGACTGACCGGCCTGTTCGCGATCATCAACCTGCCTGTGGTGGCCGGTCTCTACGCCCATTTTCACACGCTGCGGACACCTGATTTGGAATAGCGGGACGATTGCCGCCCGGTTCCCGCTGGCCAATTGTCGATTTGCGCGCATGATGTGAGCCTCGTGACAAAGGGCAGGGACGCATCATGGCCACGCAAGAGTTTGACATCGGCAAGGGTATTTTCTGGTTCTTTATCCGCTTTGGCGAAAAGCCGGGCGGGGCGCTGTGGCTGTTTGCCTTCCAGGCGATCTGCGCAACCGCCTTGCTGGCACTGGGCGTGATGATGATGGGCCCGGCCTACATGAACCTGTTCCAGCTCATCGAGGCCGATGCCGGCGGGCGGCTGAGTGACGCCGAAGCCATGCGCCTCGCTTTCGATATTGTCATGCCCTTCCTGACCTATGGTTTTCTGATCATCCCCGCATCCATCCTGTTCGCGGTGATGTTCCAGGCCGCCTGGCTACGTTTCCTGACCAAGGGCGAGATCAAGCCTGTCGTACCGATCCGCCTGGGCGGCGACGAGATGCGCCTGATCGGTGTCAATCTGATGTATCTGGTTGTCGCGACGGTGGCCTATTTCGGCGTGGCCACCGTGATCGGTTTCTTCGGCTTCGGCGCGGTCATGATCGCCCATGGTGGCGGCGACTCTGCGGCCTTCGGTATCGGCGGCGTTTTGTTGGCCGGGCTCGTTTTCCTCGCCGTACTGGTCGGCCTGCTCGTGATGGGCGTTCGCCTGGCCTCCGCGCCGGCCCTGACGGTCCTGGACGGCCGGTTTCGCTTTTTTGAGAGCTGGGACGCCAGCAAGGGCGTGTTCTGGCACATGCTGGTCAGCTATATCGTCGCCTATGTCATCATGATGGTGATCGGCGGCACGATTGGCTTTGTCGTCCAGCTGGCCCTGTTCGCGGCCTTCTTCCCGGCGATCATCGATCTGGTCGAGCTTGCCGAGCGCGGCAGCCATGTCGACCCTGACGCCGCCCTGGCCAGTCTTCAGGCCAGCCTCTCCCAGCCGGGCACGGTGATCTGCCTGATCGTCAGCTTCATCCTGCTCTACGCCATCCAGGTCATGCTGGAAGCCGTCTGGCACTCGATCGGCGCCTATAACGCCGTCCGCGCCCGCAGTGGCGGCGAGGGCGAGCAGGGTGATGCACCCAAGCTGGCCGCCGACCATCCGATGGGTGCCTCTCCCAGTGAGGGGTGACGCGCCCAGGCGTGGCGGTAGATGGCCGCTCCGCTGACTTGCACGCCCGGTCGCCTTCTGCCTAACCTCCGGTCGAGTATCGCTGCTTTCGGGCATCGCAAATTCGGGCATCGGGGGACAGGCTTGGCCGGACGGGAAATCTATTCGGTACGCGGGCTGCGCGCTCGCCGAACGTGGACAGCGGCGGCCATCCCGATGGCCGTCATCCTCCTCATTCTCGGTGCGATAATCGGCGCGATTGCCGGGGTTTTTCTCGGCTACGTCTCGATGGACGGGACCTCGGATTACACCTGGCAGGGCCTCACCTACACGCTGATCGGCACATTTGCGCCGGGCGCCATCCTGGTCTTTCTCTGGGTCGTCCTGTTCGAGCGTCGCTCGCTCGATGCGATCGGCCTCAACGCTAATTTCCTCGGGCGTTTCCTGCGCGGCTACGGTCTGGGACTGGCCTTCCTCGCGGTTGTCGTCGGCGGAATCTGGCTGTTGGGCGGCTATCAGGTCGAGGCTGGTGGCTCGGTCGCCCTGGTGGTCCTGATCCCGGCGGCCTGGGTTCTGCTCGGCTTCATCGTGCAGGGATCGACGGAAGAGATTTTCATGCGTGGCTGGTTGATGGGCGTCATCACCTCGCGGCATGGCATTGTCTGGGGCGTGGTGGTCAATTCGGCGATTTTCTCGCTTCTGCACGGCGCCAATATCGAGATGTCGGCCGAGCTGGCCTTCGGCCTCGCCAACATACTTCTGGTCGGCGTGATGCTGTCGCTCTATGCGATCAAGGAAGGCTCGCTGTGGGGCGTGTGCGGCTGGCATGCGGCGTGGAACTGGCTCCTGGCCTCGGGCTTCGGCCTGCCGGTCAGCGGCCATGACAGCCCGGTCAGCCCGGTCCTGATCGACCTCGCCGACGCCCCCGACGCGGCCTGGTGGCTGACCGGCGGTGTGTTCGGCCCGGAAGCCAGCGCCGTGACGACGGTCGTCCTGCTCGCCGGTACGTTCTATTGGGCGTTCAAGGGCAAGGCGGCAGATTATGGGGTGAAAGCGGCGGCGGAGATGTCTGGCGATCCGGCCTGACACCGGTGCGGCGTGCTGGCAGGGCCAAGCCGTCAATCAACAAGTTTTCGGGGAAAGCATGAATACGAGCAATCCAATGAACGCCGTCGCCCTGTTCCTGACGGTCGGCAAGCTGCGGCCAGCGGAAACCTGGACCCTGACCGGTTGGAGCTTTGTGTGGCTGTTTGTCATCGGCCTCCTTCAAGTGTCGCTCCAGCCTGTCCCTGACCTCGGCAGCGCCGATCAGTCCGCCATGCTCGGCAAATATTTTTCCAGCCTCGCCCTGGTGGTCCCGATCGGGCTTCTCAGCTGGGCCCTGCCGTTCGCAGCCTGGATGCGTCTCCTGACAACAGGGCGCGGCAATGGTGTCTTTCCGTTCCGTCTCGGGCGTGAAGAGATGTGGGCGATCTTCGTGCTGGGGGCGATCGTGCTTGCGATGTGGGCGACGATGGCGGTGGTCCTGTTGGTTGGTTTCCTGTTGGTCCAGTTGGTGCCGGCGCTGATCGTGTTGGCGGTCGTCGCGGTTCCGGCGCTTGGCATTGTCGCAATTTACATATCGATCCGCTTGACCCCGGCGGCCGCGCTGAGCGCGATGACGCACAGATTTGCCGTCGTTGACACATGGCGGGCCATGGATGGCAAAGTCGTTTCGGTCTTCCTGGCCTGGTTGGTGATCGTGGTGGCCAGCGTTGTCCTCGGGCTTGTTGCCATGACGATCGGGAATCTGGTGCCAGGCCTGTCTTTGGCGCAGGCGATGAATGACATGATGTTGGGCGGCGAGCGCCCGGCTCTGACCTCACTGGCACCGGCACTCTTTGTCAGCCTGGCCGTGCAGTTGCCGGTGACACTGATGAGCTACAGCGTCGCCGCCTATTCGGCGCTGGCAATCAGCGGCCGTGACGACGCTTGGACCCAGGCGATTGAACAGGTCGAGCGGGAGGCTGCCGAAGAGTAGGCCTCAGCCCGCCTTCTTCCGAAGCTCCTTCGCCCGTTCCAGCATCGGCGCGAGATAACGGCCGGTCCAGCTTCGCTCGACTCGTGCGACGTCTTCCGGCGTGCCGACCGCGACTACTTCGCCGCCGCCATCACCGCCTTCGGGGCCGAGATCGATCAGCCAGTCGGCGGTCTTGATGACGTCGAGATTGTGCTCGATCACCACGACCGTATTGCCGGCCTCGACGAGCTCGTGCAGGACTTCCAGCAGCTTGCGGACATCCTCGAAATGCAGGCCGGTGGTCGGCTCATCGAGAATGTAGAGCGTCTTGCCGGTGGCGCGCTTGGACAGCTCCTTGGAGAGCTTGACGCGCTGGGCCTCACCGCCGGAGAGCTGGGTCGCCGGCTGGCCGATCTTGATATAGCCCAGACCGACGCGTTTGAGGGTCTCCATCTTGTCGCGGACGGCGGGCACCGCCTTGAAGAAGTCGGCGCCTTCCTCGACCGTCATGTCGAGCACATCAGCGATCGACTTGCCCTTGAACTGGACTTCCAGCGTCTCGCGATTGAAGCGTTTGCCGTGGCAGACATCGCAGGGCACGAAAACGTCGGGCAGGAAGTGCATCTCGATCTTCACCACGCCATCGCCCTGGCAGGCTTCACAGCGTCCACCCTTCACATTGAAGGAGAAACGGCCCGGCTTGTAGCCGCGCGTCTTGGCTTCGGGCAGCTGCGCAAACCATTCGCGGATCGGGGTGAAGGCGCCGGTATAGGTCGCCGGATTGGAGCGCGGCGTGCGGCCGATCGGTGACTGGTCGATATCAATGACCTTGTCGAGCCGGTCCAGCCCTTCGATCCGGTCATGCGGGGCCGGGACCTGCTGGGCTTTGGAGAGCTTGCGCGCTGCTGCCTTGTAGAAAGTCTCGATGGTCAGGGTCGACTTGCCGCCGCCGGACACGCCGGTCACGCAGGACATCACGCCAAGCGGGAATTCCGCGTCGACGGTCTTGAGATTGTTTCCGGTCGCGCCGACGACTTTGACCATGCGCTTCTTGTCGATCTTGCGGCGCTTGGTCGGCACTTCGATGCGGCGTGTGCCCCGCAAATACTGGCCGGTCAGGCTGGCCGGATTGGCGATCACCTCTTCGGGCGTGCCGGCAGCAACGACTTCGCCGCCATGGACGCCGGCGGCGGGGCCCAGATCGACGACATAGTCGGCCGTCAGGATGGCTTCCTCGTCATGCTCGACAATGATCACCGTATTGCCGAGGTCGCGCAGCCCGCGCAGGCTTTCCAGCAGGCGGGTATTGTCGCGCTGGTGCAGGCCGATGGAGGGCTCGTCGAGCACATAGAGCACGCCGGTCAGGCCCGACCCGATCTGGCTGGCGAGGCGGATGCGCTGGCTTTCGCCGCCGGACAGCGTGCCCGAGGCGCGATCCAGCGTCAGATAGTCCAGCCCGACATCGACGAGGAATTTCAGGCGCTCGCGGATTTCCTTGAGGATGCGCTCGGCGATCTGTTGCTGTTTCGGCGTCAGGGTGGCTTCGACGGCACCGAACCAGTCGCGCGCATTGCGGATCGAGAGTTTCGAGGCGTCGGTGATGTCCTGGCCGTCGATCTTGACGCAAAGCGCTTCCGGCTTCAGGCGGCGGCCGCCGCAGGTCTCGCAAGGCTGCGCCGACTGGAAGCGGGCAAGGTCTTCGCGGACCCAGCTTGAGTCCGTCTCGCGCCAGCGCCGTTCGAGATTGGGAATGACGCCCTCGAAGGGTTTCTGGGTCTCGAATTTCCGCAACCCGTCCTCATAGACAAAGGTCACCTTCTCCTTGGTGCCGAACAGCACGATTTTGCGGAAAGGCTCCGGCAGGTCGCGCCAGGCCTGGAACATGTCACCGCCGAAATGCCCGGCCAGGGCCTGCAGCGTCTGCTGGTAGAGCTTCGAGGTCGCCCGGCTCCACGGTGCGATCGCACCATCGGACAAGGGCTTGTCGCGGTCCGGGACGACGAGGTCCTCGTCGAATTTCAGCGACTGGCCGAGGCCGTCGCATTTCGGGCAGGCACCGAACGGGTTGTTGAACGAGAACAGGCGCGGCTCGATTTCCGAGATGGTGAAGCCGGAGACCGGGCAGGCGAACTTCTCCGAGAAGATCATCCGTTCCGGCTTGCCCTTCTCGTCCTGGCGGTCGGCGAACTCGGCGACGGCGAGGCCCTCGGCCAGGCGCAGGGCTGTTTCCAGGCTGTCGGCCAGGCGGCTTTCCATCTCCGGCTTGATGACGATCCGGTCCACCACCACGTCGATATCGTGCTTGAATTTCTTGTCGAGCGTGGGGGCGTCTTCCAGCGTGTAGAACTCGCCATCGACCTTGACCCGCTGGAAGCCGGCCTTCAGCCATTCGGCGAATTCCTTGCGGTACTCACCCTTGCGTCCGCGCACGACGGGGGCCAGCAAATAGAGCCGCGAGCCCTCGTCCAGTGCGGTGAGGCGGTCGACCATCTGGCTGACGGTCTGGCTCTCGATCGGCAGGCCGGTGGCGGGTGAGTAGGGCACACCGACCCGGGCCCACAACAGGCGCATATAGTCATAGATCTCGGTGACGGTGCCGACGGTCGAGCGCGGATTTTTCGAGGTCGTCTTCTGCTCGATCGAGATGGCCGGTGACAGGCCCTCGATACTGTCCATGTCGGGCTTGGACATCAGTTCGAGGAATTGCCGGGCATAGGCCGACAGGCTCTCGACATAGCGGCGCTGGCCCTCGGCATAGATGGTGTCGAAGGCGAGGGAAGATTTGCCCGAGCCGGACAGGCCGGTGAACACGATCAGCTTGTCGCGCGGCAGCTCGACGGAAACGTCCTTGAGATTGTGCTCGCGTGCGCCCTGCACGCGGATTTTGTCGAGCGCCATGCCTTAGCCAGTCTCCGTTCGGTCGCGCCTGTCGGTTGGGAATCGCAACCGGGTCGGAACGTTAGGGGAACATCATGCGGCCTGTCCAGCGCATGACGCGGTCCTGATGAGATAGGACGCGGATGCCGCCGGGTCCAGCATGCCGCGCGCAACAGCTGACATGACGGTGGCAGGAGCCTGACGTGCGATTGCCCTGAGTCGTCCGGCTGGACTCTGTCGCTCGCCTCCTCTCAAATCGCCCTGACTCGCGGGCTTCGATTGACCTGCGGAACAGAATGTGAACACTAGGTGGCCCGCCCGGAGAGGCGCGGACGCAAGGATGGAGAACGGGCGATGGCGGGAAGCGTCAACAAGGTAATTCTGGTCGGCAATCTGGGACGTGACCCGGAAATCCGTCGCATGAATAATGGCGACCCGGTCGTCAATCTCTCGGTTGCGACGTCTGAAAGCTGGCGCGACAAGTCCTCCGGCGAGCGCCGTGAGAAGACCGAATGGCACCGCGTCGTGATCTTCAACGACAATCTGGCCAAGGTTGCCGAGAACTATCTCAAGAAGGGCTCCAAGGTTTACGTTGAAGGTCAGCTCCAGACCCGTAAATGGACGGACCAGAACGGCCAGGAAAAATATTCCACCGAAGTCGTGCTGCAGCGCTTCCGCGGCGAGCTGACCATGCTCGACGGCCGCAATGAAGGCGGATCCGGCGGCGGCGGCTTTGGCGGCGGTGGCCAGAATGAAATGGGAGGCGGCTCCGGTGGCGGCCAGCGTTCCATGGACGGACCGAAGGAAGATTTCCGCAATGCAGATCTCGATGATGAAATCCCGTTCTAGCCTGACCCGACTGCTCGGCGCCGGTCTGCTGACCGCCTTTCTGGCGGTCGGCGTCGCGGGTGCCCAGGACGATGTCAGCGGCGACCCCAATGCGCGGTCGCCGGAAATTGTGATTGTGCCGTTGGGCGATGAGGAGGGGGAAGCCCATTTCGTCGTCGGCGAGATGGCATGGGGCGATGTTCTGGGCCTGCTCAACCAGCTCCAGTCAGGGACCGGTGACAGCGTGATCGAGGTGGCCCAGACGCTGTGGACATCGCGCGACCTAAACCCGCCCTTCTTCCTGTTCGAGCTGGCGCGCCTGACTGCCGAGTCCGATCCGGAATTCGCGGTCCAGGCCTATTTCCTGGGGCGGTCGCGGACCATGTATGACGCGGCTCGTTGTCTTGATTCCACGGCCCTGGACGTCATCAACGAGGCTTCCGGCTATGCCGGTGAAACTGTGGTTCAGGTGATCGCTTCGCGGCCGGAATTGACGATTGCTGCAATCGAGCATGTCATCGAGACCGATGGTGCCTTTGCCAGCCAGGCGTCGCCCTGGTGGGCCTGCTCGTTTGGAACCAACGCTTACTTTGCCGCCGTGAATGGTCAGACCCTGACCGGCGATGAGTGGTTGATGGTCGAGAGCCGCTGGCCTTCGGTGCGCGCGCGCATTTCCTCCAACTTGCAGAGCAATCTCGACATGATGCAGGGCGCCGTCGCGGCTGCGACAGCCGCCGAATAGCGCGACCTGCAAGCCCCCGACACCGGACATGTGACCCGTCCGGTGTCGGGTCTCGGGCTGACTTACTAATTTGTTAGTTGATGAATTCGGCCGCCCGTGGGAGGTCTGTCACCATCAACTAAGGAATTCGTAGATGGCCCGTCCTGCCTCCCCCCAACTCACCGAAGCCGAACAGCGCATCATGACCGTGTTGTGGGCTCGCGGCGAAGCCAGCGTCCGTGAGATCACCGAGGCACTGCATGCCGAATTCGGTCTCGCCTATACCACCGTCCTCACCACGATCGGCATCATGACCGAGAAGGGCCATGTCGATTTCCGCAAATCCGGCCGGGCTCATATCTACTCGGCCCGACTGAGCCGGGAGGGTGCTCGAAGCCAGGCGCTGGGTTCGATGGTCCGCACCCTGTTCGGGGGCTCCGCCCAGAGCCTCGCCCAGCATCTAGTGCGGGCCGAGAAGCTGACCCTGCAAGACATTGAAGACCTGCGTGCAGCCGTGCTGGAGGAAACCGATACGGATGACGCAGCGGCCGAAACCCCGGACGGGGAGGCCAAGTGATGTCAACCGACACGCTCTTCCTCGCGGCAGCCGCCACCCTGATCGCCGCGACCGGCCTGGTGGGTATCGTGGTGGCAATCGATCGCCTGTTGCCGGCGCGCTTCGTGCGCGAACGCCACGACCTGGCCCTGGCGGCGCTGATCGTCATCCCGCTGGTCTATCTCCTCGCCTTGCGGGCCGCGCCGGACATGTCGGCGGCCGACCCGGCAGCTGTCTCCGGCCAGCCGCAAGCCATGACCGCTGAGATCTCACAGGAAGCGGCCCGGCCCACGAGCAATGCCGGTCCTGTCGCTGTGGTCACCGCGCCTCAAGCCGTTTCGACTGACGTCTGGGCGGTGCTCGGCCCGGTCCTGCTATTGGCCTGGCTGGCGGGGGCTGCCGTCATGACCGTCCGGCTTGTCCGCGACCTGGTCGCGCTGGACCGCATGCGGTCGGCATCGCGTCCGCTGGCCTGTCCGTCGGGCATGCGGCTGTCTGCCGACCTGCCGCTGGCGCTCAGCGACACGGTGGCGACGCCTCTGCTCGCCGGTTATCGGCGACCACAAATCCTGCTACCGGTCGGTTTCACCTTCGATCATGCCGCGCGACCGGTGCTCGAACACGAGATTGCGCATGCCCGCCGCGGCGATGCCTGGACCGTGCTGGCCTTGCGCGTCCTGCAGGTCTGCCTGTGGTGGGTCCTGCCGCTGCTGCCCTTGATGGCGCTGCTCGAGCGCAATCGCGAAACCCTTTGCGACCGCGAAGCGGCCCGTATCACCGGACAGTCACGAGACCTGGCCCTGGCACTGATTGATGCGGCCAGTAACCGCACCCGTCATGCCTCACTGGCCCTCGCGGCCGCTCCCTCGCGCTCCAGCCTGGCCCACCGCGTCGGCCGGCTGACCGCCACTTCTGACCTCACCCGAAAGGATAGTCCCATGCGTCTTGTTCTCCTCCTCCCCGCCCTGTCGGCGACAGCCCTTGTCCTGACCCCGCAATTCGGTGAGGCCCGGGCGATGGAGGGGCATGATGCCCGACCATCCCCGATGCGTGATCTTGACGATGCGCACGACCTGGACGGTCGCCTCTATCAGGCGTCGCGTCGCGGTCAGGAGGCACGGGTCGCGGCATTGTTGGCCGAGGGCGCCAATCCAAATGTCCGATACCACGGCGATGGCACGGCCCTGATAGCCGCCATTCGCGGCGGCGACAGCGCGACCCTTGCGGCGCTGCTTGAAGCCGGTGCCGATCCGGATCTGGGTATTGATGGAGACGGCAATCCGATGATTGCGGCGGCCGCCCGCGGCAGGAACGATCTGGTGCAACAATTGCTGGCGGCGGGTGCGGATGTTGATGGCAGCCAGTCAGGCGACGGCAATGGATTGATCGCGGCTTCCCTGCATGGCCGTCTCGGTACGGTGGATCTCATGCTCGCCGCGGGCGCCAATCCGGACGCCTATGTCTTTCATGATGAAACGCCGATGGTGAATGCGGCCCAGCAGGGCCATCTCGACGTGATTGAACATCTCGCCGCAGCGGGCGCCGATTTGTCTTTGACAGTGCGAGCCCTGGATCGCCGGGGTCGCGAGATCTACCGCTCACCGCTGAGCGAAGCGCGCCGGACCGGCCAGGACCATGTCGTCGCCTGGCTTGAAGCGCGCGGTGCCGAACACCGTCCGCCGAGCGAATAGGCGGCCCCGGCAACCCCGTCGCCCCTGATCTTATTGGAGAAAACCATGGTGTTTGAATGGATCGCCCGTCGGGCGGGACCGCTGGGCTTGTGCCTGGCCCTGGCCGGCCAGGCCCTGCTGCCGGCAGCAGCCCAAGCGCAACCGGCCGGTTTTGCCGAAGCCCTGCGCCCCCGCTTGCAGGCTGAAGGCCAGCCGGTCAGCTGGGCGCTGGCCGAGCGGATGGACCATTACGGCGTGCCCGGCCTGGCGATTGCCATCATCGAGGATGGCGAGGTCGTCCACTTGCAAGGTTTTGGCGTCCTGCAGGTCGGCAACCCGGATCCGGTGACCGCCGACACGCTGTTCTCGGCCGGATCGGTCAGCAAGATCGCGACCGCGACGCTGGCCCTGCACCTCGCCGCCGATGGCCGGCTGGATCTGGATGCGGATGTGCTGTCCGGCCTGTCCAGCTGGTCGCTGCCCGACAGTCGTGACCCCTTCGGCTCACCGGTCAGCCTGCGCGCCATTCTGTCCCACACGGCGGGTTTTAACCTGCATGGCTTCGAGGATTATCAACCCGGTGCGGCGATTCCCAGCGTCACTGAAACCCTCGACGGCACCGGCCCGGCGCTAAACAATGCGCTGGAACGCCGGTTTGAACCCGGGTCCCGCTATGCCTATTCCGGTGGTGGTTTCACCCTGGCCCAACTCTACCTGTCCGACCAGTCGGGCCTCAGTTTTGAAGCGCTGGCCCATGCCGAGCTGTTTACGCCGCTCGGCATGGACCGCTCGACCTTCGCCAATCCGCTGCCCGCGGCGGTCGGCAATATTGCCCGTGCCCATGACCGTTCGGGCGAGCCGGCGGCGCTGCCGCGCGGCTATGAGACGATGCCGGAAATGGCGGCGTCCGGCCTGTGGACCAGTGCCGCCGATCTTGGCCGGCTGGTTGCGGAACTGATCGGCACGTATCGCGGCGAGGCCGGCTATCTGTCACCTGACATGGCGCGCGCCATGATGACCCGCATCGCCCCCGGCGAACATGGTCTTGGCCCGCGCCTGATCGGGCGCGGTGATGACTTTATCTTCCATCATGGCGGCGCCAATAATTCCTACCAGACCTGGATTGAAGGGCATCTGGTGACCGGTGACGGTCTGGTCATTTTGACCAATGGCGCCAATGGCCGCGCCTTGATCAACGAGGTCCGCAATGGGGTTGCCGACACAATGGGCTGGAACCTCAACCGGCCGGTCATCCTGCCCGACCGGCAGTCGAATGCGACTGAACTGGCGGCGTTTGTCGGCACCTATGTCGTTGATTCGGCCTTCCCGCTCGATCTGCGCCAGCAGATGGTTGGCTGGATATTCGAGGCGGCGCTGGAATTGCGTCTCGATGATGACGGTCGCTTGATGGCGGGGCGGGCTGGTGGTGACCGGTTCGAGCCGCTGCTTGCCTTGACGCCCACCCGTTTTGTCATGCCCGGCTTCAGCCAGACGGTCGGGATTGCCGAACTGGAATTTCATCGCAATGCCCTCGGTGAGGTCAGCGGGATGAGCTTCCACCTTGAGAACGCGACCTCCCATTATCGCCGTCAATAGGCGTCCGGACTGACAAGCCCCTTCCGGTCTGCGCCGGTCTGGTTAAAGTGCCGGCACGGCGGGTCGGAAGGGGTGTTTCATGCGCGTATTGATTGCCGGGGCGAGCGGCTTCATCGGCTCGCACATTGCCGCCCATCTTGGTGCCGCCGGTCACCCGGTCCGGGCCGCCGCGCGCGGCGTCGAGGCCGCCCGCAGGCGGGCTCCTGAACTCGACTGGGTCGGCTGCGACTTTCGCCGCGACACGGTGGATGACTGGCTGCCCCGTCTCACGGACATCGACGTTGTCATCAATTGTGTCGGCGTGCTCCAGGACGGGCTTGGCGACAGCAGCCGCAAGGCGCATGTCGATGGCGCCGCGGCGCTGTTCAAGGCCTGTGAACAGGCCGGGGTGAGGCGGGTCCTCCACATCTCCGCCGTCGGCGTCGACGAGGCCGCCGGATCGGATTATGCCCGCGACAAGCTGGCCGGCGAGGCAGCCCTCAGGGCCTGCAATCTCGACTGGCTGATCCTGCGGCCCTCGCTGGTGGTGGCGCGCAATGTCTATGGCGGTACGGCGCTGGTGCGCAGCCTGTGCGGCGTGCCCTTTGTGACCCCGGTGGTGGGCGGCGAGCAGGTTTTTCGTCCCATCGGCATGGACGATCTCTGCCAGGCGGTCGCCGACCTGATCGAACCGGATGCACCAGCCCGCACCAGTTTCGACCTCGCCGGGCCGGAACGCGTCAGCCTGGCCGATACCGTGCGCGGCTATCGGCGCTGGCTGGGCTTTGGCGACACGCGCATCTGGTCGGTGCCCCGCTGGCTGGCACGTCCGGCCTTCCTGTTCGGGGATTTGCTGGGCTGGATGGGCGTACGGACATCGATGCGAACGAATGCGCTCAGGCAACTCGACTTCGACGTCGAAGGTGACCCGTCCGACTGGATGGCTGCGACGGGGGCGAAGCCGCGCGGCTTTACTGACTGGCTCGCCGCCAGTCCTGCCGGCTTGCAGGATCGCTGGCATGCCCGGCTGGGCTTTGCCCGGCCATTGGCGCGCTGGGTGTTGGGTCTCTATTGGCTGATGACGGGCGTCCTGGCGCTGACGATTGCCAGGGATCATGCCTATTCGGTGCTGGCAGAAGGTGGGTTCTCCGAAGCCGCCCAGCCGCCGGTGCTGTGGTTCGGCTCCCTGTTCGATATCGCGATGGGGCTAGGCATGCTGGCCAAATGGCGGGTGCGCTGGCTGGCGACGATCATGATTGCCGGCACCTTAGCCTACATCTTCACGCTCAGTATTACCCTGCCGCAGCTCTGGGCCGACGCCCTCGGGCCGATCCTCAAGGTGTTCCCGATGATGGCGCTGGCGCTGATGATCGCTGCGACCGAGGATGAGCGCTGATGGAGCTCTATCCGCTTTTTCGCCTGGCCCACATCCTGGGCGCGGCAGTGCTGTTCGGATCAGGTGCGGCGATCGCCTTTTTCATGCTGATGGCCTGGCGCAGTGGCGAGCGATCAGGCTTTGCCCTGGTCGCCCGACATGTCGTGCTGGCGGACTGGGTGTTCACAGCGAGCGCGGTCATCGCGCAGCCGCTCTCCGGCCTGGCGCTGGCCCATCTCGCCGGATGGCCGCTGACATCGCCCTGGCTGTTGGCGAGTATCGCACTCTATCTTTTCATCGGCGCCTGCTGGCTGCCGGTGGTGTGGATCCAGATGCGGGTCAAGAGACGCCTTGCCGAGACGGACGGTCCCGACATCCCGGCCGATGTGCATCGCCTGATGCGGGTCTGGTTCGCCCTCGGCTGGCCGGCCTTTGCGGCTTTGCTCGCCATAGTCTGGCTGATGATCACCAAGCCGGTCTAGCGCGCCCGGGTCAGTCCGCCGGGCAGCGCCCGCCCGTGATCCGTTCCACTTCGGCCGGGTCACCATCGGTTTCGGCAGGTTCAAGGTCCAGTGCGCAGGCGATCAGGCCATAGACATTGACGTTCTCGAAAGCGGCGGGGCGGCTGCCTTGCGGGAAAATCGGGCCGGCGCCGATAAAGGTCGCGCCCATGGTTTCATCGAAATTGTCATAGCCGTGCGTGGCCCGCAGGCTGGTGAAATACGGGTTTTCGGGATCGGTCTCACTGGTGATGATCAGCCAGCCGGGATCGGCCAGCACGAAGAGATCCGGGCCGCGATCAGGGTGATCGAAATGCCAGTGCTCCGGCATGTCCTGACGGCGATAGGCGGTCAGGTGCGGATGGGCATCCTGCAGCTCGGCATGGATGCGCTCGACCGTGGCCTCATCGCCATAACCCATGATGAAGGATTCCGGACCGGGGCTGTAGCGGCTGGCGAACTCGTCAATATGCAGCCCGTCCAGATCGGCGAGCGTGTCGATCATGATGGCCCGCTCGGTCGAGACATCGACCATGCCATGATCTGAAACAATCAGGAGGGTTGTCCGCTCCATCACGCCGCGCGCCTCCAGTCCGGCGATCAGCTGGCCGACCAGGGCGTCGACCCGCGCGACAGCTTCGGCTTCCTGCGGCGTGCCGATGCCATTGCTGTGCAGCACCGTGTCGACATGGTCCATGTAGACGGCGGCGAAGCGCGGCTGCTCATCCAGCGGGGCGTCGAACCAGGCGAGCACTTCATCAATGCGTTCTTCATAGGGCTTGTTGTGCTCATACGGATGCCAGACCGTTGGCCGTGTCCCGTCGATCTCCACTTCCGAGCCGAGCCAGAACATGATGTGCGAGCGCAGGCCCTGTTGTTCTGCGGTGATCCAGATCGGCTCGCCGCCCCACCAGCGCGGATCCTGGGCACTGCCACCGGAATTGGAGAAGGTCTCGTCCAGCCGCCGGTCATAGGGCGAGTTGGAGACCATGCCGTGATGCTCGGGATAGAGGCCGGTCGCCAGGGTGTAGAAATTGACGAAAGTCTTGGTCGGCATCGCCGAGACCATGCGCTCCGGCCGCGTGCCGCGCGCGGCGAGGGCGCGCAGATTGGGCGCCTCGTAGCGGTCGATGGCGTCAAAGCGCAGACCGTCGAGACCGACCATGATGACCACGGGCGGCGCTTCGGCCGCAACCGGGTCGGCGGCGGGTGAACGCAGATGGCTGCAAGCGGCCACAAGGCCCGTCAGCATGGCGATGGCGAGAAGACGTAACGTCATGAAAGCCCCCGATAGGCGGTGTGGGTCAACAGCTCGGACCTAGTGAGGCAGGCCTGTTGCGACAAGGCAAGGATTTGTGACGGCGCGGCATGATTCCAACCCGAGCGCACAATTCCCCACAGCCACCGTCATCCCCCGGATGCCCGCTGCGCGGTCACCCGGGGGATGACGGTGTATTCACAGAACGGTCTTTTCGCACCCCGTATGACCGAAATTTCATCAATGAATTCAGTGTCCGGACGCTATAATGCGTGCGTCGGGACGGCAAATGGGTTCCGATTATCAGTGTGGGCGTGGCCGATTGGAGCGGCACCACGCAGATGGCGTTTAGCGGAGTTTGCGATGAAACGGCGTGAAAAGCAGAGCGAGTCCCTGGAAATCCGGATTGGTCACCAGACCAAGCAGGACTTCATGGAGGCCTGCCAATCGCATGGCGTGACGGCCAGCGAAGTGCTGCGTGCCTATGTCGAAACCTACCCCGCTTCGCGCCATCGCCGCCGGGTGCTCCCCCCTATCAATGTGAAGGAGTTCACCATGCCCGCCAGTTTTCTTGCCCTCGTTACCGCTGTTGCTCTGAGCACCGGATTGCAGACCTCGGCTCCCGCCATTGCCGACCGCGATGACCCGGAGGCCAGTTTCGCCTCGGTCGATCGCGATGGCAGCAATGATTTCGACCTCGCCGAGCTTTTCGTGGAAGCCGGCCTGACCCCGGACGGGCAGCTCGGTCCGGATTTGCGCGCTGAAGTGACCGGCTCGGTCCAGACGGCTCTGGCCGAGCTCGGCATGAATGCCCAGGCCGGTGTGGCGTCGCCCGACTTCCTCAACCGCGTCATCGCCGATGCCGAGGAGAGCGCCGTGACCAGTGTGACCGCGGTTTTCGATGAGATCGACACCGACAGTGATGGCCGTGTCACGCGCGCTGAATTCATGACCTATAGCGCCCGTTAGGCGGGAGGCCCCGACCGTCCGGCGGTCGGGGCCTGATCGCCTAGCCGACATCCAGGCCGGCAATGCGCAGCGTGTCGCCGCTGCCGGTCGTGCCGAAGCGGAGCGGAACGACTTCGCCCATCGACGGCGCGTTGACCGTGAAGCGGACATGATCGTCGCCGGCCTCGAAGCCGAGCACGGACTCACCGCCGAAATCCGCCGCCAGTTGTTCGAACATGGCGAGATGCCGGTCCATGTCGGCGAAGGCCAGCAGGTCGGCGCTGAAACGCGTCTCTATGAAGGCCTGGTGCGCGGCCGCGTCGCCCTCGAGGGCGGCCATGAAGTCGGCCACCAATTGACCCTCCGGCGTCTCCGGCAGCTCAACCGGCGTCGCTGACGGGGCGGGCAACGGATCGATCCGCCAGGGCTGGTCGAACCAGGCCGCGGTCAGCACGTCGACCACCCGGTCGGCATTCAGGCGGCGCTGGTCGGTCGCCACAAACAGGATCAGGCCGTGATCGGCGAGCTCGCGCCAATGCGCGTTGAAATGCGGATTGCCGCCATTGTGCCAGTAGATCCGGCCAAGTGCGGGATCATCCTCGACGACCAGTCCATAGCCATAATGCGACCCACCGCCGCCCTCATCCTGGAAGGGTGTCTGGCCGAGATCGCGCGCGTGCGGCGAGATCAGCTCGCCTGCTGACCAGGCCTGGCGCCAGGCCAGCATGTCCGGCGCGGTCGAGACAAGCCCGCCATTGCCGATCAGGTTCCAGTTCGGCGGATGACCGCCCCAGGAGGCGTCCGCGACATCGCGCCCGTCCTCCAGATGCACCGCGCGCTCGCCATCATAGGCGCTTTGGTAGCCGGTGTGTTCGATTCCGACCGACATCAGGTGTTCGCGCAGCAATGTCTCGTAATCCTGCCCTGTGGCGCGCTCCATGATCGCTGCCGCCAGCGAATAGCCGACATTGGAGTAGTAATAATCCGTGCCCGGCTCAAAGCGCAGCGGGGCGGCAAAGGCATTGGCCAGGAAAGTGTCGAAATCCTCCTCCGCCAGATCATCACCGACCCCGCCGGGGAAGCCGGCCGCATGGGTCAGCATCTGGTGCAGGGTGATGCCGGCCTTGTCGGCGGGGACATTGTCGAACACCTCATCCAGGCGCAGATCGGCGGACAGGGTGCCATCGCTGATAAGCTGGGCGGCCAGCATGCCGGTATAGCTCTTGGTGATCGAGCCGATATCGACCTGGGTGTCCGGACCATAGGGGCGGCCAGTCTGCGCATCGGCCATGCCGGCGCCGCGCATCAACACGGACTCGCCGCCCTGCGAAATGCCGACAAGGCCGGTAAAGCCGGCAGCTTCAAGCGCGTCGAAGGCCTCGGACAGGCGTCCGCTGGCGGCATCTGAGGCGGTGATCCGGTCGAGGGCCTGGGTGTGTCCAGCCGCGCTGAACGCCAGCGCCAGGCCGACTGCCAGACCCGGGACCAAGCCCGGGACCAGGCCGATCGCCCCGGCGAGACGGGGCCATCCGCGTGTGAGGAATGACAAAGCTTTCATGGTCGTCGCTCTCCTTGCTCATGTTAGCCCTGACTGGCTAGGATGGCGGCGCTTCGGCGTCCTGACGAAAACCTGTTGGATAGGCTGACATGACATTTTCCTCACCCGGCGGGGACGCCGCCGACGCGACGCGTTTCCGGATCGGCACGGCCCATTGTGACCTCATCGCCTGCGTGCTGGTGCGCGAGGGCGAGACCCATCGCCTCGAGCCGCGCCTGGCCGGTGTGCTGCACCTGCTCGCCCGCCGCGGCATCCGCCCGGTCACCCGCGATGAATTCCTGGAGACGGTGTGGGAGGAGGATGGCAGCGATGAAGCGCTCAACCAGGCCATTTCCCGCCTGCGGCGCCTGCTCGGCGATGCCAGCCTGATCCGCACCCTGCCGCGCATCGGCTACAGCCTCAGCGCCCCGGTCGAGCGCGCCGAAACCCTGCCCAGCCCGGCACCGACCTCACCCTTCCAGACCTGGCTGCGCACCGGCCTGGGCTTCATAAAACGCCCCTTCCTCACCGGCCTCGCTGTCGGCGTGCTTGTCACGGCGCTGCTGGCGAGTGTGTTCTGGCCGAGAACGCTGGAGCAGGAGTTCGAGGTGTTTGGCGGGGAGTTGGGTGAGGTTGGGCTGACCTTGCCGGATGAGGCGGGGTAGGGGGCGTCATCGTCAATGCTGCGAAAAGCGCCGTCCGATCACGCTTGTTTCTCCGGAAACAGGCCCGGCATCCATGCGGATGCCAGCCTGGCCGGAAACGCCAGCTTGAGATCGGATTTGTGGGTTTGCGATGTCAGCACGCCGGCTTTGGTGAGTTCGGCAGCAACCCGTCTGCCAGAGCGGTCAGCCATGCCAAGTGTGGTTTCCAGCTCTCCGCGCGGAAGCGAACCCCGATAGAGAATGGCCTCCATAAGGCGTTCGGCCTTTGCGGGTAGACGACCGGCATCATGCTCATTCTTCGTCCATAGCAGGACGCGCTCCCGGAGTGCTGCCGGCTGCATCAGGTCCGCCATGAAGTCGACCTGATCAATACAGGTTTCCAGAAAAAACCCGGTGAAGGCGGAGAGGGCTGCTTCACTCAGTGTGCCGCGCCCATCCAGATCATTTCGACGGTCAGCATCGCACGATGCCAAATGGCTTTTGTAAGCATCAACTTTTCGAGCGAGACCACGCGCCACCGACCAGAGCCCGCCTGTATCGAGCGAGCGAAGCAGCATGGCATGAGACATCAGGCGGGCAACGCGGCCATTGCCATCGGCAAAGGGGTGTATCCATAAAAGACGGTGGTGGGCTCCGGCCGCTGCAATTATGGCGCTGGATTTTCCGAGCGCGCCATAAGCCCGATCGAAGCGATCCATGAAGCGTGGTATCGCTCCGGGGCTGACTGGAACATGCCTGCCCACCTGCACATAACCGGTGCGGTACTCCCCGGGAATGACCCTCTCTTTTTCTTTTGTTTCGGGATTTTCGACCCATAGCAGGCTGTCCGGCAGTGCGTCGCAAAACCGTCGATGAATCTCGCACAAGGAAGCCGCGGAACTTTCCGTACCAGCGATACTTCCGGTATCGATCCAGGATTGCACGGTGATGTGCGCTTTGGCTTCGAGCTGCAGATCCCGCTTCTCGGGGTCGGCGCTATAATCTTCCTGCAGCGCCCTTTCGATATCAATCGGGTGGGTTTCGTGCCCCTCGATGAGATTGCTATAATAGCAATTCATTGAGCGAACGAGGTCCGCCAGGGCCGAAACGATCTCTTTTGGCAGGCTGCTTTTGAAAGCGGCGGATTTGGTTGCAAGCTCCAGTGCGAGGTCGTTCAGCGCGCCACGATGGCGCGATGTCTCGGAAATCAGGAGCGGCTCCATAAGGCCGATTGTTTCGCCGCGATCTTCAAGGGTCATTTTTTGGCCGGTTTTTTGGCCGGTTTTTTGGCCAGTTCAACTTTACTCATACTTTCAATCATAACATGAGCTTTCACATTTTGTGTGAAAATTCCGGGCCACAAAAATGGCCGGTTTTTTGGCCGGTTTTATTGTGTCGCTAGAAAAGTGGCTCTGAAGAATCGGCGCGAAGAATCTGATAGGCCAAACCAACTATCCCCCAACCGCCCCCCGCATTTGCTCTCCCCCCTCGCGATTGTTAAGACTCTGCGACAGGAAAGCCGCCTGATTCACACTGATGATTCGCGCCCGCGCGCGAGGGTGTGGGATCGGCGGCGATTTTCGTGAGGGTGCGGTCGGGGCAATCGTGACCGCCATTGCGACACAATGAAAAGAGGGCCGCCTTGAGCGATCACGACGACACGCCGAACACCCCGGAAGACGGACCCGAAAACTCTGGTGGCCAGCCGCCAGCCCTGCCGGACGGGATTGGCAATATCGCCATCGAGGACGAGATGAAGTCGTCCTATCTCGATTATGCGATGAGCGTGATCGTGTCTCGCGCCATTCCCGATGCCCGTGACGGGCTGAAGCCGGTGCACCGCCGCATCCTCTATACGATGCATGAGAACGGGCAGACGCACGAAAAGTCCTACCGCAAATGTGCGACCGCCGTCGGTGATGTGATGGGTCGCTATCACCCGCATGGTGACCAGGCGGTCTATGACTCGCTGGTGCGCCTCGCCCAGTCCTGGTCGATGCGGGTGCCGCTGATCGACGGGCAGGGCAATTTCGGCTCGGTCGATGGCGATCCGCCTGCCGCCTATCGTTATACCGAGGCGCGGATGCAGAAGGTGGCGCAATCCCTGCTGGCCGATATCGACAAGGACACGGTCAATTTCGTCGATAATTACTCGGCTGAGCGCCAGGAGCCGGTGGTGCTGCCGGCGCGCTATCCCAACCTGCTGGTCAATGGCGCTGGCGGTATCGCCGTCGGCATGGCGACCAATGTCCCGCCGCACAATCTGGGCGAGGTGATTGATGGCACGCTGGCCCTGCTGGAAAACCCCTCGCTGACCGAAGGCGAGCTGCTGGATTATATCCCGGGACCGGACTTCCCGACCGGTGGCCTGATCCTCGGCCGCACCGGCGCCCGCAATGCGGTGCTGACCGGGCGTGGTTCGATCGTGATGCGCTCGCGCACCTCGATCGAGGAAGTGCGCAAGGACCGCATGGCGATCATCGTCCACGAGATCCCCTACCAGGTGAACAAGGCCTCGATGATCGAGAAGATCGCCGACTTGGTGCGCGACAAGAAGATCGAGGGCATTGCCGACCTGCGCGATGAAAGTGACCGCAATGGCATGCGCGTGGTGATCGAGCTGAAGCGCGACGCCAATGCCGATGTCATCCTCAACCAGCTGTTCCGCTGGTCGCCGATGCAGACGAGCTTCGGTGCCAATATGCTGTCGCTCGTCGGCGGTCGCCCGCAATTGCTGGGCGCGCTGGATATCCTCAAGGAATTCCTGCGCTTCCGCGAGGAAGTCGTGGCGCGCCGGGCCAAGTTCGAGCTCAACAAGGCGCGCGATCGGGCCCATGTCATCATTGGCCTGGCGCTGGCCGTGGCCAATATCGACGAGGTCATCGCCCTCATCCGCAAGGCGCCCAATCCGGCCACTGCGCGTGAGCAATTGATGGCACGCGACTGGCCGGCCATGGATGTGGCGCCGCTGGTCGAACTGGTCGCCGATCCGCGCTCCATGCTGCGCGACGACAATACGCTGCGGCTGACCGAGGAGCAGGCGAGGGCGATCCTGGAGCTGCGCCTCAACCGCCTGACCGGTCTGGGTCGTGAAGAGCTGGGCAATGAGGCCAAGACGCTGGCCGACCAGATCGCCGATCTCCTGGATCTGCTGCGCTCGCGTCAGCGCGTGCTCGACATCATTCGCGACGAGCTGACCGAGGTGCGCGAGAATTACGCCACGCCGCGGCGCTCCGAATTCGTCGATGCCGAGCTCGACTTCGAAGATGAGGATCTCATCCCGCGCGATGAGATGGTCGTCACCGTCACCCATGGCGGCTATGCCAAGCGCACGGCGCTGTCCGACTATCGGGCCCAGCGCCGCGGCGGCAAGGGCCGTTCGGGCATGGCGACCAAGGACGAGGATTTCATCGCCACGCTGTTCGTGGCCTCGACCCATGCGCCGCTGTTGTTCTTCTCCAATCGCGGCATGGTCTACAAGACCAAGACCTGGCGTCTGCCGTTGGGCGCGCCGAATACGCGCGGCAAGGCGCTGATCAATCTCCTGCCATTGGAGCAGGGCGAGACCATCACCTCGATCATGGCTCTGCCGGAAGACGAGAGCACCTGGGCCGACATGAATGTCATGTTCGCCACCAATAAGGGCACCGTCCGCCGCAACAGGCTGTCCGACTTCGTCCAGGTCAACCGCAATGGCAAGATTGCGATGAAGCTGGAGGAAGAGGACGACCAGATCGTCAATGTGGTGCTGTGCACCGAGCAGGATGACGTCTTCCTGACCACCCACAAGGGTCGCGCCATCCGCTTCCCGGCGACCGATGTCCGCGTCTTTGCCGGCCGCAATTCGGTTGGCGTTCGCGGCATCCGCCTGGCCGAGGGCGACGAGCTGATCTCGATGGCGATCCTGCGCCACATCGATGTCACCTCGCCGGAGGCGCGCACCTATCTCAAACACGCCACCGCCATGCGCCGGGCGCTGGGCGATGATGAAGAGGTCGAGACCGTCAGCAATGACGCCGATGAAGACGGTGATGATGAAGCCGCCCTGTCGACCGAGCGCCTGGCCGAGCTGGGCGCCGCCGAGGAATTCCTCCTCACGGTCGCATCGGACGGCATGGGAAAACGCTCATCGGCCTATGATTTCCGGGTGATGGGGCGTGGCAATAACGGCGTCGCCGCAACCGATATCAAACGCGACATTCCGCTTTCGGCCAGCTTCCCGGTCGAGGATGCCGACCAGATCATGGCTGTCACCGATGGCGGTCAGCTGATCCGCTTCCCGGTTGATACCGTCCGCATCGCCAGCCGCTCGTCTCGCGGTGTCCGTCTGATCCGCCTCAATGAAGGCGAGAATGTCGTCGCGGTGGTTCGTATCCAGGATGCCGGAGATGAGGCCGATGAAGACGGCGACGGCGAGACCGTCGTCGATGCGGGCCCGGCTCCGGAAGCCGGCGACAGCCCGTCCGAATAGTGCGACCGGCGAGGCGGGATTGTTGATCTCGCCTCGCCCATCTGCCAGACAGGAGCCTGGTGCCGGGGAGGTGCCATAGGGGCGCCAAGCCCGGGAGAGATTGGCCATGACCCGTACTGCGCTCTATCCGGGCACATTTGATCCCCTGACCAATGGTCATATCGACATTATCGGCCGGGCCGTGAAGCTGGTTGATCATCTGGTCATCGGCGTCGCGATCAATGAGGGCAAGAAGCCGCTTTTCAGCCTCGACGAGCGCGTCGACATGGTACGCGAGGAAGTCGCGCAATTCGCCGATGGCGCGCAGATCGAGGTTCGCCCCTTTGACGGCTTGCTGATGCATTTCGCCGAGGAGATCGGCGCCCAGTCGATCGTGCGCGGGCTTCGGGCCGTGTCCGATTTCGAGTATGAATTCCAGATGGTCGCCATGAACCAGCAACTCAATGATGACATTGAGACCGTATTCCTGATGGCCGACCCCCGTCACCAGGCGATCGCGTCGCGCCTGGTCAAGGAAATCGCCAAGCTGGGCGGCAATATCTCCGCCTTCGTGACGCCCAATATTGAACGCCGATTGAAGGAGCGTCTTGCGTGATCATGCGTTTTACCCTTTCCGCCACTCTCGCCCTGGCCCTGACCGCCGGGGCCTGCGCCCGCGAAGCTGTAGTCTCGGAGACCGACCGGAACGCGGCGGCACCAATGGCGCTGGCCACGGCTGCCCAGGCTGAGGGTGCGGCACCACAATGGGATCTGCCGGACGATGCCTGGCGGACCGCGGACCAGGAAGACCTGCTCTATATCGAAACCGACCACGGCATGGTCATTGTCGAGATGGCACCGGAATTCGCGCCCAACCATGTCGCTCGCATGCGCCGCTTGGTCCATGAGCGCTTCTATGACTTCCTGGTCTGGCACCGGGTGATCGACGGCTTCATGGCCCAGGGTGGCGGAGCTCGCACCAATCCAGGGCATGCTGCCGAGGTGGAAGGCCTGGAGGCCGAATTCACAGTCCGCCGCTCCGGCGAGCCGGTGGTGACCGAGCTGATGGACCGGATCATCAATCCGCGCGCTTTGCCGCAAATGGCCAAGGCCGGCTTCTGGGACGGCTTCCATGCCGGGACCCAGACCTCGGCCCTCGCGGCGATCACCGGTGACGGACAGGTCCAGTCCTGGCTGCTGCATTGCGCCGGATCTGCCGCGGCGGCCCGTACCAGCGATCCCAACTCGGCCCGCAGCCAGTTCTTCATTACCCGCGGCAATGCCGAACATCTCAACGCGCAATACACGGCCTGGGGCCGGGTACGCGTCGGCCAGGCGGCTGTTGATGCCCTGGCGGTGGGCTCCGCCATGGAAGACCCCGGTTTCCGGCCGGACAATATCCGTTCGATGCGGACCGGTGACGAATTGCCGGCCGACGAGCAGGTGACCATCCAGGTCGCCGATACCGATTCAGCGGCCTTTGCCGCCTATCTGGACACGCTGCGCAGCCCGTCTGGCAATCTGCCCGACATTTGCGATATCACCGTGCCGACCCGAATTGTGGAATAGGAAGACCCATGGCTGAAGAACAACTCGTATTCACGCTTGAAGGCGGTGACGTCACGATCAAGCTGCGTCCCGACCTCGCGCCCAAGCATGTGGCGCGGATCACCGAGATGGCAAAGGAAGGCTTTTATGACGGGCTGAACTTCCACCGCGTGATTGACGGTTTTGTGGCCCAGGGCGGTTGCCCGAACGGCAATGGCATGGGCGGTTCCGGCCAGCACATCCCGGCCGAGTTCTCTGCCGAGCCGCATGTGCGTGGCACAATGTCGATGGCGCGCGCTTCCGATCCGGACAGCGCATCGAGCCAGTTCTTCATCTGCCTGGATGACGTGCCTTACCTCAACAACCAGTACACGGTATGGGGCGAAGTGATCTCCGGCATGGAACATGTCGACGCGCTGCCCAAGGGCGAGCCGCCAGCCAATCCGGGCAAGATCATCAAGGCATCGGTCGTCGAGGCGTAAGGCCTTGAGCTGGATCAAGACACTTGATCGAAAGGCGGCCAATGGCCGCCTTTCGGCTATCTATGACCGGGTCGCCGGCAAGACCGGCCAGATCGACAATATCCTTGCCGCCCATTCGCTGCGCCCGCACACGCTGGAAGGTCACATGGCCCTCTACAAGGCGGTGCTGCACCATTACGGCAACACTCTCGACAAGGCCTATCTGGAAGCCATCGGCACCTGGGTCTCATCGCTGAACAAGTGCGCCTATTGCGTCGAACACCATTTCGCCGGGCTCAAGCGCCTGTTGAATGACGATGCGCGCTCGACCGAGATCCGCGATGCCATCGACGCAGGCATCCCCGAGCGCGCCTTCTCGGGACGCGAGCTGGCCGGCCTGCGCTATGCCGAACTGCTGACCTGTGCACCGGACAAGCTGACCCAGATGCATGTGATGGCCTTGCGCGAGGCCGGTTTCGAGGATGGCGAAATCCTCGAGATCAACCAGGTCACGGCCTATTTCGCTTATGCCAACCGGACGGTGCTGGGTCTGGGTGTGAACCCCGCGGGTGAAGCGCTGGGTCTGTCGCCGAACTCATCGGACAATCCGGACGACTGGTCTCACGACTGATCGTCAGACCCGGGCAGCCGCATCCGCGCCACCAATGGCCGGTGATCAGATCCGGTATCGGGACCAGCGTGGATAGACACTGTCTGCCAGGCGTCTCCAGCGAAGATGTGGTCTATGCCCACCAGCATCGGAGGCAGCGGCGGAGCCATCCCGCCATCGCGCGTGAACAGACCCTCTGACGGCCAGCTCGGCAGGGCGATGGAGCGTCGTTCCAGGTCCAGGTCCCGTTCAATGCGAGCCAGGGCGCGTGACGGTGCAGCGGCGTTGAAATCGCCCATCACGATCAGCGTGTCCTGCGGCTCACGGGCGATGGCGCGGGCCAGATTTCGGCGCTGGCAGTCCTGTGCGGCTGAGGGGAAAGGCCAGGTCAGATGGACCGAGACGATCATCGCCTGACGACCGTCCGGCAGTTCGATGCGGGCCCAGACCGCCGGCGGCAATTCCCAGTCACACGGTACGGCGTTCTCGAACGAGATCTCCGGCGGATGTCGCACGCAGCCACTGTCCAGCATCGGCAGTCGGCTGAGGACGCGTACCGAGCGACACCGGGCGATATGCGGGAAGGCGGCTTCCAGCTGGTCGACCACCGGCTTTGCCTGCCGTGTGGCTTCCTGCAAGGCGAGAATGTCCGGTGCCAGCGAAGACAGGACGGCAGGCGCTTCGACCGGATTGGTGCTGAGCCCCCAAAGATTGTGGGTGACGAGAGTGAGGTCGGTGGTGCCATCGCCGATCGCACGCGGCGCTGGCTGGTTGAGACGTCGCAGGACTTCCGGTCCGGCCGGCAAAAGCACCAGCGCACACCCCACTCCCAGCGCCATCGGGACCCAGCGATGCCGGTTGCGCAGCGATAACAGGGTCACCGCCACGACGAAAATCGCGACCAGCGGCCAGATTTGCCGCCAGGCATCAAAGCCACGCCACAGCGGCGCGAGGGTGATGAAGGCGGCCAGGCCCAGCACGGCGCATGAGGCGAGGATGGCGGAGATCGTGTGACGCAAGGATGGAAGTTCCGGTTTGTTTGTCAGGCTTTCTACACGCCAAAGATTGCGAACCGGTGTGTCCGAATATAGACCCCGCAGCCATGCGTGTTTCCGACTTTGACTTCCACCTCCCCGAGGAGCGGATCGCCCTGCGGCCCGCCCGCCCGCGTGATGCGGCGCGGATGCTCCATGTCGCCTCCAATGGCGTGTTCGCCGATCGCGGTGTGCGCGACCTGCCGGACCTGTTGCAGCCCGGTGATCTGATGGTGTTCAACGACACCCGCGTCATCCCTGCCGCGCTGAAGGGCATCCGTCCGGCGCGGGCGGTGGGCGGAGGCGGTCCGGTCGAGGTCGAGGTCAATCTGCACAAGCGGATCGACGCCACGGCCTGGCGCGCCTTTGTGCGCCCGGCCAAGCGTTTGCGCATGGGTGATGAGATCGCCTTTGATGACACACTGAAAGCCGAAGTGACGGGCAAGTCGGAAGGCGGCGATGTCCGTCTGGTGTTCAATGCCGCCGGCGCGGCGCTGGATGCCGCCATCGCGGTGGCCGGCGAGATGCCGCTGCCGCCCTATATCGCCCGCAAGCGGGGCGTCGACGAGCAGGACGAGGCCGATTACCAGACCCTGTTCGCCACCCATGAGGGATCGGTTGCCGCACCGACCGCCGGTCTCCATTTCACGCCGGAGCTGATGGCGGCCCTCGAGGCGCGCGGCGTCGAGCAGACCCGCGTCACCCTGCATGTCGGGGCGGGGACTTTCCTGCCGGTGAAGTCCGACGATACCGATGATCACCAGATGCATTCGGAATGGTGCACGGTCTCAAGGGAGGCCGCCGATGCCATCAATGCCGCCAAGGCCGAGGGCCGCCGGGTCATTCCGGTGGGCACCACAGCGCTGCGCACGATTGAGAGCCTGGCCAGCGGGCCGGGCGTGATCAAGGCGGGCAGCCGGGACACGGATATCTTCCTCACGCCGGGCTCCAGCTTTGCCATCACCGACATGCTGATGACCAATTTCCACCTGCCCAGATCGACGCTCTTCATGCTGGTCAGCGCCCTGTCGGGGCTCGACGTCATGCAGCGCGCCTATGCCCATGCCATTGCGGCGGAGTACCGCTTTTACTCCTATGGCGATGCCTGCCTCTTGGAGCGTCAGGCCAGTTAGAACGTGTCTGGGTTATAGCTGGTGACGGCTATCTGTTGTCCTCGAAGGGATGCCAAGTGTTGAAGCGCGTTTGCGATTCTTCCGGTCGAGACGTCGCAACCTCGTGTTACCGTGGCACTCATATGAGAGGCGCGTGAGCGGCCTGAATAAAAGTTCATCGCTGTACTGCTCTCGTCAGGTGTCCAGTTGATTTCCCAACCATTAATGCTTCTGCTGTATACGCAGTTTGTTTCATTTCTACAGTAAAAAGACATTGATTGGTCTGAATTAACTCTTATTCGCTCTATTTGAGAAATTCGAATTCTATGTGCTGCGCTGTATCTAGTAAATGAACTGTTTCTCCTTCCGTTTCTATTTTCTTCAGATAGTTCTGAAATTTCTAACCAGTATTCATTAACAATGCTCATGCGGACTGTGTGATCAGTCATGCTTCCGTAATTGTTATTGGTCTGAGTAAACTGACAACTGCTTTGTCTGTTTATCCATTCAATTGACTCTTGTTCAGTTTGAGCAGAGGCGATCGATGGTGCAAAAATGATAGCTAGTGCGGAGAAAAAATAATACTTCATAGATTTGGCCCTCTCGTCACTGCCGCAGAATATTTTCGAACTGATTTCATGTCCATAAATTTGGAAATCCACGCCACCGATGGCGCCGCCCGCACCGGTGTCCTCAAGACGCCGCGGGGCGATATCCGCACGCCCGCCTTCATGCCGGTCGGCACGGCGGCGACTGTGAAGGCGCTCTACATGGATCAGGTCCGTGACACCGGGGCCGATATCATTCTTGGCAATACCTATCACCTCATGCTGCGCCCCGGTGCCGAACGGGTGAAGCGTCTGGGTGGTCTGCACAAATTTTCGACCTGGAAGGGCCCGATGCTGACCGATAGTGGCGGCTTCCAGGTCTGGTCGCTGTCCAAGCTGCGCAAGATGACCGAGGAGGGGGTGAAGTTCCGCTCCCATATCGACGGTTCGGAGCACAATCTCACCCCGGAACGCTCGATCGAGATCCAGGCTGACCTGCTGGGCGCCGACATCTCCATGCAGCTGGACGAATGCACGCCCTTTGGCTGTTCGGAAGCCGAAGCCCGCGCCAGTATGGAGCTTTCCATCCGCTGGGGGCAGCGCTCCAAGGCGGCCTTCGGTACGCGCGACAGCCAGGCCCTGTTCGGCATTGTCCAGGGTTCGGTGTTCGAAAACCTGCGGCGGGAGAGCGCCGAGCGTCTGATCGAAACCGGATATGATGGCTATGCCATTGGCGGCCTCGCGGTCGGTGAGGGCTTTGAGAAAATGTGCGACGTGCTCGATTTCACCACGCCGCACCTGCCCACGGAACGCCCACGCTATCTGATGGGTGTCGGCAAGCCGATCGATCTCGTCGAGGCCGTCGCCCGCGGGGTCGACATGTTCGACTGCGTCCTGCCGACCCGTTCGGGGCGTCATGGCCAGGCCTGGTCGGATCATGGCCCGATCAATATCAAGCGCGCCGAGTTCGCCGAGGATGACAGCCCGCTCAATCCGGACATCGATTGCCCGGCCAGCCGGGATTATTCGAAAGCCTATCTCCACCACCTCTTCCGGGCCGGAGAATATCTCTCGGCCATGCTGCTCTCCTGGCATAATATCGCCTACTTCCAGCACCTGACGGCGCGCATGCGCGCGGCCATTGCGGCAGGTGAGTTCGAGGCGTTCCGGCGGGACTTCCGGGGCAAGTGGGAGCAGGGCCAGGCCGAAGCGGCTGCGCGGGCCGGCTGACATGTCGGTCACCATCTCAACCTGTGGCCCTGAGGCGTTGCGATCCAGGCGCGGAGAGTTCGCCGAGCTTCTGATCGATTGCGTTGGAGCCGGTGCCTCCATCGGCTTCATGGCGGACATCACACCGGCGCGGGCCGCGGCCTTCTGGGGCGGCGCGGCTGATCAAATCGAACGCGGCGACCGCACGCTCTGGTGCGCCCTCGACAGCGCCACCGGCACGCTCCTCGGCACCGTCCAGCTGATCACCGGCCTGCCGGACAACCAGCCCCATCGCGGCGATGTCGCCAAGCTGATGGTCTCGCCCTCGGCCCGGCGCCGCGGTATTGCCGGGCAGTTGATGGCGGTGCTGGAAGACCATGCCCGCGAGACCGGGTTGCGCACGCTGGTCCTTGACACCGTGACCGGTTCGCCGGCCGATACGCTCTACCGCCAGCGCGGCTGGATCGAGGTCGGGGCGGTGCCGGACTATGCGCTGTTTCCGGATGGCAGCCCTTGCTCGACGACCTTCTTCTACAAGGCGCTTTGACGCTTCCGTCGGGCACACAGAGTTGGTTGATCTCTTGCCGCCACGCGTCAGACCCGCACGCGCCGGCGCGGAATGATCCATTGATCACTTGTCGGCCAGCGGGCCTCAGCCAGGGTTTCAGGTCAAGGGCGCCGCAGGCGCCGCTCCGCGGGCAGGCCCCTTGAGCTGAAACCCTGGCTGAGGCGGTCTCTCGGCAAGTGATGAATGAGGCGGTGTGGCGGGGATGGCGCCGCCGCGTGCTCCGGGATTTCGACCTGACTCCCGGCCAAAAAGGTGCCCCCGGGTTGGGGGACCCGGGGGCTGAAGGGCTTCAGTTGGGGATAAAGGGCCTGAAGCCCGTTCGGGGCAGGGGCGCCCTTACCGGTTGGAGCCGGACGGTCCGTCGTCGAGCTCCTCGGTGTTCTCATTGTCACCATAGTCGCGGTCCGACAGCGGAAACTCGCTGGCCGCATCCTCGTTGAAGCGGGGCAGGGCTTCGTATTCGGCGCGGGTATAGTTGATCACCGCGATCGGGCGACGACCATCCGGGGCAAAGGTGACCTGTGACTGGTCGATCTGGACCTCATGGCCGCCGATATCCATCCAGCCACCGGCCTCGACCACAATGGCCTCGACATCGCCCTCGGCGGTCAGGCGGACCCGTTCAATCTCGCCCAGGCGGCCACCATCGCTGGTGTGCACACGCAGGCCGACCCAGTGGTGGTCATCGGTATAGGGCGCGCGGTCGAGGTCGGAATTGTCCCAGGCCTCGGCGGCGGCCCGGAACAGGTCATTGTCCTGGATGAAGCTCGAGCGCTGGGGCGCATTGGCCTGGCCCTCGACCTCGATCACGTCCTCGGACGGGGTCTGGTCCTGCTGTGCCAGGGCGGCGGCGCCGGCAAGGGCCAGGCTGCCACCGGCGACGGTCGTCACGGCAAAAGCGCGGGTCAGTTTGGAAAGGCGTGTCATGCAGACCTCCTTGGTTGTCCAAAGTCCGGCCGTTTCGGGCCGGGAATGACGATGGGATCACCGGCATTCAGGAGGACAACGCAGGGGGCGGGCGGTTTCTTCCCGCGTCCGACATGACAATTTCGCAAGGCGGGCCTAGTGGTGGTCTTCCTCGACCAGGCCATAGGCTTCGAAGGCCCGTCGCATCTGGGCTGGTGGACAGCCAAACCCGTCATACAGGCCGCGCAGATAGGCGCGTCGGCGCTGGGCCATTTCCTGTTGCTCGCGTGCCTCGCGTTCAATGCGGCCGGCGCGGCCCAGGAAACGAACCACCGGGCGGACCGGGTTCAGGCCGACAATGGTTGAATGGTAGAGGCCACGCGCACCGTCAGCGGCTGCATCGGGTGCCTGGGAGACGATATGCGCACCTTGGCCCATCCAGGTGTCGTGATCGTGCGATTCCTCTTCCGCAATCCGCCGCTCTTCCTCGATGTCCGGACCCAGCACGACGGTCAGTCGGGCGACGTCCTGGGCGACCGTCGAGCAACGCCGACGCGAGCCTTCACCGCCATAGGGCGTCGGCACGGTGTCCTCGCCCTCATCGACCATGACCCGGCCCGGACGCTCGCGCGGCAGGCCGACGGCATCCTCGAATGCTTCGGCGGTTTCCTCGCGGGCAAAACTGCCGGCACTGCTTGCGGATTGTCGTGTCGAACTGCATGCGCTCGCGCTCAACGCCACGACGACACATGCCAACAGACTCAATCTTCCCCTCATGAGCTGCATTTTAATCCGCGATTGCGGCGAAATCTCATCAAAAATGCTGAAATCCGCAGTCAAACCCCGATTGACCCTCCGGAATCGCCCGTATAGGTTCCGCGCTCCTCGTTCGGGGAGCCGATAGCTCAGCTGGTAGAGCAACTGACTTTTAATCAGTAGGTCCAGGGTTCGAGCCCCTGTCGGCTCACCATTCCTTTTCAAATAGTTATGGTGTTTGGGTGAGCTGCGCGAAGGCGCGCTTGATACCAATGCGCTACCGCACTGGGCGCTTTCGTGCAGTTTGTCGGCACAGCGATTTCCCCAGACGCGAGCGCTCTTGACTCTAAGCGACCCTAAGTAGCTGAATGCGTCGCTTTGATATCGGGGAGAGGTTCCATGCGAGGAATGGGTCTAGCGGCGATAATATTTTCAGGTCTCGTATCAGGTGGGGCTGGCGCTCAACAGTTTTGCATGCGTGCAGTGGAGGGGTCTGACGAGATCAGGCTTTTTCAGTGCCGTGGGGAGCCGGGTGAAATGACGGTCAACCTGTCGGTGGTCGCGCCTAGTGAAACGCCAATGGCGGTAGCGCAACAAGTGAATCACCAAAGCGACGGGAGCGCGACGCTTTCAAGTGGATACGGGGCGGGTGCGCTTGGTGAGGCGACGGGCTTTGTACTGCGGAACTATGGTTGCGACGGTGATTATGTTGCCGACCCGACAACGACGACCTGCATCGGCGATTCTGCAGGCGGTGGAGGGCACTCTGGTGGTGGCTATTCAACAGCGTTTGGCTTTAGTGCAAGCGCGATAGGTGGCGGGAGTACGGCTTTTGGAGCGCGTGCTCGGGCCGGTCGCCTTGGTACCGAAGAGGATGCGACCGCTATTGGTTTCGAGGCAGGCGCGATTGATCGGAGCGTCGCGGTTGGGGCCAGGGTGACTGCAGAACACGAAAGCGTAGTGCTAGGGAACGGTGCGGACGGGGCTTATCAAGCGGTCGTTGTTGGAACAAGCGGCGACGCTCGGTTCGGGGGAGTCGCGTTAGGGTACGCATCTTACGCTGACCGTCGAGCTGTCGCGCTTGGGGCCGATGCTAGTGCGACGGGGGAGTCTGCAATTGCCCTTGGCGGCTACTACAATAGTGCGGGCTTCTCCCGGGACGCCGCTCAGGCTTCCGGAAACCAAAGCATCGCCATCGGTGCGGGTAGTGCCTCCCCAAGCGCGCAATCGGTTGCAGTTGGCGCTGGTGCCCAAGTGTCAGGCTCTTACAGCGTCGCGATTGGCTCCTCGGCGATCAACAACGGTAACGCTTCCGGCCAAGTGGCGCTTGGGCGGAAAGCTGAGACAACGGGCGCTAGCGCATTAGCGTTAGGTTCTCTGAGTGAGGCGAATGGCTCTTATGCGTTTGCTGTTGGCTCGGAAAGCACGGCTACTGGGACTAACGCGTACGCTTTGGGGCGGCGTGCGGTCGCGAACGGACGCAGCACGCTTGCGATTGGCCGGGAAGCGAGTTCAACCGCGCAATACGGGCTGGCTATCGGCGATGCTGCCAACGTCACCAAGAACAACGGGTTGGCAATTGGACGCAATGCGACAGTTTCTCACGCAAACTCGATTGCGATTGGCTTGAATGCTGTCACCACCCGTGAGGATCAAATTGTCATTGGGCGGGCTGCGACAACCGTCACCATGCCGGGCATTGCAACTTCCAGCGCTCGGGCCAACCAAGGTGAGGTTATTGGTGTGCTGACCACGGACGCGTTTGGGAATATCGCCGCAGACGGCGGACTCTTGGCGGCCAAGATGAAAGCCATGGCTACACAAGTAGAGGCGGCCACAGCCGCGATGGTCCAATTCGGTCGAACCTATCCCCTGTCGCACGTTGCAGGTCAGTCCGAGAGGTTGGGCAGCAATCTCATGTCACAAGAGAACGCGGCCCGCATTACCGCGAACGAAGTGCAAATCTCCGCCAACACGAGCAGCATCCAACTCAACACCGCAGCGATTGATGCCAATACGCTTGCAATCAGCCAAAACCTGACGCGACTTGTTTCGGCAGAAAGCCGCCTAGATGAACTCGATTCAGGCTTGGCGAGCGTTGCGGCTATGCCAGATATGTTTTTGAACCCTGGCGAGAAATTCGCGATCAGTGGTGGTCTCGGAGCGTTTGGAGACAGCACCGCGTTTGGGACGACCTTTGCGACACGATTTGATGAGCGTTGGAGTGCAGGACTAAGTGTCGCGTTCGGCGATGAAACCAGCGCTGGGCGCTTGCAGGTTCGCTGGGCAAGATAACGCCGGTTGGCGACGGCAGGAATCATTCGCCGTCGCCACCTGTCCTGCTAGGTTGCGACACTCCCCACAACCGCCTGCCCACCCTCATTCACCGTCACATGCTCCACGGTCACCTTTTGCTGGCCCTTGCCGCGATGCTTGTTCAGGGCGTCGAGCTGTTGGGTGTAGATCCGGGTGAAGCGTTCGGCATGGCGCAGATTCACGTCCCGGCCCTCGAACGTCTGGCCGTCGATATTGGCGCGGCGCTGGCACTCCATGATTTGCGTGTGTGTCAGCACCATCTGGCAGCACAGCATCGACTCCGCAGCATCCTTCGGCTCAAGCGCGTGAATGAGGGCCAGGAGGCCGTTTGTCGGCACAAGGTCGCCACGGGCCACGGATCGGTTTTCGCTCTCCAGTAGCGTGCGCATGAGCAATTCAGCCGCCGCAAAATCGGCAACCGCGAAGGTATCAAGCATGCGCATATAGTCGTGGCCGTCGCCTGTGTCATTCGTCAGCCCGCTTGTGTTCTCTTGTGCCTTCATCTTCGGCGGTGACAATCGCCGCTCCCGCTCGCCCAGAACATGCCGCGCCACATTGCGCGCGTTAGATTCCTTGGCCGCTTCGGCTTTGGTCGCGGGCCGCTTTTCATCATCGCCCGAAACAGGCGCGGGGCTATTGCTACTCTTACTCATGGGCGTGTCTCCTGTGGTAAAGACTGTATAGGCAGTTCTGAAACGGAACCGTCAGCCGCGCGAAAACCGGCTGACGGGTACCGAGACGGAACGCGGGGTCAGAATTTTTCTCCCCCCCGGGTTCTCTTGCGGAACGCTACACTCCTCATGGTTCCGCCTGAGAACCGACGATCTGTTTTTGGAAAGCGCCAGCGCTGCCAGTCATTGGTCGCGGGTTCGCCCGGGCGCATGGGCCGGTCCGTAACGGCCCATGTGGTTGCCAGACGACCGCGCCTCGAGCCTTGCCGGGTCTTCCGAATGAAGCCCCGGTCCTCAAGCTGGCTGAATGCCCGGCTGACGGTCGCCTTGCCGATTGCGAGCAAATCAACCGCCTCGTCATGCGAAACGCTAAGGTCGCCATTGTTTTTGCCGTTGTACCGACCGCGCAATTCGACCCAAAGCCTCACGGCATTCCCATTCAGTGAGCGCCAGGCATCACTTTGCAGCATGGGGTAGGAGATGGGCACGAACTGCCCACCCCCCTTCCGGCGACCCTTCCTATCTTGCAGGTTCGCCATTCGCCCCCCCGCCGTCTGGATCGGCGCGTCGCACGTCATCATGCAGGACGTAGCGGGCATGTGTGCCGGGGAACGGCCCTCCGTGCCTTTCCGGCCGGGTTTCGATGCTCAGGCCCGCGCGGCGAAGTTTGTGGACATACCCACTCCATCGCGGCCCCGGTTCCGTGATGGGCGTCACACCCTTCGCGCCTGCCGAGATAAGGCGGGACAAGGCCCATGCGTCCCGTCCGGAAAGTGCCAACGCCCGGCTTTCGCCATTGCGCGTCACGGTGAAGGTCAAGGCTTCCTTGGAAGTGCGGGGCATCATGCATCCTCCATCATGCGGTATCCGAGAATCTCTGCCACAAGACGGGCGCGTGCACGGCTCCCCAGCGGGTGACGGCGTGCGAGATTGCGTTCGGGATAGGTGAGCCGGCGACCTTGATCGGCATCGCCAATGGCGCGCCACAAGGGCAGGTCGTGGTAATTGCGCACAAGGGCGCGATTGCGTACATTACGCATGAGATTTCTCTCCAGTATGTGAGGGGTTTCATGCCCCAGCGCCCGGTCTGCAAACCGCGCTGGGGCTTTTTCATGGGCGCAGCTCATGCCGCGTCACTGGTGCTGGTGCGAATCCGCGACGCGAGCCACGCTTCGACGTCCGGCCAGCGGTAGAGGACGCGGCGTCCGATTTTCGCAAACGGCGGGGTATCGCCGGTAAGGCGGCGCTTTGTCCAAGTCGACGCGGCAATGCCCGTACGCAAGGCAAGGCCGTGGGTGTCAAGGAACTCTGTTTCGCTGGACTGCTTCATGTTGGTTGCTCCGAAAAGCTCAGGAACGCCCTGAGCGGCAGAACGGAACATGAAGCGTACTGAAACCGGCGGGCTAGACCGGCGGGTAACCGGCGGGCGCACTTTCTGGCCGGTTACCCGCTCTTCTGCCCCTGTCGCCGCCGCAAGTAAGCAGGCCATTCATTCCGGCAGGTCCGCATCCAATCTCGGCTTAATCCGGCGAACTGCTTGCGCCACTCTTGGCATGCTTCAAGTGTGGGGGCTTGGCCGGTCTCTGCTAGCAACTCCTCAGCCCAACCCTGAAACCTGCTCTCTGCATCTTCCGGAGCTGCGGGCACAGTTGGCGGAATTTCCGGGAATTGCTCGCGAAGCCCCTTCACTTCAATACGGACACGAAAACGCCTCAGCGGATCGGGTTCGGGTCTGTGTAGCCAAAGCTCAAGCGGTGCGGAGAAATCAAAACCCAACTCACCATCCAGCAAATCAATCGCGACAGGATTGTCGAAGTAGGACGGGTCGATTCCACTCGCCTCTGGATCGAGATTGTTGATGCAGCCGCGCGCCCTGACCTTTCCATTTCGTGCGGCTTCCAGAAGCTCTGCCTCTGCCCTTTTCAAGCGTTGCTCTACAGCCCTATCAAGCTTCGCATAGGACAGGTGCGCCCTTAGTACGCTCACGCCATTCGGCCCTAGAGAGCGCCGCGACGCGAAGAGTTTCAGCGCGCTGTCTTTATTGTCACTTGTCCAGCGGTCACGCCCAATGTCAGGGTTTTCTGCCACCCATTTGCGGTGCACCGATGCAAGATGCGCGGTCCGCTGCCTCAATGTTTCAGGGTCTCGGCTTAGCGCAATCTCCAGCGCGGCGAGAGACCGGTACGCCACCCAGCTCAACGCCTGGACAAGCGATACCTCTCCTTCATCAGGCAGGGGTGCCCCCCCTTGTTTTGCCTCAAACTCGGTCATGTTTCGCCCGCCTTAATCATCCCGCTCAGCTCGCCGCTCCGGTCGTACGCATCGAATGACTGTGGCAGCTTGCTAAACAGCCCCAACGCAGCGTGACGGGTCATGGCGACCGAGACGACTTCGTTGCCGCTGGCAAAATCCACCACCAGCATTCCACCTTCGATCCGCACGGCGGGAATTTCATGTACAAACGCCTGAGCCATTATGCGCCCTCCGAAACATCGCCAATCGGGACAATTTCCCCTGAGTCGCCCTCCATCGCCGCCGCCACCGCGCTTCCAGCTTGATCCGCCGCCCGCTTTACCGGGTCATCCGCCAAGTGTGCGTAGCGTTGCGTGGTTGCCGCCTGCTTGTGCCCCAGCAAGGCCCCTATGAGGGGCAGGGACAGGCCCCCAGCGGCTCCGAAGCTGGCAAAGGTATGGCGAAGGTCATGCAGCCTCACGTCTTCCAGATTGGCGCTCTTGCGGACCTCTCGCCAGATTTTTCCGAGACCTTGGAAGTGCCCGTCACCGGATACAGCCGGGAACACCCACTTGCTGCCTTTGACCTTGGGCAATTCAGACAAGATGACCTGCGCCGCTGGGGCGAGCGGGATGACTTTCGCGCCAGTCTTGGAATCACCCAGACGCAACATGCCGCGCTCTTGATCCACCTCGGACCATTGCAGCGCTTCAATCTCATTGCGCCGCGCGCCGGTCACGGCAAGCAGGCGGATGATGGCGATTGCGTGAGGATTGGTGCCGCTGGCCTTTGCCTTCTCCAGCGCATCAGCCAGCGCCTTGGCTTCCTTGGCTGACAGGAAGCGCTCTCGCTTGGCTTCCTTGAATTTCTTGATGGCACGGCACGCGCCGCGCCCGTCTTCGCGTATGCCCCATTCTTCCGCCTTGGCGAGCATGTTCGAGACAACCGCAAGGCAGCGGTTCGCCTGATAGGGCTTTGCCTTCATGTCCGAATGGAATTTCGCGACCTCTGCCCGGCCCAAATCCTTCACCCGGATATGCCCCAGCTTGGGCAGGATGTACTTGGTCAGAATGCGCTTGGTTTCCTTGGCCGTGCTGGCCTTGGTGTGCGGGTCTACATGGTCACGCTCATACCGCTTGGCGAATTCCTTGAGGCTCTCCGCTGCCTTGTCAGCAGCCCGCACGCCAGCCGGATCAATCCCAGAAGAAATACCCCCTAGCAGGCGATTGGCTTCACGCCGGGCACGGTCTGGCGTCCACACATGGGCATCCTCGCCAGTTTCGCCAGAGCGGTTGTTCTCCCCCAGCGCTGGGGCTGGCCGTCCATGCTGGCCAATCGTGTACCAGCGCTGGCGACCATGAAAGCGGTACTTGAGCACATAGGCCTTGACGCCCTTGGGGCTAACCCGAAGCCCGAAGCCGGGCAGCTCGCCATCCCAAACCGTCTGACCGGGCCGGGCCGTGTCCACCGCACGCTTGGTAAGTTTCGTTCCCATTTCGTGCCCCTCGCTGGTAGCTCAACAATTCATGCTACCAGCTTGCTACCACCTTAGCGGAAACTCAAGGCGTCTTGGGGAGCGTAGAGGTGGGATTATCCCTGCTATAGTACCGCTCCTGGCATCTAGCGGAAATTGCAGGAAAGTCGGACACAGAGACTTTTAATCAGTAGGTCCAGGGTTCGAGCCCCTGTCGGCTCACCATTCCTTTTATTCCATGTTTTCAAGAGAGTGGTGGCTCGGCGCGTGTGGCGCCGGGGGGGCTGACTTGTTCTCCGTATGGGAACTTGCCCGGAAAAATTCTGCGGTAGTACAGGCTGAAACATGCAATCGGTGGGCCGCAGCCACATAGCTAGACCCGCGGTGCCGGGTGATTGAATTATGTGGCGAAGTGTAAAAGGAACGCCAGCGGGGCCAGGCAGTCCAATCTATTGCGTGCCTTCAAACTCTTGATCGCGATGCCAAGCTGTGCAGCTAATACGGCCTGCCTCGCCGACAAATTCTGAGCGCCTACGACAAATTCGAAATTTGTCGGTTCCCTCAGAGTACTGAATGAATGTGTATTCATCGACGTAGAGGTCACGAATGCCTGTTTCGTTACAGCCAACCACTAGCGGGCAAAGTAGCCCAATTTTTATGATTTTTCGTAGCAACTCGTCATCTCCAATTCTGTGCGCGACCAAATTCCGTTTCAAGGAGCATGCTGAAGGTCAGGGCGCCGTGGATTCAGATGTCATGATAGTTGTCATGATACATTGAATAGTTGAGTTTACCTCTTACCGTTTACGTCGCACGCTCTTCTTTTTAAGAGGAGAAACAAATGATCGCCTCAGCTGTTCGAACCGGAAAATATAACGCGCTGTCAGAGTATCTTTGTGCTCGCCGTTCTAAGGGCGTTGTTACGCTTCGGTTTAAAGAGGTTGAGCAGATAATTCAGGCGAAGCTTCCGCCATCGGCGACGCGGTATCCCGAGTGGTGGGCTAACCAAACTAACACTGACAATCGCCCCCAAGCTTATGCATGGATGAGCCAAGGCTTCCGAGTGCAATCGGTTGTGCAAGCTGACGGCACAGGATGGGTGGAGTTCGTCAAGGCCTAGAGGCGTCGGCAACCTCGGCCAAGGAGGAGGTACCCGATCTACAATGAAGTCTCGCGCTTACGACTTTCGCGCCTGGCGCAGCCTGATCCATAAATCCTTGTCAGCCAGCGGGCCGTATCCGGTTCTTGAGGTCAAGGGCGCGTGAGCGCCGCTTCGCGGTTTTACCCTTGAGCTCAAGAACCGGATACGGCTTTCTCCCGGCAAGGGATGTATGGCGGGGTGGGCGCATTACGCCAGCCTTTATTTCCTCCAACATCTCACCACCGTCATCCCCCGGCTTGTCCGGGGGACCTCGTCCACCCGCTCGACGGGGAAGCGCAGGTCCCCCGGATCGCGGCATTGCCGCGACCGTGGGATGACGCCGGTGTGGGTCCGCAGAGGCTGGAACCACGGCACACATCTTCGTCTCCGTGCGCATTTGCGCCGAAGTGAGGGAGGGAACGGGATGTCGTTGGACACCGGGGTGTCCTGGTGGTCGTCTGCGGTGTCCGTGATGTCCTCGACATCCCGTTCTCGGAGATTTCCCGGACGCTCTCGCGACCGATTCCAATGCGTCAGGTAGATGGGGTCGGTCGTTTAGTGCCCCGCGACCTGGTCGCACGCCCTGCCGGAGCTTTGGACTGTCACATCCAAGGCGCGGACAGGCTCCGCTCGCTTCCGGGCACAAGTGACTGAGCTCGTGCCTCCCGTCCCGAAAACCGAGGGCATTATCGCCTGGTGGGGAGGGGTGGGGATAAGTTTTCTTCAAACATCCGCCCCACACACCGTCATCCCGGCGCAGGCCGGGACCCAGACTGCGACGCAAGTTGTTGCCAGGCCTGGCGAAATCGAGTGTGCGAGACTGGGTCCTGATTTTCGTCAGGATGACGGTTTTTGGAGCACGGGGCGGGGATAGGCGTGGCTTGCGCCGGAGCACTGGCATCCCGCCTACTGGAAAACCGGGTCCTGGCCGTGATTGGCTTGACCTGCCGGCCATACCGCCCCAGCTTCTCGGCCATAAACGGGGAGAGTTTCATGCGTTTCGGACATCTGGCATTGGGATTGGCCGCCTTGGCGGTTTCGGCGTGTTCGTCCGGCGAGGAAGTCGCCTTCACGCCTGTGCCGGCGGAGGATCTGGCCCGCACGATCGCCCAGGGCGATCTGGTCGGTTTCGAGAGCGAGGCGGGGGCCGCGGCCTGGATGGCGGTTCCCTATGCCGCGCCACCGGAAGGAGCGCTGCGCTGGCGCGCGCCGCGGCCGCCTCAAGCCTTTTCGGTGCGGTATGAGGCCCTGGCGGCGGGGCCGGTCTGCCCGCAGGTGACTAATAATCTCAGTGCCGGGGACGAGTATGACACTGGCGTCCTGATCGGCGACGAGGATTGTCTGACGCTCGATATCTACGCGCCGCGCGATGCGGAACCGGGCGATGAATTGCCGGTGATGATGTGGATTCATGGAGGCTCCAATACCTGGGGATCGTCCTCCGCCTATGACGGCTCCAACCTGGCCAATGAGCGCGGCGTGATCATCGTCGCGGTGCAATACCGGCTTGGACCGATGGGCTTTCTGGCCCATCCGGCGCTGCGTGCAGATGCGGAGATTGCCGATGATGCGGCCGCGAACTTTGCTCTGCTGGACCTGGTGGCGGCGCTGCAATGGATCAGCGGCAATATCGAGGCCTTTGGCGGTGATGCCGGCCGGGTGACGGTGTTCGGCGAAAGTGCCGGCGCCTACAATATCGCCGGCCTGATGGCGATGCCGCAGGCGCGTGGTCTGTTTCATGGCGCCATCATGCAGAGCGGTGGCACGGCGTCGGTACCTCTTGATGTCGCCGAGAATGGCGGTGGGCTGGATGCCGTTGCCGGGCTGGCGGCCGGCGAGGCGATTGCCGGAATGGATGCCGACGGCGCGGCCCTGCGCGCGGCCTCGCTGGCCGAGGTCTACGCGCCCTATCGCGACGAGGACGGCGAGCTGACCTCCCTGCCACGCATGATCGAGGACGGGGTGACACTGCGCGAGGGCGGCATTCTGGCCGCCGCCGAAGACCCGGACGGCTTCGCGCCGGTGCCTTTGATCTCCGGCACCAATCGCGACGAGATGAAGCTTTATACGGTGTTCGATCCGCGCCTGACACGGCGGCTTGGGCCGCTGCTCTGGCTGCGTGACCGCGACACCTATGAGGCCGCCGTCGAATATCCCAGCCGTATCTGGCGCTACAACGCGGTCGACGGCCTGCTGGACCGGCTGGCGGCCCATGGGCGCGACGATCTGTGGAGCTATCGCTTTGACTGGGACGAGGGCGGTTCGGTGCTGATGACCAATACCGGCGAGCTGCTGGGCGCTGCACACGCGATGGAAATTCCTTTCGTCTTCAATCATTTCGAACTGTTTGGCTCATTCGATCGGGTCCTGTTTACCGATGGCAATGCCGACGGACGCGCTGCGATTGCCGACGCTATGGGCGCCTATTGGGCCGCCTTCGCGGAGACCGGTCAGCCGGGCGATGGCGCCGGGGCCGGTCCGGGCTGGCCACGCTGGAATGATGCCGGCGCTGCGTTGCGCTTTGACACGCCTGAGGATGGTGGGACGGCGGTTTTCGAACGGCTCGAGAGCCCGGAGGTGATTGCCGAGGCGCTGGCCGGCGATACGCGGATTGATGATGCCATGCGGTGCGGTATCGCCGCGGGTATCACACGGCGACAGCCGGTCCTGGACCCGTCCTTCGACAGCGCACTCGACTGCTGAGGACCGGGAGCTATCCGGCGATCGGCGTTTTGCATTGCATCGCAACAATCGACTGGTCGCCTCGCCTGGTCGCGTTATGCTGATCAAGGCGGGGCATTCGGCCCGGCCGTGATTCGGTGGGCGCCATGGACTCTCTACTCTTGCAGGCAGCGATCTATCTGGGCGCCGGCCTGATCGCTGTCCCGGTCGCCCATCGGCTGGGGCTGGGGTCGGTTTTGGGCTATTTGCTGGCCGGCGTGGCGATCGCGCCCTTGCTGGAGCTGGTCGGGTCCAATCCGGAGAATGTCCAGCATTTCGCCGAATTCGGCGTCGTGATGATGCTCTTCCTGGTCGGGCTCGAGCTCCAGCCGCGTGTGCTGTGGGATTTGCGGGTCCGATTGTTCGGGCTGGGCGGCTTGCAGGTCGCCGTGACCACGGCGGCGGTTGCCGCCTTCTGTCTGGTGATCGGTCTCGACTGGCGGCTGGCAATCGCGCTTGGTCTGATTTTCGCGCTCTCATCGACCGCCATTGTCCTGCAGACGCTGGGCGAAAAGGGATGGTTGCGGACGGAAGGTGGCCAATCAGCCTTCTCCGTCCTCCTGTTCCAGGACATTGCGGTGATCCCGATGCTCGCCCTGATGCCATTTCTGGCCCTGCCAGATCTTGCCGGCCATGGCACCGAGGTCACCGGCCATGGTGCCGAGAGCTCCCCGTTTTCCCACCTGCCGGCCTGGGGGCAGGGCCTGGTCACGCTGGGCGTGGTCGGCGCCATTGTGCTGGGCGGCCGATATCTGACCCGTCCGGCGTTCCGCATCATTGCGCGTACCGGTCAGCACGAGCTGTTCCTGTCGGCGGCGCTGTTCCTGGTGATCGGCATCGCGGTCCTGATGAGCGCGGTCGGCCTGTCGCCGGCGTTGGGGACTTTCCTGGCCGGTGTCCTGCTGGCCGAGAGCGAATACCGGCACGAGCTGGTCAGCGATCTGGACCCGTTCAAGGGGCTGTTGCTGGGCGTCTTCTTTGTGACTGTCGGCGCCAGCATGGAATTTTCCCTGCTGGGCGAGCATCCGGGCCTGATCGTCGGGCTGACCCTGGCCCTGATCGGGGTAAAGGGGCTGATCCTGCTGGGGCTGGCCTTCGTTTTCCGGATGGAGGGGCGCGCGCGCTGGCTGTTCACCTTCTCACTGGCCCAGAGCGGCGAGTTCGGCTTTGTCCTTCTGGCCTTCGCCAGCGGTGTCGATGTCATTCCGCCCGAGATTGCCGGTGTTGCCGGCCTGGTCGTCGCCCTGTCGATGATGGCGACGCCCTTGATCATGATCGTTTTCGAGCGCTGGGTCTCGCCGCGCGTACGCCGTTCCGCCTCGCCCGAGCGCGAGGAGGATCTGATCGAGGAAGAGGCGCCCGTCATCATCGCCGGGATGGGCCGGTTCGGGCAGATCATCCAGCGCATGCTGGTGATGGATGGTTACAAGCCGGTGGTTCTGGACAATTCCGCCGAACATATCGACGGGCTGCGCAAGTTCGGCATCCAGGTTTATTACGGCAATGCGATGCGTCCCGGCCTGCTGGAAGCGGCGGGCATTGCGCGCGCCAAGCTGCTGGTTGTCTGCACCGACAATCGTGAGCGGGCGGTCGAGCTGGTCCATCACGTCAAGCAACGTTACCCGCAAGTCTATGTGATCGCTCGTGCCGCCAGCCGGGAGCATGTCTATCAATTGCGGGCTGCAGGCGCTGACCTGGCCATCCGGGAAATGTTCGGATCGTCCCTTGATGCCGCCCGGCAGTCGCTGGAAGTCCTTGGTGAAAGCCCGGATCGCGCCCGACGCAAAAGCGAGGCCTTCGCCCGTCATGACGAGGAGAGCCTGCAGCAATTGTTCGAGGTCTGGGACGCTGAAACTGACGTCTTCGACAATGAGGCCTACATGGATAAGGCGCGGTCACGCGTTACGACGCTGGAGGAACTCATGGTGGAGGATGTCGGGGATCCGGAAGACCGGCGACCGGCGGGAGAGCCCGACTGAACCGGGCCGAATTCCCCTCGACCAACCCCGGGCCACGGGTTACATGCCGCAGGCAAATTGGTTAACGTGATAACGGGCAGAACAGGGGCGCCTCGTGATTCAACGCAGCATGACATCATGTCTGGTGGTCGGCCTGTCGCTCGTGTTGACCTGCACTGCGGTGTCGGTGGCCCAGCCTGTCGAGACCGGGCCGCAGGCGGATGCCACCCTCGAAGCCGAACCGGTGGTCCCGATTGTTCCGGACGAGCCACCGGCCCGTCCGGTCGCCGACCTGGAGCGCTGGGCTGACCGGATCACGGGTTGGACCGCCGAGCATCGCGAAGCTATCGCCATCCGTCTGTTCGACGCACCTAGCCATGGCCTTCCCGATCTCGACGCCCACGCGACCGCCATCCTTGACGGGCAGGGCCCGGAAGCGGAACTCAACCGACTGGCAGCGCTCGCTTATCTGCGTTTTGCCGGCTGGCTGGAGTTCGGGCTGATCGACCCGGAAACGCATGAGCCACGCGTCTTGCTGGACGATGACGCCGCGTTGCTTGTGCGGCGGCTTCGGTGGGCATTCGAGGCTGGCGATGCGGCCCGGGCAATCGATGACAGCGCGCCGACGGTCCGTGATTATGACGCGCTGCGCTCCGAAATGATGCGGGTGCTGGCCGTGACGCCGATCTGGCCTGGGGTGCAGACCGGCCCGTCGCTCAGCACCGGTGATAGGGGCCCTCGCGTTGACCAGTTGCGAACACGCTTGACGGCGGAAGGCCTGCTGGACGGAAACTGGCAGGAAGGCGACGTCTATGATCTCCGGCTGGAGACGGCGGTCCGGCGCTATCAGGGGCGCGCCAATCTTGCGCCCTCGGGTCGCATGGATCAGGCGACCCTGCGCCAGCTGAACCTGCCGCCCGATCGCCGGGTCGGGCAGTTGATGGCCAATCTTGAGCAGCGCCGCTGGCGTACCCGCGATCTCGGGCGGCGTCACATCTGGGTCAATCTTGCTGATTTCAGGCTTGAGGCCTGGGAGGATGGCGAACTCGCCCGCGAGCATGAGGTAATGGTGGGACGCCAGGCCAGCTCGACGCCCGAATTTTCCGAGGACATGCAGTATATTGTGCTCAACCCCTGGTGGGGGCTGCCGGCCGGGTCGGCGCGCCCGCGCTTCCAGTCCTTCCGCCGCAATCCGTCACTGGCCCGGGAGTTGGGGTTTCGCATCTACAATCGGGGCGGTGAGGCGATTTCTGTTTATGAGATCGACTGGAGCCGGTGGGGAGGAGACTGGCCCTATCGCATGTCACAGCCGCCCGGGGCGACCAATCCGATGGGCGAGGTGAAGTTCATTTTTCCCAACAGGTACAATGTCTACATCCATGACACGACCGAGCGTGACCAGTTCGTGCGCACCCGGCGTGATTTCTCTGCCGGATGTATACGGGTACAGGATCCGCTGGCGCTCGCCGAATGGGTGCTTGAGGGGCAGGATGGCTGGGACCGGACCCGTATCGATGCAGTGGCGGCTGGCAGCTCTCCCACGGTGGTCTGGCTGGATGACCGGATTCCGGTCCATATCGCCTACTGGACGGTGGTCGGAGATGATGATGGCCGGGTGCGTTACCTCAATGACCTCTACCGTCGCGACAATCGGGTCATCGACGCGTACCTCGCAGCCCTTGATTCCCAGTCACCACCGCTTCCGGATTCATTTCGCCCGCTTTCCGGCGCGGTTGCGGTCAGTTTTGACTGACCGGGTCGCCGCTCCCGGCCCCAGGTGCAAACTTGCTACAGTCCTGACCTCGGAGTCGGCATGACCGGTGGTGGGCATTGGGATTCTAAATCGTTGAATTGAAGCCTTTATAGGCGGACATGGCGAGCCGGGTGCGGGCCGGGTGTGGCTCCTCTGCAACGGGCGCTATTTTTTGCATCAAATACTTGATTTGCCACCGTCCGGAGTAGCGCTCGCGATCTAATTGTAGTAGTGGAATTGATAGGAAACGCTCGAACGGGCAGGGTTCCTCGTGTTCGACATTCGGTCGAAGACGGTCAGTCACACCAAGGGAGCGCTGCTCCCGGAGGGGGAATGATGAAGAAACGGCTTTTTACGGCGGTCGCCGTCGGGGCCTTCCTGGCAGCGGGACCCGCGTTCGCTGACGAAGGCTGGTACGTGCGTGGCGCTGTCGGTTACGGTGGCCCGGGTGACACTGATGTCTCGGGCTCCCTGAATGGCGACATTCAGGGCGAAGGCAATTTCCGCGAAGCGGTTGCCCTCGGCTACGAATGGATGGACGGCTTCCGTCTCGAAGGCGAACTGGCTCACCGTTACAATGATACCGGTGCTGTTGGCGGCTTTGAAGACAGCCAAAGCGACTTCCAGATCTGGGCGCTGATGGCCAACGCTATCTTCGACTTCAATCCGGATGGCTCCTACCACCCGTATGTCGGCCTTGGCCTCGGTCTCGCCGAGACAAGCGGCACTCTGGCTGGTTGGTCCGCAGGAACGATTCCGCTGAATCCGACTCCGGCTGACTATGTTGTGGCCCAGGACAGCGACAATCCGTTCGCCTGGCAGGTCATGGCCGGTGTTGGTTGGGATCTGACCCAGCGTCTGACCCTGGACACCGAGTATCGCTACTTCTCCACCGGCAGCTCTGATTACGCGCCGGGCGTGAGTGTTGATGGCCTGGGTGGCCACGAGCTGTGGGTTGGTCTGCGTTATTCCTTCGCAGCTCCGCCGCCGCCTCCGCCGCCTCCGCCGCCGCCTCCGCCCCCGCCGCCTCCGCCGCCGCCTCCGCCGCCTCCGCCTCCGCCGCCTCCGCCGGTGTGTGACGATGTCAGCTTCCCGGTTTACTTCGAATGGGACAGCTCCACGCTCACCGCTCAGGCTCGTGCGGTCATCGCGCAGGCTTCGAACCAGCGTGGCTCTTGTGGCGTCACTCGCGTGACCGTCGCCGGCTTCACGGACCGTTCCGGTGCAGCGTCCTACAATGTGGGCCTGTCCGAGCGCCGTGCCCGCGTTGTTCGTGAAGAACTGGTTCGCCTCGGCGTCCCGGCCAGCACGATCTCGATGGAAGCCTTTGGTGAGACCCGCAACGCCGTTGCGACCGCCGATGGTGTCCGCGAGCCGCTGAACCGTCGTACGGAAGTGGTTATCGTCCTCGATTAATTTCGAGCGATCGCTGAACAAGATGCGGCCCGGTGTTTGTCACCGGGCCGCATTTTTTTTGTCCTGATGCCGGCATTGGAATTTTCGTGCGCGTTATTGCTGGTTCACGGGCATGATTGGGCTGATTTCCCGCTGCGCTGAGGACAGGCTTGACCCGCTCGACCGCGCGGTTCAAACCGGCTCAAACCCTTTGCAGCAACAAGGCAGCGAGGCGTCGGGAGAAGAGTTATGAGCAAGCCGGACAAACCCTATCGCAAGCGTGAAGTTGGCGGGCACACATTGAGCCCTGAGACCCAGATGATGAGCTATGGCTACGATCCCAAGCTCTCCGAGATGTCGATTAAGCCGCCGATCTTCCTGACTTCCACTTTTGCCTTTGCGACGGCTGAAGACGGCGCCGCCTTTTTCCGTGTCACGCTGGGTCAGGCAGAGGAGGGCGATCCGGAGTCCGCCGGCCTGATGTATTCGCGGTTCAACAACCCGAACATGGAAGTGCTGGAAGACCGTCTGGCACTCTATGACGGTGCTGATGAAGCGGCTGTCTTCTCGTCCGGCATGGCTGCGATCTCGACCACGCTGATGGGCCTTGCGCATGCCGGCTCGGTGATCCTGCAATCGACCCCGCTCTATGGTGGAACGGAAAGCCTGATCCGAAAATTCCTGCCCAATTACGGCATCCAGTCGGTCGACTTCTTCGCCGGCGCCCGCGAAGACGAACTGCAGGCGGCCGCCGAGGCGGCGATGGCGAAGGGCGAAGTGTCTGTCATCTATACCGAAACGCCGACCAATCCGACCAATGACCTGGTCGATCTTGCGGCCTGCCGCCGTATCGCCGACATCATCCGCGACAAGCAGGGCAAGCGTCCCTGGATCGTGGTCGACAATACTTTCCTCGGCCCGGTTGGCCAGGCGCCGCTGGCGCTTGGTGCCGACGTCGTCATCTACTCGCTGACCAAGTATATCGGTGGACATTCCGACCTGATCGCCGGCTCGGCCTCCGGTTCTTCCGAGGCGATGGCGCTTATCCGTGGCCTTCGCGGATACCTGGGCACCAATCTGGATGCACATACCTGCTGGATGCTGCTGCGCTCGCTGGAAACCGTGAAGATCCGGATGGAAGCAGCCGCGCTCGGCGCCCGCAAGGTCGCCGAATATCTGCGCGACCATCCCAAGGTCGGCCGGGTGCGCTATCTCGGCTTCATGGAGAAGGGCACGCGCGATGGCGACATCTTCCATGCCCAGTCGACCAGCGCCGGTTCGACCTTTGCCTTTGACCTGGCTGACGAGAAAGCCGCCTTCCGCATGCTCAACGCGCTGCAGGTGATGAAGCTCGCCGTCAGCCTTGGTGGCACGGAAACCCTGATCTGCCACCCGGGCTCGACCACCCATCGCGGTGTCGATCCGGAGCTGCGCAAGCGTCAGGGCTTTTCGGACGGGCTGGTCCGCATTTCCGTCGGCATCGAGAACCCTGACGATCTGATCGCCGACCTCGACCAGGCCCTTCAACACGCCTGATAACGCCACCATGCACCCCGGTCGGCGTAACCTGCCGGCTGGGGTGGACGGCCCGGTTTAAACGGCTATCACTGGCTCATGCAAAACAAGCTGGACCTCAATCCGGAAGAGCGCGCCGTACTCGATTGGATCGATACGCGGGCTGACGGCATGATCGAGACCGTGAAGGCCTGGTCTGCCATAAACTCCGGCAGTCGCAATGCCGATGGCCTCGAAGCCATGCGGGCCGAGCTGGAATCTGCCTTCGCGGCGACCGGCGGCGAGATCAGCGCGATCGAGCTGCCGCCGACGACCGTTGTCGACCCGGACGGCACGGTGCGCGAACAGGCCTTCACGCCGGCATTCCATTGCCGGATCCGGCCCCAGGCTCCGATCCGCATCGTCATGACCGGACATCACGACACGGTGTTTCCGAAGGACAGTCATTTCCAGACAACCGAGCTCTGGGATGATGACACGCTCAACGGTCCCGGGGTTGCTGACATGAAGGGCGGCATCCTGGTGATGCTGCACGGCATTCTCGGTCTGGAGCGATCGCCCTGGAAGGACGAGATCGGCATTGATGTGCTGATCAGCCCGGATGAGGAAATCGGATCCTTGGGCTCCGGCCCGGTCCTCGCCGAGCTGGGCGCGGGCGCTGATATCGGCATGACCTATGAGCCGGCGCTGGCCGATGGTTCACTGGCCGGCGCGCGCAAGGGCTCTGGCAATTGGTCCTTGAAAGTGTCGGGCCGGGCCGCCCATGCCGGGCGTGAACATCATCTCGGTCGCAATGCGCTGGCGGCCGCCTGTCAATTCGGCCTCGGGCTGGACGATCTCAACGGCAAGCGTCCGGATGTGACGTTCAATCTGGCCCGTATTGATGGCGGTGGTCCCCCCAATGTTGTCCCCGACAACGCCGTCGTGCGTTTCAATGTGCGGGTCAAAACCGAGAATGACCGGGTCTGGGTCGAAGCCGAGCTGGAACGCCTGGTCGATGAAATCCGGGTGCGTGACGGCATCGATGCCGAGCTGCATGGCGGTTTAACGCGACCGCCCAAGCCCATGTCGCCGGCCAATGCCAAAATGTTCGAATGGACGCGCGCAGCCGGTACGGCGCTGGGTCTCGACATTCGCTGGCAGGATACGGGCGGTGTCTGTGAGGGCAATAATCTGTGGGCCGCCGGTTGCCCGAATGTCGACACGCTGGGTGTCCGCGGCGCCGACATCCACTCGGATCGCGAGATCGTCAAACTGTCCAGTTTTGCCGAGCGCGCCAAACTCTCGGCGATTTTGCTGATGAAATTTGCGCAGGGCCAATTTGACGCGCGGGAAGCGCGCGCGCTGGCGAAGGCCGGCCTACAGGATTGATCGGGGAGAAGGCATGCTGATCGTACGAGCGGCACGAAAGACGGATCTGGATGCGCTGGTCCGTCTGGCAGAGGAAGCGGGCACCGGTTTCACGTCACTGGCCGTACCGCCAGAGGTTCTCGAAGAGCGGCTCGCGAAGTCGGAATCCGCCTTTTCCGGCCCGGGAGAGAAACAGACCGAGGATACCTACCAGCTGATGCTGGAGGACACGGAGAGTGGGCGGATCGTGGGTTGCTCAGCGGTCAAGGCGATGGTCGGTGTGTCGAAACCCTATTGGGATTTCAAGATCATGACCCTGGCCCAGCACTCTATCGAGGCGGATCGGCGCTTTGATATGGACGCGATGCTGCTGGTCAATGACTTTGCGGGCGCTTCCGAAGTCGGCACCCTGTTTGTCTCGGAAGCCGGGCGTGGCAGTGGCGCCGGCCGGCTGGTTGCCCAATCCCGCTACATGCTGATCGCTGCCGGCCCTCAGCGGTTCGGCGAGAAGGTGCTCGCCGAGTTGCGCGGTGTGGTCCACGAGGACGGCTCGTCACCCTTCTTTGATCATGTGTCACGCCCCTTCTTCCGTATGGATTTCGACGATGCCGACCGTCTGTCCGCGGCGACGGACAACCAGTTCATTCTCGATCTGGGGCCGCAGCACCTGATTTATGTCGATCTTTTGCCCGAGCCTGCCCGGGCCGTGATCGGCAAAGTCCACAAGGACGGTGAGGGCGCCTACAATCTCCTGAAATGGGAAGGTTTCCATTATGACCGCTATGTTGACGTCTTTGATGGTGGCCCTCTGGTCTCGAACTGGACCGAGAACATCCGCACGCTGCGAGAGAGCCGGGAAGTAACCGTCAGGTCGGCGACCACGTCCGGTGGCGCGACCGGGATTCTCTCGACCGACCGGTTCGACGACTTCCGGACCTGCCAGGCCCAGGTTGTCGACGACGGCGATATTGTCGGAGTCTCCTATGACACGATGCAGGCGCTCGATCTGCGTGAAGGCGATCGCGCCCGCTTCTGGCGACACAAAGGATAGGAACATGAATTTCATCAACGGTGAGTGGCGCGACGGTAGCGGCGCTGAAATCAAGTCCCACAATCCGGCTGACGACAGTCTTGTGTGGTCCGGCAAGGCTGCCGGTCCTGACGATGTGGATGCGGCCTTCGCGGCGGCTCGGTCGGCGTTCCCAGCCTGGGCGCGGCGCCCGCTCAGCGAGCGGATCGCGATCGTCGAGCGTTTCAAGTCCGAACTGGAAACGCGCAAGGCGGAGCTGGCCGAGCTGATCTCCCGCGAAACAGGCAAGCCGCGCTGGGAAGGCCTGGGCGAGGTCGGTGCGATGATCGGCAAGATCGATATTTCGGTGAAGGCCAATGCCGAGCGCACATCGGGCCATGAGAGCGAGACCGCTTTTGGATATGCCCGCCTGGCCCACAAACCGCTGGGCGTCATGTTCGTGCTGGGACCGTATAATTTCCCCGGACACCTGCCCAATGGCCACATTGTTCCGGCCCTGATCGCCGGCAATGTAATCGTCTTCAAGCCGTCTGAAATCACGCCGGGTGTCGGCGAGGCGATGATGAAGGCCTGGGAGGCCGCCGGACTGCCGGCCGGTGTCATGAATCTCGTGCAGGGCGCCCGCGAAACCGGAGCGGCCGCGCTGGACAATGCGCAGCTTGACGGCGTCCTGTTCACCGGGTCTTGGGGTACGGGCAAGTTCATCCATGAGAAATTTGCCGGCCGGACGGGCATCCAGCTGGCGCTTGAAATGGGCGGCAATAACCCGCTTGTCGTCTGGGGAGCGCAGGATGCGGAGGCGGCTGCCCGCATCGCCGTGCATTCGGCTTATATCACCGCCGGCCAGCGCTGTTCCTGCGCCCGCCGCCTGATCCTGCCCGAGGGTGAATTCGGAGAGGCCGTGATCGCCGAGATCATCCGCATCGCCGGGCAGCTGACAATTGACCGTTGGGACGCCGTCGAGGAACCCTTCATCGGCCCGCTGGTCTCCGCCCACGCGGCCCAGGGTGTGCTGGATGCCCAATCCGATCTGGTCCGTCGCGGCGCGCGCCCGCTTCTTGAAGCGACGCGCGTCACCGAGCTGGGTGACGCTTTCCTGCGTCCCGGCCTGCTCGATGTGACCGGCGTCGATGTGCCGGATGAGGAAGTGTTCGGGCCGTTGATCCAGGTGGTCCGGGTCGCCAGTTTCGATGAGGCCATCGCCGCAGCCAATGATACCGCCTACGGCCTGTCATCGGGGCTGGTGTCGGATGATGAAACGCTGTGGGACCGCTTCTGGATTGAAAGCCGTGCCGGTATTGTCAACTGGAACCGCCCGACCTGTGGTGCCGCCTCCAACATGCCGTTCGGCGGGCCGGGCCAGTCCGGCAATCTGCGCCCGAGCGCCTATTATGCGGCCGATTATTGCGCCTATCCGGTAGCCACACAGGCCGCGCGGTCTCCTGAGCGGATGGCCATCAAGGGAGTGGATTGATCATGCGGGCGCTCGAGGCGAATTTCGACGGTCTGATCGGCCCGACCCACAATTATGGCGGGCTGTCGGACGGAAACCTGGCCAGTGCCCGCAATGAGGGACTGATCTCCTCTCCGCGTGAAGGCGTGCTCGAAGGTCTGGCGAAGATGAAGCGCCTTGCCGATGCCGGCCTGGTGCAGGGATTGTTGCCGCCGCACGAGCGTCCCTTCCTGCCGCTTTTGCGCCGGGCGGGTTTTACCGGGTCCGACCAGCAGATCATTGAGGCTGCGTGGAAGCAGGCGCCGGGTCTGGTCCGCAAGGCATCGTCGGCATCGCCAATGTGGGCGGCCAACGCCGCAACGGTGTCTCCCTCCGCCGATACAAGCGATGGGCGACTCCACTTCACGCCGGCCAATTTGCTGACCACCCTGCATCGCTCCATCGAGGGGCGTCAGACACAGCGCAGCCTGTCCTGGGCCTTTTCCGATGACGCGCGCTTTTCGGTCCACGATCCCCTGCCAATGCAGGCGGACTTTGCAGATGAGGGCGCGGCCAACCATGTCCGCCTGTGCGCCGAGCAGGGCGGACCGGGCGTCGAAATTTTCGTTTATGGCCGGGCGGCAGGCGAGGACTGGGCCGGTGCCTTCCCGGCGCGGCAGACCCGCGAGGCCTGTGAGGCCGTCGCGCGCTCCCATGGTCTGGACCTCAAGCGCTGCGTCTTCCTGCGCCAGTCCCGGGCGGCGATCGATGCCGGTGCCTTCCATAATGATGTGGTGTGTGTCGGGACTGGAACGACGCTTTTCTTTCATGAGCAGGCTTTTGAGGACAGGGACGATGCGCTGGATGCCATCCGGCGCGCGGCCGATGGACTGTTTGAACCGGTCTTTGTGGAAGTGCCCGAAGCCGAGGTTCCGATTGGCGATGCCATCACCAGCTATCTGTTCAACTCACAGCTGCTGGAATGGCCGGGCGAGGACCGTCTGGTCCTGATTGCACCGAAGGAAACCGAGGAAACGGAATCCACACGGATTTACTGCGCCGCGATGGTCGCCGGCAACGGGCCCATAGGCCGTGTGGAGTTTGTCGATGTGCGTCAATCGATGCGCAATGGTGGTGGGCCGGCCTGCCTGCGTTTGCGTGTGGTCCTGACGCCGGAGGAACTCGCGGCGGTGACCCCGAATGCCCTGATGAACGACGCGCTCTACGATCAGTTGAAGGCCTGGGCCTGCACACATTACCGTGATCGATTGGCTCCGGATGAGCTGGGCGACCCGACCTTGTTGGTCGAGGCGCGCTCGGCGTTGGACGCGCTGACTGGCATTCTGAATCTCGGTAGTGGTTACTATCCATTCCAACGTGCCTGACGAGGGCTTGGCAACGTAGAATAATCCTATTCTTCAACGGCCTATCCAAATGAAAATTTCATGATAGTTTGCCGCCTTCCATTCGTCGGGGAGGGCGAAATTGGCTGACGAACGGTCCATTCCTGTCATACTTGTTGACGATGATCCGGATGAGCATTTCTTGTTCAGGGCGGACCTCGAAGACGCGGGAATCGATTTCGCGTTTGAGGCCTTTACCCGCCCCGAAGAAGCGCTGGATCATTTGCGCTCGCTTGGCGGCGCGCCGGTGCTGGTTCTTTGTGACCTCAGCCTGGCGGGCAGCGACGCACTCGCCTTCATCCGTGACAGCGGCCCCCATCTCGGCGGCGGTACCATCGGAGTCTACTCGGGCGCCCGGAATCCGGAAATGGAAGAGAAGTGCCGGGCGGTCGGCTCGACCTTCTATATCGTAAAGCCAGTTTCGCGGGCAAAACTGGTCGATGCGCTGGCGAAGTCGGGCAAGATCAGACTGGCCGATACCGGCGACGGGCGGGTTACACCAGTCCTGATCTAGTCGGGGCCGGACAGTCAGACCGGTTCCGCATTTCCGATCAATCCGCCCTGTCGTGCATAGTCCTGCGAGCCGCGCGAGTAGACCCGATCTCCCTCCGTCAGATCGCTCGGCTTGTATTCGGGCCGTCCGGGCAGGCTCTCATAGATGGGCGCGAAGTCGGCATAGGTCGCCTCCATCAGCTCGTCATAGCTGTCGATCACGAAATAGCTCTGCTGGAAGTCGTCATAGCGATAGTCGGTCTGCATGATCCGTTCGAGATCGAAATGGAGCCGGTTGGGCGATTTCGCCTCCAGGCTGAAAATCGATTCCGTGCGGGATGAGACGATGCCGGCGCCATAGATCCGTCGGCCCTCCGGCGTGTTGATCAGGCCGAATTCCACCGTGTACCAATAGAGCCGTGCCATGTGCTTGATGGCGTCGAACTCCAGCGATCGCAGCCCGCCCTTGCCATAGGCCTGCATATAGTCCGCGAATACCGGCTGGGTCAGCAGCGGCACGTGCCCGAACACATCATGGAAAATGTCCGGCTCGGGCAGATAGTCCAGCTTCTCGCCATCCCGGATGAAGCGACCCGACACGAAGCGGCGATTGGCCAGGTGCTCGTAGAAGTCCTTTTCCGGGATCAGGCCGGGCACTGTCACAACGGTCCAACCCGTCAGTTTCTCGAGCTTTTCATTGACGCGCCGGAAGTCCGGTATGCCACCATCATTGAGATTCAGCATGTCGAGGCCCGCGAAATGCTCCGGAGCCGCGCGCCCTTTCAGAACGCCCATCTGGCGCTCATACAAGGTTGTCCAGATGGCGTGCTCTTCCGTCGTGTAGCGATCCCACTTCTGATCAATGGTGAAGTCGGTCGCCGGTTCCTGCTCGGCAACAATGGGATCATTCACAGGCATGTTGGAGCTCCGATTATCGGGGGCGTATATTAGTTACATCTGAAACTAATATACGCCATATTGGCCCGACACCCAACACCATCTTCGCCAGAAAGCTGAAATACGCGCATGAAAAACGCCGCCCCCGGTGCAGGGGCGGCGCATTCGTGCGGGCCGGGTTGCGGCTACTCGGTGCAGAGCACGTCGACGAGTGGCGCGCATTGTCCCGAGCTGCACGCCCGGTCCTGACCAATGAACCAGGTCCGGGTCCGGCTGTACCGGTCAACGGAATAATGCGACGCACGACGCATGCCGACGGCCTGGCACATCTGGTCGGCTGCATCCTGGTCACAGCGATTGCCGTATGTGCCAAGGCACCGATCCACCGCATACCCATTGATCTCGGGCCGGGCGAAGAAGAGGCTGTTCACGCCACGCGTGCCGCCACGGATATCGGCCCGCGGCCCGCCCGGTCCGGGATAGCCGCCGCCCGGTTCGCCCCAGCTGTCGTCGACGCGGCGCAGGGAGGTGATGCGGTTGCGCAGCCCGAGGCGGGACAGGTCCAAGACTTCGCCCTGGACGCGCTGGCAGCTGTCGGTGAAACCTTCATCATCGCAGACGATCCAGGTCTCCCCGCGGGCGACGATCAGGCTTTCGGCACGATCATTGAAGCCCATGCGGGTCAGATTGCTGATGTCGGTATCAACAACCACGCGCTGGCCGTTGAAACCAGCTCCGTCAAACAGGAACACGCCGGAGCGGGGAACATTGCCACCGCCACGGCCGGGACGCTGCGGGCGGCCGGCATAGTCAGGCTCGGCCGAGCTGATCCGGGCTCCCATACCGCCGCCGATATTGGCGAGGTCGCCGGAGATTTCCATGCAGGAACCCTCGAAATTCGCGTCTTCGCAGGCAATCCAGGTGCCGCGGCCCGAATGGCGAACCGACCGCGCCTGGTCGTTGAAATTGATCCGCTGGAAATTGGTCACGCTCGACGTGATTGTGACCGACCGGCCTGAATAGTTCGGACCGGAGAAGAAGGTCAAAGACGGTTCGCGACCACCGGGACGGCCCGGGCGACCGGCCACGACAGGGCGCAGGGAGGTCAGCTGGTCATTCATCCGGCCCATGCTGGCCTGATCCGAGCTGTGCAGCTCGCAGGTACCGTTGTAATCGTCGTGCTGACACAGCTCCCACTCGCCGGAGACGACGCGGAAGGATGAGGCCCGATCATTGAAGCGGACCGAATCAAGATTGCGGACATCGCCGTTCACCCGGACTTCCCGGCCGCGAAAACCGCTGTCCTCATAGAGGATGATCGTCTGTGCGGCGGCCTGTCCGGCCAGTCCGGTGAGCAAGAGGCCGATGGCGGCCTGTCCCAAACGTTTCATGTTCATCTTCGTCTCCCTCGAGTGTCTTGGCAGTATCTGACCGGACCCTCGCACACGATCGGTGAACCCTGTCCACACGGCCGCGTCATCCTGCGTTCATCCTGTCGTTTATCCTGCTGTTCATTGTGGATCGTCGGTGGGCGGCTCGTCCTGATCTTCATCCTGACCGCGGCGCTGGTTGAGCAGGCCGCGCAAGAGTTGCTCGGCCGGATCCGGACGGGACTCGGTCGTTTCGCCGTCGACCGGTTCATCATCACTCTCGTCGCTGAGGCCGATCGCGTTGAGCAGGCCATCGCGCAGGGCATCGCGCGGGCTGGTCGCGCCGTCGCTGCCCAGCGCATTGTTGAGCGCCCCCTGAAGCAGGGCCTGGCCGACGGCTTCGGTGTCGACCCCGACCGAGACATTGTTGAACCCGCCGCGCAGGCGAATTGGCACGGTGATGCCCTGCAGGTCGCGATTGCCGCCCTGACCCTCGATGGAGGCGACGGCGCGCGGGCGCAGGCGATAGTCGAGCGACTGGGCCGGCAGATTGACCGAGCCGGCGCCTTCGATGCGCAGCAGGGGCGAAAGCATCAGCAGGTCGCGCTGGGCGATTTGCCCGTCGACGATCGAGAAGCTGCCGGTCAGCGACGAGAAGTCGGTGGTCTGCTGCTCGCCGGTACGGGCGGCGTCGTCATCCTCGCTCTCGGTGTCACCGCCAGACACGAGCCGGCTGACATTGCGAATGGTCTCCGCGACATTGATGCCGACAATGGCACCGTCGGCGAAGCTGAAGTCACCCGAACCATCCAGAGAATTCATTATGGCGGCCTGCGAATCGCCGGCAGCGGCTAGTTCCAGTGACAGGTCCCCGGTGCCCAGCAGTTTGTCAAAACCGGCAGCCGCTTCCAGGAAGGGGCCGGCATCGAGTCCGTCCAGCCCGGCGACCAGGGAGAAACTTGGCCGGCGACCGCGATTGTTGGCGACAATGGTAGCGCTGCCCTGGCCCTCATAGAGGCCGATATTTTCGAGCATGACTTCCAGACGGCTATTGGTCAGCCGCGCCCGCAAGCGCGCATCGGTGACCTCGATCGCCTGGAATTGCAGACGGCCGACGGTGAGTCTCAGATCGGCATCGACGATGCCGAGGCCGGCCAGGTCGATCGGCGCCTCGCTCCAGGGCGGGATCCCGCCGGATGAAGTTGGTTGCTGGGTTTCCGCAACAGCGGGGAGGTAGGGGTTCACGTCAAGCTCGGCCAGTTCCAGCCCGCCTGTCAGACGCGGCCGGTCGCCGGTCAGGTTGACGGTCAGGTCGGCGGCGCCGCTGATGGCGTCCAGGCTCAGCGTGCGGGCCTGAAGTGCCAGTTCGCCGGGGGTGCCGCGCAGGGTCCCGACCGTGCGGAAGGCTTCCAGATTGTCGCCTGCGGGCAGGGGTGAGCCGGCAAAGGCGGCCAGTGCCCGAAGCGACGGGATGTTGGCGTCGATCTCGCCCTCATAGGCGACGGCCTCGCCAGCCAGGATGCGGCCATCAAAGCTCAACCGGGCCAGATTGCCGCCGAGACCCAGCGTGACCGGTGTTTCGCGTCCCTCGAAGAAATCGCGGATCGAGCCGATATTGGCGGTGAAGCTCAGGCTCTCGCCATCGGCATTGAGCGCGCCGGTGAGGCGGGTTTCCGTGTCCAGCGAGGGCAGGGCGACATTGAGGTCCAGGCCGGTGATCGAGCGGGTGTCGCTGCCATCGGTGAAATGGAGTGCGCCGTTCTCGATCCGCACATCGCCGAAACTGGCCTCAATCGGCAGCGCGCCGTCACCGCGCACGAAACCGCCGCCCGCTGCCGGGGCCGGAGCTGCTTCACCGCCGTCCGGTGCTGTGAAGGTCCAGTTATTGCCGCGCCGGTTCTGCGCCAGGCGGATGGTCGGCTCGACCAGCACGAATTCGGTGATCTCGACCCGGCGGCTGAGGAGCGGGATCAGGCGCACGCCGACCCGCATCTCGCGCATCTCGGCAAAGGCTTCGTCGCCAAATCCGTCGGCATTGGCGATCGACACCTCGCTGGCGCGGATCTGCAATTGCGGGAAAATCTGTAGCGCGATGTCCCCGCCCAGCGAGACCTCCCGGTTGAGCGCGTCGCGGGCCGCTGTCTCGACCGGCTCGCGATAGGTCGAGGTCGGGATGACCGAGGGCAGGATCAGGGCGGCGGCTACGAAAAGGACAATTATCAGACCGAGGGCGAGACCGAGGCGTTTCATGGGGGGTAAGCTCCGAAATGGCTGATAAAACAGGCTGGCTGTCGCCCTTGTCGTTTTCCGGGCGAGACGCGAAAATCACTCTGGGTTAGGTTAACGTTGATTGCGACATCACCAAAGGGGGGAAATGTCATGTCCAGCAAACCACCGACCGATCTGGTCCGTCGCCGCGAAATGATCATGGGTCTTGCCGCCGGCAGCGTGCTGCCCTTCGTCGCCGGATGTGCCGACAATGCCGCGCTGGGTCGCAGCCAGCTGATGCTGGTGTCCGACAATCAGCTGGCGCATCTGTCCTCCCAGGCCTGGCAGGACAGCCTGCAGCGTGAGCGCGTGCTGCGCGACCCGTCCTATCAACGCCGCCTGCAGCGCGTCGGTGACCGCGTCGTCGCGGCATCCGGCCAGACGCATCTGGACTGGGAATTCGTGGTGTTTGACAGCGATACCGTCAATGCCTGGGTCCTGCCCAATGGCAAGGTCGGTTTCTACAAGGGCATTCTCGACATCATGGACACTGACGATCACCTCGCCACCGTGATGGGGCACGAGGTCGGACATGTCGCCGGTCGCCACTCGGCCGAACGCGCCAGCCAGCAGATGGCGGCGCAGATGGGCGTCAGCCTGCTGGCCAGTGCCATCGGCTCGTCGGGCAGCAATTATGCCCAATACAGTGATGATATCGGTGCCGCGCTGGGCATGGGTGTCACCTATGGCGTGATCCTGCCTTATAGCCGCGAACACGAATACGAGGCCGACCGCCTCGGCGTCGATTTCATGGTCGGGTCCGGCTATGACCCGCGCCAGGCGGTTGATTTCTGGGTCGGCATGTCGGCCATGAACGACCACAACTCGGCCGAGTTCGCCTCGACCCACCCGTCCGACGACAACCGCGTTGCGGCGATGCGGGCCCATATCCAGGCGCGCGGTTACGCCGCCTGATCACCACCATCAGGGCGGCTGCAGAGGTCTCTGCAAAAGCCTTGACGGGGTGCTTGCCAGCGCGGGGCGGGGAGGCTAGTTTCCCGCGCCTCACGCCAAGGTTCGCAGTCTCGCTGCCAACCACAAGCCGTGACAAGGTGTGCCGCCTTAGCTCAGTAGGTTAGAGCGCTAGATTGTGGATCTAGAGGTCTCCCGTTCGATCCGGGAAGGCGGTACCATTTTTTCTCAGACTGTCCGCGAAGAAAAGAGCCGCCCCCGGCAGGGGCGGCTTTTCTCGTTTTCAATATCCATCGCCGCGTCAGATGATGTCGATGACGACCTTGCCGATGGCCTCGCCGCTGGTCAGGCGGGCATGGGCGTCGCCGATCTGGTCGAGGGTGAAGCGTGTATCGTCGAGCAGCGGGGTGACGGCGCCGGCATCGACCAGGCGGGCCAGCTCGGTGAGGATGGCGCCATGGGTCTCGCGTCCGACATCATGCAGCATCGGGATGAGCATGAAGACGACATGCAGGGACAATCCCTTGAAATGCACCGGGGAGAGGTCGAGCTCGAGCAGGGAGACGGTCGAGGCGACCTGTCCGTTCAGGGCGGCGGCCTCGAAGGAGTTTGTCATGTTGGCCCCGCCGACCGTGTCGAACACCACGTCGAAACCGGCGCCGCCGGTTTGCGCGGCGACATAATCGGCCACGCTCTCGGTGCGGTAATTGATCGCCGTGGCGCCATAGCTCCGGATGATGTCGAGCTGGGCATCGCCGCCGCCCGTGGCCGAGACGGTCGCGCCGAGATGGCGGGCGATCTGGACGGCGAGATGGCCGACACCGCCAGTGCCGCCATGCACCAGCACGCTCTGACCGGCCCGGGTCCCGGCGCGTTGCAGGCCTTCCATGGCCGTGATGCCGACCAGGGGCAGGGCGGCGGCTTCGCGCATCGACAGGCGTTTCGGCTTGTGGGCGATCAGTCGGGCGTCGGCGAGCATGAATTCGGCCAGCGCGCCGGGCAGGTCGACGAGCCCGCCAGCGCAGCCATAGACCTCGTCGCCAATGGCGAAACCGTCGACGCCGTCACCCAGCGCCTCGATCGTGCCGGCGAAATCCATGCCGAGAAGGGCCGGCAGGTCGGGCGCGAGGGGCAGGTTATCCTGGCCGAGTTCGCGGATCATCGTGTCGACCGTATTGACGCTGGTGGCGGCGATGCGGATCCGGACATGGCCCGGCATGGGCTCGGGGCGGGGCAGATCGGCGGCGAGGAAGGGGGCGTCGCTGCCGTAGGAATTGAGGATCATGGCTTTCATCAGAATCTCCCGGTATTGGCTTGGGCTGTTGGTGAGCGAACCCCGAGATAATGCCTGTCCAGATCAATAAAATGGGTCTATTCAAGGCTTCTGAATGTTGATTTTGAATATAATCAATTGCCGTCTCCCGGCGCAGCCATGTCTTGCCAGCTCGGGGCGCGGCCGATTTTCTCGGTGAGAAAGTCAATGAAGACGCGGACCTTGGCGGTCAGGACATTGGATTTCGGATAGACCAGCCAGATCGCCGAGCCGTCATCAATCTGGTGATCGGGCAGGACCCGAACCAGCGAGCCGTCCTGCAAATCCCGATACAGGCTCCACAGCGAACTCATCGCAATGCCCGCACCGGCCCGCGCGGCCAGGCGCATGCTGGCCCCGTCATCACAGATGATGCGCGGTCTTGTGCCGCCAGGCGGGAAAGTCCCCGAAGCTCCGCTGCCCGCAGTTTTCAGGGTGCGGGGCGGGCCGTTGGAAAAGCCGATCAGCTGGTGATCGGCCAGGTCCGCGGCGGTGGCCGGCGTGCCATGCCGGGCCAGATATTCCGGAGAGGCGCACAATATCCGCTGGTCATCCGCCAGCTTGCGGGCGCGCAGCGAACTGTCTTCGATGGCATAATTGCGCAGCGCCAGGTCATAGCCGCCTTCGATCAGGTCCATCTGCGTGTCCGACAGTTTCAGATCGAGATGAAGACCGGGGTGCCGGTCGAGGAATTCCGGCAATATGGGCGCGATGTGCAGCTGGACGAAGGTGCTCGAGGCAGCAAAGCGCAAGGTCCCGGAGACATCCATGCGGGTATTGCCCAGGGCCGCGCTGGCCGCGTCTTCCTGGGCCAGGATCTCGCGGGCGAAGGGCAGGAACTCCGCGCCTTCCAGGGACAATGAGACCTTGCGTGTCGAGCGGTGGAGCAGGTCGGCGCCGATCTTGCGCTCGAGTTTGGCCAGCCGGGCGCTGGCCACGGCCGGGGCCAGGCCGAGTTGGCGTCCGGCGGCGGAGATGTTGAGCAGGTCCGCGGCCAGGACAAAGAGGCGGACGCCATTGGTATCCATGGGGACTTCCTTCCGGGCGTACGGGCCGGATCGGGTTCGCGCCTGTCTGATTGTATATGAAACCCGAAAGCTGAAACTATCAATGACCCATTTATCCTGTGTTGCATAGGCGTAACTTGATCCGGACTGAAGTCCTGAGCCCGGAGGCCGGCATGTCCAAGACAATCCTGATCACAGGCGCGACCGATGGTCTCGGCCTGGCAACCGGGCGGGCGCTCGTCAGCCAGGGCCATCGCGTGCTTGTCCACGGGCGAAGCGCAGCCAAGCTGGATGCCGCCCTTCAATCGCTGCAGGGCCTCGATGGTGGTGGCGCGGTGGAAGTATTCCGGGCCGACCTCTCCGAACTGCAAGGTGTCGACGCGCTGGCCGCCAAGTTGGCAGCCCGTGACGGCAAGCTGGATGTCGTGATCAACAATGCCGGCGTATTCCGCCTGCCGGCCGGGAGCCGGAACAGTGCCGGGATCGATCTGCGGGTCTTCATCAACATGATCGCGCCCTATCGCCTGACACAGGCCTTGTTGTCGCTAATGCCCGCCGATGGGCGGGTCATCAATCTGAGCTCGGCCGCCCAGGCACCGGTCGAGCCGGATGCGGTGATCGGGTCTATCGACCTTGATGATGGCCAGGCCTATGCCCAAAGCAAGCTCGGCCTGACCATGTGGTCCGCCTGGTTGGCGGGGCGTATCGGCCGGGGCGGGCCCGGCATCATTGCCGTCAATCCCGGCTCCTTCCTGAAAACCAGGATGGTGCGGGAGGCCTACGGGGTGTCCGGCAACAATATCGATGTTGGTGTCCAGGTGCTGGTCCGCGCGGCGCTGGACGACACGTTCAGTCGGGCGACGGGTCGGTATTTCGACAATGACAAGGGCGGGTTCGCAGAGCCCCACCGCGATGCCCTGGACGGTGAAAAGTGTGCCCGGCTGGTCGATCTGCTCGACGCGATGCTGGCGCGACTCGCGCCATCCCCCGAAAACGCCGGGCCGGATAACACAGGTAATCCGGTCCTTGAGGGCGAGGGTGGTGTCACAGGCTGAGCCGTCAGCTTCAGCTGTTGAGACCGTTGCCGGAGGTGCGGGCCCTGAGGGTCAGGGTGAGGCGGACCCATCCATTTCGGCAGCCTCGGCCGCCTCCGCTCGTGCCGCGATCAGCGCGCGCGCCGCATCATTGCTTTCCACGACTTCGATGGAGTCGAAAAAGCAGCGACCATCCTCGGTCTGGACAAATTCGAAATGCGGGGTGTGGATCGTCGTGTACGAGCGAACGCTGAGGCCAAGGCTGAAGCCGGTCCGAAGGCCGAAACAGGGACGTTCCAGGGTCACCAGATAGTGGCGGCTGACACCGGAACGCAGAACCACGTGCTGACGGTCGAGGACGGCATAACCATCAACACGGCCCAGGCGGACCGGACCATCGGGCACGGCCAGATCGGACGGAATTGCCGCAGGGGCGGCTTCCGTAGCGGCCTCCTGCCAGGACAGGACCGGGGCCGTGGCGGCAACAGCCAGGCAGCCGGCCAGGAGGCTGGCCAGGGCAGGGCGGGTGTTGGAGCGTTTCATGATCGTCTCCTGTGTCGGATCGGGTCGGTCGTCCCTCGCGTGCAATATCCGCCTCCTGCGGTCGTATGGCAAGCGCGCCGGCGGTCACCGTTAACGCCGGGTTAGCCACGTTTGCGCGAGTCTGGACAAGCGATTCGCGCGCCTTTCACCGGCGCGAGCAACCGGCAAACACGCCTACGGAGACACAATTGGTCAGCCCCGTCGATACGCACAGCCAGGACTTCACCATGCGCGCCATCCGTCAGGCAGCGCAGGAAACCGGCACCGATTTCAATTTTCTCGTCGATACGGCCGCGCGCGAGAGCAATTTTGATGTCCGCGCCGAAGCCCGCACCTCCAGCGCCGCAGGCATGTTCCAGTTCATCGAGCAGACCTGGCTGGGCGTGATGGCCCGCCGGGGCGCCGAGCACGGGTATGAGGAAGCGGCGGGCGCGATCCGCCAGGACGCCAATGGCCGGTTCGTTGTTTCCGATGCAAGCCAGCGCGAAGCCATCCTCGATCTGCGTTTTGACGCGGTCGCCTCGGCCCGCATGGCCGGCGAACTGGCGGCCGAAAACAATCGTGTGATCGAAGCGCGCATCGGTCGCCCGGCCTCGGGCGGCGAACTCTACGCGGCCCATTTCCTTGGCGCTGGCGGCGCGGCCGAGCTGATCGCCGCGGCCCAGGAAACGCCGGATCAGCGCGCCGACACACTTTTCCCTGCCGCAGCGCGCGCCAACCGGCCGATATTCTATGAAGGCGGCCGGGCCCGGACATCCAGCGAGGTGCTCGCCGTCCTGACGCATGAGGGCAATGGAAATGGCCGGGGCAATGCCCGTGAACTGGTTTCAGCGGCGGCAGTCCAGGCCGTCAGCGAAATGTTGATGCCGGCTGTCGCTGCGGCGGACGACAATCAGTCGTCCGGGGCGCCAGACGGCATGATGTTGGCGCCGTCCCCGGTCGCGCAGTCGGTCGCTTCAATGCGCAGCAATCTGCGGGCGGGCAATGGCGAGCTGTCGCCGGCGCTGGTTGAAATTCTCGCCTCGCTCGACGCGCCGCGCGCCGGTCGGGTTCGCAATTCGTAAACGAGCTGATGGGCGCGAAAAGCTTTCATTAAGCATGTCGAGACTAGATTGGCTCCGATCCACAGCTCTTGAAACGGAACTGCCATGAGTGTCGTTGCCCTTAGAAACCGCCTGACGAATGACGATATCCGCCGTCTGGTAAAGGGTGAGACCGATGAGACACGCGCCATGGCGGCCCGCAAGATCTGCAGGCGCATGGATGCGGCATCACTGACCGAGGCCGAACGCTCGGCTGCCCGGGACATCCTGACCGTCATTGCCCGCGACGCGACCGAGCTGGTACGCCGCGCATTGGCCATCACCCTGCGCCAGTCACCCAACCTTCCGCGAGACATAGCGCGCAAACTGGCAATGGATGTCGAGAGCGTCGCGACACCGGTATTGGAGTCCTCTCCGGTCTTGACCGATGAAGACTTGATCGCGGTTCTGGAGACCGCCGATACCGGCAAGCGTTGCGCGATCGCCGGTCGGTCCAGCGTCGCGCCGATTGTCGTCCATGAACTCCTTGACAGTCGTGACGAGGCGGCTGTGTCGATCGCTGCATCGAACGACGGGGCAGAGTTTGATGAAGCCGCTTACCAGCGGGCCTTCACCGAATTCTGCGAGAGCAGCGGTGTGATGGATTCCTTTGTGGCCAGGTCGCATCTGCCGCTTAACGTGACCGAACGCCTGATCGCCCATGTCAGCGATGTCGCCCTGAATCGACTGGTCAAAGCCCACGCCCTGCCGCCGCAACTGGCGGTCGAGCTTTCTGAAGGCGCCCGGGAGCGGGCGACCCTCGATCTGGTTGACCAGGCCGGGCTGGCGCACGATCCCAAGCACTTCGTGCAGCAATTGCGGCTCAACAGCCGTCTGACTCCGTCCCTGATCCTTCGTGCGCTTTTGCGGGGACATATCGCCTTTGTCGAGCACGCCTTTGCCGAGCTGGCCGGCGTGACCCACTCGCGCGCCTGGCTGCTGGTCCATGATTCCGGGCCTCTGGGTCTGCGGGCCGTCTATGACCGGACCGGCATGCCGTCACGGCTCTATCCGGCAGTTCGCGCGGCGCTGGACGTCTATCACGGCATGGAGGTCCCGCAGGACGAGGCCGGACGGGCACAGTTCCGCCGTGTGTTGGCCGAGCGTGCGATCACGCGCTTCCAGGGCATCCCCGATGAAGATCTGGACTATGTCCTCAGCCGGTTTGACGACGATGCGGCTCCGGAGAAGATCGCCAGCTAGTCTGGCGCCCTGGACCCCCAAAACTGCCATGAAAAAGGGCCGGTGCATGCGCACCGGCCCTTTTCTTTTCGCCTGCCAGGGCCACAAAACGTGGTGGGTCAGTCGTCTTTCCATGGTTCCGCAAAGGCGGCGGTCTGGGTCTCCAGTTCCGAGGCCAGTGCCGCGGCGACCGGATCATTGTCGTCCCGGATATTCTGTGACAGCGCCGCGCGAATGGCACCGACATGGGCCAGTGCGAGGCTGGTCTGCGCCTTTTCGCGCTTTTCCGGCATGTCGATCATCTTGGTCAGCGACTTGGCCAGACGGGTAATGATCGGGAACTCATAGGTCGTGCCCAGGCCGCGCAGGTCGTGGGCGCGAACGAACAGCTCTTCGCCTTCGCTACCGTTGAGTCCCTTGTCGCGGACGATCTTTGCCGCGTCCTCAAGCTTCACGACTTCTTCCTCCAGCCATTGTCCGAAGTCAGAACGGAGGTCTTTGAGCGCTTCCTCAGCCTTCTGGATCATGTGCAGGTCGCCCTGGCTGACGGGGCCGCCAACCTTGATCTGCAGCATGTTCGGGGCGGAGATGACCTCCACATCCTTGTTATTGGCCATGAGACGTCCTCTAGCTGGCAGTCGCGAGCGGCGCCGTAACGGCTCCGGCTCGGGTATGGGTTTCGGCACCGAGCGTTTCGCGCAGGGTCTGGGCGAGGCTGGTCGCGGTGAAGGGCTTGGTCAGGAACGCATCGACGCCGGTCTGTCGGGCCTGGCGAATGCGGTCGACGGCAGTGTAGGCAGACAGCATGATGACCGGTAGGTGCGGCGGCAGGCCTGAATTGCGGTCCCGAAGCGTCCGGACGAGGTCGATGCCGTCACGCGGCTTCATCTTCCAGTCTGTGATCACCAGATCCACCGGCTTGACCCGGAGGGCATCCAGGGCGCGCTCGACCGTGTCGACCTCGATCACACGACTGCAACCGAAAGCCTGCAAGGACACGCGCAACGCACCACGCAGGGCGGCGCTGTCATCCACCAGCAGGATGGACATGCGGGATAATGTCTGGTCCAGCGTGTCGTTGCTCATCACGGGAGTCGGGTCCGCTTGAAATTACCGTTCCGTCACCCTAGCCCGGCTTGCTTAACGCCAGCCTAAATCCGCTCAGTTTTCGAACTGCTCGACCAGTATGCGCTCGGCGAGGTCCCGACCGGGGTCGAACAGCATGGTCAGCGTCACGTCATGGGCTTCAACAACATCAACCCGGGCGACTTCCCGGAATTCCTTGTTGTCAGCCACCGCGGAGACCGGCCGCAGTGATGGTTCAACAATTTCAAATCCGACGCGGACATTGCGGGGCAGCAAAGCGCCGCGCCAGCGACGGGGCCGGAAGGCGCTGATCGGGGTGAGCGCGAGTACTGTTGAGTCCAGCGGCAGGATCGGGCCGTGCGCCGACAGGTTATAGGCTGTTGATCCGGCCGGCGTGGCGACGAGGACGCCGTCAGACTGGAGTTCGGTCATCCGGCTCTTGCCATCGATCGTGATCTTGATCTTTGCGGTCTGGCGGGTTTCACGCAGCAGCGACACCTCGTTGATCGCCAGGGCTTCAAACGGTTTGCAGTGGATGTCCTCGCCGATCGCGCGAAGCGGATGAATCCGCGCCTTTTCCGCCAGGGCGAGGCGGTCCATCAGCCCGTCCTCGCGAAACTCGTTCATCAGGAAGCCGACCGAGCCGAAATTCATGCCGTAAACGCAAGCACCAGTCTTGATCGACATGTGCAGTGCGTCGAGCATCAGGCCGTCACCGCCAAGGGCGACGATGATCTCGGCTTCGGAAACGGGAACGTGACCATACAGGCTTTCAAGCCGCGACTTGGCAGCCTTCGCCTCCGGGCGGGGGCTGGCTAGGAAGGCGACAGAAGCGGTTATGGGCTGGCTCGCAAGAAAACCTGATGGAACAAGTCTTTATTCAAGCCCTCGAGCCCATCTGACGCAAGACCTTTGCCGCTTTTTCCGGGCCATACATGCGGAAGACATTGGCCGCGGCCGCCATCGCGTCACCCTCGAGCGCCTGGTGGATGCGGCCCGAGCGCTGCAGCGTCTTGTGAATGATCGGGTAGGCTGTGCGTTCCAGCTGGGCCGCCTGGCAGGCCATGGCAGCGGCGCGGACACCGCTCATGGCCAGCGCGATCCGCCATTGCGAGGCCTTGAGATTGCACAGCGCGGCAATGGCGTGATCGAAAACAGCCTCCTTGCCGGCCTTCAGGGCTTCCATCGCGAAACGACCGCTCAGCTTGCCGGCGTCTCGAGCGTCCTGAACCTCCCGTGCCGCCGCCTTGTCGACATCTTCAGGTGTGGCGCCGAGTGCGGCTTCGACGGCAAGGGTCTCGACCTTCGCCTTGTCGAGGCCGAAGCGCCGGTACAGCTCTTCACGCCAGTTTTCCGGCATCATGATACACAACTGGGTCGCATAATCGGTCGACAGGTCGTGGCGACGCGCCAGCGCTTCGCGCAGCTTGGGGTGCTCGCGGGCGACATGGAGGCAGACTTCCAGAGTGTTCTCTGAAATCTCCGCGGTATCATTGTTGGCCAGCGCCCGCAGGACGATCGGTTCACCCGGCTTGGCTAGCTGATCTGTGACCGGCAGGCACAGATTGGCCCGCATGGCGAGGTGGCGACGGTGCTCGCTCGAGCCGGTCTCGGCCAGCTCAATCATGTCTTTCTGGGTGAGCTGATCGCTCTTCTCGATGATGATCGCCGAGATCTCAATCTGGTCGAAGGCGAGATGCTTGATCGCGGAATGGGGCGCCCACTCGCAATCAGCCAACTTTCGGGCCATCGCGATCTTGGTGTCCAGATCGGACTTGCTGGTCAGCGTAATCAGCAGATCGCCGGCAATCGGCTCGGCATTCGGCGACAGCGGATGCGCGACACACATCTCCGTGACGCCCAGCGCGAGTTGCTGGCGTTTCTCGGGATCTCGCACAGCGGCGAGGAGGTGAAGTGCTTGGGCGGGATTGTCGGCCATGGATCTTGATTTGCGGTTGATTACATTGACGGTTATCGATGACATGAACGCCTTGAAAACTTCTTAATCGGGGCGCCGGCGAAAGGGTGATTGGGCTGTGGAAGACATGCGACCAGTGTCAGTTCTGGCACGCTTTTCGAGTGTGCGAGAGGCAACACAATTACTGGTGGCGGGCCTTGGGGTGGAGGATATGGTCGTCCAGACCATGCCGGATGTCAGTCCGACGAAATGGCATCTGGCCCATACAAGCTGGTTCTGGGAAACATTCCTGCTGCGGCCCTACAGTCAGGGATATCAAGAGTTTTCCAGTGAATTCAATTACCTGTTCAACTCTTACTACAATGGAATCGGCGCGCGCCATGCCCGTCACGAACGCGGATTCCTCAGCCGCCCGACGCTGGACAGGGTTCTGGCTTATCGCGCCCATGTCGACGACGCGATGGCATGTTTACTGTCCATTGACCATGGCGTCGAAAACACGGCGATCCTGGAACTGGTCGACCTGGGTCTTGCCCACGAGGAACAGCATCAGGAGCTGATCCTGACCGACATCAAACACGTGCTGTCGCGACATCCGTTTGCCCCGAAGGCCCACCCTGCGCCGAAGGTCGACCCTGGCGAGGCCGATGACGGGCCGTGTGGCTGGGTCGAATTTGACGGCGGAACTGTCGAGATCGGGACGGGGGATGGTCGCTTTCATTTCGACAATGAAGGTCCGCGACACCAGGTCATTCTGACGCCCTTTGCGCTGGCCGATCGTCTGGTCAGCAATCGTGACTACCTGGAATTCATCGAGGATGGTGGCTACCGCATGGCGGGCCTGTGGCTGTCGGATGGATGGGCAAGGGTCGAGGCTGAAGGCTGGACGTCACCGCTCTACTGGCATGAGGGGGATGAGGGGTGGGAGACCTTCACCCTGCATGGGCAACAGTCGCTCGATCTGGACGCACCGGTCACCCATCTCAGCTATTACGAGGCCAGCGCGTTTGCCGAGTGGAGCGGTGCGCGCCTGCCTGATGAGCGGGAATGGGAATTAGGGGCTTCGACGCGGCGGTCGGTCGATGGGCGGTTCTGTACGCCCGGACGGTCGGCCCATCCCGGAGCAACGCCGATGCACAGGAATTCCGGCGCCGGTCTGCGACAGATGTTCGGCGACGTCTGGGAATGGACGCGCTCGGCCTATCTGCCCTATCCGCGGTTCCGGCCGGCGCCCGGCGCTGTCGGCGAGTATAATGGCAAATTCATGTGCGGGCAGTTCGTGTTGCGTGGCGGGTCATGTGCCACTGCGCCCGGTCATGTCCGGACGACCTACCGCAACTTCTTTCCGCCGGAAGCCCGCTGGCAGTTTTCCGGCCTGCGGCTGGCAAAGGACATTTGACGCGGGCAGTGGCAGGGCCGATCCTGTGTGATGTTGGCGATAACGATACAAGCCATGGGGAGAACATCATGGACGATCAAGCAACTATTCCGGTCAAGGACCAGGTTTCCGCCGAGGAATGGAAAGCCCGCTGCGATCTGGCGGCGCTTTACCGCCTTGTGCGCATGCATGGCTGGGACGACCTCTTCTTTACCCATATTTCCATGCGGGTGCCTGGCCCCGACGAGCATTTCCTGCTCAATCCATTCGGCCTGCTATACGAGGATGTGACGGCGTCCAATCTTGTGAAGGTAGACTTGGACGGCAATGTGCTGCCGCCGTCGCAATTCGGCATCAATCCGGCCGGATTTGTGATCCATTCGGCGATTCACGCGGCCCGGCATGATGTGGCCGTGGCTTTGCATCTGCATTCGGATGCCGGCGTTGCCGTTGCCGCCCAGAAGGGTGGATTGCGACCCATCTCCCAGCTGGCAATGAATGTCTTCAATGATGTGACTTATCACGACTACGAAGGCATCGCACTGGAATCGGAAGAGAAAAAGCGTCTTGTGGCCGATCTTGGCGAGAAGAACCTGATGATCCTGCGCAACCATGGGACGCTGTCGGTTGGCGATCACCCGTTTAGCGCGTATATTCGCATCTATCTACTGGAGCGTGCCTGTCGAATACAGGTCATGGCCCAGGCGGGTGGAGATTTGATCGAATGGGACGAGAAGATGCAGGATCGCGTCTTCGGGCAATCCGGGGAGATCGCGTCGAACGATTTCTTCAAGGAAATCGCCTGGGCTGCGGTCATGGATCGCGTCCGTCGGGAAAGCCCCGGCTTCGACGTCTGATCGCGACGGCCTGTCTGGCCGGCGTCCAGGGTGCAAGCCTTGCTGCGCCGGCCGAGGCGGGCGCCTGGCCACAACGCCATGGCGACGGCCTGCTGATCGTTACATCGCTCGTTGACCGCGCCGATAGCGCCTATGACGGCGATCGGCAGAGCACCGATGACGGCTATTTCCACAAGGACGAAACCTCGGCCTATCTCGAATACGGGCTGAGCGGTGTCGATACACTGGTTGCCCGGCTGGCCTGGCAGGATGTGCGCCGACGGCGCGGGCCGTCCTACGATGAAGCGCAGGGCTTGTCGGCGAGCGAGTTGGGTTGGCGACGCGTGATTTGGCGGACTGACCGCAGCGTCGTTTCAGGTCAGATCACGGCTCTCATTCCCGGCCAGGGAGAAAACGTTTCAAACCAGGCCTTCGGGTCAGGTGAAATGGCGGCCGAGATCAGGGCGCTCGCCGGGCGCAGCATTGGTGACGACCTGTTCGTTGAAAGCCAACTTGCCTGGCGCTGGCGCGATGGCGAGGAGCTGGACGAGATCCGCCTCGACCTTACCGCGGGATGGCAGATCGCCGAGCGCTGGCAGGTCATGGCGCAAGGGTTTTCGGTCTGGAGTGCCGAGCGCGACCATCCCGGCGCCCGCAGTTTCGACCAGCACAAGCTGCAAGTATCGGTCAGTCGGCGTTTCGGGCAGCAGACCTATCAGCTGGGCGCCTCGATCACGCCGACAGGACGCAACGCAATTGATCAGCGCGCCATCTTCCTGGCGGTTTGGCGCCGCTTCTGAGCGCTACTCGCCAGCAGTCTCGACCGCGATATAGGCGATGACGTCGCGCCGATCCTCGGCGTCGCGCAGGCCGACAAAGCTCATGCGGTTGCCCGGCACGACAGCGCGCGGATTCTCGATCCAGGCGTCCAGGGTTTCCAGATCCCAGGTCAGGCCGGCGTCTGCCAGTTGTGACGAGTAGCTGAACCGCTCCGCATTGGCGGCCGGTGCGCCGATGATGCCATGCAGGTTGGGGCCCACGGTATGACGCCCCCCCTCCGACAGGGTGTGGCAGGACTGGCAGCGTCTGAACTGGCGGGCACCATTGGTCAGATCCGCGCCCTCATAATCTGCACCCAGGCTCGCAAGAATGGCAGATGGTACGGCTGCCGGCGCGCTGTCTTCGCCGGTCTGTCCGTTCGACGCCGATTGTGTGGAACCGGTCGAAGCCGGAGCGGTGCCTGATTGCGGGCTGTCTGCGCCGCAGGAAGCAAGTGCGAAGGCGGGCAGGATGGCGAGCAGGGTGCGTGTCATCGAATTTCCCCTTTGATGGTTCTTGAGCCGGTTATAGCGCGGCCGGGCTGCATCAACATGCGGCACGTTGCCACCAAGCTGCAAAGCCCGGTTGCATCACGGCCCGTCGGCAGCCCGTCACCATTTTTTTGCTTATCTCTCGCAACGCTATCGCCAAGAACAGTCGTCGGGGACCCTGAAGAGGCAACAGGACAGCATGCATGACCGATCACGGCTGTCGGCCGTCATGATTTGTGGGGCGGGCATTCCGGCTCGACCTTGTTGGGCATGGTGCTCGGTAGTCATACCGACACATTCTACATGGGTGAGGGGGGCAAGGCGCGTTATCTTGGTGACGAGAAGAAGCCCTTGCGCAAACGGGTCTGCAAGATTTGCGGAGAGGACTGCCCGGTCTGGGCCGGCTTTGAATGGGATGGCCACAGCCCTCTCTATGCACAGGTTGCCGCCCATGTCGGCCGATCCGTGATTATTGATTCCACCAAGGACGAGCGCTGGATCGAAACGCGCGCCGGCGAGGTTCGTGCGGGCGGTGGCACGCCGATCCTGTTGATGCTCAGCCGCGATAGCCGCGCAGTCGTCAATTCGCGCCTGCGCAAATATCCGGACCGCTTCTCCTGGGTCTACGACCAGCACATTCGCAGCGTGATGGATTTCTTCAAGGACCGGCCCGACGATCTGTTGGTCATCGATATCTGTTCCGGTGAAGGCTTCGAGAAGCTGGCCCCCTTCCTCGACCGTCCGGTTCCGACCGAAGCCTTCCCGCACAAGGGGGCCGTCCTGTCACGCCGGATGGCGGAAGAGGCCGCGGCCCGCAAAGCCCGGGTCGCCTGATCGCTCATGGCTGATCCCGCCTCGGACCAGTCAGCCGAGCCGGTCCCGTCCTGGCGGGACCGGTCGGCGGCGGCCGTCCGGACGCTGGCGATTATCGCTCGGACACGGCCCGGACTGACGCTGGCGATCGCTGGCCTGACGATCGTCGCGGCCTTGCTGCCGCCGGCCGCCCTCTATGTGTCCAAACTCCTGATCGACGGCGTGCTGGCGGCGATCGACAGCGGCCTGGACGCCGATAGAAGCGCGGCGCTGTACCTTGTCGGCATCGAGGCGGCCATCGTGGCGGCCTTGCTGGTGGTGCGCCGCCTACTGGTCTTCCAGAAAGCCCGACTGCATGCGGAACTGGGTTTCGCGGTATCGAGGCTGATCCTGGACAAGGCCAACCGCTTCTCCCTCGGCCAGATCGAGCTGCCCAAGGTCCAGGAGATGCTGATTCACGCCAAGCAGTTCGCGTCGGCCCGCCCCTATGGTCTGGTGGTGCGCGGCTTCGATTTGCTGCAGGCCAGCGTCACCCTGATCTCGATCACCGCGCTGCTGGCGGCGAGTGCACCCTGGTTGGTCGGGCTGATGCTGTTGGGTGGCCTGCCGGCCTTCATCGGCAATGTGCGCTTCTCCGGCGACACCTACCGATTCTACACCGCGCGGTCGCCACAGATGCGCGAGCGCAATTATCTTGAGAGCCTGGTGACCAATGAGGCGGCCGCGCGTGAACGTCTGCACTACGGGCTGGGCGGCCCGCTGATGGATCGCTTCACGCATCTCTTTCACGACATGCATGATGGCGACCGGGCATTGCAGGGGCGACAGGCGCTGATCAGTTCCATGCTTGGGGTCGCGGGATCGGTGATCTTCGTCGCCGGCAAGCTGTGGATCGTCGTCGTCACCATTGCGGGGCGGTTCAGTCTCGGTCAGATGACAATGCTGATCGGGCTGCTCAAACAGGGTCAGAATTCAGTCAATGCGCTGCTGGGGGCTGTGACCGGAAGTTATGAGGATGTCCTCTATGTGACGCGGTTGTTTGCCCTGCTGGACATGGATGACGGCGCCTGTCCCGGTGTCGCGGACAAGGGGTCACTTGCCGGCGACGGGCTGCGCTTTGACGGCGTCAGCTTCACCTATCCGGGGGCAGCGGCGCCGGCCCTGGTCGAGGTCAGCTTCCATCTGCCGCCGGGCACCCGGCTTGGGTTGGTGGGCGTCAACGGGTCCGGCAAGACAACCCTGGTCAAGCTCGCCGCGGGCCTGTACCGGCCTGACAGCGGGCGCGTCACCCTCGACGGGCTGGACCTGACCGAATGGGACCCGGTCGTGCTCGCCGGTCGCATCGGCGTGATGTTCCAGCCGCATGTCAATTACAAGCTGTCGGTCCGCGACAATGTAGAGGCCGGGGTCGGACTGCTCGGCCTCGCGCCGGACGCGATGGACAGGGCTCTCGCGGCAGGGCTGGCAGACGGGTTGGTGGACGGCCTGCCGGACGGTGTTGAAACGCGCCTGTCCAAACGGTTCGCTGAGGGTGTGGAGCTGTCCGGCGGTCAGTGGCAACGCCTGGCGATGGCAAGAGCCCACGCCAACGAGACTGCGGACATCCTGATTCTCGATGAACCAACCGCGGCCCTCGACGCGGAGGCCGAGGCGGCCTTCCTGGCGCGCCCGCTCGCACCGTCCCGCTCATTGATCCTGATCAGCCATCGTCTGTCCAACCTGAAAGCCGCTGATCACATCATCCCGCTGGAAACCGGGCGTGTCGCCGAAGCCGGGAATCATGCGGCGTTGATCGGATTGGGCGGGAGCTATGCCGCGCTCTACGAGCTGCAGGCGGACCCCTACCGCACCTGACAGCCTCGTGTCCCGTCCCGTGCAGCGGGAATCGCGGTGCTCCGGCGGATCGATCCGCCCGACGCCCTTCATCCGCCCGGCGCTGTCATCGCGTCCTGCCCGCCGGTAGAGCGCGCGTCCCGTGCAGCCCGAAAACACTCTGCATGCACATCGCAAAAGCCAGCCATGACTGACCTTTCGCCCATTCACTGCACTCAGGTGCACAAACCCGTACATTCGCCGATTGACTTCAAAATGCCCGGACCCTAAACCTCGCCCTCCTCGCAGCGGGGGCCACGGAAACGGGGCGCCGGCAACGGGGGAGGGCAATCGCTCTTCAGGACTTTCATAGGCGCTTCGAACTTCTGGCGCCGGCGATGATTTCTCCGGAAAACAACGCTGGCCACGACGCGCTGCAGAAACCCTGAAAAACGAGATTGACTTCAAGATTGGGGCGGCTTAAACACCGCCCTCCTTGGCCGGGGGCGGCGATTTGATTGTCCCTTCGGCTTCGGGTTCGCCAGCGTTGAGTTTGGTGGGCCTGGCTC